>Ga0114942_1000393_pt1 | contig 12502 bp, 11 predicted proteins | sample LowerColdCreek_FD_88674 | JGI IMG/M metagenome (GOLD analysis project Ga0114942, IMG submission 88674) | Groundwater microbial communities from Cold Creek, Nevada to study Microbial Dark Matter (Phase II) - Lower Cold Creek | ecosystem: Environmental > Aquatic > Deep subsurface > Groundwater ... | reverse complement strand
GGGCCTTTTGCATTTTAGGCAGCTTAAAATGATCGCGGTTGGCTGTCATACCGCCGCTCACTCCGTCCAAATGTGCTCTTGCGGATTTGTGCTCTCTTGCATCCTGACGCTGAAGTCTCAAAAAGTAGGATAGTGAAGACCTGGACAGACAACGCCAACAGTTTTGCGAGTTCGGTCATCTCACTACGGAATGAGCGCTCCTCGCTCTGCGAGACCCATGAAGGTTCCCAATACACCAAACCTCGCTCGGTGAACGGCTTTTTGTATTCAGAAACAAGTGGTTAACTTCGCATAGAGTCGTAGAGCTACATAGGTAATTGGGACAGCAATCAGTTTCGCTGAATTCCACTTTACCAGTCGCCACGACGAAGCAGGAGCTTGGCGTTCCCAACAGCATGCTATTTGTCGCCCGCACGCATCGCTTCACTTAGATGAAAGCAAGTAAGACAGTGTTCGTAAAATTAGATTGTAGAAAGCATTAACTGCCAAGATATCGCTTGAGGATGATGAAAGAAGTGAGGGGGTTCGATAAATGTAACAAATAGTCGGGCAGTAAAATTTGTACTCTTGTATCCATATTAGTATTTTCTATACAACTGTACGGTCCTATTCAAGGGAATAATATGATATATAAATGATAAAAAAATGATAACAGATGGCTTATTCTACAACGCTTTCATTCATGTTCTAAATTTCCGAGGCCACTTCTAACCATTGAGGAAAATATCATGAAATGGACGTTTCGTTACGTAATTTTTTTAATGTTAGTTACTAATTTCACCGTATTCTGCGAAGAGAAACGCTTTACTGAAGCGTTTCAATATCGGTGTGACAATCCTGAACAGCCTAGTTCGGCGCCTTTTTTGACCTACTTTTCACCCCATATGCTGCAGTACGCGGTAGACATAGATTTTGTTGTTAAGCAAACAGGTGTTTGTACTTCACTATTGATCGCATTAATTGAACAACAATCCGGGCTGATTCGTCAGCAGACCAAATTGCGTAAGCCTTGGGCAAAACCATTTGGCGAGCTGTCTGAAAAGTTTGGGTTTATTGCTCAACTCGTTGATGTAGCTAAAAAGTTACGTGAGTTAAAGAATCGTTCTTACTCAGGCTACTTGCCAGCGCATGAAAAAATGGCGTATTTATTTAATGTTGAACTACCAAAAGGTACACCTAAAAGATTGTTGCAGGATGACAAGCGACTAGATTTCCAGATTCTTTACCGCGATATGTTTATGGTGGAATACAGGCCGATGAGATACTTGCATACCAGTGATTTCGGACTTCGACAGGATTTACTACTTCGGAGTTGGCAGTTTCGTCAGAACCTGGTCAGATCCTTATTCGCAATTACCAGATAACTGATGATAACTAGAGCGCAGATAAATCAGCAATGTCTGCCAAAATGTAGGTAAATTTACTGGTAACGGTGAAGAATGACAATTGCAGCTGCAGCAGTAATAGGATGATCTACGACAATCAAGAATGTTCTGGTCTGTGTATTTGTGGCATTTAATCCCTAGATTCGGCAAGGTTAACGGAATTTAGTTGATTTGGACGATTTTGAAATACTCTACTAAATAAAAAGCGGATCTGCTAATACAGATCCGCTGTTATCAAGCCATTACATCGATACTTTGGCCCAGGCTACCAACCGGTAAAGCGGTAACTGCAGGCGCTGCAACAGTTGCACTTTGTAGCAACTGCATAGTCATCTGAGCTTCTTGTTTCTGCTGGGTTTTAGCTAAAGCTGCTCCCAACATTTCGTAGCTCTGGCTTACAGCTAAGCTACTGATGCTTTCAGTCATAGTTCCTCCCATGCCGTTACATCTCTAGCGTTATCGGCATCAATGTTACCAGCTTGAACCGGAATTATGAGTATTCTTAAAGACATTGAATCAGCAGGCCAAAACGGCAGTAAAAAAAGCCCCGTTTGTTGCAGCAAACGGGGCCGGGGGCTTTTCGCTAGGAGTGACTTATGATATTTCCAAAGCGTCAAGGTTCTGTTGGTAATGGTCAGCCAATCTGGACCAATGCCGTGCTATTCGGTTTCAGTGTCTGTTGTGGCAGTGCAGGTGTCAGCGGTCTGACTGGGCGGGTCGGCCCTTTTTTCACTGTGCCTTTGACGACAGGAGGTGCAGCCATCGGTATATTTCCGAGTTTCGCTGCAAGTCCTTGTTGTATATCGGCCACAGTGTAGCCAGCTTTAATTTTCATACGGATATATGGAATCCCACTAGCTTCGAGCGCACCGCTGACAAACCAGTCCGGCACAGCTTTGTGGCCGTCTTTGTTCGCGTTGTTGACCAGGTCAATCACTGCGACAATTGACATATCGTCGTTATTGCACAGTACATAGTCTAAATATTTTGCGTTCAGCTTGAGTGACGCAGCACGACGGGTTTTGTTGTCTGCATTGTCTTTTAGTTCCAGAATATCTGCCAATTTTACCCGGTTAATTATTTTGTATTGGCCACCAACTGCGCGTTCCAGCAAGTGCAAAAACGAACGCTCGATATGCGTAAATAACTGCGTCTTCTTATGAAATGGAAATGGATTTCCATGATGAATAAACCGGTTTACAACCAACGCAGCTAATACAGCCAGCGCTACCAGTAACAAAATGATCAGTTCCATAGTCACCTCAGACAAAATTTTGACGTTCAGCAGAAACGGCGAAGTACCGTGTTGATGTAAAGCAGAAGTCATGCCAGAAAGTTAGCGGTGCAACGCATTGAATCATAATATTCAGTGATGCCTGCCATTGTTAGCATTAATGGCTGTGATGCATTAAATCGGCCTATAGTGCTGCAACAACTGTTAGCCCGCTCCACTTGATAAAAGTGCGTCGCAGCGCACAGGTAAGCCAACACCAGAGGAAACACCAATGACCATTTGCGCAGGATTGACCATTAAAGGTCCGCTTAATGCGGCATATCAGCAAATTCTGACAGAAGCCGCCTGTGGCTTTGTGACTGATCTGGTGCGGGAGTTCAGGCCTGAACTGCAGCAGTTGCTGGCACGACGCCAGCAAGTGCAGGCAGGCTATGATCAAGGCGGTTTACCAGACTTCCTGCCTGAAACCGCCCATATTCGCCAAAGCGACTGGCAAGTAGCCGCGATCCCTGCCGATTTGCAGGATCGTCGCACCGAGATCACCGGGCCCGTGGATCGGAAGATGATCATCAATGCACTAAATGCCGATGTAAAAGTGTTTATGGCCGACTTCGAAGACTCACAGGCCCCAAGCTGGCAGGGTGTGATTGAAGGCCAAATTAATATGCGCGATGCGAATCAGGGCACGATCAGCTACAGCGATCCGCAATCTGGTAAGCAATATGCACTGCGTGACAACCCGGCGTTGTTGATTGCGCGCGTACGCGGATTACACCTATGGGAGCGTCATTTGGAGGTGGATGGTGTCCAGGTGCCGGGGTCATTGGTTGATTTCGCTCTATATTTTTTCCATAACTATCAGATCCGTAAGCAAAAAGGCACGGGCGTCTATTACTACCTGCCAAAACTACAAAGTCACAAAGAAGCGGCTTGGTGGGATAAAGTGTTCAGATTTACAGAAACCCGCTTTCAGCAACCGATTGGCTTTATTCGCGCCACAGTGTTGATTGAAACCTTGCCGGCTGTGTTTGAAATGGACGAGATCCTGTATAGCCTGAGGGACCATATCGTGGCACTGAATTGTGGGCGTTGGGATTATATCTTTAGCTATATCAAAACGTTGAAGAACCATGCTGATCGTGTATTACCGGACAGGCAGGTGGTGACGATGAATCAGCCGTTTTTAAGTGCATACTCGCGCTTGCTGATAAAAACCTGCCATAAGCGGGGGGCTTTAGCGATGGGCGGTATGGCAGCATTTATCCCGGCAAAAGATCCACAGGCCAATGAGGCGATCCTGCAAAAGGTCACCGCGGATAAGACGTTGGAAGCGAACAATGGTCACGACGGTACCTGGGTTGCTCATCCGGGTCTTGCCGCAACAGCCAATGCTGTCTTTAACGCAAAGCTGGGTGAACGGCCAAATCAGCTACATATTTTGCGCCAGCAGGACGAGCCAGTGACCGCAAATGAGCTGCTGCAACCCAGTGAAGGGGAGCGCACAGAAGCCGGGATGCGGATTAATATCCGGGTAGCGCTGCAATATATTGCCGCCTGGATTAGTGGTAAAGGTTGCGTGCCGATTTATGGGCTGATGGAAGACGCGGCTACAGCAGAAATCTGCCGCACGTCGATCTGGCAATGGATTAAACATGGTAAGTCATTGTCTAACGGGCAGTTAATTACCAAAGACTTATTTACGTCGATGTTGGCAGAAGAATGTGCAGTGGTAAGGGCTGAAGTTGGTATTGAACAATGGCAACAACAATCCTTTGACAAAGCCGCGGCTTTATTGCTAAGTATCACCACAGCTGATGAGTTGGTGGACTTCCTAACCCTGCCAGCGTATGAGCTTTTAGTGTAACCCGAAGCAAAGAGGGGCATCCCAACCGCCCCTCTTTTTTTATTCGTGAAATGACGTCAGCACAAAGACCCCGCGACGGAAGCTTCATGTCTACATTTGTTCTAGCTCAATTCTTCCGCAATTTCGACAATTAACCGCCGCAACCAGATATGACTGGCATCCTGATGCAACAACGGGCTCCAAATCATCTTCAGCTCAATTGATGGAATAGGGAATGGCGGATCCAGTACCTGCATGCTGCTATCGTTCCGGTACAGCATCGCTGCACGGTAAGGTAAGGTTGCAATTAAATCAGTTTCGACAGCCAGATGCATCGCGACATGATAGTTGCGGGTAAATACGCTGATGTTGCGCTGTTTACCAAATTTCGCTAATGCTTCGTCCACCCAACCAAGTTTCTGTACATCCGCCGGATCCATACCCACCCCAACACCAAAACCGGTTTTACTAACCCAGATATGCTGCCCTTTCAGATAGGTATCCAAATTGAAGTTCTGCAAGATTGGGTTTTGTTTGTGTACCAGGCAGGCAAAAGCGTCTTTCCAGATGGTTTTTTGGTGGAATGACTGTGGCAGCTGGTCAAAACGGTTTATCGCCATATCTACTTTGCCGTTCTCGACATCATGAAAAGTCACGTCGGACGGTGTCATGATGTCTAGCGACGTCCCTGGTGCCTGCGCGCGTAGCCGCTTTAGCAGCGCAGGGATCAGCGTCGAAGCCGCATAATCACTGGCCATAATGCGAAATACCCGATGGCTGTGAGCAGGTTCAAACTCTTTATTCGGCTGCAGTGTTTCCTCCAGCGTCAACAGCACTCCACGGACCACAGGCGCCAGCTCCTTGGCGCGTTCGGTTGGTACCATGCCTTCAGAAGTCCGCACTAATATTGGGTCGTTTAGCAGGTCGCGCAGGCGCTTTAACCCGTTGCTCATTGCTGGCTGGGTAATATTCAACTGATTGGCGGCCCGTGTGACATTTTTCTCCCTGAGCAACATATCCAGATAGACCAGCAGGTTTAAGTCGATTTTGCTGATATTCATCAAATCCCCCGAGAAATGGCTGTAGTGACGGCCGATGCTGTTGTTTCTATATTCATATAATGAATGATGGGCATCAGAAAAATCAACTGGATGAATCGGTTTATTGAAACCTATAGTGAAATGCAACAGCGCAGGGCACAAATACAAAAGACCTGCAGAGCTGTAAAAGGAACGAACCCAACAGCCCGAACCGGATGAGGATGCACTGATGTCAGCCTACTTACAAAGAGTCCAGCAACTGGAACAAAGTTGCAAAGCCAATGGCAGCGCCTGGAATGCAATCAGCGCTGAATATGCGACACGGATGCAACTGCAGAACCGATTTAACAGCGGTCTGGATATCGCGCAGTACACCGCAGATATCATGCGCCGTGACATGGCTGAATATGATGCCGACAGTGCAAGCTACACCCAGTCACTGGGTTGCTGGCATGGTTTTATCGGTCAGCAGAAACTGATTGCGATCAAGAAACATTTTGGCAGCACGAAAAAACGCTATCTGTATCTGTCAGGCTGGATGATTGCTGCATTGCGTTCTGAGTTCGGGCCGCAGCCTGATCAGTCGATGCATGAAAAAACGGCGGTGCCGGCGCTGATTGAAGAGTTGTATACCTTTTTAAAACAAGCGGATGCCCGCGAGTTAGGCGGCCTGTTCCGCGAACTCGATGCCGCCCGTGCTGCAGACCAACAAAGCAAAGTCACTGAGATCCTGGCGAAGATCGACAATTTTGAAACCCATGTGGTACCAATCATCGCTGACATCGACGCCGGTTTTGGTAACGCAGAAGCGACTTACTTATTGGCGAAGAAAATGATCGAAGCCGGTGCCTGCGCCATTCAGATCGAAAATCAGGTTTCGGATGAGAAACAATGTGGCCACCAGGACGGCAAAGTCACAGTGCCACACGCCGATTTCCTCGCGAAGATTAATGCGGTGCGGTATGCCTTCCTGGAGCTTGGCATCGAAAACGGCATCATCGTGGCGCGTACTGATTCACTGGGAGCCGGTTTGACTAAACAAATTGCGGTCACTAACGAGCCGGGAGATTTGGGTGACTTGTATAACAGCTTTTTGGATGGGGAATACATTCAGAGCGCAGACGACATTCAAAATGGCGATGTCGTGGTTAAAGCCAATGGCAAACTTTTAAAACCAAAACGCTTGGCCAGTGGCCTGTTCCAGTTCAAGCCTGGTTCAGGGGTTGACCGTGTTGTGCTGGACTGCATTACATCGCTGCAGCATGGTGCGGACTTATTGTGGATTGAAACGGAAAAACCACATGTCGGCCAAATCGCCGAGATGGTTGACCGGATCCGGACTGTGGTGCCAAACGCCAAGCTCGTCTACAACAACAGCCCGTCGTTTAACTGGACGCTGAATTTCCGTCAGCAGGTGTTTGATACATGGCAAGCTGCTGGAAAAGATGTGTCTGCTTATGACCGTGCCAAACTGATGAGTGTGGATTACGACAGCACAGATTTGGCGCTGGAAGCGGACGAATGGATCCGGACCTTCCAGGCCGATGGAGCAAAACGTGCCGGTATCTTCCACCACTTAATCACGCTGCCGACTTATCACACCGCGGCTTTGTCGACGGACAATCTGGCCAAAGAGTACTTCGGTGCGGCCGGTATGCTGGGTTACGTCAAAGGTGTGCAACGGCAGGAGATCCGTCAGGGCATCGCATGCGTTAAACACCAGAATATGTCGGGATCGGACATTGGTGACGATCACAAAGAGTACTTTGCCGGTGAAGCAGCCTTAAAAGCTGCGGGTAAAGACAACACCATGAATCAGTTCTGAGGGGCGCTGATTTGTGACCCACCGGCAACTACAGACAGGTTGCCGACAATTGCTGAAAAGAGTTTTACGTGGTCGGGTGAATCGACTGTTGGCAGCCAAAGATTGGCTGCCTTTTTTATTCGCGCCATCCATGGCGCTCACCTTTCAGGCCAACGCTTTGCGTTGTTAACAATTACTCCAGGCAATTTTTTTATGTCCATGGAGGGACGATTTCCTGCTCAGGCGCTGAATTCGCCTTGCGGCTGCAGATTCAGTAACAACTGGCTGAGGCGGACTTTGTGATAAGGCAGGTGGCGTTCCGCTTTGCCGGTTTTGACCAACACCAGCGAGTGTTCCTGAAATTCTACTGAAGCACGCGCCGTGCGGATTTGATTGCCATGCCGGCTGAAAGGGACCTGCGCCAGCGCCAGGCGTTCACACAATAACAGCTTTAACATCCGTTTATCATACATCTGTACGTCTCCGCTAAACTGCAACCAAGCGTCAGGTGGTTACCTGACGCCGCGCAGTCTATCGGCCGCAGATGACAGAAAATTGAACCCGAGCGTGTTAACCGCTCAAAATATCGCCGGTCAGTGTTGTCTCATGCGGGTGTAAGCTGATAGCTGTTACAAATCACTTGCCAGGCGGCTTCCGCGCTATCGACGAAATGGATGAGCTGCAGATCCTGCGGGCTGATCAGGCCTTCTTCGACCAGCAAGTCAAAGTTAATCAGTTTGCGCCAGAACTGCTCGTCAAACAGTACAACCGGCACTTTGCTGGCCTTGCCGGTCTGCAGCAGCGTCAGGGTTTCAAAGAGTTCATCCAGCGTGCCAAAGCCGCCCGGAAAAGCCACTAAGGCACGGGCGCGTTGCAGGAAATGCATTTTGCGGATGGCAAAGTAGTGAAACTGAAAACAAAACTCCGGCGTGATATATGGATTTGGCCTTTGCTCGTGGGGCAACACGATATTGAGGCCGATGCTTTTGCCGCCAGCTTGATATGCGCCGCGATTGGCTGCTTCCATCACACCGGGACCGCCGCCGCTGATAATCATCAGCGCGGATTTTGGGCTTTGTTGGCTATGGCGTGTCACCAGTTCAGCAAAACGTTGTGCTTCAACATAATACCGACTGGTGCGGACCTGACGTTTGGCCTGTTGCAACGCCTGTTGCGCTACCACGTCATCGGGTGACAATTTCAGCTGTTGCTGGGCATGGGCCAGTTGCAGTGCAGCCTGCTCCGGTGATGAAAATCGCGCACTGCCAAATACCACCACCGTAGCTTTAACCTTGTGTTGCTCCAGAATCAACTGTGGCTTCAGATACTCCAGCTGCAGCCTTACCGGCCGCAGTTCGTCTTCCATCAAAAATTCGCTGTCCGCGAAGGCAAGCCGGTAAGACGGGTGGCCCTGGAGTTCCAGCGCCTGTGCCAGCGCGTCACTGGCGGAGCTGAAGTGGCGGGCGTCCAGCGGATTATTTGCAGTCATGATGTTGTCCTGTATGGTTGGCAGCAGCCATATTTAATTGCTGCTCATTGTTACCAGCCGAAAGTTTGATCTAGCCTAACATGCACTGCCAGTTTTTTACTTATGTTGGTCTTGCCAAAAAAAGGATGATGTCATGCCATTAGATGCCCGATTAACGTTTTTAGGTGCCGCCCGCCAGGTCACCGGATCCTGCTATTTGTTGCAGTGGGCGGGTAAAAATGTACTGCTGGATTGCGGCATGGTGCAGGGTGGCGATCAAGTCACTGATTTACATAAGTTTCGATTTCTGTTCAGGCCCAAAGACATTGATGCGGTGATTTTGTCGCATGCGCACATTGATCACAGCGGTTTGCTCACCTTGCTCGTTGCCCGCGGTTTTCACGGTAAGATTTTCTGTAGTGAAGGCACGGCTGGACTGCTGCCTATTTTGTTAAAAGATGCGTTTCAGCTGTATAGCAAAGATTTGGAATGGCAGAACAAACAACGCGCGCGGCAGGGCAAGCCAGAACAAGATCCGATCATGAGCTTAAAAGATGTGATCGCAGTGACTGAATGTCTGGAACCTTTGCCTTATCAGCAGGATACCGATGTACTGGCAGGGCTGACGCTGCGATTCCATGATGCCGGCCATATCCTGGGTTCTGCCATTGTTGAACTTTGGATCAAAGGTCACCAAGCGATGCGGCATCTGGTGTTTTCCGGAGATTTAGGTAATCCAGCCACAGTGCTGATGCATGATCCGGCGCTGATCGACAGCGCTGACGTGGTATTAATGGAAAGTACCTATGGCGATCGCGATCACCAGTGTCTGGATAACACGCTGGAGGAATTCGCTGCAGCGCTCGATGCAGCATACAAAGGGGGCGGGAATGTGTTTATCCCGGCCTTTGCTCTCGGCCGGTCGCAGGAAATTCTGTATTACTTAGGTTTGTTGCATCATCAGGGCCGGCTAAAACAACGAATGGTGGTGCTGGACAGTCCGATGGCGATCGAGATCACCCAGATCTACGACAAGCTGATCAAAGAGTTTGACCATAAAGACACCCAGCTGTTTGCCCGTTATGGCGCAAAAGATCTGAATTCGTTTTTACCGATTTTGCATCTGACCAAAGATGTGGAAGAGTCGATGGCGCTGAACCGGATCAATCAGGGCGCTATTATCATTGCCGGCAGCGGTATGTGTAATGGTGGGCGTATCCTGCACCACTTCAAACACAATTTGTGGAAGAACGTCAATCATCTGATTTTTGTTGGCTTTCAGGCCAAAGGCACGTTGGGACGCCGGCTGATTGATGGTGAAACCCGGGTCAAAATTATGGGGCAGCCAATAGTGGTGCGGGCTGCGATTCATACCATCGGTGGTTTTTCGGCGCATGCCGGTCAAAGTCAGTTAGTGGCCTGGGCCAAACACATTGGTGGGCAGCCCCAGTTTTATCTGGTACATGGGGAACCGCAGGCGCAGGATGCGTTGGCGGCGAAATTGGCAGAACAAGGCATTGAGGTTGCCATCGCGGAACCTGGCCAGACCGTATTGTTGTGAGTTAGTCCTTGTTGACAGCGACGGTGTCCATGTCGCACAGGGTTGTTTGTTCAGCCCTTTTTTCTCTATCAGTTGATTGACCCTGGTGATGAAATCCGGCGGGATCGCAGTGGAAAAAGCGATCCTCAGCTCGCCAGCATCAACCGGTAAATGCAAAGCCTGATATTTTGCCTGTTCGGTTGCCGGCAACCGCCGCAGGTAAAGTTCCGGGCTGATTAACAAATCGGCACGTTTGCCGTCGAGCAGCGCAAAAGAATGGTCCAGTCCGCGCTGGCTTTCGATGAACCATTTGCTGCAGTTTTTGTCGCTGCGTAGCCGTTCTACTTCAGTGCCGATATAAAGCCCTGACATCGCGACAATAGTCGCTTGTTGCATGATCGGGTCGCACCAGCTGCGGATTTGGTCCCAGCGCGGTTCATCTTTACGGCGATACAATAAACTGCGGTTAAAGGCAAAGGTGGTACTGAACTGAAACTGCCGTTGCGGCGATTGCACCAGACCTGTGACCAGCTGGATTTCATTCTGTTGCAAAGCGACTTCTTTGCGGGCGACCACCGGATTTCCTTCCACGAAGCGAAGCGGACAGCCAAGCTCCTTAAACAGCTCTCGCTGCCAGTGGTCCAGACAACCAAATTGTTTGCCGGCGCGTTCGAAAATATGAAAGGTTTTTAATTCGGCCGGGCATTCGGCGGCAACGGCAGCAGGCAGGAACAACGCAACAAAGAAAAGTCGTTTTGTCATATTGTTGTCCTGCCACCTGTTTTATTTTATACCGGTATAGAGGCTGAGCTGAAGTACTGTCAAGTATTGACCACAGTTGGCGTCACATCTTCGCTGGGATAACAGCCCAATACTTTGACAAAGCGGGTGATGCGGTTCAGTTCATCGAGCGCCCGTGTCATCGCGTAGTCATCCAGATTGGCAAAAACGTCGACATAAAACATCTCTTCCCATGGATTGCCCGGAATGGGCCGCGATTCCAGTTTGCCCATGCTGATGCCATGTTGTTTCAGCACGGTCAGCGCGTCGACCAAGGCGCCAGGCTGCTGGCCGGTATACATGATAAAGGTGGTTTTGGCCGGAATGGCTTTGGCCACATTGATCGGTTTGCGCGCCACCACAATAAAACGGCTGACGTTGTCTTTCTGATTGGCCAAATCGCGGCCCAATACTTCAAGGCCATAGAGTTTGCCGCCTTCTTCGCCGCCGATGGCGACCACAGACAGATCCTGTGCCTGGCGTACGCGGTTAAAGGCATCGCTGGAGGCGTCGCAATATTCAATCTTAATATTGCTCAGTGTTTGTAAATACTGGCTGCACTGGGCAATGACCTGTGGATGGGCGCAGATCTGCTTGATTTTAGTTAAGTCCGTGCCTGGTAAGCCAAGCAGACAGTGTTTGATCGGGTGGGTCAGCTCGCCGACAATCGACAGACGAGTGTGCTGCAGTAAGTCAAACACTTCGTTGATACTGCCGCTGGAGGTATTTTCAATCGGTAACACGGCGTAGTCGGCATGGCCGGTTTCCACCGCCTGTACGATTTCGTTAAAGCTGTCGCAGCCAATTTCAATCAGTTTTTCGGCGCGGCGCGTGAAGTACTTTTGGGTTGCCCAATAGCTGTATGAGCCCTGACGACCGAGAAACGCAACGCGGCACACCGGTCCGTTTTCGCCATTAAGCTGGCCCTGAACTTTGGCTTGTTGTTGCAGTACTGAATCTTCAATAATCACGTGGTATAGCCGCGTGACGTATTGGGCGTCGAGGCCTAAGTCTTTGCCTTTACCAATCAGCGACAACAACAGCTCTTCTTCGCGTTTTTGGTCGCGGATCGGTTTGTTCTGCGCCAGTTTGGCTTCAGCAACGCTTAAGGCCAGCGCGCGGCGTTTCGCCAGTAAGCCCAGCAGTTGCTGGTCGGTGTCACTGATGTCGTGACGGATCTGATCTAGTTCGATTGGCATTTTTTCCTGTCCCCTGAAACGAAAAAACCTCCCGGTCTGGGAGGTTTTAAACTGGTTTGACACACGCGCAGCCAGTTACCTCCCGGATTGGGTGGTAAAGCTAAAAAAGAAGCGGGTGGTCAGAATTTTTTGCATAGCGGATACCTTATTCCGTCTGGATGGCTAAAGTCAACGCTGTGGCAGCAATTGCAGTGAATATTTTTCCGCCT
>Ga0114942_1000392_pt1 | contig 12515 bp, 12 predicted proteins | sample LowerColdCreek_FD_88674 | JGI IMG/M metagenome (GOLD analysis project Ga0114942, IMG submission 88674) | Groundwater microbial communities from Cold Creek, Nevada to study Microbial Dark Matter (Phase II) - Lower Cold Creek | ecosystem: Environmental > Aquatic > Deep subsurface > Groundwater ... | reverse complement strand
GTGGTGCACGCCCTGGAGCGTTTCCTCACGGCGCTGGGCACCATCGCCACTGCTGCGCCCCTGCTGGGCCTGCTGGGCACCGTCGTCGGCATGATCGAGATTTTTGCCAGCCAGTCCCCCGGCACCGGCAACCCCGCGCAGCTGGCCCAAGGCATTTCCATCGCGCTCTACAACACGGCGTTCGGTCTCATCGTGGCCATCCCCTCGCTGGTGGCGCACCGCCACTTCCGCGCCCGGGTCGAGGCCTTCGAGCTGGAGCTGGAAGCCGCGGGCGAGCGCCTGTACGGCCAACTCACGCGCCACACGCACGCGGCCATGCGCGCCGCGCGCACCCACGGCAGCGCGACGCACGCATGAAATTCCGTCACCGCCACCGCGATGAACCCGAGATCAACCTGATCGCGTTCATCGACGTGTTGCTGGTCGTGCTCATCTTTTTGATGCTGTCGACCACCTACAGCCGCTTCACCGCCCTGCAAGTCGCCCTGCCCCAGGCGGGTTCGGCGCCCCCCAAGGCCGCTGCGGTGGAGATCATCGTCAGCGTCAGCGCCGACGGCCGCTACACAGTCGACGGCACCCCCCTGGGCGCCATCGATGTGCCTGGCCTGACGCAAGCCTTGCGCACCGCGGCCAAGGGCCGCCCGGAGGCCCAGGTCGTGGTGGCGGCCGACGCCCTGGCCCCGCACCAACGCGTGCTGAACGTGCTGGACGCCGCCCGCAGCGCGGGCCTCGCCAAGCTGGCCTTCGCCGCCCAACACACCCCCAACCCGTGACCCCACCGCGCGCCTGGCAGCGGCGGGGCTGGGCGGCCAGGCTGCTGTGGCCGCTCAGTCAGGTGTACCGGCTGCTGATGGCCCTGAACCGCGCCCGCTACCGCTGGGGCTGGGCCCCCATCCACCGGCCGCCCGTGCCCGTGGTGGTGGTCGGCAACTGGATCGTGGGCGGCGCGGGCAAGACCCCCACCCTGCTGCTGGTGTTGGATTTGCTGGCCCGATGGGGCTGGCGCGCTGGCGTGGTGTCTCGCGGCTACGGCCGGGCCTCACACGGCGTGGTGCTGGCCCACCGGGACAGCACAGCCGCCTCGCTCGGCGACGAACCCTTGCTGATTCATCGCCGCAGCGGCGTCCCCTTGGCCGTGGGCGAACGGCGCGCCGAGGCCGTGCAAGCGTTGCTGGCGGCGCACCCGGAAGTGCAATTGATCGTCTGCGACGACGGGCTGCAACACCATGCCCTGGCGCGCGACCTCAGCCTGCTCGTGTTCGACGCCCGCGGCCTGGGCAACGGCTGGCTGCTGCCCGCCGGCCCACTTCGGCAAGACCACCATGCGCGCCCCCTGCCCGGCAGCCGCGACGCCCACCTCGTGCTGCACACCGACGGCGTGCAAGCCGCCCCGCTGCACGGGCACCTGGCGCAACGCCGCCTGAACCTGGCCTGGCCGCTGGCCGACTGGTGGGCCGGGCGCCGCACCGCGGCCGTTCCGTTGGCAGGCTTGCGCGACCGCCCGCTCCTCGCCGCGGCCGGCCTGGCCCAGCCCGAGCGCTTCTTCACCATGCTCAGCGCCGAGGGCCTGCGCTTTGACCCGCTGCCGCTGCCCGACCACGCGCGCTTCGACTCCCTGCCCTGGCCAGCCGACACGCCCGACGTGCTGGTCACCGAAAAAGACGCCGTCAAGCTCCGGCCCGAGGCCATGCCGCCGGGTCAGCGCGTGTGGGTGCTGCCCCTAGACTTGCAAGCGCCGCCTGATTTCGAGCGCGAACTGCGGGACGCCCTCAGCGCCCTGCTCGGCCCACCTCCCGGATTGCCCCATGGACCCACGCCTCATTGAACTGCTCGTTTGCCCCCTGTGTAAAGGCCCGCTCCAACTGCAACAAGATGCCGAGCGCAGCGAATTGGTTTGTCCGGTCGACCGCTTGGCCTACCCGGTGCGCGACGGCATTCCTTTGATGCTCGAGAGCGAAGCACGGGCCATCGAACCCGAGACGGGCGCGTGAGCTTTCACGTCATCGTCCCGGCGCGCTTGGCCTCCAGCCGCCTGCCCAACAAGCCCCTGGCGGACCTGGCCGGTCGACCCATGGTGGTGCGCGTGGCCGAGCGCGCCGCGTTGAGTGGCGCCGCCCAGGTGGTGGTGGCCTGTGACGACGCCCGCATCGTGGACGCCTGCGCGGCCCATGGCGTGCAAGCCATGCTCACGCGGGCCGACCACCCCAGCGGCTCCGACCGGCTCGCCGAGGCCGTCACCGCCCTGAACTGGGCCGATGACGCCATCGTCGTCAACGTCCAAGGCGACGAGCCCCTGATCGCGCCCACCATGATCAACGCGTGCGCCGCCACGCTGGCCGCACAAACCGACTGCCCCATGGCCACGGTGGCCCACGCCATCGACGACGCCGAGGAGTTCCGCAACCCCAACGTCGTCAAGCTGGTCACCGATGCCGCAGGGCGCGCGCTGTACTTCAGCCGCGCGCCCATTCCCTGGTGGCGCGACGGCCCCAGCCCCGCCTGCCCCCACCCCGGGGCTGTGTGGCGGCACGTGGGCCTCTACGCCTACCGCGTGGGCTTCCTCAAACGCTTCCCCCAGCTGGCGGTCAGCCCCCTGGAGGGCATCGAGTCCCTGGAGCAACTGCGAGTGCTGTGGCACGGCCACCGCATTGCTGTACACATCAGCCCCGAGCGCCCGGGGCCAGGGGTGGATACCCCCGATGACCTGGCCCGCGTTCGTGCTTTGATAGGGGTTGGCACGCCGTAGCCGCAAGGCTCCCGCAAGACCCCCCGTGCTATCCTGCCGCGCCCCAAAACGGGGCCTGAAAACCACCTAGGACACCATGCGACTGATCCTCTTGGGCGCCCCTGGCGCTGGCAAAGGCACCCAAGCCGCCTTCCTGTGCAAACACTACGGCATCCCGCAGATTTCGACGGGCGACATGCTGCGCGCAGCCGTCAAGGCGGGCACCCCGCTGGGCCTGGCGGCCAAGGCCGTGATGGACAGTGGCGGCCTGGTCAGCGACGACATCATCATTGGGCTGGTCAAAGAGCGCATCACCCAGCCCGACTGCGCCCAAGGCTTTCTGTTCGATGGCTTTCCCCGAACCATCCCCCAGGCCGACGCCATGAGGGCCGCCGGCGTGAAGCTGGATTTCGTGCTTGAAATTGACGTGCCGGACAGCGCCATCATCGAACGCATGAGCGGCCGCCGCGTGCACGCCGCCTCCGGCCGCACGTACCACGTGCGCTTCAACCCGCCCAAGGTCGCCGGCAAGGACGACGAGACTGGCGACGACCTGATCCAGCGCGACGACGACAAAGAAGAGACCGTGCGCAAGCGCCTGGACGTCTACCAAGCCCAGACCCGTCCGCTCGTCGATTACTACTCGCAATGGGCCGCCACAGGCGACGCCCAAGCGCCGCAGTACCGTCGCATCGCCGGTGTGGGCAGCGTGGACGACATCACCCAGGCCGCGCTGTCCGCCCTGCAGGGCTGACGCCACCGTCCTCTTTCCCAGCGGGGTCGCCACGAGCGACCCCGTTTCGTTTTCGTCCCATCAGGAGCAAACCATGGACATCCAAGGCAAAGTTTTCATCGTCACCGGCGGCGCCAGCGGCCTCGGCGAGGGCACCGCGCGCATGCTGGCCCGCGAAGGTGGTCAGGTCGTGCTGGCCGACCTGCAGGCCGAGCGCGGGATGGCCTTGGCGCAAGAGATCGGCGGCACCTTCGTGCACTGCGATGTGGGCAACCCCAGCGACGCGCAAGCCGTGGTCGACGCCGCGGTGGCCCTGGGCAAGTTGGTGGGCTTGGTGAACTGCGCGGGCATCGCCCCGGCCGCCCGCACCGTGGGCAAGGAAGGTCCCCATGCCTTGGACCTGTTCAGCAAGGTCATCCACGTCAATTTGGTGGGCACTTTCAACATGATTCGCACGGCCGCCACGGCCATGGCGCGCAACGAGCCCGAAAGCACGGGCGAGCGGGGCGTGCTGATCAGCACGGCGTCCATCGCCGCCTTCGATGGCCAGATCGGGCAAGCCGCCTACGCGGCCAGCAAGGGTGGCGTGGTTGGCATGACCCTGCCCATCGCGCGTGACCTGGCGCGTCAGGGCATCCGCAACATGACGATCGCACCCGGCATCTTCGGCACGCCCATGCTGTTCGGCATGCCGCAGGAGGTGCAAGACGCGCTGGCCGCCGGCGTGCCCTTCCCGTCGCGCCTGGGCAAGCCGGAGGACTACGCCAAGCTGGTCCACGCCATCGTCACGAACGAGATGCTGAATGGCGAGGTGATCCGCTTGGATGGCGCCATTCGCCTGGCCCCAAAGTAAACACGTCACACCCACCAAGTACAACGGCCCCATCGGGGCCGTTGTCGTTTTCATGCCGGGCTCACAGGGAGCCCTGGGCCTTGCTGCTCGGCCTTACTTCTTGGCCTGGCGGGCGTGGATGGCCCACAGGCGCGCCAAATCGCTCGATCCGTCGCTGCCCTTGACGCTGCGCCAAGTGCTCTGCGCCTTCGCGGCGTCGCCCGCCAGCAAGTGCGCCATGCCCAGGTACAGCTTGGCATCGTCTTCGCGCTTAAGGTTTCCCTTGGCAATGCCCTCTTCGATCATCGCGACGCCCCGCTTGCCTTCTCCGCGCTGGGCCAACTGCAAGCCCAGCGGAATCAGCCCATTGCCGTCCTTGGTTTCTCGGGCAGCGGCCTCGGCGGCGGCCAGGCCGGCCTTGGCGTCGGCCACCTTCTTGGCCATGAAATCTTTCAAGCGCTGGTGGCGGGCTGCATCCTTGCCCTGGCCCAGCAGGCCGGCTGCAAAGCCCGCCTCCACCGCCTTCATGCCCTCGTCAGGGAAGCCATTGCCGCCGGCCAGTTGGGCCAGTTCCATGTAATCGGCCTCGCCACGCATGTTGCCGCTGACCAGGCGCAAGCGCAGGATGTCCAGCCCGAAGCGCGCGGCAAACGTCTTGCGAGACTGCACGCGCGCCAAGGCATCGGCCCACTGCTCTTTGCTCGGGTAGTAGGTGAGCAACTTCTCGGCGGCCATGGCCTCGGTGTTGCCGTCTTTGGCGCGCGTTGCGGCCGTCAGCAACAAGTTCAGCTTGTCCTTGCTCGGGACACCGCCAGCCTTTTCGGTCGCAGCAATTTCAGCGGCCGTCGACTTGATGATGGCGCCCATGTCGCCGCTGTAGAACTGGGCGGCCGTCTGCACTTGCTTCATCGCGCCACTGTTGCCGCCTTCGGCGAAGTAGCGGTTGGCCCAGGTCAAGGCCTTGGGGTGCTGGTTCAGCCGCGAGTACGTGCCCGCAATGGCTTCGAGGTACTGCAGGTTCTGGGCACCGCCCAAGCGGCCGGCCGACTTCAAGGCCTCGAACGCGCGAACCATGGTCTCGGGCTCGCCCGCACCCTGGGCCCCGGCAAAGCGCATCTGCTCAATGATCGCGTTCTCGCCGGCATTGCGGTTGCCCACGGCTTCGGCATCGCGCAACTTGGCCAGCGCTTCGCGGTACTTGCCACCTTTCAGCAGGCCCTGCACGTCCTTCAGGTGCTTGCCGACTTCCGCGCTCACCTTTTCTTGGGCGGACGCCGTGGCCCAACCCAGAGCCCCGTCGGGGGCCTGACCCAGCATCAGCGCCAACGCACCGGCCATCGCGGCCGCCAAGGTTTTCAGTTTCATTTCGGTCCCTTCACAAAGAAAAACGCTGCCCGGGTTGGACTCAACCACGGGCAGCGTGTGACTGCTTCAATCAGGCAGCACGGTGGCTTAGAGGAATTGCTCGTTGCCCACCATGCCCAGCTTTTTCAGTCCGAGGCGCTGCGCGGTGGCCATCACGTGAGCCACGTGGCCGTAGTCGACCAGTTTGTGCGGCTTGATGTGAATCTCCGGCTGGTCCGGCTCTGCCGTGGCCGTTTGCATGCGCTGCTCCAGCGCCGCGCGGTCGATGGGCTCGGCGTTCCAAGACAGCTGGCCGTCGAAGTCGATGAAGATCTCCACGACCTTCGGCTCCGTTTGCGGCTGGTTCGGGTTGGGAACCGGCATGTCCAGGTTGACCGCGTGAAGCTGGATGGGGATGGTGATGATCAACATCACCAGCAGCACCAGCATCACGTCGATCAAAGGCGTCGTGTTGACGTCCAAGATCACATCCGGTTCCGCACCCGAGCTCGAGCCGACATTCATACCCATGGCTTACTCCTTCGGGGTCCGATCAGCCGCCACGAGCCGGCGGCTCGGTGACGAAACTGACCTTCAAAATGCCCACTTGCTGGGCCGCCAAGATGACCCGGCCCACGGACTCGTAGCGGGTCTTCTCGTCGCCACGGATGTGCACTTCGGGCTGGGGGTCCATCTTCGCGATGCCGCGCAGACGGTCCTTCAAAGCCTCGACATTGGGCACGTTGGCCGTGTTCCAGTAAATCTCACCGTCCTTGGTCACGGCCAGCTCGATGTTCTCGGGCTTGGTTTTCCGAACCTGGTTGGTTTCCTTCGGCAAGGCGAGGTTGACCGACTGCGTGACCACCGGGATGGTGATCAAGAAGATGATCAACAGCACCAACATCACGTCCACGAGGGGCGTGGTGTTGATGGTCGAGACGGGCGCCTCGTCGTCGCCGTCGGGACTTCCGACGTTCATGCCCATGATGGGACTCCTGACTTACGAGCGGAATTCAGCGCTTGATCTGACGGCTGCCCATCAGCACGCCGTGGAGGTCGCCAGCAAAGGCACGCACTTCGGCCATCACGGCCTTGTTGCGGTTCAGCAGCCAGTTGTAGCCGATCACCGCGGGCACGGCCACGGCCAGACCGATGGCGGTCATGATCAGGGCTTCACCCACCGGGCCGGCCACCTTGTCGATGGACGCTTGGCCGGCCACACCGATGGCGGTCAGCGCTTGCAAGATGCCCCACACGGTGCCGAACAGGCCGATGAAGGGGCTGGTCGAGCCGACCGTGGCCAGGAAACCCAGGCCCGAGCTCATCTTGGCGTTGACTTCGCCGACGGCGCGGTCCACGTTCATCGTGACCCAGCTGTTGCGGTCGATGTTCTCGGTCAGGGCGCCTTCGTGGTGCTCACCGGCTTCCACCGCGGTTTGCGCGATGTAGCGGAATGCCGAACCTTCCGGCAGGGCCTTCACGCCATCGGCCAGCGTAGGCTTCTTGAAGAAGGCCACGCGAACGTTCTTGGCTTCCTTGCCCAGCTTGTGCTGGTCCCACAGCTTCGTGAACATGATGAACCACGAGCCGGCCGACATGATGACCATCAGCGCGAGCGTGATCTTGGCGACCATGTCGCCGTGATCCAGCATGGCCTTCAGTCCGTAGGGGTTGTCGCTCGCTTCGCGGGGCTTGGCGCCGTCAGCGGCAGGCGCTTCAGCAGGCGCTGCGTCGGCCACGGGGGCCGTGGTTTGCTCGGCGGCAGCCGGCGCCGAGGCGGCGTCGGTTTGTGCGAAGGCGGGTGCAGCCACCAGCGAGGCAGCGACGGCCAGGGTCGCGATCAGAGCGGAAAGACGAGAAAACATAAAAAGCTCCTGAGAGGGAAGCAGGCCCGGGTGGGCTCATCAACGAAAACGGGAGCGGTGGCAAGCCACCGCGGTGGGAATCTTTTACTCGGCCTTGAACAAGAACGGTTGCACCGCTTGCCCATCGAATGTGCCGCACTTGTACTGCGCAGTTGCCGCCTCGATCGAGCTCAGCAGTGAGCGCTGGGCACGACGATCGGCCAAACCGCGCTTGACCGTGACTTGTCGCGCCACCACCTTGCCATTGGCAATGGTCAGCAGCACGTCAAATTCGGCGTCGCCATCCAGTTGGACGGAGATTTCAGGCTTGGGCATCGACGTGCAGACCACGCCCACTTGCACCGGCCCTGCGGGCCTCGGCGCTGCAGCAGGCGTCGGTGCTGGCGCGGGGGCCTGCGCTTGGACCGTGCGCACCGGCGGCGGATCGTTCGAAGTCGGCGACTGGATGGCAGCCGGCGGCGGTGGGGCCTGCACCTGAATTTCAGGCACCGGCACGAAAGGCGGGGGCGGCGTCTTCAAGTCGGGCGGGGGCGGCACGATTTTCTCGGGCGGCGGTGGCGGCGGCTTGATCTCTTCGATCACCTTCGTCTCGATCGGGTCGGTCACCGCCTTCACGATCTTGCGCGCCAGACCCGAGGCCAGCGCCCAGATCATCAAAATGTGCAGCAGCACCACGATCACAAATGCAGTCGTGCGCGAGCTGGCCTTGTTCTCCTGCGCAAAATTCATGCGCACTCCTTCTTCAACCGAAGTCCAGACGTCAGCGGTGTGCCAGCGCTCACCACCCGTGACAACCACCGGGGCGCAATGTGCCACGGCTTCCCTTCACCAGCACCCCATCGGTTTCCATGCCCTGCGCAAGAGAAGCGGAAGCCATGTAACCGGGTTACGGCAAAGCCAAGCATGATACGAAAAGGCAGGTGCCAAAAGGCATAGGGTAAGTCTCTAGTCCGACCGGTCGGTCAGGAACGATGTCACAAGGGCATGGCGGCCGTGTCGCCCGTGAATGCATCCATCGCGCGCGCTAGCGCAGCAATCATGCGCCGCTCCCCCTCGTTCAAGTCAGGGTGCCAGACGTCAAAGATCAGCACCGCACGCATGAGGTCGCTGCGGTTCCAGGCTTCGTGCTCGATGGTGTCGTCGAACACGCACACCCGCCCCTCCTCCCAAACATGGGTGCGGCTGCCCACCCGCAGGGCGCACTCGGGCGGCACCACCAAAGGCAGATGAGCCACAAGGCGAACGTTGCTGACGCCGACGTGCGGCGGGATGTGCGTTTGGGGCTTGAGCAGCGAGTACATGGACACGGGCGTGCGGCCCTGCTGGACCGGCTGATCCACCAGGGCCAACGCCGCCATCGTTGCCGCGCATCGCGTCGCATTGGGTTCCACCCGGTGGCCGTCTTTGAGCAGGTGGTAGGCGCTCCAGCGCGGATTGCGGTTGAGTTCCGCCCATTGCTGCAGCGGCTGGTCGGCCTCGTAGTCCAAGTAGGGCGTGATGTGGGCGTCATCCTGCAAGGCGGCAAGGCACTCAGCGCGAATGGCTTGGGTTTGGGCCTCCAAGCCCTCGATCCATGCAAAGCGACGCCGGTCGAAGAACTCCACCGGCGCCAACTGCGCGTAGTACAGCCCCATGGGCTGCGGGTCGAATCGCTGCCGGCGCCCCAGGTGGATGTCCAGCGTGTGCCAGAACCGATCCAGTTCACCCGGCGGCAACTCGGCAGCTGCCAGGGCCATTTGTTGATCCATGAACGTCGACAACTCGGCCTGATGGCTGGACGTCGCCGCCCGCGCCCTGGCCAACAGCGGCTGCATGTCGTTTGTGATGACGCCCGGGTGTTGCGCCGCGACAGTCAGCGCACCCTGGTAAACCTTGACCGCCGCGTGCCGCTGGCCGTTGCGCTCCAACCAACCCGCTTTCATCAACAGGCCCATGGGGTCGAAGGGATTGGCTTCAAGCGCGCCCTTGAGCGCCTCCCATTCGCCATCACGGCGACCCAGCGCGCGCTCGGCCATCGCCAAGTGCAACCACACGGGTGCTGCCTTGGCATCCAAGACGACGCTTCGGCGAAGGCATTCGGCCGCCGCCTGGAACTGACGCTGCAACAGGTGCTGCAGGCCCGTCTGTGCCCATGCAGGGGCATCGGTTGGCTGATCGTTCATGGCAGGGATCGTAAGCAAGGGCGCCACATCGCCTCCCAGGGAGGCCTGCGCAAGACAACGCGCATGAAAAAGGGCCGCATCAAGCGGCCCTGAGGGGACCCCGCCCTGTGCGGGACGGGGTCGGTTTGGCGTGGACTTAGAAACGCGCGGTGACGTTCAGCGAGATCTGGCGACCGTTGGCTTCGTACACCTGGGGGTAGGTGTTGCCGTTGGTCAGGCCAGCGCCTTGCGTGCGCAGCGGGGGATCCTTGTCCAGCAGGTTGTTGACCGCGGCGCGGATGGTCACGTTCTTCGTCAGCTTGTACGAAGCGGCCAGGTCCAGGTAGTCACGGGCAGCCAGTTGGGCCACTTGGGCAGCCGAGGCCGGGTTGTCGTGCTTGACCGAGTCGATGTGACGCCACGTGGCGGCCAAGGAGACGCCCCATGGGGTGCTCCAGGTGCCGCGCAGCTTGTGACGCCATTTCGGCAGCGGCGTGCCGCAGTTGCCGTCGCCGAACTTGCCAGCGCAATCATCAGCGCCCGCACCCGAGATGTACTTGTTCAACAAGGTACCGACCAGGCTGGCGTTCAGGCTGCCCCACTCACCCAGCTTGAAGGTGGTGTCGGCGGCCACGTCCACGCCTTCGGTTTCGAGCTGACCGATGTTGAAGTTCGTGTTGATGATGAAGGCATTGCCCGTCAGCCACAACGAACCGAACTGGTCACGCTTGACGAGCGAGCAAGAGGCCGCCGCACCGGTGTCCAAGCAATTGTTCAGGATGTTGACCGCGCCCTGCGTGCCGATCGTGTCCTTGACCTTGATGTTGAAGTAGTCGAGCGAGACGCTGGTGTCACGCATCGGCTGCAGCACGATACCGAGGGTCGTGGACTTGGCGGTTTCAGGCGTCAAGTTGGGGTTGCCACCGGTGATCTGGTTGTACTGCAGGGCCGGGCTGTCCGGGATGCTGCCGTACTGGGCCGCCGTCACGCCCGTGCGGGCGCAATCGGCCAGCGAACGGGTGGGGGTGGCGCCAGCGCAAGGATCTTCGTCGTTGTCGTACAGACCCAGGCCTTGGGCGGCAAACAATTCGACCACGTTGGCAGCGCGCGAAGCTTGCTGGAACGAACCACGGAACTTGACTTCGCGGATCGGCGAGTACTCCAGACCCAGACCGTAGGTGTCGGTCTTCTTCTTGGTGCTGTAGCTCGACTTGCGGTACGAGGCCGTCAGGCTCAGCGACTCGACGAAGGGCATCTTCTCGATCAGCGGCATGCGCAGTTCGGTGAAGACGTCGTTCACCGCGTAGGTGCCGCCGACGCCGATGGTCGGGCCGCCTTGGCCAGCCAGGTCACCCGTGGTGAAGGCCGCGTCGGTGCTCAGTTCCATCTTCTCGACGCGACGCTCCACGCCCACGGCGAAGCCCAGGCCGTTGCGGGCCATCGGGCTCTTGAAACCGTAGTCGGTCAGGTCGCCACTCAGGGTGCCGCCGGTCACGCCGGTGGAGGTGAAGCCCTTCTGGAAGCCGGGGGTCTGCAGGTAGGCCAGGGCCTCCGGCGTCACGCCACCCAGGCGCCACACGTTGTAGGGCACGCAGTTCGGGTCGGTGCCGTCCACGACAGAGCGGCAAACGGCGTTGCCGTTGGCGTCGGCCACCACGTCCAGCGCACGGCCGATGCGGGTGATCGAGAAGTCGTTCTTGTAGGTCTCTTGGTAGACCACGCGGCCGGTCAGGGCGAACAGGTCGTAGCTCAGGGCCGGGTTGATTTCACCCTTCACGCCCACCACCGCACGGTAGGAGGTGTGACGGATGTCGTCTTGGCGACCGCCGCCTTCGACGTTGCGGCGGGCGATGAACAGCGAGTGCGTGTCACCAGCCTGGCTGAACGTGCCATTGCCGTCGGCCACGTTGGCCGCGTTGAAGGCGTTGCGCCAAGCTTGCGACAACAGCGGGTTTTCGTAGGCGATGGTGGCGAACTGGAAGAACGCGCCCGACGGTGCGATCTGAGCGATCGTGCTGTCGTCGTGGAAGTTCAGCTCGGCGTAGATGCGGGCAGCATCCGACACGTCGTAGTGCGCGAAGGCGGCCGCGGTGGTGCGGTTGCTCGGGCGCTGGAAGTGGTTGATCGGGCCGAAGTTGTAAGCGTCGTTGGCGCCCACATAGTTGCGCGTGCCGCCGTTGGCATCGGCCACCGTCAGCGCGTAGTTCGCGAAGTCGGTGAACTGGCCGGGGAAGCTGGTGCCCGAGCCGCCGCAGCTGAAGCCACCGAACGTGGCTTGGTTGCGGTTGTAGTTCAAGGCGCAGGTGGTGAAGTCACGCTCCGACTGCAGCAGGGCGTCGGTGGTCTTGCGCGAGAGGAACAAGGTCGCATTGCCCTTGTTGTCGGCGAAGTTCGAGCCCATGGTCAGGCTGATGTCGCGGACCTTGCCGTCGGCGCTGATGTCGCCGGGCAGCTTGAACTGAGCCGGGTTGGTCGCGGCGCGCGAGGCCACCAGGGCTTGGATGGTTTCGTTGTTCTGGCTGTGGTTGTAGAAGGAGTAGTTGCCTTCGATTTCCACGCCTTCGAACTTGTCGTTCATGACGAAGTTCACCACGCCGGCCACGGCGTCAGAACCGTAAACGGCCGAGGCGCCACCGGTCAGCACTTCCACGCGCTTGATCAGCGACACGGGAATCTGGTTCAAGTCGGTGGCCAGGTTGCGCGGGCTGCCAGCTGGCATGCGACGGCCGTTGATCAGCACCAGGGTGCGATCGGCGCCGAGGTTGCGCAGGTTGACGGTGGCGGTGCCGGTCGAACCGTTGGCGACCTGGCCGCCTTGGTCGGCGAAGACCTGGGGCAGGTTGTTCAGCAGGCTCTCGACGTCGCGCTTGCCTTC
>Ga0114942_1000391_pt1 | contig 12531 bp, 8 predicted proteins | sample LowerColdCreek_FD_88674 | JGI IMG/M metagenome (GOLD analysis project Ga0114942, IMG submission 88674) | Groundwater microbial communities from Cold Creek, Nevada to study Microbial Dark Matter (Phase II) - Lower Cold Creek | ecosystem: Environmental > Aquatic > Deep subsurface > Groundwater ... | reverse complement strand
GGCGGCGGGCACCACCTCGGTGGCTGAATCCAGGAAGCTCACGCCGCAGCTCTTGAGCTTGCTGATGTACTCGGGCTTGAAGACGAGATCCCACACGTTGTCGGGCATGGGCGTGCCGCCGAGCGCGGCCTTGACCTTGTCGACATTGATGCCCAGCGTGGTGTAGGCCCACAGCCAATTGACCATGTACTGGTTGCCCGGGTCGAGCCGGGCCAGGATGGCCTCGATCTCCGGGTCCAGGTTCTTCAGGTTGGGAATCTTGGACTTGTCCAGCTTGCGCAGCAGGCCGCCGTCGGCCTGCAGCTTGGCCCAGTACGACGAAGGCACCACCACGTCGTAGCCGGACTTGCCGGCCACCAGCTTGGCGTGCAGGATTTCGTTGTTGTCGTAGTTGTCGTAGCGGACCTTGATGCCCGTTTCCTTCTCGAACAGCTTGATCGTGTCTTCGCCGATGTAGTCGGACCAGTTGAACAAGTTGAGAACCTTCTCCTCTTCCTGGGCATGGGCGGCACCACTGGCCATCAAGACTGCGGAAACCAACCAAGCCAACAAGGCGGGCTTTTTACAGAGGGTGGGCATAGTGCGTTCTCCAACTAAGGCGGGGGTGGGGGGCGTTGACGGAAGGGACATGGATGGGCCGTCGCTGCGCTCAGCGGGCGGCCGAACCGACTTTGGATTCGTGCCGGGCCCGGCATGCCAGGCCAAAGGCCTGCAGCAGTTGCATGGACACCGGGTTGTCGGCGGCCTGCCACTCGGGGTGCCATTGCACGCATAGCGCAAAGCTTGGTGAGGCGGTGATGGAGCAGGCCTCAACCAGACCATCGGGGGCCCGGGCCTCGACGCACAGGCCGCCGGCGAGGTCGCGCACACCCTGGCCGTGCAGGGAGTTCACTTCGATGACCTCGCGCTGAACGATGTCGGCCAGCAGGCCGCCGGGCGCCACCTGCACGGTGTGGGCCGTGGCGAATTGCTGCGATGCGGCAAGGCCGTCGGGCGCACGGTGGTCGGCAAACGGTCCCACGTCCTGCACCGCCTGGTGCAAGCTGCCGCCCAGCGCCACATTGACCTCCTGCATGCCGCGGCAGATGGCCAGCAAGGGCATGCCCTGGTCCACGATGCGCCGCACCAGCGGCAGGGTCCAGGCATCGCGCGCCGGGTCCAGCGGCAAGCTGGGATCGAGTACCTCCTCACCGAAATGGCTGGGGTGCACATTGCTTTTGCTGCCGGTCAGCAAGACCCCATCGGCCAGGGCTACCAACGTATCCAGCTCAGCCTCCTGGGCCACCGGCACCACCAGCGGCGTGCAACCCGCCAAGCGCACGGCCTCAACATATTTCCAACCCACCACGTGGTGCGGGTGCTCGCCCAGCATTTGCTGGCAAGAGGGAATCAAAACAATGGGTCGGCTGGTGTTCGATTTCATGGCAACAAGACCTCGATCTAATAGTTTTGTCGGGTCAAAGTATTCGGCGCGATATCCAGATGGCCAGTACAAAAATCCGCAGAGCGCACCGAGCGCGCAAATTGAATGGCTATTCGCAAGGCTGGGGAAAATACTGCCCTGCAACGTGCCCGGCGAGGTCTTGTAAACCGATCTCCGCAGCTGAAAAACGACGCTGGGTGGGGCTGCAATACGGCCCGAATACTAGGTAGCAGCGTCGCTCGGCAATGGACCAATTCATCCCACTGTCATTGGGCCATTTCGAGATTTGCCGAGGGCGTTCCGCCCGGCTGGAAAACCGATCTAATGGTTTTCCCGCCGGTCCTAATCTGGTTTTGCACTTACTCCGTGCAAACCCGCCCCAAATGAATTTATCGGCGCACCAGGGGTGTGCATCAAACTGCCGGGCAACGTCACTGCGCCGAAGTGCCGCCGTCTACCGGCATCAGCGCACCGGTCATGAAACTGGCGTCCTCCGAGGCCAGGAAGGCCACCGCCATGGCAATTTCCTGCGGCCGCGCAACGCGGCCCAGGGGGATGCCGCTGGCCAGCGACTTCATGGTCTGCGCGCGGTCGGGGTTGTCCTCGGCCAGGTCCAGCATCGGGGTGTCGGTGTCGCCCGGGCAGACAGCGTTGACGCGGATGCCCTGCTCGGCATGGTCCAGCGCCACACAGCGCGTCAGCTGGGCCAGTGCGGCCTTGGACACGCAGTACGCCAGCGCGCGGCGGGCGCCCATCAAGGCCCAATCGGAGGCCACGTTGACGATGGCGCCCCGCCGCTGCGCCAGCATCACCGGCAGCACGGCACGGGTCAGCTTGAACACCGAAGTCAGGTTCAGATCGAGCACTTGGTGCCATTGCTCATCGGTGCACTCCAGCGCGGTGCCGTTGATCAGCCTGCCGGCGTTGTTGACCAGCACGTCCACCGTGCCGAAGCGCGCCACCGCGGCGGCCACGACCGCCTCGCTGGCCGAGGGCTCGGTCAGATCGGCGGCCACATACAGCACGGCATGGCCGGCCGCCTGCAAGCGCGCCTCAATGGCCTGGCCGGCCGTGCGATTGCGCCCCACCAGCACCAGCTGGGCCTGGCGCGACGCCAGTTCCTCGGCAATGGCCAAGCCAATGCCAGACGTCGCACCGGTCACGATGCAGGTTTTGCCCTGAAACAAGGCCATGGTCGTTTCTCCTCAGAAGTGAAAAAAAAGCGCCTTGGCGCACACCCATCGGGTCGCCAGGCGCATCCAGAACAATCAAGTTGGCGCCACCGGCTCAGACAGCCGTGCGGCGGGTCACCAGCCGCTCAGGCCAGTTCGATCAGGTGACGCAGGTCCCACTGGCCACGCGGGTCGGCCAGTGCCTGGCGCTCCTGGTGCTCGTGGCGCTTGAGCGCGATGAACAAGTCCACCATCGGGTCGCCCAGCCACTGCCGCGCTGCTGCGCTGCCGGCCAGTGCGTCCAGGGCGGCCGGCAGCGAGCGTGGCAGGCGCATGGCGTCGTCGCGGCCCGTGCGGGCCGGCTGACCGGCCCGCAGACCCGCCAGGCCGAAGGCCAGGGTCAGCGCCACGGCCAGATAGGGGTTGACGTCGCCGCCCGGCAAGCGGTTCTCCACCCGTCGAGCCGCCGGCGACGACGCGGGGATGCGGAAGGCCACATGGCGGTCGTCTTCGGCCCAGTCCGCATGGGTGGGCGACGAATCGCTCATCACGATGCGGTCAAAGGCCATGTCGTAAGGCGCCAGCAGTGCCATGGCGCCGGGCACATGGGCCTGCAAGCCGGCGATGAAGTGCGACAGCGCCGGCGTGGAGGCGCCGCCTGGCTCGGCGAACACATGCGGCCAGTCGCCACGGGCCAGCGCCGCGCTGTCCTGCAGGCTGAAGTGCCAGTGCATGCCGATGCCGGGCTGGTCGGTGAAGGGCTTGGCCGCAAAGCTGGCCAGGAAGCCGTGTCTTGCCGCGATCTCGCGCGCCAGCCGCTTGAAGCGGAACACCGCGTCGGCCTGGGCCAGCGGCGCGCCCGGATGGAAATTGACCTCGAATTGGGAGAAGGCGGCCTCGTGCAAATGCCCGGCCAGCGGGATGCCCCATTGCGCGCAGGCGGCATACAGCTCGTCGAAATAGGGCTCGAACTGAGTCGACCGCTCCAGCGAATACTGTTCGCAGGCCGACTCGCGCCCCGGCGCGCCGGGGCGCGCCCGGGGCGCTGACAGGCGCACACCCTCGGCCGATTCGTCACGCTGCAGCAGAAACAGCTCCAGCTCGGGCGCCACCCGGGCCTGCAGGCCCTGCTCGGCGTAGGCCGACAACACCTGGCGCAGCGCAGCGCGTGGCGACAGCTCGGCTGCATCCACCTGGCGGCCGTAATGCGCCGAGTACCAGCCTCCGCTGGGCTCGCACAGCACAGTGGCTTCACCCGGCCGGCCCGGCCTGGGGGTCAGGGTCTGCAGGTCGGGCACCAGGTGCATGTCGCCATAGGCCTTGGGCAAGACCGTGCCAAACACCTCCGGCGGCGAGCCGCCGGTCACGCCCATGCCCAGCAACACGGTGGGCAGCTTGCAGCCGCCAGCGGCCACAAAGTCTGCGGCCGCCACCAGCTTGCCGCGGGCGAGGGCGCTGAAGTCGCCCATCGCGCACTCCACCGTTTGCACCTGGATGCGCTGGGCCAAGGCATCGGAAGAGGGCTGTTGAAGAGGTTTGATGGAGCTCATGGCACAAAAATGGCAGGGACGGGAGCGCAATGCGGGAAGGCATCGTAGGATTGGAATGGACCAACGCGTTGCGCCACTCCCGGCTGGATCGATTGGGCCACCTGCCCGCCACCGCGCCACCCACGGGCCGAACTGCACGCTGTATTCGAGATGTCACTTCACCCCCCCACCGACAGCCTGGGCGAATGGCTGCTGCGCCACCGCGCCAACACCCAGGGTTTGCCACTGGGCACGGCGCTGGCGCAGGGACTGCGCGAGGCCATCCACCAGGGCGTGGTCGCACCGGGCCAGCGCCTGCCGGCCTCGCGGGCGCTGGCCCTGCATGTGGGCGTCGCGCGCAACACCCTGGTGGCGGTGTATGCGCAGTTGGAGGCCGAGGGCTTTGTGGTGGCCGGCCAGGGTTCGGGCACCTATGTGCGCAAGGTGGTGCAAGAGCGCGTGACCAGCCCCATTCACCGCCGCGGTGTCACCGCGCCCGCACCGGCCCCGGCGCCTGTGCTATCGGCACGTGGCAAGCGCTACCTTTCCGACCCCTTGCACCGCTTCTGGGTGGAGCGGCCGTTTTGCCCGGGGCTGTTCAACGAAGACCTGTTCCCGCAAGCCCTGTGGAACCGGCTGCTGGCACAGATGCTGCGCACGCCCGATGCGGCCCAGCTGCGCAGCGGCAGCCAGGGCGGGGCGCCCGCGCTGCGGGCCGCCGTCGCGCGCCATGTGCACGCCACCCGGGGTGTGCGCTGTGAGCCCAGCCAGGTGGTGATGACCGATGGCACGGCGCAATCGCTGGCGCTGGTGTCGCGGCTGCTGTGCGATCCCGGCGACCAGGTGTGGGTGGAAGACCCCTGCTACTGGGGCGCCAGCCGCACCTTGGCCGATCAAGGGCTGTCGCTGCAGCCCTTGCCGGTCGACAACGATGGCGCCACGTTGCCGCCCGAGCCCCCACCCAACACCAAGGCACCGCGCCTGGCCTACCTGACGCCGTCCCACCAGTTCCCCACCGGGGCCACCATGCCGCTGGAACGCCGGCAGGCCTGGCTGGCCTACGCGCGCAGCCACGGCACGCTGCTGCTCGAAGACGATTACGACAGCGAGTTCCGCTACAACGGCATGCCCTTCCCCTCGTTGCAAGGGCTGGACGTGGACACCGGCGAGGGCCATTGCGTCATCTACCTGGGCAGCTTCAGCAAGACCATGTTCCCGGGCATTCGCCTGGCGTTTCTGATTGTGCCGCCCGCGCTGGCCCAGCTGTTCTCGGCGGCCAGCGCCGACTACGACCGCGACGGCGACCAGCTGCTGCAGGCGGCCATGGCGCGCTTCATCGACGATGGCCATTTCGCCGCGCATGTGCGCAAGCTGCGCCGCGAGTACGGCTCACGGCGCGAGGCCCTGGTCCAGGCGCTGCACAGCCACGTGCCCGAACTGTCCGGCCACGAGTCTGTGATGCGCGTGCTGGGCGGCTGGCGGGGCGTGCACCTGACGCTGGAGCTGCCGGCGCATGTGGATGACAAGGCCGTGGCTCACGAATGCGCCACCCGCGGCGTGACCGTGCTGCCGCTGTCGATCTACGACGTGGCGCGCCACAGCAGCGGGCTGGTGCTCTCGTATTCGGGCGTGGCGCGCGACGACATCGAGCCCCTGGTGGCCCGCATCGCACCGGTGCTGCGCAGCGCCTGCGCCCAGGCCTGAGCGCTGCCAGACCGGCACTCCACTCAGGCCGCGATGTAGGTGGTCTTGAGCGTCGTGTAGAACTCGGCCGCATGGCGGCCTTGCTCACGTGGGCCATGGCTGGAGCCCTTGCGGCCGCCGAAGGGCACGTGGTAGTCCACACCCGCCGTGGGCACGTTGACCATCACCATGCCGGCCTGCACCTGGTGCTTGAAGTGCGTGGCGTGCTTGAGCGAGGTGGTGCACAGCCCGGCCGACAGCCCGAACTGGGTGTCGTTGGCCATGGCCAGCGCATGCTCGTAGTCGCGCGCGGCCAGCACGCAGGCCACCGGGCCGAAGATCTCCTCGCGGGCGATGCGCATGCCGGGCTCGGCATCCAGGAACAGCGCGGGCGCCAGGAAGTGACCCTCGGTGTCGCGCCGCTGGATCTCGCCGCCGCAGGCCAGCGTTGCGCCTTCCAGGCGACCGATGGCGATGTAGGCCAGGTTCTTGTCCAGCTGCCGCCTGTCGACAACCGGACCGATCTGCGTGTCCGGCGCCAGCGCATGGCCCACGCGCAGCGCCTTCAGCCGGGTCACCAGGGCCTCGGTGAAGCGTTGACGGATGCCCGGCGTGACGATGATGCGGCTGCTGGCGGTGCAGCGCTGGCCGGTGGAGTGGTAGCTGCCCTGGATGGCGACGTTCAGCGCCACCTCCAGGTCGGCATCGTCCAGGATCACCAGCGGGTTCTTGCCACCCATCTCGGCCTGCACCTTGGCACCGCGCTCGGTGGCGCCGCGCAGCACGGCGTTGCCGGTGGCCACCGAGCCGGTGAAGCTGATGCCGGTGACTCGCGGATCGGCCACCAGCGTGGCGCCCACCTCGTTGCCCAGGCCGTTGACCAGGTTGAAGGTGCCCGTCGGCAGGCCGGCGCGGCTGATGATCTCGGCCAGCGCCCAGGCGCAGCCAGGCACCAGCTCGCTGGGCTTGAACACCACCGTGTTGCCCCAGGCCAGCGCCGGTGCGATCTTCCAGGCCGGGATGGCGATCGGGAAGTTCCAGGGTGCGATCAGGCCCACCACGCCCAGCGGCTCGCGCGTGACCTCGACGCCCACGCCGTCTCGCACCGAGGGGATGCACTCGCCCCAGGCGCGCAGCGCCTCGCCGGCGAAGTAGCGAAAGATGTTGCCGGCCCGCACCACCTCGCCCACTGCTTCGGGCAGGGTCTTGCCTTCCTCGCGGGCCAGCAGCGTGCCCAGCTCATCACGGCGGGCCAGGATCTCGGCGCCGATGCGCTCCAGCGCGTCGGCCTTCACCTGCGGCGTGGTGGCGGCCCACAACGGTGCGGCGGCGGCCGCAGCGTCGATGGCCAGCGTGGTCTGGGCCGCATCGCCTTCGGCGTAGTGGCCGATGGTGTCGGCCAGGTCCGAGGGGTTGATGTTGGGCCGGGCGCGCACGCCCTGCAGCCATTGACCGCCGATGAAGTTGGCGTACGGGGTGGTGCTCATGCGCGCGCTCCTCAGCCGGCCTGGATGGCGGCGAGCGACTGCTCGATGATGTCCAGACCCTCATCCAGCACCGCGTCCTCGATGGTCAGTGCGGGCATCATGCGGATGACGTTGTTCGAGTTGCCGCAGGTCAGCACGATCAGGCCGCGCTTGGCGGCCTCGGTCTTGAGCGCTGCCGCCAGCTCGGTGGCCGGCCGGCTCAGATCGCCGTCGATGCTCAGCTCCACGCCGGTCATCGCGCCCAGGCCGCGCACATCGGCAATGCTGCGGTGCCGCTTGGCCAGCGCCCGGAAGCGGCTGCGCATGCGCTCGCCGATGGCGGTGGCGCGTGCCAGCAGGCCTTCGTCTTCGATGATGTCCAGCACCGTCAGCGCGGCGGTGGTGGCCAGCGGCGAGCCGGCATAGGTGCTGCCCAGGCCGCCGGGCGGCACGGCGTCGATGATGTCGGCGCGGCCCACCACGCCGGAGATCGGCGTGCCGCCACCCAGGCCCTTGGCCAGCGTGATCAGGTCGGGCACCACGCCCGAGTGCTCGACGGCAAACAGCTTGCCGGTGCGGCCGATGCCGGTCTGGATCTCGTCGGCGATCAGCAGGATGCCGTGCTCATCGCACACCGCACGCAGCGCGGCCAGCAAGCCCTCGGGCGCCGGGATGTAGCCCCCTTCGCCCTGCACCGGCTCGACGATGATCGCCGCCACCCGCTTGGCGTCGACCTGGAACTTGAACAGGTGGGCCAGCGCGTCCAGGCTGTCGGCCACGCTGGTGCCGTGCACCGGGCTGGGGAAGGGCACGTGATAGACGTCGGGCACCAGCGGGCCGAAGCCGGCCTTGTAGGGCGCCACCTTGGCGGTGAGCGTCATGCCCAGCAGCGTGCGGCCGTGGAAGCCGCCTTCGAACGAGATCACCGCGCTGCGGCCGGTGGCATAACGCGCCACCTTCACGGCGTTTTCCACCGCCTCGGCGCCGGTGCTCATGAAGAAGGCCTTCTTGGGCTGGGAGCCGGGGGCGGCGGCGCACAGGCGCTCGGCCAGCTCGATGTAGCTCTCGTAGGCCGTGACCTGGAAGCAGGTGTGGGTGTACTGGTCGATCTGGGCGTGCAGCGCGGCCTTCAGGCGCGGGTGTACATGGCCGGTGTTGCACACCGCGATGCCGGCGCAGAAGTCGATGTAGCGGCGACCTTCCACGTCCCAGATCAGCGCGTTCTCGGCCCGGCTGGCAAACATCGTGTGCGCGCTGCCGATGGCGCGCGCCACGCTGGCAGCGCGGCGTTGCTGCAGGCTGGCGTTGTCGGCAACAGCGGCTTGAGGAGCAAGGATGGCGTTCATGTGGACTTCCAGAGAAGAGGTGTGAGGTGGACGGGGCCCGCCCAAGTGCTGGGCATCGTAGGCAGCACATTCACACCGATCTGAGCCACTTTCAGGCAGGCGTCTGGGCCACTTCAACGAGTGGCGCCCGCCTGACCTGCACAGGCCCAAAGTGGACCATCGGACGCAACTCAAGTGGCGCATCCACCGCCCGGACGACTGCCTAGCATCGGCCGCATCCATTGCCACTGACTCACGGAGCCCCACCATGCAGCCGACACCTCCCCAGCGCAACACTGCCGATTGGCGGGCCGCCGACGCAGCGCACATGCTGCACCCGTTCAGCGACGCCGCCGATCTGGCCACCAAGGGCGTGCGCGTCATCGAACGCGCCGATGACATCTACCTTTGGGACACCGACGGCAACAAGATCCTCGACGGCATGAGCGGCCTGTGGTGCGTCAACGTGGGCTACGGCCGCACCGAGCTCATCGACGCCGCCCACCAGCAGCTCAAGCAGCTGCCGTTCTACAACACCTTCTTCCAGACCAGCACGCCGCCGGCCATCCTGCTGGCCGAGAAGCTCGCCAGCATTTCGCCGGCCGGCTTCGAGCGGGTGTTCTTCACCGGCTCGGGCTCCGAAGGCAACGACACCGTGCTGCGCCTGGTCTATCGCTACTGGGCGCTGAAGAACCAGCCGCAGCGCCGCGTGATCATCAGCCGCAACAACGCCTACCACGGCTCCACCATCGCCGGCGCCTGCCTGGGCGGCATGGGCGGCATGCACGGCCAGATGACGGCCGATGGCAAGCCGCTGATTCCCGACATCGAGCACATCGGCCAGCCCGACGTCTGGGAGCATGTGGACGCTGACGGCCGCTTCCCCGAGGGCTTTGGCCTCAAGGCCGCCAGCTGGCTGGAAGAGCGCATCCTGGCCGTTGGCCCGGAGCGCGTGGCTGCCTTCATCGGCGAGCCGGTGCAGGGCGCCGGTGGCGTCATCGTGCCGCCCGAGGGCTACTGGCAGGAGATCGAGCGCATCTGCCGCAAGTACGACATCCTGCTGGTCAGCGACGAGGTCATCTGCGGCTTCGGCCGCACCGGCCAGTGGTGGGGTTGCCAGAGCCTGGGCTACACGCCCGACCTGATGACCTTCGCCAAGGGCGTCACCTCGGGCTACATCCCGCTGGGCGGCGTGATGGTGGGCAAGCGCGTGGCGCAGACCGTGTTCGACGAAGGCGGCGAGCTCTACCACGGCTACACCTACAACGGCCACCCGGTGGCCTGCATGGTGGCGCTGGCCAACATCGAGCTGATCGAGCGCGAGGACATGATCCGCCAGGTCCGCGAAGTGCTGGCACCGCGCCTGGCGCAAGGTTTGCGTGCGCTGACGGACCACCCGCTGGTGGGCGGCGTGGAGCAGCAGGGCCTGATGGCCAGCCTGAAGCTGGTGCGCAACCCGGTCACGCGCGAGCGCTTCCCCGCAGAGCGCGAGATCGGCATGCTGTGCCGCAAGCACTGCTTCCACATCGGGCTGGTGATGCGTGCTGTCGGCGACCGCATGGTCATCGCGCCGCCGCTGTCGATGACCCTGGATCAGGTGGATGAACTGCTGGCCCTGATCAAGCGCGCCCTGGACCTGACCTTTGAAGAAGCCCGGAGCCTGTCATGGCTGTGAACACGCCCATCGACTGGCGCGCGCGCGCGCAGGCGCTGGTGCTGGACGGCCGCATCCTGATCGACGGCCAGCGCCAGGACGCGGCCGACGGCCGGCAGTTTGCCAAGGTGTCGCCGGGCGACGACCGCGAGCTGCCGGCCATCGCGCGGGGCGCTGCGGCTGACGTTGATCGCGCCGTGCGCAGCGCACGCGCAGCCTTCGACGACGGGCGCTGGCGCTCGCAATCACCGGCACGGCGCAAGGCCGTGCTGGTGGAGTGGTCGCGCCGGGTGCTGGCCGCCGCCGAGGAGCTGGCCCTGATCGAGAGCGTGGACATGGGCAAGCCCATCGCCCGCGCGCTGGCTGCCGATGTGCCGATCACCGCCCGCACCCTGGCCTGGTATGGCGAGGCGGTGGACAAGATCTACGACGAGGTGGCGCCCACGGCGGCCGATTCGCTGGCCCTGATCACGCGCGAACCGCTGGGCGTGGTGGCCGCCATCGTGCCCTGGAACTACCCGCTGCTGATGGCCGCCTGGAAGCTGGGCCCGGCGCTGGCCGCCGGCAACAGCGTGGTGCTCAAGCCCAGCGAGCGCTCGCCGTTCTCGGCCATGCGCCTGGCCGAGCTGGCGCTGGAAGCCGGCCTGCCGCCGGGCGTGCTCAACGTGGTGCCCGGCTACGGCCACGAGGCCGGCGAAGCGCTGGCCCTGCATCCCGATGTGGACGGCCTTGGCTTCACCGGCTCCACCCGCATCGGCAAGCGCATGTTCGAGTACGCCGGGCAGTCCAACCTCAAGCGCGTGTTCACCGAGCTGGGCGGCAAGTCGGCCGTGCTGGTGTTCGAGAGCGCCGATGTGGAGAAGGCGGCGGCTGCCGTGGCCGGCACGCTGTTCTACAACCAGGGCGAATCCTGCAACGCGCCGTCGCGCGCGATCGTGCACGACAGCCTGGCCGACCGCTTTGTCGAGGCCCTGGTGGCGCAGACGCGGCACTACGCGCCGGGCGATCCGCTCGACCCGTCGGCCGGCATGGGCGCGCTGGTGGACACCGCTCACGCCGATGGCGTGCAGCGCTTCATCGACAGCGGACGCAGCGCCGGTGCGCGCTGCGTGGCCGGTGGCCGGCGCGTGCTCACCGAGCGCAGCAACTGCTTCATCGAGCCCACGGTGTTCGACCAGGTCGACAACCGCATGCAGATCGCCACCGAAGAAATCTTCGGCCCGGTGGCCAGCGTGATCCGCTTCAGCACCGAGGCCCAGGCCATCGCCCTGGCCAACAACAGCATCTACGGCCTGCAGGCCGGGGTGTGGAGCAAGGAGCTGAGCCAGGCCCACCGCGTGGCGCGTGCGCTGCGCGCCGGCACGGTGCACGTCAACCAGTACAACGACGACGACATCACCGTGCCCTTCGGCGGCGTCAAGCAAAGCGGCAATGGCCGCGACAAGAGCCTGCACGCCTTTGACAAGTACACCGACTTGAAGACCACCTGGTTGCGCATCGATGGCGAATGAACATGACTCGTCCCCGCGGCTGCCCCGGCCGTCGCAGGCCCACGCCCTGGTGGTGGGTGGCGGCACGATGGGCGCCGATGTGGCCATCGTGCTGGCGCGCGCAGGCTGCCGCACCGTGGTGCTGGAGCCCAGCGCTGCCGTGCGGGATCGCCTGCCCGCCCATGTGAGCGCCGCGCTGCCGGCGGCACTCGAGAACTTGGTCGCGGTGGCCGACGCCGACGCGGTCGACTGGCCCAGCATCGACCTGGTGATCGAGTGCATCCCCGAGCGGCTGCCCTTGAAGCAGGCGCTGTTTGCCGACCTGGTGGCGCGCACCCGGCCCGACACCGTGCTGGCCAGCAACAGCTCCAGCTTCCCCATCTCGGCCATCGCCGAGGGCCTGACCAGCACGCACCGCATGCTGGGCCTGCACTTCTTCATGCCGGCGCACCTGGTGCCGCTGGTCGAGGTGGTGATGGGGTCTGCCAGCGACGGCGCCACCGCAGAGTCGCTGCAGAGCTTCATGCGCGGCTGCGGCATGGTGCCGGTGCTGGTGCGCAAGGACCTGCCGGGCTTTCTGGCCAACCGCATGCAGCATGCCCTGGCCCGCGAAGCGTTCGCGCTGATCGACGCCGGCATTGCCAGTGCCGAGGATGTGGATGCGGCGGTGCGCTTCGGCTTTGGTTTCCGCTTCCTGGCGGCCGGTCCGGTGCTGCAGCGAGACCATGCCGGTCTCGATGTGCACTGCGCCGCCGCAGCGGCCATGTACCCATCGCTGGCGGCCAACAG
>Ga0114942_1000390_pt1 | contig 12543 bp, 18 predicted proteins | sample LowerColdCreek_FD_88674 | JGI IMG/M metagenome (GOLD analysis project Ga0114942, IMG submission 88674) | Groundwater microbial communities from Cold Creek, Nevada to study Microbial Dark Matter (Phase II) - Lower Cold Creek | ecosystem: Environmental > Aquatic > Deep subsurface > Groundwater ... | reverse complement strand
GTGCAGGGAATACTCTATCTCCTATAGCAAAGCCTCCTCTAAGATTTTCTAAAGCTTTTCTAAGTTTCTTTAAATGATCGGTAGAGTATTTACTATCTGATGCTCCTACTATAATTTCAGCACGAGCTGTTTTATTCATAGGATTATTTAAATCGTATATACCATCATATAACCATTCATGTAGAGCTACATGCGATACTAAAAATGAATTATGTGTAACTATATAATTACCTACAGTAAATAACTTATTAGTTTTATCTTGCTCATCTTCTACTTCTATGCATACTGAATTGCGGACTAGTGTTTTCTCTATAGAAGATACTACTACCCATTTATCTTTCTCTTTATGTATATCTAGAACTTTATTCAAGTTACACCATAGTTTATTAGTTACATTACTATATCTATGCTTAATGCCCCATTTTTTAAATAGTTCTATTAGAATTTCTATTTTATCGGTAGTGTCTTTACGTGCCTCTATAGAAAAAGTATTAAACTTATTTCTAGTATTAATAGTATAATTAAAGATTAAATCTAGTATTACTTTCTTAATCTTTAATGGTAAATTACCTGTCTTATAAGCATTAAATATAGGGACACTATAATTATATGAACTAGCATGTAAACTATAATGGAGATACATATCTTCGGTATTTACTAATTTCTCTTTGCTATAGTATCTAGTTTTCCATAAATGTCCTCCTCCACACTCTACACTAGTGCCATCTTTAAAATGTAACCTATACATTACTTGATCTGTATAGGATTTTTTAGCTATTACTTTAACCTTATTGTATAGATTATACGATAGGATTTCATCTCCTATATTAATATCCTTAATAGGAATAGGTTCTGTAATAAATGCATTGTAACTATCTTTCCCTACTACCTTATGTACCTCTACGTTTTCTTCTATATCTTTACCTAAACCTCTACCAGCCATAAAAATAATATTTTTAGATTCATTCTCATAGAGGGGTTTTCCATAATTTCCAGCATGTACACTCCTTAAATATGTACGAGGAGTCACATATTCTTTCTTAATCTTAACTTCTTCTTTTACTATATTAGTAACGAATAAATTAAGAGTTTCATCCCAAACTTCTACTTCCTTTTCTACTTGTTCTATCCTATAGATAGATTCGTGTTCAGGTATATCTTCATTTATTAGACATTCGTGACAAGTAAAAAAGGGGTCATCGGTAAAACCCGAAAACCCCTTAGCTTCTAATAAAGTGTAATGAAAATCCCACTCAACATCTCGTAAATCTGGAAAGTCTGAAACTTCCATTTTCCCTAACTTCTTCTGGATAGTACCATGATTTACATAGAAGTATAGCTTAGGAGGCATGTAAACTCCACTATGCCAATATCCTTCTATACATCGCTGGTATTCTTGTCCCCAATAACTCTTAAAGTTAGGATGAAAAGGGTGTATAGTCTTAGCTCTCTGAATAAAATTATTATTCGAGATCGAGGTTATTATCATGTAATTTATCTTTATCTTCTTGTATAACTACTTTAGTCATTAATACTTGGATAGCTACTGATACAGCATTAATAATTACTTCTCTTACTACTTTAGTAGGATCTATAATTCCTAATTCTATATAATTGCCTACTACTTTATTAATGGCGTCGTATGTATTTTGAGTATTACCAAAATCTCTATAATTAACTACTGTTTCGTAATCAGTGTTAGCATTTTCTAACACTGTTTTAATAATGCTACGCAATCCTTTTTTTAGTACATTAGAAGTAGTGTGCATAGATAATAGCCAGTAAGTCTTGCCGCAACCCGGTACAATTCCTTCTTCTAGAGCACTTCTTACAGCTCTAATACTATCATCTAATCTATCTCTAATTTCATTGACTTCAACTTCATTAGCTCCTCCTACTTTAATAACTACTAACTTAGATGCTAACTTAGCCATACGTTCAGTAATCTTTTCTCTTTCATAACTATTTAAATCTTTATTAGCTAATTGAGATTTAAGAGTTTGGATCTTCTCTTCTATTTTAGAAGCTAATTCTTCGCTCTTATTAATTAGTATAGTAGTAGATACCTTATCTACTATAATTTTCTTAGCTACTCCTAAGTGACTTTCTTTAATGTCTTTAAGAGAAAGAGCTAAGTCATTATCCATATTAGTACCTTCTGTAATTAGAGCAATATCTTCTAATAGTTCTTTACGTCTAATACCGTATCCGGGAGCTTCTACTGCTACAAATTTAATACGCTGTGCTGCTAAATTAGCTAGGGTTAAAGTTAAAGCTTCGCCTTCTAGACTTTCACATATTAATAATACAGGCTTTTGACTCTTAGAGGCAATCTCTAATAGAGGAATGATATCATCTTTGTATCTAATTTTATTATTGTACAGGCAAACATATACATCTTCGTATTCTGTACTTAGATCTCTAGGATTAGTAACAAAATATGGAGATAGAAAGCTGCGTTTAAAACTATATCCCTCTTTATTCTCTATAGTTGATTTACTAGATTTTCCATCTTCTACTCTAATTAATCCATACTTACCTGAAAGTTTATAACTTTCAGCTACTAGATTACCTAATACTCTATCATTATTTGCTGCTAATGTAGCAATGTCAGAAATTAAGTCTGAATCACCCTCTATAGGATTAGATAGAGTTTCTAATAAATTTAGAATGCTATCTTTTTCTTCTTCTAATTCTCTTTTAAGAATAATTGGAGCAATATTAGTTTTAAATCCTTCCTTAATTAATTCTGTAGCCATAACAACTACACTACTACTACCATCTCCTGCACTATCCGCTACTTTAGCACTTGCTAGTTTAAGCATATGAGCTCCCATATTCTCTGTAAGATCTTCTAATGCGAATCTACTTACTACGGTTACTCCATCTTTTGTTGTCTTAGGACCTAGTGTAGTATCATACATTACATAACTACCTAATGGTCCCATTGTAGACGCTACTGCATCATTTAACTTATCTATCCCTGCTACTAATTTCTTATTAGGATTATAATCTACTTCTCTTATCATTATTATTTAAGTTATTATTCGTAAAAATCTATATATATTTCGGGTAATATGAAATATTTCATATTACTGTAATCTATTAGTAAATAGTGTTTATGTTCTCCTACTTTTAATGCTTGTACTACCCAGTTATCAACTAACATATTATAGCGGTCGAAACATTTATCATATGTTCCAGAAAATATTACTGTTAGGTTTCCTACTTCCGGCAAGTTAACTCCTTTAAGTTTTTTTATATTACATATAAAACCTATCTTTTCTGCTAATTCATCTGCATGTTTTTTACGCTTTTGTTCTTTTACCTTCTTAGAATCTGCACCACCTATGCCTGCATCTATGTTTAGAAAAAATCTAGTCTTTGTCCAATTAATTAACTTCTGTAAGTTCATCATAATTCTTATAGTATTTACTTGCTGTTGCGTCTATCTGTCCTAGATACTTAGCATCTCTCTTCTTATCGTATGTAGATAAGGGTCTACTAGTAATAGGAGTGTAGTAAATTTGACAAATCTTCATATTAGGATATAGCACTATATCCTTAGTAGGATATAATTCTAGTGTCCACGTACCTTTAAATCCATCATCTCCGAAGCCTGCAGTAGTATGTACAAATAATCCTAATCTAGCTAAACTAGATTTACCTGCTAATTGTGGTACGTGTTTTCTAGTATCTGTGTATTCATTAGTTCTTGCTATATATAATTCGCCAGCTTTAAGTACTAGTCCTTCTTCAGGAATAGTAATCGTTTTAGTTTCATTATCCACTTTAGGATCTAAAGGAGCATTAACATAAACTAACATCTTTGGATTTAGGGTTAAATCATAACTATTAGTTCCTAAATTTTTTCTATTAAAAGGTACTATTTTAATATCCTCTCTATTTCTTAATATATCTCTATCACTTAAAATCATCCTTATTTTATTTAATTATTCTACTGTACACTAATCTTCTAATATTTCTTCGTTATAATCCTCTTTCTTCTTCTTTCTTAGCTAAGAATTCACTTATTCTTTTTTCTACATGTGTTTCTGCTAAATTGCCTAGCGTAGACATCAATGTGTCCACAGGCCTCTTGGTGTCCCAACTAGGACTACTAAGATAAATATTTAATGCTTCTTTAATAGAAGTCTCTATTGCATCTACTAACATTAAGTTTGATTCTTTCCATTCTAAATAAGCTGCTTTTTCAACTGCTTTTCTTTCTTCCTGTGTGTATAATGGTTTGCAGTAACTGCTTGTTGCTAATTCGTTCATTGTCGTCATAATTTTTTTACTTTTCGGTTCTTTAAATTGTTTATCTCTCATTATATTACTATAATCCAGTCTTCTGCTAAACAGTCACTAGTACTAGGATTCCAAGTAGCTACATCGTTTTGAGCAGTCTTTAATGCTAAGTATGCTCTGTAAGGAGTAAATTCCCCAAACTCCTTTTTAGCATGTTCAGTTAAACTAGGAAATGAATTAGGTCCTACATAATAAGCGTACATGCCTACACCATTCCAACCTAATCTAGATACCTTAGCCCCTTTTTTCATAGCCTCAATAGCTAATCCAAAAGTCATAGCTTCTGTTTCCCTATAAGCTTCTTCAAACACTTCTTTAGGACTCCAACTAATATAGTTATCATGTTTTTCATGATTCTTATTAGGAGAATCTAAGTACTCCACTAAATAGCCTTCATCATTATTTTCATCAAAAGGTGTTTTCCAACCTCTATAATCATTATACTCAAATCTACTCATTGGAGTAGCCTTTAGTCTTTTAGTTCCTATATACTCTTTCATATCTTTTTTTCTTTTTATAAATATCTCCATAAGATATTCTTCTAATAATTCAATTGTTAAGTCCATTATTCTATAATTTCTAATTGGTACATGAGTCGTTTAAGCTCCGATTTATTCTTAATATAGTAATCTTGAGTATTTTCAGCATCTCCATAAGAAGACATTTGGGATCTTTTAATACTAATTATCTTACTATAAGGAGCATATACTAATGTCCATACGTCAGTTATATTAGGGAATTCTGTACTCTTATCAAATATAAAAGTAGTAGTTCCATAACCATAGTCTTTCTTATGTTCTGTTTTTAGCCAGCCTAGTTTTAATATATCTCCCTCATCTAACCATTTGACTCTAATATCCTTATCATGTAAATCTAATGATAGTCTGTGCATATTATTTAAGTTAGTATAGAACTTCTCAGTAAATTCTACTTTCTTAACTGGAAATCTCCAAAACTCATCTCTTGGGTAAACGTTAGCTCTTTCCTCGAATTCAAATCCAACACAAAACTCTTCTATTGTAGGAGTGTAATATTTATTCTCCATCTTCTACTATACATTGTTTTAGTATTTCATAGAATTGGATCTTATCTATATCTAGTTGTGTTGAATTAGTAAGCTTTTGATATTGATTATAGAATAATAAAACATCTAATTTAGATACATCTATTAATACGGGCTTATGTGGTATCTTAAATTCATGAGTTTTAATCTTAGGTGTACTACCAGACCATATGGCATCTTCTGCTACTTCTCTATATCTTTCCTTTAGTGCCTTTTCTGCTTGCTCTATAAAGCTTTCTCCTTCCATATTAAATATCATATCGTATACTATTTTATGTGCTAATGCAGTTTTCATAGTTCTTCCTGCGAGGAAGTATTTAGTTTGTTCCATTCTTTTAATATTGAGACTACGTTATTCTTAGATAGTTTAGTAGGCATATTATTTGTATCAAATATTAGTGTCCATGGATTACCTAGTCTAGTAGCTATTTTATCTTCATTTCCATACAAATAAACAGCCTTTCTAATCTTCTTTTGTTCTCGTTTAAATTTATGTACTTTCTTTGCCCAGCGATTACGTAGTATCTTTCCTATATACTCTCTACTATGAAGTTCATGAGACTTTAAGTCTTGTAGTACTTCTCCTATGCTATAATGTCTTTCGACATCTTCTACCGTAGGATATAAACTATACTTCTCAGTATCTGTTGGAGAGGATGCTCCTACGTCCATAGCTTCTACTTCCCACATATGTCTATCTCCGGCCCATTTCATAGTACCCTGATAAAACTGCCAAGTCATGAAATTATTTTGGACATATTTAGCAGGTTTGTTAAACTTAAAATAGACTCTATACAGTTTTAATTTATCCATATTAATACCTGTCTCTAACTTCGTTTAATAAATTTACTAGTTTAAAATATGTTGTTTCAATAGGTTCGTCAGTCTTAAAATAACTTATTGTACCAGGTTCACTGAGGAATTCAATTACTATAATATCTTCTCTTATAGTTTTATTTTTCTCATCTTTATACTTAGCTGATTTTTCTATTCCTAGACGACGAATATCTAATAAATCTAATGTAGTAAGTTTCCATATACTAGGGGCATCATATGTACCTGCAACATCTTCAAAATCTCCACTCTCTATGGCTGCCCATAAATTTCCTAACCTATATATTGGTATATACATTATAGTTTATTTTTTATTTAATTTCAGTATACATATCTTCTAAAAAAGAAGATGAATTAATATCACTTTCTATAGCTAACTTCTCTCTAATATTTTTGATAGTATCAGTCAGTTTATCTATAGCTATTTGTGCATCATTAAGTAACTTAACATTTTCTAATGTATAAGCTGTATTCTCTATAAAAGAGTTTAACTCCAATAGTTTTTTCTCTAAGGTAATTAAACTTCTTTCACTAGCAGTAAGTAGGGAGTTAATTATTAACTCCCTATATTGCTTATAATTAGCATCCTCAAATGAGAATTTAGGATAGAATCCGGTTATAATCTCTATTTTCTCAGCTTCAGGTATGTTATATATATTAGATTTAGGATGATGCATTAGCAATGCTATGTACACTTTTTCCTGTATCTTTTCTAGCTTTGCAGGGTCTGACTCCTTAATATTCATTATTACTTTCATATTAGGGTCAGCAGTCAATATATCTGGGGATATTACTAAGTTATGCATTATCTTCTTTTGTATTAGTTTTTAATTCTACTTTATCATCTGTATCTGTACTTAGTGTTTGTATGCTATTCGTATCTATTAAAGTAGCTCTACGTAATTTTTCTAATTCCCAATCTTCTTTACTTAACATATTAGTCCATCTAATGGATCCATCTTTATTTGTACAAGTCTTATAACGTGCATAGAATAATCCTGGAGCATGACAACCACAAGATTCGCAACTATTATATATAAATCTTTCTACCTTCTGATTATCATCAGTATAGCTATATATGGGTCTTATACATCTTGAATTAGCATCTAAACATTTCTGCATTCTTTCTGCAGCTTGTTCTTTTATATAATCTTCTTCTTGTATTTGATTATATACACTGTCTACTATTGCAAAAATGTTTTTAGGAGTAATATTACTTAATTGAAATGGGCTAGGTGTATTATTTACTTGGTCCATAAGTTTTAGCGACTTTTACTAGTTTAATTACAATTTTAATAATTGCTAGTATGTCATCCCAATTATTAACGGTGTATAGGCCCCAACGTTTAATTTTAGCCCAAGGACGTTTATTGTCCCAGTCAATATTCTTTTCTAAAGAGATACATTTATCGTTTAACTCATCTATAATCTTTTCTACTTCTAGTTTATATGCTTCTAGTCCTAATAAGTAATCTACTTTAATCATAGTAGATGTAGGAGCAGATGTTACTGTATCGGAAGTGTTAGTTGTATTGCTTGCTAAATTAGCTTTAAATCTCTTTTTAGTTGGAGTAAGTGTGCCAACATTAGGTGTGTTATTAGTCATAGTATTATTTTATTTAATAGTAGGTAGAGTACTAGACATTTCCTCTATATGAATTAATCTAATATCGTTTACATTAATAATAACGATATTATCGTGGACAGCATTTCCTATTTTAAGATTTTCTATAACAGCTTTATCTCTAACAGTAACATAGATGTCATATGCTAAGTTAGGATTTTTAGCTTCGAATGCTTTTACTATTTCAAGTACCTGTGCTTCTATACTCGGATTAGTACAACGTAAAAGTTTTCCTTTATTTTCGTACTTCCTAGGTTCTGCCTTAGCTCCTACTTTACCTCCATCGGTTTCATAGTGGATAGTATTAGGGAGTATTAGACTTTCGGTCTCAGCCATTATTTCGGGTAATAATTCTATAATAGCGTAATTATGTACGGGATATATATTACTTAAGTTCATTATACTGCTTGAAGATTATTTATAATGGGGTTTTTCTTAAGTTCCTGATTTAAGAATACTAAGAATTTAGGATTAAATAAAAATTCGTATAGAATTACATTTTCTAATGTAGATTTCTCATTAGTACTTAATTGAGGTAAAGAACTCATATATACGTTAAAGATTTCTACGGGATTTAATGCATTTTCTATAATAGTGTCGTATTGTATTGTATTCATTATATTTAAGTTTAATTATTTATTAATTATTAATTACGGTATAATATATCTAGAAACTCTTTTCTATCTAAGTTATAAGATATTAGTCTTTTCTCTAGTTTAGGTAGGCGAACATCGAATGCATCTCCATATAATAAGTTAGGTTCTCTGTTAGCTCTAATAATTTCTAAATCCTTATAAGTTCTAGATGTAAAGTAATTAGATCCCGGAGCATATTTTAACTGTCTAATGTTCCAGAGAATTTGAAATCTTTTACGAGTTATATCTTTAGTTTCTAATTCTATTCTAAGTTTAGGTATTAATGTGTTAGAAATAAAAGCATCTATAGCTATATGATTAATTTTTATTTGTCCTAAATCTCCTAATCCATATAGAGTAGTGTTAGGTTCTTCTAGCCATATAGCTAGGTCTTTAAAAAATTCCGTCATTATTAACTTCACATCTTCTTCTAGAATCTTTCGTTTAGTATTATGAAGAGCTTTATTATGCTGTTTCTTATGCTCGTGTTCTTCATCTAATTTCTTCTTAATAATCTTATATGTGGGATTTATCAAAGCTTCAACCTTATAATAAGGATAATTTATCATGAAGTAAGTAATTTTATGTTTATAGATTTCTTATCTATAAGCTCTTTAACTATACTACGTATCTTAGGATTAAGATACACTACTTTATCTTCCTGCTTAACTAATATATTCTCTTTTATTAGCCTTACTATAATAGGAGATAGTAATTTACCTGTTAAAGCATACTTATAGGTAGTATTTAATTTTCGTATTATAGTTTTCTTGTTACGAGAAGAAAATCTATATGCTTCGGTTATAACGGGGGATAGTATAAATTCAGTAAGGACTATTATATCTCTATCTATAATCTTCTTATTAGTAGAATGATATATAATCTTTAATGCTAATTCTATACTACTTCTTAAATTATGTGTTAATACTAATTCTTTCATTTTCTTTCCTTTAATGTAAATATACAGTGTTAGAATATAGAATGTCAAGTAAATAGAGATATATTATTTTTATTTTTTTATTAAGTACTAAATATGAGCATTTTTATCCTATTGTTTCTCTCTATCGAGGTACGAGATAGTTGCGTAGCAACTTTAATAAATAAGGGGTACATTTATATAACCCCCCCCTACATCAGTGTTCCTTAGTATGCATCAGTGTTCTTCCCATACTACTGACCCCTGCTATCATTCGATAGTCAGACCTTCCCCCCGTTATGGCGGGAAACACTGACATAATTAATAATCTTATAAATTGTTTTATTATGAAAGTTAAAGTAGGAAATGTAAGAGATTTCTTTCGGGGTATTACCCTAAAAGCGGCTAACAGCCGTATTCCACGTATTCCAGTGAATACCGTGGAAATCTTAATCTATGGTGCGCGCACCATATTAAGAGAAAGAGAAGAAGGCGATAGCGAAGATGCGATTGTTTCAGACACTTATCAATTTTTGTGTAAGAATGAAGACGGTAAAGAATTTGCGGCATCATTTGGGACGCTGCCGAAGAACGTTCTATCGGCTTTTCTAGCCCTGGATGAGTCCGATAGAGCGAGCTTTTTCAATGGTGAGATGCCATTCGCGCTTACAGGTATGAAATGTGTAGATACGTATATCCTAGATGCAGGAAAACGTAAGCTAAACTCGCAAGGCGAGGAAATCATCTTTACGACTGTCGTGGAGGCGAATATTGTGCCTGCGTTAATTTATCAAAAATCAAATCCAGATTCGAAAATGTCTGCAATCGCAGCAGACATTTTCTAAATTTCCCACAAGTAAGGGTATGTAATGTACCCTTACTTATTTTTTTAACGCTATATATTTTTTTATTACGTCGAACTCTTCCTTCGCGCGTAATATAAGTATATTGTATAATTGTGGAAACTCTATAAGAAAAATAGAGTATAGGATCGATGCCTATTATACAACCCATGTTTTTTAAATATCTAAGTGTAAAATTCTTAGATATTAGTGCCATTTCACATCTAGTTAGACTTACGCTACCTATATAGCCTACCTAATAACTAGCTCCTATCCTTCCATCGGAGACAGAGTGAAATTACTAATATCGTATCGGGGAATAAATACACGCTCTAATAGTAAATATAATAAACGTAATGCGCATTTGAAATAGAATGTGTTGTTTATTAGAAAAATCTATTAGAATAGATATAGGATAGGGTTATCGAAAGAGATAACCCTATTCATTTTACTGCAAATATAATAATAATGGCTTACAGGGCTTCTCATGGCTTTATTTTAAATTAGGAAGTACTTACTCCGAGTGTAATGAGCTTGGGAACAGAAATTCATTAAAGGCTAAATAGTATGTTATAATAATTATGGGTCGGCGGACTGTAAACGTATGCAAATTTTATTAAACTTAACCGTGCGCCGACACGGATTCTAGCAATAGATAACCGAAAGGAGTTAGGTGGCGAAACCATTAGAAATAGTGGCAGTAATTAGCATAATACAAGAAAACCTTCTGAAGGTTTTTTCAGCCCTTTGGATTAGGAGTAAAGAAGCGAATTAACGCTGGAAGGTAAGTTAGTACTTATCACATTATTTTATTTTAGTTCTACAATAATCCCTAGAAATAGAGGATATAAGCCCTTAAATGGGATAAGTTTGAGATAATAAGTTAGTAGTACGACTGGTAGTAGAAATACTATGACCGACAGATTTAAAAGTCTGTAATCAGCACTGGACTAACACCCTGAAAACTCAAATGAAGGCAGCAAGTTGGATACTTGCGTTTTATATATCTGAACTAACAGAACATTTTATGTTCGCCATTACCTTAGATGATATATAATCCTAATAATAATAGAAGTAGCTAATCTATTATTATATTGTGCAGACCCAGAAATGGGTAATATTATAAACTTATTATTTTTTAACTGTGCGACTGAACATAATCAGCAAATGAGTGAAAGTCTCTTAAGTAATTATGGCAAAGTTGTCTGTCGCAAATCAAAAGAAAGCAGCTTCTATGGAGGCGCAACTTTTTACTCCAACTAAATTCAACGTTAATCCTTATCAAGGGCTACACTTGAATCGCTTTCCTTACGCAGTAAAGGGTTTATTAAACCCTGCAGACGCTGCGATTTACGAATCAGCAGGAGGTGGCTGGGATAGTCACGGGGTATGGGGGCTTGCTCCCGAAGAGTTCATTAACCTAATCAAGAGCTACAGTGCTCAGGAATTAGGAATATGCCACAACATTTGTGGCAGGACTGATTATGATTACATGGGCCTTTTAAAGGCTCGAGAAACTACCGAGATTACCTCTTTGAAGGCGCTAAGAGCCTTTCAAGATGGAGAGGCAAAAATTACGTTTATGAAACAATGGAACATCAGTGTAAACTGGCATCCGTTTAAAGCCCATAAGAAGTCTTGGCAACAGATTGTTGACTATATTAACAGCAACAATCCTAGATTGGTTGCCGCTATTGACAAAATGGTACTTACGTGCTACAGTGACCAAACAGTGGATACAATTGGAGATAGGTATGAACGTAATCTCAAGATTACGAGAATCTATCCAGAGAAACTGATACTCACTGGTTATGATGGGTACGGCGAGCAATATGATGCAGTCGAGATAGCGAAAGGAACTGCAATGTATAATACCTTACTGCCCCAAGTACAATCGACCTACATCCGTAGAAGATATTACCGTACAAATGAGCAAAACCATACATTTAAATCTGCGAAAGCAGAAGCTTGGTGTATGAGTAATACCAATAGATGTCAAGAATCTACCATTCTGAAGTACAAGCGTAATAATATTACGCAAAGTACTACGACTGAAGGAAAAATATACAAAGGTGCGTTTGGTTTGTACAGAGAGGGTAAGAAATTGCCGATGAAAAGGGTAACACCTAGTCATCATGCAATGCAAATAAACGCCACTCTATTTATCTGGAGAGACAACGATTTCTCCACGCATAAGGAGTATTACAAAACATCTCTTGGAGCTGCCTTAACGGCCTACAAGGCTAATACGCCTAAGTCATTTAAGGAAGGCGAGCCTATTACCCCCAATGATGTTAGAAATGACGTCAAGAACACGT
>Ga0114942_1000389_pt1 | contig 12578 bp, 12 predicted proteins | sample LowerColdCreek_FD_88674 | JGI IMG/M metagenome (GOLD analysis project Ga0114942, IMG submission 88674) | Groundwater microbial communities from Cold Creek, Nevada to study Microbial Dark Matter (Phase II) - Lower Cold Creek | ecosystem: Environmental > Aquatic > Deep subsurface > Groundwater ... | reverse complement strand
GGCGTCCTTGAGAAAGCTGAAGTAGTGGCCCATGGCCTCGGGCCGGGCCTTGAGCAGGTAGTCGAGTGCGTTGCTCATGCCGATGCGTCCTTCTTCAATGGGGATTCGAGCGTCAGCAGCACGGCGCATTCGGCCAGGCCGGTGACTTGGTGGGCGACGCTGCCGCGCGGCAACACCAGCAGGTCGGCGCCCTGGCGGCGCGAAGCCTCCAGGATCTGCGCTGCGGTTGCGCCGACGAGCACGTCGCCGGTGGCCGCCACGCCGCGCTGGCGTGCGCGTTGCAAACCGTCGGCGACGAAGTCCTCGGCGCTGCGCCGTGCTGCGGCGTCGCTGCCGGCGCTGCACAGCAGGTGCAGCGGCAGCGTGCATTCGGTGGCCACGGCCAGGGCCAGCTGCAGCGATGTCCTGCCCGCCGCGTCCGGCTCGGCCGCCAGCAGCACACGGTGGGTCCACAAGCCCGCGTCGCGCGGCACCACCAGCACGCTGCACGGCGCCTGTGCGATGACCTGGGTGACCATCTCGCCGACCAGCATACGCGCCAGAAATCCGCGCCGGCCGCGCCGCCGGATGACGATCAGCTGCGTGCCGCGCTCGCGGGCATCGTCGACGATCTCACGCCAGATCTCGGCGCCACGGCGCACGCGCAGGTCGATCGTCACGCCGGCATCGCGCGCCTGGTCGCGCAGCCGGTGCAGTTTCGCAGCGGCATCGCGATCGGCCTTCTCGGCCAGCTGCGGCGCCACGGCTTCGTACTCGGCGTTGCTGGCCAGCGGCATGAGCACGCCCAGCGGCCGCTGGCAGCGCTGGGCCAGGGCCAGCGCCAGGCGCTCGGCGCCAGCGTCGAATTCGGTGCGCTCGGTGGCCAGCAGCAGGCGTTGAAAGACTTGCGCCATGTTCAGTGCCCGGCCGTGAGCACGCCCGATGCGGCCAGCACGATCACCGCGACGATCAGCGTGCAGATCGCGGCCATCGGCCAGTCGCGTTGCCGCAGGTACAGCGCGGCGACACCGAGCAACGGCGGCAGTGAACAGCCGGTCAGCAGCGCCACGCCCACCAGGTTGAGCAGGTCGCCCTCGTGCACCAGCGCGAGCCAACCCCAGCCGGTGGGGGTGCCGGTCTGCTTCAAGTAGCTGGCGGCGGGCTGGCTCCAAAGGCCAGGCAGCTGCTCCATTGGCACATGCGGATTCAGCACGCCGAACACGTAGAGCGCGAACCCGAGCACCAGCGCCAGCAGGCCCAAACGCGCGCCCCAGTCGAGCCATGTCGCATACAGCCGCTGGGCGCGCGATTGCGGCACGCCTGCGTCGAAAATGGGCGGGCGGGTCACGGCCATAGCCCGGTGCCCTTGAGCAGTGCACGCAGCCCGGCGAAGAGCAGCAGCGCGATCACCATCTTGCGGATCACCGAGCCCTTGAGCACGCCGAGCAGGCGCGCGCCGATGCGTGCGCCCAGCATCATGCCGACGATGGACGGCACGGCGATCATCGGTAGCACCGCGCCGCGGTTGATGTAGACCCACGCGGCGGAAGAATCCACCAGCGACAGCACCAGCCCCGAGGTGCCGGCCGAGACCTTGAGCGGCGCGCCCATCAGCAGGTTCAGCGCCGGCACGTTGGCCCAGCCAGCACCGATGCCGAACATGCCGGCGAGCACGCCGATCATCAGGAACAGCACCAGTCCGAGCGGCGTGCGCTGCACCTGCCAGTCGACCTGCCGGCCACTGGCGCCGTCGATGAACACGCCGTTCATCTGCAGCGCGGCAGACAGCCGATCCGGCCTGTCGAGCTGCGGAAACTCGGACGTCTTCGAGCCCAGCATCAGCGCCACGATGCCCAGCACGATCAGCCCCAGCGCCGTCTGCACCGCGGCGGCGGGCAGCGCCATGCCGAGCAGTGCGCCGACGATCGAGCTGGCCGAAGCCAGCAGCGCCAGGGGCAATGCCAGGCGCAGGCTGGCCAGGCCGCTGCGCAGCAGCACCGGTGCGGCCGCCAGCGCGCTGGCCAGTGCCACCAGCAATCCGGCACCGCGCACGAAGTCAAGGTGGAAGGGGAAGAAGCCGCCGATCAAGGGCACGAACAGCGTGCCTCCGCCAATGCCCGCCGGCACCGCGACGATGCCGATCAGGAAGCAGGCGACGAACAGCGCCAGCGGCCACAGCCACCAGGCCACTGCCGGGCTCGCACCCCCCGCGGCGATGGCCTGGGCAGGCAACGCCAGCCCCAAGGCAAGCAGCAGCCCGTTCCCGCGCAGGCGGTGCGCCGGCTTCGTTGACCGCTGCATCGCGCTGGCCATGGTCAGCGCCGCAGCTGCGGCGCCCGCTCGATTGGCATGAGGCCGGGGATCACGCCCATGCCAAGGGCGGCATGCGAAGGCTGCTGCGTCGAATCCTGCATCTGAGGCTGGCAGTCGAAGAAAGAAATGGCCTGGTCGTACAGGTGCTGCGGATGCCGCGCCGGCGCCAGGAAGATCCAGCGCCCGGCCAGCAGGCCCAGGTATTGAAGCACGAAGGCCAGGGTCAGCCAGGCGATCGAGCCGGTGGCCACGCCCGCGCCCAGGCACGGCAGCGGCAGCGCAAAGACCCGCATCAGGAGGCTCCACTTCACGCCGCGCAGCCATTCGCCGCTTCGGCCATGGAAGCACTCGCGCGTGTCGAACGAGCCGCCCATGAAGCCCTGCGCCCTCTGCAGGATTCGCGGGTGCTTGATGCCGATGGCGGTCTGCAGACTGGACATCGGCCTGAGCCGGGCGCGAGTTGGATCGTGGATCGGGTTCGCAGCCATCTTGCCCCTTGCGCCGTCGCGTCGTACCGATCCCTATGCCAGGCGGCCGGGTCGAGCCCTCACTCGTTCGTGCAAGCGCTGTCCCCCGCCTCGATCGGCGCGCTCAAAGGACTGCGGGCCTTCGGCCGCGGGTTCTGCAACTGCTTCCAGGCTTGGAAGCCACCGGCCACCGACAGTGCCTTGTCGTAGCCCATCGAGCGCAGCAGTCGCGCGGCAAACAGGCTGCGCCGGCCGCTGTTGCACACGCACAGCAGAATCTTGTCGTGCCCGTGGTGCAGGCGGTTGATCATCGTGAAGAAGCCCTGCACGTCGATGTCGGTGGGCTTGCCGGCATCGAGGATGTCCTGCTCGTCTTCGCTCAGCGCGTGCCCGAGCAGTTGCTTGACCTCGAACATCGGTATGTGCACGGTGTCCGGAATGGCCCCCTTCATCTCGATCTCGAAGCGCTGCCGGATGTCGATCATCGTGCCCAGGCCGAGTTGGCAAAGCTCGGTGGCGCCGGCCAGGCTGATCTCGAGCTTCTCGGGGTGTTCGGCGGGCGTGGCGGTGGCGACGTTCATGGCAGTCCTGCAGGGCAAGTCGTGCCCGTCGCCGCATTGTCGCCTGAGCGAGCGCGGGGCGTTCGGGCCGCCCGTCGGCCTTTCAAGCCTGCGTGCTCAGCCTTCGCGCCAGAGCATGCACTTCATCGTCGCCGCGGCGCCTGCGACGATGCCGGCCACGGCGATCAGCGAGCCGATGGAAAGTGTCGACAGACCGGACATGCCCTGGCCGACGGTGCAGCCCATCGCCGTGACCCCGCCGAAGCCCATCAGCACGGCGCCGGCCAGCTGGTTGCGAAGGTCGGCGAAGGAGGCAAAGCCATCCCAGGCGAAACGACGGCTGGCAAGGGCGTAGGCCAGCGAGCCGGCGATCACGCCGAGCACGGTGGCGATGCCGAAGGTGACGCGCAGCGACTTGTCGGTCCATAGCATCAGCAGTTCCAGGCTGTAGGCGGTGGGCGCGACGAAGCTCATCGATTCGAGCGTGCGCGAGTTGGTGGCGAAGAACACCGTCTCCAGCGTCTCGGGGTTCTCGCCGTGGCCCAGATGCCCGCTCAGGTACCACGCCGACACCACCAGCAAGCCCAGCACCAAGGCGGCGAGGACCTGCACCGTGTTGCCGCGGAAGCGCCGGTCGGCAAGGACGAAGACGAGCAAGGCGCCGCCGAGCGCCAGCGCAGTGCCGAGAACGGCCGGGCCGGCCGGCACGGCGCCGGCCCTGACCAGCAGCGAGGCCAGGCTCTGGTCGCTCATGCCGAGGCCCGCGAGGTCGATGCTCACCGGGTCCAGCCAGGCGGCGCGCCACTGGCCGAACAGCCCCTTCAGTGTCATGTAGGCGGCAATCGCCATGAAGGCCAGCACCACCAGCGAACGCACGCTGCCGCCGCCGAGACGGATCAGGTTCTTGTTGACGCACCCGCCGGCCAGCGTCATGCCGATGCCGAACAGCGTTCCGCCCAGCAGCAGCGACAGCCAGGGCAACGTCGGCCTCTGGTAGATCGTCCTGGCCAGGTCGATCTGACCGCCGGCATGGAGCAGTTGGGTGCCGATGATGGCCACGGCGAGGGTCAGCAGCCACATGCGCATGCGGCCCCAGTGGCCCATGTTGACCACGTCGGAGATCGCACCCATGGTGCAGTAGTTGGCCTTGTGGGCCACGGCGCCAAAGACGAAGGCCAGCGCAAATCCGCCCCACAGCACGAGGCTCGTCGGATCGGTCGATTCGTTCAATTCAGCCTCCGGATGCAGTGAGGAGCGCAGCTCGCGCTCGTGCAGTCTGTCGTGCCGGGTCCGTCGCTGGGCTGCACCTGCCGGCTCAGGCCTTCTTCAGGAAGAAGACGAACTTCTTGTCCTGCGTGCTTTGCGCGAGCAGCGGGTTGCCCGTCTGCTCGGCAAAGGCCGCCATGTCGGCCACCGAACCGGGGTCGGTGGCCACCACGCGCAGCACCTGGCCCGGCGTCATGGCGCCGAGCGCCTTCTTCGTCTTCACGATCGGCAGCGGGCAGGCCAGGCCCGAAGCGTCCAGTTCCTTGTCGTGGTTCATGCGTCATGTCTCCGTGAATTGGGGCTTCGCCGCAGCAGGCCGCGGCCGCGCACAGGCGTCGAATGCCATGCCCTCCCGGCGAACCGATGACCCGGCATTCGCCTGCCGGCGTCAACGCGGGTTGGCGATCAAGTGCTTGGCCAGCGCGTGGTATGCGGGCAGCGAGGTCGGGTCGATGTTGGCGTTGCCGGCCAGCGGGAACGAGGCGTAACGCGCGATCACCATCTCGGCCTTCGGGTCGACGTAGACCAACTGGCCGTGCACGCCGCGCGCGCTGTAGGCGCCGTGTTCGTTGTGCGAGACCCACCACATGTTGCGGTAGCTCCAGCCTGGCAGCAGGAGGTAGCCCGCCTTGGCGAAGTGCGCCTTGTCGGCGCCGTTGCGGATGTCGTCGACCACCGCCTTGGGCACGATCTGCTGGCCGTTGAAGCGGCCGTCCAGCCGCATCATCTCGCCGAAGCGCGCCAGGTCGCGCAGCCCGGTGTTGAGGCCGCCGCCGGCGAACTCGGTGCCGACGCTGTCGATGGCGAAGTAGGCGTCCTGCTCGGCGCCGAGCTTGGACCAGATGCGTTCTTGCAGGTTGTCGCCCACCGACTTGCCGGTGGCGCGGGCGATCACCCAGCCGAGCGCGTCGGTGTTGACGGTCTTGTAGGCGAAAGCCTCGCCGTGGTTGCCCTGCTTCTTCACCGTGACGAGAAACTCGTAGAAGCTGTTCGGCCCGGCATAGCCCGGCGGGCGCGGCAGCACGTTGCCGGCGCGCACATGGTTCCAGATCTCGGCATTCGGGTCGGCGTAGTCCTCGCTGTACTGCAGCCCGGTGGTCATGTCGAGCAGCTGGCGCACCGTGGCATCACCGAAGGCCGAGTCCTTCAACTCGGGCACGTACCGGGAGGCCTTGGCGTTGGCGTCGAGCGTGCCGTCGGCTACCAGCATCGCGCCGATGGTGCCGAAGAAGGACTTGGTAACCGACATCGCGATGTGCTGGCCGTCGGGCCGCAGCGCACCGAAGTAGCGCTCGTAGACCACGCGCCCCTTGTGCAGCACGACGATGCCGTCGGTGAAGTTGGCAGCCAGCGACTGCGCCCAGCTCATGCTCTGCCCGCTGCCCATGACGCGGAAGCTGACGGCGTCGATGTCGTCGCGCTCGGCGCGCGGCAGCGGCAGCGGCGCGCCGAGCCCGCGCGAGACGTTGCCCGTGGGCACCAGCCGGCGGTAGTTCGAGAACGACCAGCGCAACTGCGGGAAGCGGTAGCTGCTGCCGTCGGCAAAGCGAATGATCCGGTCGGGCGGCGGCGGGAAGCCGATCATCCAGCCCATCGTCACCGGGTCGCTGGCCTGCGCATCGGGGAACTTCGGCGCGGTTTGTGCGCCGGCGCTCAGGCTCAGGCTCAGGCTCAGCAGCAGGGCTGCAAACAGCGGTGATCGGCGGGCGTGGAATGGGTGACGCATGACGGCATTGTCTCCATCGGGTGCCGCGTTGACGGCGTGGCCGCGATGCTACTGCGCGGGGCCGGCACCGGGTATGTGCTCATGCACAATCGATGCAGGAGCCCGAACCGATGCCCACACCCCAGCGCGACCTGACCCGCACCACCTTCGGCGTGCTCTTCATCGGCGTGCTCATCGTCGCCACGCTGTGGGTGTTGCGGCCCTTTGTCGCACCGACCATCTGGGCGACGATGATCGTCGTGTCCACCTGGCCGATGCTGCGTTGGTTCGAGGCCCGGCTCTGGGGCCGGCGCAGCTTGGCCGTGCTGGTGATGAGCCTGCTGATCCTGATGCTGCTGGTGGTGCCGCTGATGCTGGCCATCGGCACCATCGTGCGCCATGCCGACGAGATCGTGGCTCAGGCGGCGATGCTCTCCGGGTTCAAGGTGCCGCCGCCGCCGCCCTGGGTGGCCGGCCTGCCGATGGTCGGCGAGCGCGCGGCGCAGCTGTGGGAGCAGGCTGCGGCCACCGGCTCGGTGGGTCTGATCTCCAAGCTGGCGCCCTATGCCGACGACATCGCCAAGTGGTTCGTCGCGCAGGCCGGCAGCATCGGCCTGGTGTTCGTGCAGTTCCTGCTGACCGTGGTGCTGTCGGCGCTGATGTATTCCGGCGGCGAGGCGGCGGCGACGGCGGTGCGGCGCTTCGGCCGGCGCCTGGCCGGCATGCACGGCGACAACGCCGTCATCCTGGCCGGACAGGCGATTCGCGGCGTGGCCTTGGGCGTGGGCGTCACTGCGGTGCTGCAGGCCGGGCTCGGCGGCATCGGCTTGGGGCTGGCCGGCGTGCCCTTTGCAGGCCTGCTGACGGCGGTGATGCTGCTGCTGTGCATTGCCCAACTCGGCCCGGGGCTGGTGCTCATCCCGGCGGTGGCCTGGGTCTACTGGAGCGGCGAGACCGGCTGGGGCACCTTCCTGCTGCTGTGGTCGGTGGTGGTGGGGACGATGGACAACTTCCTGCGGCCGGTGCTCATCAAGCGCGGCGCCGACCTGCCGCTGCTGCTGATCTTTGCCGGCGTGATCGGCGGGCTGCTGGCCTTCGGGCTGATCGGCATCTTCATCGGCCCGGTGGTGCTGGCCGTGGCCTACACGCTGCTGGACGAGTGGATCAAGCTCGGCGAGGCCGAGCCCCAGGCCGTCGATTCCTGAGGCCGGTCTCAGGGTCTCAGGCCAGGCGCGCGCGATGCCGCTCGATCTGCGCGCGCACCTGCGCCGGTGCCGTGCCGCCGATGCCGTTGCGTGCTTCCAGCGAGCCGCGCAGCGACAGCACGTCGAATACATCGCTGCCGATGGCGGGGTCAAAGCCCTGCAACGTGGCCAGCGGCAGCTCGGCCAGGTCCAGGCCCTGCTGCATCGCCGCCTTGACCGCACGCGCGACCACCTCGTGCGCGTCACGGAAGGGCAGGCCCTTCTTCACCAGGTAGTCGGCCAGGTCGGTGGCGGTGGCATAGCCCTTGAGCGCCGCTTTCTGCATGGCCTCGGGCTTGACCACGATGCCTGCGACCATCTCGGCCATGATGCGCAGCGTGTCGCGCAGCGTGTCCACGCTGTCGAACAGCGGCTCCTTGTCTTCCTGGTTGTCCTTGTTGTAGGCCAGCGGCTGGCCCTTCATCAGCGTCAGCAGCGCCATCAGGTGGCCGACCACGCGGCCGGTCTTGCCGCGCGCCAGCTCGGCCACGTCGGGGTTGCGCTTCTGCGGCATGATCGACGAGCCGGTGCAGTAGCGGTCGGCCAGGTCGATGAAGCCGAAGTTCTGACTCATCCACAGTACCAGTTCCTCTGCAAGGCGTGACACGTGCACCATGCAGATGCCGGCGAAGGCGGCGAACTCGAGCGCGAAGTCGCGGTCGCTGACCGCATCCAGGCTGTTCTGGCACAAGCCGTCGAAGCCTAGCGAGGCGGCAACGCGCTCGCGCGCTATCGCATAGCTGGTACCGGCCAGCGCCGCCGCTCCCAGCGGCAGCCGGTTGGTGCGCCGGCGCAGGTCGGCCAGGCGCTCGGCATCGCGCGCGAACATCTCGACATAGGCCAGCAGATGGTGCGCGAAGCTCACCGGCTGCGCCACCTGCATGTGGGTGAAACCCGGCATCACTGTCTCGGCATGCTGGGCCGCCAAGTCGACCAGTGAGCGCTGCATGTCCGCCAGCAGGGCGGCCAGGCCGTCGATCTCGCCGCGCAGCCACAGCCGCACGTCGGTGGCCACCTGGTCATTGCGGCTGCGCCCGGTGTGCAGCCGCTTGCCCGCATCGCCCACCAGCTGCGTCAGCCGCGCCTCGATGTTGAGGTGCACGTCCTCCAGCTCGAGTTTCCACTCGAAGCGGCCGGACTCGATCTCAGCGACGATCAGCGCCATGCCGCGGCGGATGTCGGCCAGGTCCGGCGCGGCAATGATGCCCTGTGCGGCCAGCATCTCGGCATGGGCCAGGCTGCCGTCGATGTCGGCACGCCACAGCCGCTGGTCGAAACCGACGCTGGCGGTGTAGCGCTTGACCAGATCGCTCATCGGCTCGCTGAACAGGGCCGACCAGGCCTGGGCTTTGTTGTCGAGCGGATTGGCAGACATGGGGGCGGGTCACATCGGGATACGACGCAGGCGTCGGGAGTCCTTATTATCGGCGGGCCATGTCACGCACGCCGGTCAGGAAGACGCCGGGCCGCCCCAAGTTCGCCGACGCCCCTGTGCGGGCCCGGACAGCATCCGGCGGTCGCGTCCCAGCACCCCACGACCCTTCGGATACCGACCTGGGTGGCGCGGATACGCGCCCGGTCAGCGTGTGGCCGGCGAGCACCCGTCCCGCCGACCTGAATTCGAGCGCCTTTTCGCCTACGCACTTCGATCCGCTGCTCGACGAGAAGGCGCGCGCCAGCGAGCGTGCCGGCGTGGCACTCGAGGTGTGCAGCGCCATGTTGGCTTTGCGCGTGGTGCTGGGCGTACAGGTCGTATTGGCACTGGGTGCGCTGCTCAGCGCCACCAGCCCGGGCGACTGGCTGGCGCGGCAGTCCGGCGTCATGTACGTCGGTATCGCCGGCACCTTGCTGTGGTTGGTGACGGTGTGCGCATTGAAGTCGGCGCTGGCGCGGCGCAGCGCCGCCGCTCGCCTGGGCAGCCTGCTGGCACTGGGCGCGGCCTGCGCCCTGATGGCCTGGTGGCCGCTGTGGTGGGCCGGGTTGGCCGACACCGGCCATGGCCTGCGCCTGGTGGGCGTGCCGCTGGCCGGCGCGACCTTGGCCGCCGCCGCCTGGGCCTGGCTGGACCTGCGGGCCAGGCTGTGGCAGCCGGTGAATGCCAGCGTCAGGCTGGCCGAACTGCAGTCGCGCATCCGGCCGCACTTCCTGTTCAATGCGCTGAACACGGCGCTGGCGCTGGTGCGCGTCGATCCGGCCCGCGCCGAGGGCGTGCTCGAGGACCTGGCGCAGTTGTTTCGGGTGGCATTGGCCGATGCCGGCGATTCGGTGTCGCTCGACGAGGAGATCGACCTGGCGCAGCGTTACCTGGCCATCGAACAGATCCGGTACGGCAAGCGGCTGCAGGTCAGCTGGGACATCGATGCGCGTATCGGCCGCGCGCGCGTGCCGCCCCTGGTGCTGCAGCCCTTGGTCGAGAACGCGGTGCGCCACGGCGTCGAGCCGTCGGTGCAGGGTGCGCGCATCTGGGTGCAGGCGGAGCTGAAACGCGCCCAGGCGGTGGTGCTGGTCAGCAACACACTGCCCGAGACGCCATCCGCGCCCGGCCACGGCATGGCGCTGCGCAACGTGCGCGAGCGGCTGCGCCTGTTGCACGACGTGGCCGGGCAATGCGAGGTCTGGCGAGAGGGGGGGCTTTTTCGCGCGCGCATCGTCGTGCCGTTGTGAGCGCGCGATGGCAGTGCTGAAGATCGTGCTGGTGGACGACGAGTCGCTCGCGCGGCTGCGCCTGCGTTCAGTACTGCAGGACATCGCCGATCCAGCCAGCGAGGTCGTCGGTGAAGCCGGCGAAGCCGACGAGGCGCTGGCACTGCTTCAGCATCGGCCCTGCGACCTGCTGTTGCTGGACATCGGCTTGCCGGGCTTGGACGGCATGCAGCTGGCGGCCAGGTTGCGTGGCCTTGCCAGGCCGCCGAGCGTGGTGTTCGTCACCGCGCATGCCGAACATGCGCTGCGCGCCTTCGAACTGGACGCGGCCGACTACCTGACCAAGCCGGTGTCGCGAGAGCGGCTGCGTTCGGCGTTGCAGCGGGTGGCGCAGCGCCGCCGTGCCGCCGAGTCGCCAGTTGCAGGGGTCGATGCCGCGCGCGTACTGGTCGTGCATGACCGAGGCCGCGTGCTGCGTCTGCCGCTGGCCGACGTCCTGTACCTGAAGGCGGAGCTGAAATACGTGACGCTGCGCACCCCGGCCCACAGCTATGTGCTGGACGACCCGCTCAGCGAGTTGGAGCAGCGCCTGGGCGACGGTTTCCTGCGCGTGCACCGCAACGCGTTGGTGGCGCTGTCGGCGGTGCGTGCGCTGCAGCGCCGCCGCGGCGACGGCCACGGCGGCGACGAAGGCCATGCCGAGCACTGGGCGGTACAGCTCATGCCCACCGAAGAATGGCTGGCGGTGTCACGCCGCCAGCTGGCGGCGGTGCGAGAGGCGTTGACGCAGCGCGACGCAGCCGGCGCGTGCTGAGATCGATTCGTCCCGGGCTACTTCGACCAGCCGTCCTTCAGCCCGGTGATGCGGTTGAACACCGGCTTGCCGGCCGCATAGTCGATGCGGTCGGCAACGAAGTAGCCATGGCGCTCGAACTGGAACCTGTCGTCGGCGTTGGCGGCGGCCAGCGAGGGCTCGAGCCAAGCGCTTACCACCTTCTTGCTGTCCGGGTTGAGGCAGGCCTTGAAGTCGCGGCCGGCGGCGTCGGGCTGGGCCTCGGTGAACAGCCGGTCGTACAGCCGCAGCTCTGCCGGCAGCGCATCGTGCGCCGCCACCCAGGTGAGCACGCCCTTGGTCTTGACGGCATCGGCGCCGGGCGTGCCGCTGCGCGTGTCGGGCAGCAGCGTCGCGTAGACCTCGGCCACGCTGCCGTCGAAGTTCTTCTTCAGGCCGCTGCACTGGATGACGTAGCCGTACTTCAGCCGCACCACGCTGCCGGCGATCTGCGCGCCCTTGCCGTCGAAGCGCGGCGGGCTCAGGCGGTGGTAGCCCTTCAGCGGCTCTTCCATGAAGTCCTCGCGCTCGATCCACACCTCGTGGCCCAGCGTGAAATGACGCATTCCGCGTTCCGGTTGGCCGGGGTGCAGCGGCGCGCTGCAGGGCAGGGTCTTGCCCTTGCCGATGACCTGGTCCCAGTTGCTCAGCACCAGTTTCAGCGGGTCGAGCACGGCCATCGCGCGCGCCGCCTTGCCGTCCAGATCCTCGCGCAACGCGATGTCCAGCGAGCTGTAGTCGATCCAGCCCCCGGCCTTGCTGACGCCGCTGCGCTCGGCCAGCAGGCGCAGGCTCTCGGGCGTGTAGCCGCGCCGGCGCATGCCTGCCAGCGTGGGCAAACGCGGATCGTCCCAGCCTTCGACGATGCCTTCTTCCACCATCTGCCGCAGCTTGCGCTTGCTGGTGACGATGTAGGTCAGATTGAGGCGCGCGAATTCGTACTGTTTCGGCAGCGGCCGGGCCAGCAGCCCGGCTTCGGCCAGGCGCTCGAGCACCCAGTCGTAGAAGGGGCGCTGGTCCTCGAACTCCAGCGTGCAGATGCTGTGGGTGATGTTTTCCAGCGCATCCTCGATCGGGTGCGCATAGCTGTACATCGGGTAGATGCACCAGCGCTCGCCGGTGTTGTGGTGCGCGGCGTGCTTGATTCGGTACAGCGTCGGATCGCGCAGGTTGATGTTGGGCGAGGCCATGTCAATCTTGGCGCGCAGCACCATCGCGCCATCGACATGCTGGCCGTCGCGCATTTCGCGCAAGCGCGCCAGGTTCTCCTGAGGCGAACGGGCGCGGAACGGGCTGTCGGTGCCGGGCGTGGCGAAGTCGCCGCGATGGGCGCGCATCTCGTCGGCGCTCTGCTCGTCGACATAGGCGTGGCCGGACTCGACCAGCGCCTCGGCCGCTCGGTACATGAAATCGAAGTAGTCGCTGGCGTAGTACAGGTGCTCGACGGTGGTCTCGCCGTAGCCGGCGCGCCAGTCGTAGCCCAGCCAGTGCACCATCTCGACGATGGCGTCGACGTACTCTTGCTCTTCCTTCTCGGGGTTGGTGTCGTCGAAGCGCAGGTGGCAGATG
>Ga0114942_1000388_pt1 | contig 12594 bp, 8 predicted proteins | sample LowerColdCreek_FD_88674 | JGI IMG/M metagenome (GOLD analysis project Ga0114942, IMG submission 88674) | Groundwater microbial communities from Cold Creek, Nevada to study Microbial Dark Matter (Phase II) - Lower Cold Creek | ecosystem: Environmental > Aquatic > Deep subsurface > Groundwater ... | reverse complement strand
TGGACCATTACCAAAAACAAGTGGATGCCATTCGCGAAATTTTGAAAGGAAATTTCAAAGACAGCTTGCGCGATTTCAAAAAAATGATGCAAGAATTGGCTGCCGAAATGCATTTTGAAGCTGCCCAAAAAATAAAAGAAAAAATAGAAGTTTTAGAAAATTATCAATCGCGTTCAACCATTTTAAATCCGAAGATATCCAATGTAGATGTGTTTTCGATAGTATCAGATGAAACGATGGCGTATGTTAATTTCTTGCAGATTTCGCATGGCGCTATTATTCGTTCTTATACTTTGGAACTAAAAAAGAAATTAGATGAAACCGATGAAGAACTATTAGAACTTGCTGTGGTTGAACTTAGGGAACGATTCCATTTAACTTCAAAAGAAATTATTTTACCGTTCGATTTGGATTTTGGTGCTACAATTAAAGTCACCGTACCTCAACTTGGCGACAAAAAACAAATACTAGAATTATCCCAACGCAATGCTAAATACCAAAGATTAGAACAACTAAAACAAATTCAAATTGTTGATCCAGAGAGACATACTAATAGAATTATGGCACAAATGCAAAAGGATTTGCGTCTTTCAGTAGAGCCACGACATATAGAATGTTTTGACAATTCAAACATTCAGGGAACCAATCCGGTTTCGGCTTGTGTGGTTTTTAAGGATGGGAAACCTAGCAAAAAAGACTACCGTCATTTTAATATCAAAACCGTTGAAGGACCAAATGACTTTGCTTCGATGGAAGAAGTAGTTTATAGAAGATACAAACGCTTGCTCGACGAAAACCAACCTTTACCTCAACTTATTATTATTGATGGTGGAAAAGGGCAATTATCATCGGCATTAAAAATTTTAGACGATTTAGGTTTGCGTGGAAAAATTGCGATTATTGGAATTGCCAAACGATTGGAAGAACTATTTTATCCTGGAGATTCTGTGCCATTGTATTTGGACAAAAAAAGTGAAACACTAAAAATTATTCAGCAACTTCGAAATGAGGCGCACCGTTTTGGAATTACACATCATCGAGATAAAAGAAGCAAATCGGCATTGCAAACAAGCATTGAAACCATTCCAGGCATTGGCGAAAAAACGATGTTAACTTTAATTAAACATTTCAAAAGTGTAAAAAGAATTGCAAATGCTACAGAAAAAGAAATATCCGAGGTAGTTGGAGTGTCAAAAGCCAAAAAAATTTCCGAATTTTACCAAACAAACAAATTATATGGAAAATAAGGCAAAAGCCAAAAGCGAAAAGCCAAAAAGTTTTAACAAGAGTAACAATAAAGCAATACCTGTTTTCTGTTTTCTGTTGTGTAAAATACCTATTTTTCTGCTTATTGCCTGTTCCCTATTGCCTATTGCCTCTCAGGGACAAGACACTATTAAACAAACTAAACCAAAAATTGGATTAGTTTTGAGTGGCGGTGGTGCCAAAGGGTTTGCGCATATTGGTGTGTTAAAAGTATTAGATAAAGCCGGCGTAAAAATAGATTACATCGGTGGAACAAGTATGGGTGCGGTTGTTGGTGGTTTATATGCTAGTGGTTATAGCGCTACCCAAATTGACTCAATTTTCTACAACACCAATTTTGATGAGTTGTTACAAGATTACATCCCTCGGTCTTCTAAAAGTTTTTATGAAAAAAAGAATGATGAAATGTATGCCGTTTCACTTCCTTTTCGAAAATTCAAAATTACCATTCCTGTTGCACTTTCAAAAGGAATGTATAATTATAGTTTGTTATCAAAACTTACTCATAATGTGAGACACGTTAGAGATTTTAGCAAACTTCCCATTCCGTTTATATGCATAGCCACCGATATAGAAAAAGGAGAGGAAGTGGTTTTAAAAAGTGGTTATTTAGCACAAGCCATGTTAGCGAGTTCTGCATTTCCTTCCTTATTTTATCCTGTAGAAATAGACGGAAAGCTTCTTGTAGATGGTGGTGTTACTAATAATTATCCCGTTGAAGAATTGCGTAAAATGGGGGCAGATATTATTATTGGAGTTGATGTTCAAGATGATTTAAAAAATAGAAACTCACTTAATGATGCGACGAGGATTTTAGTTCAAATCACCAATTTGGACATGATAAAAAAAATGAGTGAAAAAATTAATCTAACCGATATTTATATTAAACCAGATGTAACTGAATTTGGTGTAATTTCATTTAATCAAGGAAGAGAAATTATAAAAAAAGGGGAAGAGGCAGCTTTACTTACTATTGATAAATTAAATGCATTGAGTTTGTCAACAAAAGAATACCATCATGATAATTTAAGAGTTCAACATGATACATTATTAATAAAAAATGTAAGTCTTAATCGATTAGACAATTACACAAGAGCCTACGTAATGGGAAAACTAAATTTTAAAAGCGGTAAAAAAATTAGTTACACCGATTTAAAAACAGGTATTAATAATATTAATGCAACCCAAAACTTTAGCCGAATAAATTACACACTCGAGAGTTATCAAAATGCTGATGAATTACAATTAAGTTTAACTGAAAACCCAACTAAAACTTACTTAAAATTTGGATTACACTATGATGGATTGTATAAAAGTGCTCTATTAGTTAATATTACAAACAAAAATTCGCTTTTTAAAAACGATGTAGTTTCTTTTGATCTTGGACTTGGAGATAATATAAGGTATAATTTGGATTATTATATAGACAATGGATTCTATTGGAGTTTCGGATTAAAATCATGGTATAATCAATTTAATAGAAACGTTTCTACAGATTTTAACAATGGTGAAATTTTAGATCAACTAAATTTAAATTCCATAAATATTGACTATGCTGACTTTACCAATCAAGCTTATTTGCAAACTGTATTTATCCAAAAATTTTTAATTGGTGCTGGTATGGAATTAAAAAACTTGAAAATTGATTCGGAAAATTTAGGGGATTTAAACCCTACATTTGAAAATAGTTTATACACAAGTGTTTTTGGGTATTTAAAATATGATTCTTATGACAATAAATTATTTCCAAAAAAAGGTTGGTTTTTTTCGGGTGATATTCAGTCCTTTCTTCATTCGACAAACTATACTAATGAATTTAATCGCTTTTCAATAGCTAAAGGAGAATTAGGTTTTGTAAAAACATTCTTTGATAAAGTTTCATTAAAAGTTGACAATGAGGCAGGATTTGTATTTGGAAACGATAGTGTCCACTTTTTTGACTTTGTTCTAGGAGGTTATGGTTCTAAAACCATTAATAATTTCAAGCATTTTTATGGATATGACTTTCTTAGTATTTCTGCAGATAGTTATATTAAAGCTTCTTTTACTCTTGATTATGAATTTTATAAAAAAAATCATTTCAATTTTGCTGCAAATTATGCTAATGTTGAAGATGATTTATTTGCCAATGGGAATTGGCTCTCTAAACCAACCTATAGTGGATATGCAATTGGGTATGGTTTAGAATCAATAATTGGCCCTATTGAGATTAAATATTCCTGGTCACCTGAACTAAGTAAAGGATTTACTTTTATCAGTGTAGGTTTTTGGTTTTAACCTATAAAATTCCTCCAAAAAAAAATTAAATCGTGAAACATAAAAAAACTATATTTGATAACTTTTAATTAAACTTACTATTTATGTCTATTTGGAGAAGAAAATCGCTCGACGTTCTATTGAATGAAGCCGATGAATCTGAAAAAGGATTGAAACGAACGCTTTCATCACGTTCGCTAGTTGCTTTGGGAATTGGAGCTATAATTGGCGCAGGATTATTTTCCCTAACAGGAATTGCAGCCGCAGAACATGCCGGACCAGCAGTAACTTTATCATTCGTTTTAGCGGCTGTAGGATGTGCTTTTGCAGGACTTTGTTATGCTGAATTTGCATCAATGATTCCTGTAGCTGGAAGTGCTTACACCTATTCTTATGCAACTATGGGTGAATTCATGGCTTGGATAATCGGTTGGGATTTAGTACTAGAATATGCTCTTGGTGCGGCAACCGTTGGTGTCAGTTGGTCACGATATTTTTTGGAATTATTAAATAAATTTGGAATTCATTTGCCCCACGAACTCATCTGTTCTCCTTGGGAAACATTAAAACTTAGCGACGGAACAGTTATTGAAGGCGGAATGATTAATATGCCTGCCGTTTTAATTGTTTCTTTACTTTCTTTATTACTAATTCGTGGTACAAAAGAATCTGCAAGATTGAATAACTTTTTGGTTATACTAAAAGTGGCTGTGGTTATACTTTTCATTGTTTTAGGATGGAACTATATTAACGAAGCCAACTACACACCATACATTCCTGAAAATACTGGAGTGAAAGGAGAATTCGGCTGGTCAGGAATTGCGGCTGGTGCTGCAACAGTTTTCTTTGCTTTTATTGGTTTTGACGCTGTATCAACCGCTGCTCAAGAAGCAAAAAATCCACAAAAAGGAATGCCTATCGGAATTTTAGGTTCACTTATAATTTGTACTATCTTATATGTACTTTTTGCTCACGTAATGACAGGACTTGTTCCTTATTATGAATTTGCTGGTGATGCAAAACCTGCTGCAACTGCTTTTGCAAAAACACCTTACGGTTTTCTTCAAACTGGTTTAATTGTAGCAATCCTTGCTGGTTATACATCGGTAATGTTGGTAATGTTAATGGGGCAAAGTCGTGTGTTTTATACCATGAGTAAAGACGGATTATTACCTCCGTTTTTTGGAGAAATTCATGCAAAATTCAGAACACCTTGGAAAACAAACTTATTCTTTTTGGTTTTCGTAAGTCTTTTTGCTGGATTTGTACCTGTTTCCGATTTAGGTCACATGGTAAGTATCGGAACATTATTAGCATTCGTTTTAGTTTGTATTGGCGTTTTAGTAATGCGTAAAAAAATGCCCGATGCTCCAAGGTCATTCAAAACTCCTTTTGTTCCTTTTGTTCCAATTGCTGGAGTGATTGTATGTTTATACCTTATGTATTCTTTACCAATGGAAAGCTGGATTCGTCTTGTAATCTGGATGGCTTTAGGAGTAGTTCTATATTTTGCTTATGGAAAGAAAAATAGTAAATTAGGCAACTAAACTCTAAAAAACAGATAATAAAAAGGATTAAAGAATTAAAAACTCTTTAATCCTTTTTTGTTTTTTTAAAAAATTGATAATTATCATTTATGGAATTTATATTTTCCCGATATTTGTTTGATGAAAAAATGGGCTAATTTATTATCACATCTAAAATTCCTCATCAAGAGAAATCCTGAATGAGTTGGTTAAATGTGCCAATTTAGCAATTTGTCAATTCGGCAATTGTTTTTTCGATTGGCAAATTTTCTAATTGATAAATTTTCAAATTAAACATTATGCCATTATATCATAAAATAGGAGACTTTCCTCAAAAGAGACACATACAGTTTGAAAAACCAAACGGCGGTTTGTATTATGAACAATTGTTCGGAACAGAAGGATTCCATGGACATTCTTCTTTATTATATCATGTTCACAGACCAACACAGGTCAAAGAGATTACCAAATCATATTCCGTTGAGCCTAAAATTGCCATTGGTAAAAACATAAAATCATTACTTTTAAAAGGTTTTGAATTGAAACCCGAAGACGATTTTCTAGACAGCCGAAAAGCGATGTTGGTAAATCGTGATTGCATCATTGGATTAGCTGCTCCCAAAAAATCATTAACGACTTATTTCTACAAAAATGCCGATGCGGATGAAATGATTTTTATTCACAAAGGAAAAGGGAAATTTCGCACCATGATGGGAAACATTCCATTTGAATACGGCGATTATCTCATTATTCCCCGTGGTATGATTTATCAAATTGAATTTGAAAGTTCTGATAATCGATTGTTTTATGTTGAATCATACACCCCTTTTTATACTCCAAAACGGTATAAAAACGAATCGGGTCAACATCTTGAACATTCTCCATTCTGTGAACGCGACTTTATATTGCCTTCCGAATTAGAAACACATGACGAGAAAGGTGATTTTTTAATCAAAATCAAAAAAGAAGGCATGATGCACGAAGTGGTTTATGCCACACACCCTTTTGACGTTGTAGGTTGGGATGGTTACAATTTCCCATACGGATTTAGCATCCATAACTTTGAACCAATAACAGGAAGAGTACACCAACCGCCACCAGTTCATCAAACTTTTGAAACAGCAACTTTTGTTGTTTGTTCTTTCTGTCCAAGATTGTATGATTATCATCCAAAAGCTATTCCTGCGCCTTATAACCACAGTAATATTGATAGTGACGAGGTTTTATATTATGTTGACGGCGATTTTATGTCTAGAAATAATATTGAACAAGGCCACATTACGTTGCATCCAAAAGGAATTCCTCACGGGCCAGCACCTGGTGCTATGGAACGAAGCATTGGTGAAACCGTAACTCAAGAATTGGCCGTTATGGTGGATACTTTCCGTCCATTGATGGTGACTGAAGAAGCCATGGGATTAGACGATGGACAATACTATAAATCTTGGGTAGAGTAATTCAATGAGGCAATTAGATAATGTGACAATGAGATAATTTAAAATTATTACTGCACTTAGACATTATCTAATTTTCAAATTGACACACTATCTAATTAACAGAAGTATGACATTTAACGAAAAATACAAAGACAACGCAATATTATTGAAGACATTTCAATTTGCAAAAAACATCGTTGTATATGCTGAATTATTAGAATCAAAAAGAAAATTTGTAGTAGCTAATCAAGTTCTTAAATCGGGTACGTCTATTGGTGCAAATGTGAAAGAAGCACAAAATGGAGAAAGTAAAGCTGACTTTATTCACAAATTAAAAATAGCAATGAAAGAAGCAGATGAAACTGAATTTTGGTTGTTCCTTTGCAATGAACTAGAAACGTATCCTAATTGTGAAATGCTTTTAAATGAACTATCTGAGATTTTAAAAATTCTAAATAAAATAATTTCAACATCTAAAAAAACAATTCAATGAGTCAATGGGTAATGGGGCAATATGACAATGGGGTAATGAGATAATGGGCAATGAGATAATGGGCAATGAGATAATGAGGCAATGTAACAATGGGGTAATGAGATAATTTAAAATCATTATTACACCTACACATTCTCTAATTTTCTAATTATCACACTATCTAATTGACAAATTATCTAATTATCACACTATCTAGTTGACAAATTATCTAATTGACAAATTATCTAATTATAATTATTATGTCAAAAGAAATAAAATCCGTTGAATACGGACTAGAAAAAATATTTGAAGGAGCACAGGATTTCCTTCCGCTTTTAGGAACAGATTACGTAGAATTTTATGTGGGCAATGCCAAGCAAGCGGCTCACTTTTACAAAACAGCCTTTGGCTTCCAATCATTAGCTTATGCAGGATTAGAAACAGGCGTAAAAGACAAAGCGTCTTATGTTTTAAAACAAGACAAAATCCGTTTAGTATTAACAACTGCGTTAAACAGCAATTCGCCTATTGGTGAACACGTAAAAAAGCACGGTGATGGTGTAAAAGTCATTGCGCTTTGGGTTGAAGATGCCCGTTCAGCATTTGAAGAAACTACAAATCGTGGAGCAAAACCTTATTTTGAACCAGTTGTTGAAAAAGATGAAAATGGTGAGGTAGTACGTGCCGGTATATATGGTGCCTATGGGGAAACCGTTTTTGTTTTTGTTGAACGTAAAAATTATAACGGAATCTTTTTACCAGGATACAAAGAATGGAAATCTGACTACAATCCTGAACCTGTAGGATTAAAATTCATAGACCATATGGTTGGAAATACAGGATGGAACAGAATGAATGAAGCCGTAAAATGGTTTGAAGATGTGATGGGATTTGTGAATTTCCTTTCCTTTGACGACAAACAAATCACTACTGAATATTCCGCTTTGATGTCAAAAGTAATGAGTAATGGCAACGGTAGAATTAAATTTCCAATCAACGAACCAGCTAACGGGAAAAAACGTTCGCAAATTGAAGAGTATTTAGATTTCTATGAGGATGAAGGAGTTCAGCACATCGCTGTAGCCACTGATGATATTCTTAAAACAGTAGCCGATATGCGTTCAAGAGGTATCGAGTTTTTGAGCACACCTCCGCAGGCTTATTATGATGCGATTCCGGAACGATTAAAAGACCACATGGATAAATTCAAGGAAGATATCAACGAACTTCAAAAATTGGGGATTATGATTGATGCCGACGAAGAGGGTTATTTGCTACAAATATTTACCAAACCTATTGAAGACAGACCAACTTTATTTTTCGAAATTATTCAAAGAATGGGTGCCAAAGGTTTTGGTGCAGGAAATTTTAAAGCTTTATTTGAGTCTATTGAAAGAGAACAAATGCTACGTGGAACTTTATAAAAAAAGTATTTTTGTTGTGAAATTAATAAAATACAACGTTATAGTAACACATGTTTTGCCAAATAACTGTTAAAGTTGATTTTTTTCTTGCAATAATGCAATGGATTGAATTATCTTTGTACCATCAAAAAAACGAGGAGTGGTTTCCTCTGATTTTTGGATAAATTTTCATAATTTATAGTTTTTTGGTTGGTTAATAGCATAAAAACTCGGTCTTTAATTTGACTGAGTTTTTTTGTTTTAATACATTTGGAACGGATATTGCAATTACAGTTTAAAAAACTTCATAAAACATGAAAAAATATTTCTTCTTAGTTTTGCTTTTTATTACTGTTAGCTTTGAATCTCAAAAACCAGAAGCATATGAATCGGGTGAATGGTTTAAATTCCGAATTCATTATGGGTTTATCAATGCGGGTTTTGCTACACTCCAAATACAAGAAGCAGTAAAAAATAATAAAAAAGTATATCACGCGACAGGAAAAGGATATACAGTAGGAATGTCCCGTTTTTTTTTTAAAGTCGATGATACCTATGAAAGTTATTTCGACAAAATGACTAATAAACCCTATCAATTTATTAGAAAAATTGATGAAGGCGGTTATACAAAAGATCAAGAAGGATTTTTTAACCAAGCAAGCAATAAGGTTTTGGTGAAAAATTACAAAAACAATACTGAAAATACATTTTCAGTAACCGAAAACGTTCAAGATATCATATCTGCTTTTTACTATTTAAGAAACCATCCTAATATTGATAAATTAAAAATTGGAGAATCTATAGTAGTCGATATGTTTTTTGATGATGAAGTTTTTAAGTTTAAGTTAAAATTTATAGGAAGAGAGATTATAAAAACTAAATTTGGAACAGCACCAACTATGATTTTTAGACCTTTAGTGCAATCGGGAAGAGTTTTTAAAGAAGAAGAAAGTCTATTAGTTTGGATTTCCGATGACGAAAATAAAATTCCGCTACGAATAAAAGCAAGTTTAGCAGTTGGTTCTATTAAAGCTGACTTAGAAAGTTTCAAAGGATTAAAAAATCCATTTATGGTTAAATTAGAAAAATAATGAGCAACGAAACCACAAAATACAATACAACATTAGAAGCATTAGAACAAAAATTTGAATCTATAAATCAAAAAACAGAAACCCATCTTGAAGGGTTACTTTGGTCAAAACCAATAACGTATTGGGACTATATCCAAACCGATGCTTTGCTAAATCTTCAAACCCAAAGAACCGTTTTGCCAGATGAAATGGTCTTTATCATGTATCATCAAGTCAATGAATTGCTGTTTAAAATGATACTTTGGGAAATCGACCAACTGTGTCATACTGAAAAACCAGAAACCTCTTTTTTTACAGATAAATTAGGAAGAATTAGTCGTTATTTTGATATGCTAACTACATCATTTGACATCATGGGCGACGGAATGGAAGTGGAACAATACATGAAATTTAGAAATACTTTAACTCCAGCTAGTGGATTTCAAAGTGCACAATATCGTTTAATAGAGTTTTCTTCAACCGATTTAATAAACCTTATTGATTATCGATTCAGAGCTTCAATTGACAGAAATACACCTTATGAACATGCTTTAGAACATTTATATTGGCAAGCAGCTGGTAAAGACCATACAACTGGAAAAAAATCATTTTTAATTTTAGAATTTGAAAGAAAGTATAAAGAAGAATTCCTTCGCTATATGGAAGAATACAACACTATTAATATTTGGCAAAAATTCAAACAATTACCTCTAATAGATCAAAATAATCCTGCTTTAATTCAAGCGATGAGACATTATGATTATACTGTAAATATAACTTGGGTTATGGGTCATTTGAACGCAGCCAAAAAATATATTGAAGGAAGTGGAGTAGGCGATGGCGAAGCTACTGGAGGAAGCGATTGGAAAAAATACATGCATCCCAAATACCAAAGAAGAATATTTTTCCCTGAATTGTGGACTGACCAAGAATTAAAAAACTGGGGCGAAGGATTATAGTTGACTAATGATGCCAAAAATTCTTAAAAAAATATGCTCTGTTTTTCTTCTAACATTTATCATGATTTCTTGTGATAAAACCGAAGAAGTAGAAATAATTGTTTCTAAAACCAAACCTAAATTGGTTGAATTTGGTTTCAACCTACATGATTTTAATATAGCGAATGACACTATAAAATCTGGGGATACTTTTGGTAGTTTAATTGAAAAACAAAATCTAAACGGGAAAGAAGTATATGATATTGTTGCCAAAGTAAAAGATACTTTTGACGTTAGAACCATTAGAAAAGGAAAACCTTACACTATTCTTCGTAGTAAAGATAAAACTAACAAAATTCAAGTCTTTATCTATCAACCTGATAAATTGAATTATTACGTTATTGATTTTAGAGATTCAATTATTGTTACAAAAAAAACACGCCCATTAAAATTCAAAACGAGAACCATTGCTGGCGCTTTGAATGGTTCATTATCTGAAACACTAGCAAACGAAAAAGTAGATCCTGCTTTAGCTTCAAAAATTGCTAAAATATATGCATGGTCAATCGATTTTTTTAAGTTACAAAAGGGCGATAAATTTGGTTTAACTTTTACTGAGCGTTACATCAACGATACGATTTATGATGGCGTTGATAGTTTAAAAGCTGCCTTTTTTGAATACAAAGGAAAAAACATTTATGCATTCCCGTTCACACCAGATGGAAGTAGTGGCAAACAACAATACTATGACGAAGAAGGAAAAACGTTGAAAAACTTCTTTCTTAAAGCGCCTTTAAAATTTATTAATATTACCTCACGATATACTAAAAACAGATTTCATCCCGTTCAAAAAAGATGGAAAGCCCATAATGGAACTGATTATGCAGCGCCATCAGGAACACCAATCATGACAACTGCAGCTGGAGTTGTTGAACAAGCTGGATACACTACTGGAAATGGAAATTTTGTTAAAGTAAAACACGATAAAACCTTTTCTACACAATATCTTCACATGTCAAGAATATTAGTTCGTCGCGGACAAAGAGTAACACAAGGACAAGTTATTGGCAAAGTGGGAAGCACAGGATTGGCAACTGGTCCACACGTTTGCTATCGTTTTTGGAAAAATGGAGTTCAAGTCGATGCTTTGCGATTAAAATTACCAACCTCAACTCCAATGGAATCAAAATACAAACAAAAGTTCATAGCCGAAATAACTCCGCTTAAAAAAGTATTAGATAGCACTGCTAGTTCAAAGTTCAAAAAATAATTTTTATTAAAATATTTTACAACTACAACGTTAGCGTAAATATTCTTGAATTTATCCCAATCAATAGTTGTAAATTTGTTCTTTAAATTTTAAAGAATGGCATTAGCAACTATAAATCCGACAAGAACAAATGCTTGGAAAAAACTAAACCAACATTTTAGTCAAATGGCAACAATTTCTACAAAAGAAATGTTTGCCAATGATACGTCAAGAGCTGAAAAATTTTCTATACAATGGAATGATTTCTTAGTTGATTATTCTAAAAACTGTATCAATCATGAAACATTTTGCTTACTTCAAGATTTAGCCAAAGAGGTATATCTTAAAGAAGCAATTAAAAGCTATTTTGATGGTGAAAACATCAATCAAACCGAAAATAGAGCTGTCCTTCACACGGCTTTACGTGCTCCAGAAAATACTACAGTTTTAGTAGATGGAAAAAATATAATCCCAGAAATTTTTGAAGTAAAAAACAAAATGAAAAACTTCTCAAACGAAGTTATATCTGGAACAAGAAAAGGATATACTGGAAAACCGTTTACCGATGTTGTAAATATCGGAATTGGTGGTTCAGACCTTGGTCCAGCTATGGTGGTTGAAGCATTACAATTCTATAAAAATCATTTAAATGTGCATTTTGTTTCCAATGTAGATGGTGATCACGTAAATGAGATAATTAAAAAATTAAATCCCGAAACTACACTTTTTGTAATTGTTTCTAAAACTTTTACAACACAAGAAACCCTTACTAATTCTGAAACAATTAGAGCTTGGTTTTTAAAATCGGCTAAGCAAGAAGATGTGGCTAAACATTTTGTAGCAGTTTCAACAAATATCCAAAAAGTAACAGAATTTGGAATAGATTCGAATAATATTTTCCCAATGTGGGATTGGGTTGGCGGACGTTTTTCTCTTTGGAGCGCAGTAGGGTTGTCTATTTCTCTGGCAGTAGGATTT
>Ga0114942_1000387_pt1 | contig 12600 bp, 12 predicted proteins | sample LowerColdCreek_FD_88674 | JGI IMG/M metagenome (GOLD analysis project Ga0114942, IMG submission 88674) | Groundwater microbial communities from Cold Creek, Nevada to study Microbial Dark Matter (Phase II) - Lower Cold Creek | ecosystem: Environmental > Aquatic > Deep subsurface > Groundwater ... | reverse complement strand
CGAAGTCGACGCCCTGCACGCGGCTGGCAGTGCCCACGAAGCAGCGGTCGATGATTTCATCGGCGAGGCCGACGGCTTCGAATATCTGCGCACCTTTATAGGATTGCAGCGTCGAGATACCCATTTTGGCCATCACTTTCAGCATGCTCTTGGCAACACCCTTCTTGTAGGCGTAGACAATGGACGCGGTATTGTGAAAGGTTTTCGCCGATAACAGGCCATCCTGCACGGCCTGCCACACGGCTTCGAGGGCCAGGTACGGGTTGATCGCGTCGGCACCGTAACCCACGAGCAGGCAATGATGATGGACTTCCCGCGCCTCGCCGGTTTCCAGAATGATGCCGATGCGGGTGCGTTCCTGCTTCGCCACCAGGTGGTGGTGCACTGCGCCGCAGGCGACTAGGGCGCTCAGTGCCATTCTCTGTGCACTGATGTTTCGGTCTGACAAAATCACGAATGAATAGCCATCGCGGATGGCCTGTGACGCTTCCTCACAGATCCGGTCGAGCGCGGCCAGCATGCCGGCGGCGCCGCTCGCCTTCTCGAAGGTGATGTCGATGGTTTTGGTGCTCCACCTATCCCGGTTGAGGTTCTTGATGTTGGTCAGTTCATCGTTGGAGATAATGGGGTGGTGCAGCTCCAACCGGTGGACATGCTCCGGTGTCGTCTCCAGCAGGTTTTTCTCCGGTCCGATGAAGCAGGTGAGCGACATCACGACCTCCTCGCGAATCGAATCGATCGGCGGATTGGTCACCTGAGCGAACAACTGCTTGAAGTAGTCGTAAATCATGCGCGATTTGTTGGACAAGCAGGCCAGTGCACTGTCGTTGCCCATCGAGCCAAGTGGATCCCTGGCCTCGTTGACCATCGGCAACAACATGAACTGCATGGTTTCGACGGTGTAGCCAAACGCTTGCATGCGGTGCAGCAGCGTCTCCGGATCGTAATGCAGTTCCGCGTGCTCCTCGGGCAGGTCGGACAGCTCCAGCTTCTGCGCTTTCAGCCACTTGCCGTAGGGTCGCTTGCGGGCGAACTCCATTTTCAGTTCTTCGTCCGGAATCAGGCGGCCGGCGACAAAATCCACCAGGAACATCTTGCCCGGTTGTAGACGGCCCTTCTGCTTCACGTTTTCCGGTTTGATCGGCAGTACCCCGACCTCCGATGCCATGACGACCTTGTCGTCGTGGGTCAGGTAGTAGCGGGAGGGACGCAGGCCGTTGCGGTCAAGCGTCGCGCCGATGTATTGGCCGTCCGTGAACACCATGGAGGCGGGGCCATCCCAGGGCTCCATCAGCGATGAGTGATACTCGTAGAAGTCCCGCTTTTCCTGCGGCATGTTGACATCGGATTGCCAGGCTTCGGGCACCATCATCATGATGGATTCCTGCAGCGTGCGCCCGGACATCATCAGGAATTCCAGCACATTGTCGAAGGAGCCCGAGTCGGAGAAGTTCGGCTCGATGATGGGGAACAGCTCGTTGATCTTATCCCCATACAACGCGCTCGCCGCATCCCCCTGGCGGGCAGTCATCCAGTTCTTATTGCCGCGCAGGGTGTTGATCTCGCCGTTGTGGCTCATGAAGCGACACGGTTGGGCCCGGTCCCAGGACGGGAACGTATTGGTTGAAAAGCGCGAGTGCACCATGGCCAGGTGGCTTTCAAAATCCTGGTCCTCCAGATCCGGGTAAAATGGGAATAGCTGCAGGGGTGTCAGCATGCCTTTATAGACGAGGATTCTCGAGTTCAGGCTGCACAGGTACATCAGATCCTCCGGAAAGCGGAGTCTGGCGTCGCGGGTAAACTGCTTCCTTGCGATATAGAGTGCGCGGTCAAACGCGTGATCGCCAGGTGTGCCGCCACCCACGATGACTTGCTCGATGAATGGAATTGCGTCGCGTGCGGCGGGGCCCACATTGGCGTGGTCGGGCCGGATCGGGACTTCCCGATAACCCAGCACGGTGAGTCCTTGCGCGGTCAGTGCTGCCGTGAGACTGGACTTCAGCTCTTTGCGCTTGGCTTCATCCTGGGGAAAAAACGCGTTGCCGACCGCATAGGCGCCCGCTTCAGGCAGGGATATACCCAGTCCGGCGGCCACTTTTTGCATAAACTTGTGAGGAATAGCAGTCAGGATGCCCGCGCCGTCGCCCGTATTCTCTTCGAACCCGCAGCCGCCGCGATGATCCATCCTCTCATTGATATGGTTGGCATCTGTCAAGATTTCGTGGCTGGGAATACCTCTGACGTGGGCGACAAAGCCCACACCACAGGAATCCTTTTCGAGGGCGGGGTCATACAGACCCTGTTTCGCGGGCAACCCGGTTCTGCCATCGACTCTCTTGTTCATCATGCTTCTAACCTGTCAGGTGATGCCATCAAGCTATCAGTTTATCTCGCCCAGCAAAAACCGGCGCTCATGAGTCGGCTAAATCGGGGGCTTTCGCTCTTCGATTTACTACCAGCTACAAGCGATTTTTTTATGCAGGATTGTGCGGGGCAAAAACTGTACCATCCGACGACTCAAAGTCAAGGCTTTCGGCGCGTCTCGAGCTTTTATTATTTCGATAAGCCATTGTATTTAAAAACGATTCACAAGCGCTGGAGTCGAGAAGATTTCGTCGAAGAGCAATATTGCGGGGCGTCACGGCGCTGTTACGCATATAATTGAAACCACTCGCAGGCCTCGCCCCAATCCAGGGCGCCCCAATCCAGGGCTGGCTCGCCCCCTTTTGTGACTGAGCCTTGCCGCGCGATTCCTTAAAATAAGTGCTGTCAGGTGATCCACTTGTAAGCCCCCTGCGTATTGCAAGTGAGGCCGATTTAAACCCTGGTTTACGTTCAACCCCTCGTTGGATGGGAGAGCGTGCGACCCTTTCCGATGCATATCTCCTGGGTCGAAATCGAGAGTGTGAGCTATCTAGCAGAAACGGAACGTGGTTGTGCAGTTGGGTGTCGCGGCTGCGGGGACACGGGATATCATCCGGCAGGCGTTTTCCAGCTGCCATGTGTCAATTGGAGTGAAAAATAGTGGCCCCCTACCTGCGCCTGCGAACGCGTAACCACGGTTTTCGAGAACACATTAAAACCGAACGTCCCGAAAAACTCGAATCCCGCCCGCTGGTTGTTTCTGAAGGGGTTCCAGACATGGACAGTCTCAGTCGTTTTCGTGGTTGCCTGCTGGGGGGCGCGGTGGGGGACGCGCTGGGCGCTCCGGTCGAGTTCATGAGTCTCAGCAGGATTTGCAAGCATTACGGTGTTGACGGCATTCGTGACTTCGCCGAATTCAGCGGCCGTAAGGGCGCGATTACCGACGAAACTCAGTTGACGCTATTTACGGCGGAAGGGCTGATCCGCGCGATAGTACAGCAGCGTCATGAGGGTAGCACAAACTACGCCGTGATCATGGCCAATGCCTATCAGCGCTGGTTGCTTACCCAGGGACGACGCAACGCCCATGGCCTCGATCCGCTGGCCCGGGAGCCCGGCTGGCTCTTCAGCCAGAAGGAATTGCATGCATTGCGCGCTCCTGGCCGCACCTGCCGTACCGCGCTGCGCGTTGCCACCGAACTGGGCGTATCTGCACCTAATCACAGCAAAGGTTCTGGCGGCATTATGCGGATAGCCCCGGTGGGACTGTTCGCGGAAAGTATAGAGGAGAGTTTCGAACTCGGCTGTCAAATGGCCGCGCTTACCCACGGTCATCCCTCAGCGTGGCTGGCTGCTGGTGCCCTGGCTGTGATGATTACAGCTATTCGCCAAGGCGCCACGTTACCCGATGCTATCGATACCGCGTTGGACTGCCTGGAACTCAAGCCGGGTCATGAAGAAGTCCTGGCGGCACTGGAACTGGCCGACGACCTCGCCTTTGAAGGCTACGATCCCGACTCCGCAATCGCCCAGCTGGGCGGCGGCAGGCTGGCGGCGGAAGCCCTGGCTGTTGCCACGTACTGCGCCCTGGTCGCCCGGAACTTCAGTGACGGGCTCCTCATGGCCGTGAACCACGATGGCGATTCCGGCACCACTGGCGCACTCACCGGTAACCTGCTCGGCGTGATCTGGGGCGAGCAGAGCATCCCTCCCGCGTGGTTGAAGCAACTGGAGCTGCGCAAGGTCATTACGGAAGTGGCTGATGATCTGCACAGTTGTCGGCAGTGGAATATCGGGCCGAATGTGGCCAGTGACGTTTTCAATAAACAGATTTGGGCCAAGTACCCGGGGAATTAGGCGCTGGCCTGGGCTGCCTTGGTCAGTATTTCCGCTGCCCACTGATTGATGCTCTTGCCATTCGCCGCTGCAGTAATTGCTACTGCAGCGTGCGCGTCCGGTGAAACCCGCAACATCAATTTACCGGAGTAGGGCTTCTGCGCGGGCCGACCGGTTTCCTGGCAGATAGCCAGATAGTTGTCCACGGTCTCGTGAAAAGCATTCTCCAGTTCATCTACCGTTGACCCGTGAAAGCCAACGATATCGTTGATGCCAGCCAGATGGCCAACAAAAATCCGGTCGTCCTCATCGTACTCGATGCGAGCAATGTAGCCTTTGTGCTTCATGATGTTCACGGTGTGATGCCAGCCCTTTCCAGAAATCTGCGAGCGTCCTTAATCCGATAGCGCAACGCTTCCTTGTTCGGATGTGGCCGATGAAAATCAACTCGGACATCGTTTAAAACAAAGCTGACGGCAGAGCCCGATCTTTCTGTACGAACTGCTCCGAGCGCCAGGAAAAGAGCCTCCACCTTGCGCCACTCAATATTGCCATTGAGCGGCTCGGCGAAGATCAGATCCAGCGTCTTGCGTTGCTTGCTATTCATCCAAATGATACTGAAATTTAATAGTAGTGCAATCATAAAGCGATAGCACTATTGGAAAGGGATTCGTAAAGCGTGGGGACTTTCTTGGCAGCATCAGCAAATGCTACATCGCATTTCGGCTCTCATAAGCCCGCTGGTCATATTTGCCTGAAAACACGACCTGTGAATGCATCCACTCTAAACATATTGCTGTAAACCACTAATATACACAGCATGCGGTACACGACTGCGTGCATCGGAAAAGCGCGCCGCACCGTGGAATAAGTCCGCAGATAACACAAGCACATTAGACGCACAAAAGAGCGAGGAGAGCGTGATCCGGTCCAGGACGAAGCCTAGCCTGCTGAAACTAAAGGGCTACACAGGACGGCCATTGAACATGGCACCACACAGAACTGAATACCTTGGTGCGTGTACAGGGGCCGCAGTAACAGAGCTTATGCCCGACAGGGAGGTTGGGCACCCATTAACCTCCAGGAAAACCCAGGGAGACCACCTTGAAAATGTTCTTGATGACAGCAGCGCTTACCGCACTGTTCGCCTCACTGCTCGCCATGCATGCGAGCGGCGACGAGTACATTGGCAACTTCAGCGCCAATAAGTACAATTCGAACGCAACATCCAACCCTCATGGCGCCGGCAGCAGCTACAATGCCAACAGCGTCAACAATCCCTACGGCCAATACGGCAGTCCCCACAGCTCGAAGTCGGCCAACAACCCGTATGCGACTGATACGCCCAAGCTCTATGACAGCCAGGGAAATTACCGCGGCAAACTCAGCAGTAATCCGTACGACGCTGATTCCGTGTCGAACCCGTATGGGCGTTACGGCAGCCCGCACTCCAGCGAGTCGGTCAATAATCCTTATGGTGCGGGCAGCCCTTACAAGAGTGATAGCCCGAGCAATCCTTACGGGACGGGGCTTAAGATGTATGGTAAGTAGGGAAACCCGATACTTATAGAACCGCCAGCTGAACGCAGCTGTAACCAGGAGATTCGACCGATGGACATACTCGTAGAATGGCTGCCCCGCGTCGGGGCGATACTGACTGTGGTGTTTGGATTAGTCGGCTTTTTCAAACCGCGCCTGATCACTGACGCACAGCAGATTACACTGGGAAGTCCCATGGCATTTTCGGAGGCCAGGGTGGTGTTTGGCGGCCTGCACCTGGGAAGCGGGGTCATGGCCCTGGCGCTTAATGAACCTGCGATCTACCTGACACTCGGGGCCGCCTGGGGCGTTGGCTTGCTGGCGCGCTTCTACTCGATGGTGGCAGACAAGACCAGCTTGCAGCAGTCCCTGCCGGGGATTACCGTTGACGCGGTGATGGCACTGCTGTTCCTCAGCGGAACCCTGGAGCCATATTTTTGGTAGATTGGGTAGAGAAGACGATATGAGCAGGAAGTCGCGATGAAAGTTGAGCCTCTAACGCCTGCTGTCGGTGCGCAGATTCTGGATGTCGACCTGGGCCAGTTGTCTGTAGGCTTATTGAGCGATGTTCGAGCCGCATTGCTGCAGTACAAGGTCGTTTTCTTTCGCGACCAAAATATCACTACTGAGCAACACATTGCCTTCGCCCGCGGATTTGGTGAGCTGGAAATTCACCCTGCAACGCCGAGGGATCAACCAAACCCGGAGGTGCTGCATATCGCCCATGGGCCAGAGTCGCGGGGGTCTGAAAACTTTTGGCACTCCGACGTCACCTGGCGTGAAAAGCCGTCTCTGGGTTCGGTACTGCGTGGCCGCGAGGTGCCTGCCGTCGGGGGCGATACCTTGTTTGCAAATATGGCGCTGGCCTATCAGCGCTTGCCTGACACCACCAAGGAAAGAATTCGTGACCTTGTCGCGGTTCACGACATCGCCAGGGTATTTGCCAGCCGCCTGAATAAAAAACCGGAAGAGTTGCATAAACGCTATCCGCCGGTGGAGCATCCGGTTGTGCGCACCCATCCAGAAACGAAGGAGCCCGTTTTGTATGTGAACGGCGCATTCACCAGCCACATTAAAGACATGGAGCCCGAAGAGAGCCGAATGCTGCTCGACGAATTGTATAGGTCGGCGTGGAATCCGGAAGTGCAGTGTCGGTTCCAGTGGAAGGCCAATTCCATTGCTTTTTGGGATAATCGGGCCAGCCAGCATTTTGCGGCATCGGATTATTTTCCGGCGGTACGCAAGATGGAGCGGGTTACCATCACCGGGGATAAGCCGTATTTTGACAAGGCTTAATAGAGAGTGTCGGCTAAGCCAAAAACCCCTATGGGCGTTATGAGAGTCGGCATTCCAGCGACTGCAGCAATATGTCGAGCATAATCACACAGCGTCTTATCGAGTTTGCCCGCAGTGAATTCCGCCTGCACTGGAACGGCATCCACGGCGTGCCCCATTGGTCGCGCGTGCGGCACAACGGCCTGCTGCTGGCGCAGCGCACCGGAGCCAATGCCCGGGTGGTCGAATACTTCGCCTTCATCCACGACCTGGGAAGAAAGAATGACCACCACGACCCGGAGCACGGACTGCGCGCTGCCGCGATTGCGGAACGCATCGCCGGTGACCTGATCGATGTCTCCGCCGAAGAACTCGACCTGTTGGCCGAGGCCTGCTGCGGGCACAGTGACGGCCATCTCATTGCCGATGTGACGGTGATGACCTGCTGGGATGCAGATCGGCTGGATCTGGGGCGGGTGGGGATCAGGCCTGATCCGATGAGGTTGTGTAATGAGGCGGCGAGTGATGCGGAGTTACTTTCAGAGGCTTATAAGCGCTCGCTTGTTTGATAAGTTCCCGCCCTGGGTTACGCTGCCAGGATGAAAAGCACCCAGTACTATGATCAACATGCCGAGCCGCTGAGTAGTCTGTACAACGGCATTGAGTCGGAAGCGGTTCACCAGTGCTGGCTGGAAAGTTGAGGTGACTGCGATGCCCCATTTATCCCCTTGCCTATTTTGTCAAATAGCAGAGAGTCGTTCTAGTCAAAGAATCGTATTTCAGAATGAACTGGCCTTTACAATTCTAGATGGTTATCCGGTAAGTTTGGGGCATACACTTGTGATCCCCAATCGCCACATCGGATCATTCTTTGAGGCAACAGGCGAGGAGAGAGCTGCGCTTTTTTACCTTCTCGATCAAGCTAAACAGCTTATACAGTCAGAGTATGTCCCTGACGGCTACAACATCGGCATCAATGATGGGGCAGGTGCGGGCCAAACTGTGCCTCATCTCCATATCCATCTGATACCGCGCTATCAAGGTGATGTGGCAGACCCCCGCGGCGGCGTGCGCTGGGTGATTCCAGAAAGAGCAGATTACTGGAGCGCACAATGAGCCTGCTTGACTACGAGAATCGATTTTCCAATCTGAAGATGAACACACATGGTGGTGGTGAGAAGAGCCCACACAAGGTTGCATTACTGCTGGCAGTCATTGAGCTTCTGGGAGCAGATTCCATAAGAGAAAACCAGATCTATTTTGATCAACCACTGAAGGATGCGTTCACGCGCCAATTCAATAACTTGGCAACGCCTAATGATCGAAACAATCCCCATTTGCCGTTTTTTCATCTTCGCAGCAGTGGTTTCTGGCACCATCACCTGAAGCCAGGTAAGTCCGATTCTTATGCCAACCTACAAACGGCGAGCGGTTCTGCAGAGATTATAGAACACATCGACTACGCCTATTTGGATGACGAACTCTTCGAGTTATTAGGGAATGGGGTGGCTCGAGAGCTTCTAAAATCGGCCTTGCATCGCAACCTCACGTCCGCAGATCGATCCAGTTTGCTAGATGTTGGTAATGGTTGGGACTGGCTGGAGTGTGAGGCCATAGTACAGGACTATTTTGTGATGCTGAGTGATGAGCTTATCGGCCTGGGTTTCAGCAAAGCCGAGCATGGGCGAAACCTTCTGCCGCGGTTGAATGGGCGTAGTATTAGCTCCATTGAGTACAAGCATCGCAACATTAGCGCTGTTCTGGTGGAAATGGGGCAACCTTACATACAAGGCTACAAGCCAGCCTTCAACTATCAGCAACAATTGAAGCAGGTAGTGCTGGCACATTTTGCAGGTCACCCCTTTGATTTGGAACAGATCATCTTGGCAGCCGATCGGTCTCCGGGTGATAGCCCAGCGGTTGTGGATTGGGCGCAAGTATTGGACTTGGAGCTGCCCGAGAAGCTTACTGGAATTAGCGAACCTGAACGCAAATACTTGGCTCGGAGAACCAATTTCAGCGAACGCGAACGCAACAATCGGCAATTGGGTGAACGAGGTGAAGCCTTCGTTATTGAATTTGAGCGATATAGACTCGAAATGGCCGGTCGGCCGGATTTGGCGCGGGAGATTCAATGGAGCAGTAACGAACAGGGCGATGGTTTGGGCTATGACGTCCGTTCCTTCAATCCACTAAAAGAGGAGCCCATCTATATCGAGGTAAAGACCACCAACAGTGGCAAATATCAGCCTTTCTTCATCAGTTCAAATGAGGTCGCGTTTTCCAAGTATCAGGCGCAGCACTATAGTCTCTATCGGGTGTTTGACTTCAAAAAACAGCCCCGCATTTTTCGATTGAATGGCGCTGTCGAGCAATATGTGCATTTGACGACACAGAGTTATAAGGCGAGTTTTTCGTGATTGGGGGTGCATTTCACAGGGTTACTTTGACTCAATGGTGGAAAAATACGCTTAAGACCCCCAGCATACGAGAGCACGCACAAAAGTTTAATCTACTCTGAGTCACAGCAGGCACTGCCCGGAGTTCACCAAAGGCGAGAGCCTGCCCGCACCCGCCATCGATCTGCCGCCGAGGACATACGCTCCATCGCCCAGCAGATCAGTCCTTCGCGTAGATGTCGACGTCCTTGGTTTCGCGGATGAACATCGTGCCGATGACTAAGGTCGCAGCGGCCACCATGATCGGGTACCACAAGCCCGAGTACATGTTGCCTGTGGCGGCCACGATCGCAAAGGCCGTCGGCGGCAGGAAGCCGCCGAACCAGCCGTTGCCGATATGATACGGCAGCGACATCGAGGTGTAGCGGATCCGGGTAGGGAACAGCTCGACCAGCATCGCCGCGATCGGCGCGTAAACCATGGTTACGTAGATCACCAGAATCCAGAGTAGCAGCACCAGTATCGGCGTATTGATCCGTGCGGGGTCGGCCGCGGTTGGATAGTTCGCAGCGTCAAGCGCCGCTTCGAGCTCGGCGACGAACGCGTCGGCCGGCGTCGGCGCGCTCCCATCCGCATTTGGAGCCGGCGTACTCGTCCCAGCGCCGAACACGATCTCGGTCCCGCCCATTGAGACGGTCGCCGGCGCGCCGGTGGACGCCGCGGCATTCTCGTACGGGACACCGCGGCGCACCAACGTCGACTTGGCGATGTCGCAGGACGAGGTGAACTTCGACGTGCCGACCGGATTGAATTGGAACGAGCACTCGGCTGGATCGGCAGTGACGAGAACCGGCGAGGCCTCGATCGCCTCCTGCAGCGCCGGGTTACCGTACTGGGTTATTGCGTGAAAGATCGGGAAGTACGTCAGGCAGGCCAGCAACAACCCGAGCATGATGATCGGCTTGCGGCCGACGCGGTCGGAGAGCCACCCGAAGACAATAAAGAATGGCGTTGCCAGCAGCAGCGCCGCAGCGATCATCAGGTTCGCCGAGTGGGCGTCGATCTTGAGCGTCTGGGTCAGGAAGAAGAGCGCGTAGAACTGCCCCGTGTACCAGACGACTGCCTGCCCCGCGACCAGGCCGAACAGGGCGAGGAGTACAAGCCTTAAGTTCTTCCACTGCAGGAAGCTCTCGGTCAGTGGCGCCTTCGAGGTGGTTCCTTCGTCCTTCATCTTCTGGAACGCCGGGCTCTCGTTCAGCGTGAGCCGGATCCAGATCGAAATGCCGAGCAAGATGATCGAGACCAGGAACGGGATGCGCCAGCCCCAGGCGGCGAAATCCTCCGGACTCATCGAGAGCCGCACGCCGAGGATGACCAGCAGCGACAGGAAGAGCCCGAGTGTCGCGGTCGTCTGGATCCACGAGGTGAAGTAGCCGCGCTGGTTATGGGGCGCATGCTCCGCAACGTATGTCGCCGCTCCGCCATATTCCCCGCCGAGCGCGAGGCCCTGCAGCAAACGCAGCGCGATCAGGATGGCCGGAGCGGCGAGGCCGATCTGACTGTAGTTCGGCAGCAGGCCCACGATGAAGGTCGCCAGGCCCATGATCGTGATGGTGACGATGAAGGTGTGCTTCCGGCCGACGATGTCGCCGAGGCGGCCAAAGATCAGGGCGCCGAACGGCCGCACCGCGAAGCCGGCGGCGAAAGCGAGCAGCGCGAAGATAAAGCCGGCGGTGGGGTTCACGCCCGAGAAAAACTGCGCCGCGATCACGGCCGAGAGTGAGCCATACAGATAGAAGTCATACCACTCGAAGACAGTTCCGAGCGAAGACGCGAAAATGACTTTCCGCTCCTCCGCCGACATGACTCGGCCTGCCGGTGCGGTCGTCGCGTCGCTCATGATTGTGGGGTAGTACGTCTCACTGGCGCGTGTCGACAGGTGGACTAGCGATGACGAATCTCGACGGTTGCATCCGGCACATCCTCCCAATTGACGCCGGTGACCCGACCATCCTGGAAACAAATAACAACGAACGAATTATTTTCGATTCTTATAGTAGCCGCTAATTCATTCTGGACCAATAGTCAGGCCTCAGGTGCGATCTCAATCGGTCGATGCAACCTTATGATCATGATCCGTCACCTTTGCTGTAAACTGCACCATTCGCTTTCCCGAGCCTCCGTTTATGGATACAGCTGTAGCCTCATCTCCTAACCTGTCCCTCGAGATCCCGGCCGATTCAACACCAACCCCCCAATGGTTTGAAGAATCCCTCTCCACGCCACGCCGGGAAGGTTGGCTGGATTCCGCCGGTTGCCCGATCCATTACTTCAGCTGGGGTGACCCGTCCAAGCCTGGCGTTTTACTCTTGCACGGGTTTCTCGCACACGCGCGCTGCTTTGCCTTTATCGCGCCGTTTCTGGCTAAAGAGTACTACGTGGTGGCCTATGACTTTTCCGGCATGGGGGATTCGGGCGTGCGCGAGTCATATCCTGATGAGGTGCGCCTGCAGGAGCTGATGGATGTTGCCCGCGAAACCGGAATGTTCGAAAACGGCCGCAAGCCGAGCATCGTTGCGCATTCGTACGGCGGCAGTATCGGCCTGGTCGCGATGGAGCAGTGTCACGAACAATTCTCGCGCCTGGTGATCTGTGATTTGATGACCCTGCGCCCGCATCGGTTGATGGCGCACGCGAAAGAGGGTGGCGGGCCGCCGGGCTCCCAGGATCCACAGCGACCCAATCGAATCTACCCGGACTATGCAACCGCCAAGGGCCGCTTCGTACTGTCGCCGCCCCAGAAGGTCAACGAGCCGTATTTGTTCGACTACATGGCCTACCATTCCCTGAAGGAAGTGGCAGGCGGCTGGAGCTGGAAGTTTCACCCGAGCGTCTTTGAGCGCAGTACAGATCATCACGAGCGTTTATTGACGCAGGCCGGGCGCATCGCCCGTGCACCCGGGTCTATCGTGATCGTGTATGGGGAGCAGAGCGCGTTGTTCGATGCCGATTCAGCCGAGTACGTGCGTGAGTCTGGCGGCGCGCACATACCGATGATCGCCATTCCCGACGCCCGGCATCACCTGATGCTCGATCAGCCGGTTGCTTTTGCCAGTGTGCTGAAGGCTATTCTGGAACTTGGGGGACAGTTTACTTAACCCATCAATACCCGTTGAATTAAGTATCT
>Ga0114942_1000386_pt1 | contig 12603 bp, 11 predicted proteins | sample LowerColdCreek_FD_88674 | JGI IMG/M metagenome (GOLD analysis project Ga0114942, IMG submission 88674) | Groundwater microbial communities from Cold Creek, Nevada to study Microbial Dark Matter (Phase II) - Lower Cold Creek | ecosystem: Environmental > Aquatic > Deep subsurface > Groundwater ... | reverse complement strand
TGCTGGTAATTGTCTGCCACCCGCACCCTGTGCATGGTGGCACTATGGATAATAAAGTCGTCACCACGTTAATGCGCACCTATCGCGATTTGGGAATTCATGTACTGCGTTTTAATTTTCGTGGTGTGGGGAAAAGTGAGGGCCTCTTCGATAATGCTATAGGAGAACTGGCTGACTTAATGGCAGTAATCGCTTGGGCAAAGCAACAGCTGCCGCAGGTGCCATTGTTGTTGGCCGGTTTCTCATTCGGCTCTTCCATTGCGGCGCAGGTCAGCTATCAAGTGGATGATTTGCAGCATTTGACGTTGGTGGCGCCGCCTATTGAGCGCTATCCCTATGATCAAAATGGACAATTTCCTTGTGCGCTCGCCGTTGTGCAGGGCGATAAGGATGAACGGGTTATTGCTGAGGGTGTTTACCGTTGGGTGGGTGAGTTGCACAGTCCGGCCGAGCTTTTGCGCTATCCTGACGCGGGACATTTTTTCCACGGCTATTTAACCCAGATGAAAAACGATTTGACCCAGGTATTGTTGCGGCAGATTTCATCTTAAGCTGTGCTACTAGTATGAATTTAATGGCGTCACCATAGGCTTATCGCTACAGTGGCTCCCAGTTTTCGCGAGCCTGCCATATATCTATGACGACTTCTATTTCTCTCTCTCCTTTCGATCGCTACCAGAGCGATCTTGAACGCCCAGGTTTTCGTCGCGATGCAGCGCAAGCCGCTGCCGTAGATCACCTGCAACATCTATACGAACAGTTGGTTGCTGCATGGCATGCCGAGCAAGAGCAATCCGGGTTGAGCGGGCTTTTCAAGCGATTGATCGGTACCAAGCCACGTGAGTTAGTGCGCGGTTTATATTTTTGGGGCGGGGTAGGGCGCGGTAAAACCTATCTAATGGACAATTTTTTTGAGAGTTTGCCGTTCGAGCAAAAACTGCGCGCGCACTTTCATCGATTTATGCGCCGTGTGCACGCCGAACTTAAAAAGCTCGATGGCCAGAAAAATCCGCTTAAGCAGGTTGCCGATATTATTGCCAGTGAGGCGCGGGTGATTTGTTTTGATGAATTCTTTGTATCTGATATCACCGATGCCATGATTCTCGGCACCCTGATGGAGGAGTTGTTTGCACGCGGCGTGACGCTGGTGGCGACCTCCAATATTGTTCCTGATGGCTTATATAAAGATGGCTTGCAGCGCGCGCGCTTTTTGCCTGCCATCGCTTTGCTCAATAAGCATACATTGGTTGTCAATGTGGATGGTGGAGTAGATTATCGCTTGCGCGCGCTTGAGCAGGCCGAGCTCTACCATTCGCCGTTGGACGAGGCGGCTGACCAGAGTTTGATGTGCAGTTTCAAGAGCCTTTTATCGACCAGCGCGGAAGTGCATGAAGCCTTTGACCTTGAAGTGGAAGGGCGGCTGATTCGGGCGCGCTATCTAAGCGAAGGCATCGCCTGGTTTGATTTTGTCGAGCTATGTGATGGCCCTCGCTCGCAGAATGATTACATTGAATTGGCGCGTGAGTATCACTCAATAATCCTGAGTAATGTGCCGGGTTTAGGGCTTGCGACGGATGATCAGGCGCGTCGGTTTGTGAATCTCGTGGATGAGTTTTATGACCGCCAGGTCAAGCTGGTCATTTCGGCCGAGCGCCCTTTGGTCGAGATCTATTCCACCGGCAAACTGAATTTTGAGTTTCAGCGCACCGTGAGTCGCTTGCTGGAAATGCAGAGTCATGAGTATCTGGCACGACCACATCGGCCTGATTAGTAAACTTGGCGTAAATTGTGGTTGAAAATCAGGCATTGGCTGTGTAGTATGCCGCCTCCCTATTTTAGGGTATTTATTTACATTAGTATCCACATCCGACTAGGCAGGAATAACATGAAGACCTATATTGCCAAAGCAGAATCCGTCGTTAATGACTGGTTCGTCGTGGATGCGGCGGGAAAAACACTCGGCCGTTTATCTGCGGAAATCGCCTCGCGTTTGCGTGGCAAGCACAAGCCAGAATTCACTCCACACGTTGATACCGGCGATTACATTGTTGTAATCAATGCCGCTCAAGTGCGCGTGACTGGCCGTAAAACCACTGACAAGATTTATTACTCGCACACCGGTTTTGTGGGCGGTATTAAAGCTATCAGCTTCCAGAAGTTGATTGAAAAGGCGCCAGAGCGCACCATCGAAATTGCCGTAAAAGGTATGTTGCCGAAGGGTCCACTCGGTCGTGCTATGTTCAAAAAACTGAAAGTTTATGCAGGTAATGAGCATCCACATGCTGCTCAGCAACCTAAAGAACTGAACATCTAAGGGGAGCTGACATGTCTGCTACACAGTTTTACGGCACTGGCCGTCGCAAAACCTCTACCGCGCGCGTGTTCCTCACCGCTGGTACAGGCACCATCACCGTAAATGACCGTCCTTTGGACGAGTATTTCGGTCGTCCAGTTGCGCGCATGGTTGTTCGTCAACCGCTCGAGCTGGTTGGTTTGGTAGAAAAATTTGACGTTAACGTCACTGTCGCCGGTGGTGGTAGTTTCGGTCAAGCGGGTGCTATCCGTCACGGCTTGACCCGTGCGCTGATGGAATATGACGAGTCTCTGCGTAGCGATTTGCGCAAAGCCGGTTACGTTACTCGTGATTCGCGCGAAGTTGAACGTAAGAAGGTTGGCCTGCGTAAAGCACGTAAGAAGCCACAATTCTCCAAGCGTTAATGGTTCTCTCCAGTTGGATTTATGCCAACTGGTTGATGATCATCAAAAACGCCCAAGTCTTTACTGGCTTGGGCGTTTTTTTACGTCTAAAATTGCTGGCCTATAACCCACTGTTAATGTGTGGTTATTCTTGTAAGCAGTGCGTTAATTCATTAACATTGCCCGCCTTTTCTTGAGTCACCCAATATTCCTTTTTTCGCCGGACTTCGTATCAGTAACACATACCAAGTCGCAGGACGATTTTAGGCAATTTGCTAGCCGTTAAAGCTGTTTAGGGGAGAAATTCGTCATGAGTAATGACGCAGTAAATCAAACGCGCCGTCGCGTATTAATCGGAGCCACTTGTGCAGTGGGTGCGGTTGGTGTTGTAGGTGCCGCTGTTCCATTCGTGGGTTCCTGGAATCCGAGTGCCAGGGCAAAAGCTGCCGGCGCGCCAGTAAAGTACAACATTAGTAAAATAGAGCCGGGCGCTATGGTCACAGTCGAGTGGCGTGGCAAGCCGGTCTTTATTGTGCGTCGCACCCAAGCGGCTCTGGATAGCTTGAAAAAAGTGGAAGAGCAGGGCGTGTTGCTCGACGCAGGTTCAGATGAGCCTCAGCAGCCTGAGTACGCCAAAAATGCCGAGCGTGCAATTAACAAAGAGTTTGCGATCCTGCTGGGTGTTTGCACACACTTGGGCTGTGCACCTGCATTCCGTCCAGACGTAGGCGCTGCAGATTTGGGTGGCGATAAATGGCAAGGTGGATTCTTTTGTCCATGCCATGGTTCCAAGTATGACCTGGCTGGCCGCGTATACGTTGCTGTTCCAGCGCCACTGAACCTGGAAGTGCCTCCGCATCGATATGAGAGCGAATTTGTTGTTGTGATTGGCGAAGATCAGGGGGCTTGATATGAATTGGTTAGTTGGTTTATGGCAGTGGGTTGATAAGCGCCTCCCGGTACAACGTGCCTGGGATACGCACATGGCCAAGTACTATGCGCCCAAAAATTTTAACTTCTGGTATTTTTTTGGCGTGCTTTCGCTGCTGGTATTGGTGAACCAACTGGTAACCGGTATCTGGTTGACTATGAGTTACAACCCTTCCTCCGAGGGTGCCTTCGCGTCGGTTGAATACATCATGCGCGACGTGGATTACGGTTGGCTGTTGCGCTACATGCACTCCACCGGTGCCTCCGCATTCTTTGTGGTTGTCTATCTGCACATGTTCCGCGGCATGATGTACGGCTCTTATAAAGCCCCGCGTGAGTTGGTGTGGATTTTCGGTATGACCATTTATCTGGTACTCATGGCGGAAGCCTTTATGGGCTATGTGCTGCCTTGGGGTCAGATGTCCTATTGGGGCGCACAGGTAATCGTATCCCTGTTTGGTGCTATTCCTGGTATTGGGGAAGACTTGGTGCAATGGATTCGCGGTGACTATTTGATCTCTGGCATCACCCTGAACCGCTTCTTCGCGTTGCACGTTGTGGCTTTGCCGATTGTGTTACTCGCTTTGGTAGTGATGCATATTCTGGCGTTGCACGAAGTGGGCTCCAACAACCCAGACGGTGTTGAGATCAAGAAAAACAAAGATGAAAACGGTATCCCACGCGATGGCGTTCCGTTCCATCCTTTTTATACCGTTCACGACTTGGTCGGTATTACCGTGTTCCTGTTTGCCTTTTGCTTCATTATGTTCTTTATGCCGGAGATGGGTGGATTCTTCCTTGAATACGCTAACTTTGAAGAAGCTAACAACCTGAAAACCCCTTTGCATATTGCCCCGGTGTGGTATTTCACTCCTTTCTATGCGGTATTGCGTGCGGTGACCATGCCAATCGAGCTTGGCCCGATGATATTAACCGCCAAGTTCCTCGGCTTTATTGCGATGGCAGCAGCAATTGCCATCCTGTTCGTATTGCCTTGGCTGGATCGCAGTAAAGTGAAATCCATGCGTTATCGCGGTCACATCCCGCGCGTAATGTTGATTGCGTTTGCAGCTATGTTTGTGATTCTGGGTTATCTGGGCGTTAAAGCTCCGACGGAGGGCAGGACTTTGTTGTCGCAAATCGCAACAGCTTTCTACTTCGCCTACTTTGTGACTATGCCGGTATGGACTACTACCAGCCCGGAAAAAGCCAAATCGAAAGCATCTTGGTTTGTCTGTTTACTGTTTACCGTTGTGTTTGGTTGGATGGGGCTCGAATACGTTGGCGGCGAAGTTCCGGTGTTGTTGTTAATACTCTGCTTCCTGTTGGCGGCGATTTTTGCGGTGATGCCATTTTTGGCGGCGCGTGATAAAGATCTGGTTGAACCAACCCGCACCCAAGCTAAAGGCCTGCCGACTCTGGTTGTGCTTGGTGGTTTGGCGCTGTTTATTATCCTTGCGGTGATTCCTATCAAAGCGGTTGCCAGTGAGGGTGCTTTTAATTGCGGTGCGGTTCCCTGTGATCACATGGAGCCGGATCTCAAGGACAAAGAATCGCTGCAGCGCGGTGCCAAATACTTCGCCAACTATTGTATGGGTTGCCACTCGGCCAAGTATTCACGCTTTGAGCGTGTTGCCGATGACTTGGATATTCCGCACAACCTGATGGAACAAAACCTGATTTTTGGTGATCAGCGCATAGGCCAATTGATGGAGATTGCGATGAAACCGCAACAAGCTAAAGTCTGGTTTGGTGTAGTTCCACCGGATTTGACACTGGTGGCGCGCGCTCGCTCGCCTGAGTGGTTGTACACCTACCTGCGCAATTTCTATAAAGATGAAACCCGTCCCTGGGGTGTCAACAACCGCGTATTTCCCAACGTGGGTATGCCGCATGTGTTGATTGGACCACAAGGTTTGTTGGAATGCGGCGCTGGTCCAAAACTCAATCACCATGGCGGCGCGCTGCGTAACGATGTGGGTCAGATTGAAATGGACGAGCATTGTGGTGCTCTTAAAGAAGGCAAAATTAAAGGCAGTCTATCTGCTTCGGAATTCGATCAAGCGGTTTACGATTTGGTCAACTTCCTTGAGTATGTTGCTGAACCTATCGCTGTAAAGCGTCAGGCGATGGGTTACTACGTGTTGGGTTTCCTTCTGATTCTGTTTGTCTTTGTCTACTTCCTGAATCGCGAGTTCTGGAGAGAGATCCACTGATGATAAAACGGGCGACTTAGGTCGCCCGTTTTATTTAAGGCTTGATTGAATTGAGCCTTGAGTAAAAAACCTGTAATTTGTTGCAGCTCTTGATCTGATCAGTTAAAGGAAATGTTTATGTCCATGACATCCAGCCGTCCGTATTTTCTGCGCGCCATCTACGAATGGATACTGGACAACAATTGCACCCCGCACATCCTGGTGGATGCCCATGTGCAAGGCACACAGGTGCCGCAGCAACATGTGAACAAAGATGGGCAGATCATTCTGAATATTTCCCCCTCGGCGATTAAAGATTTTTTTATGGATAACACTGCTGTGTCGTTTAATGCGCGCTTTAGTGGTGTGGTGAATAATCTCTATGTTCCCTGTGGTGCAATTCTTGGTATCTACGCCCGTGAAAATGGCCAGGGCATGATGTTTGAACCGGAGCAAAATCCACAACCGCCTGCACCAGCTCCGACAGCACCGCCTACATCACCCCGGCCTGAGCCAATCTCCCCATCCGGTTCCGTCCCTAAAAGACCCGGTTTGCGCGTCGTAAAATAAAGTCCTTTAACACCAGCTGCGGCTGGTGTTTTTGTTTGTGCCCTCCAAATATATGTGACGCTTGTGCGACATATTTGTGACAAAAAGTCTTGCTGGTCATATTACTGTCATATTCACTGGATAAAGTGATCATCAATGGAGAGGCAGACCTCTTCATCAACTAGCAAGAATTCATTACTCACGAATGACTAAACGGAGCGCTCTATGAACGCTATGAAAATTATTAAAGGGTTGGCACTGGCCGGCTCTATGGTGTGTGCAGCTGCGCTGCAAGCGGCAGTTGATCCCAAGTTGCCAGAATACAAAGTGGTAACGGGTGTGTCGGGTAATGTGAACTCAATCGGTTCTGATACGCTCAACAACCTGATGACGTTGTGGGCGGAGGATTTCAAAAAATCCTACCCTAACGTCAATATTCAAATTCAGGGTGCTGGTTCTTCAACTGCACCACCGGCTTTGACTGAAGGCACCGCTAACTTCGGCCCTATGAGTCGTGCGATGAAAGCGGAAGAGATCCAGGCGTTTGAAGCCAAGCACGGTTACAAACCTACTGCCGTACCTGTAGCGATCGACGTTCTCGCGGTATACGTTAACAAAGATAACCCGATCAAAGGCTTGAGCTTGCAACAAGTGGATGCGATTTTCTCTGCAACCCGCAAGTGCGGCGCGGCCAAAGATATTACCCGTTGGGGCGAAGTGGGGCTGACTGATAATTGGGCCAATCGCGATTTCACCCTTTATAGCCGCAATGCTGTATCAGGTACTTATGGTTACTTCAAAGACGAAGCCTTGTGCAAGGGTGATTTCAAGGCCGGTATCAATGAACAACCAGGTTCAGCTTCTGTGGTTCAAGGTGTATCTGAATCGATCAACGGTATTGGTTACTCAGGTATCGGTTATGTGACTTCAGGTGTGCGCGCACTGCCTTTGTCCAAAAAAGATGGTCAACCATTTGTGACTGCTGAAGCGTCGCATGCATTGGATGGTACTTACCCTCTGGCACGCGTGCTCTATGTTTACATCAACAAGCACCCGAATCGTCCGTTGGATGCGTTGCAACTGGAATTTGCGAAAATGATCCTCTCCAAGCAAGGTCAGGAAACTGTGGTGCGCGATGGCTATATTCCATTGCCTGCCGCCATGGTCACCAAAGCATTGGCTGAATTGCAAAAGTAATTACTACTTAAGTGATCAGCAAAGCCGCCGACTCGTTCGGCGGCTTTTTTATGTGTGCAAAAGAAATATGACAGATAAATGACAAGTAACCCCTGCTTTGTAACAAAAGTGTCATTTTTGCTTGTTAGGATTCTCGTGCCAGCAGTTTAACCAGGTGACAAGACCATGTCAGAACCCAGCATTTCGGTAAAACAAACGCTCAGTTTGATGCCGACCACCGAACAGCGCAGTCGCCTGCGTCGCATTCGCAAGCTCAAAGATAATATCTCCCGCTACGGCGTCATGTCGGCGGGTATCGCCGTGGTATTTTCCTTGGGGTTGATATTTTTCTATCTTTTTTCTGAAGTCGCACCCCTGTTTCGCGGCGCCTCGGTCGATGTGGTAAAGACCTTCGACCAAACTGAGTTGCATCAAATCGAAAAGGATTCCACCGAATTTTTAACGCTGGAACGGTACGAGGAAATTGGCGGTAGCTTCAAGCGCAGTGGTGCGGTCAGTTTCTTTAACGTCAATGATGGCAAAACCATTCTTGAAGCCCAGTTACCTAAAACGGACGGTGCTGAGTTTGCCAGTTTGGCGACCAGCACAGCCGATCATGGACTGGTTGCTTACGGCTTTAATAACGGCGAAGTGATGGTGACAAAAACCAATTACTCACTCAGTTATCCGCAAGATAAACGTTTGATTACTCCGAGTTTATTGTTTCCGCTCGGTGAATCACCAGCGCGTTTGGATGAGCAGGGTGCAGCATTAAAAGTATTGGCAATTCAAGAAACCTCCAGTGGTACCTTGATTGGCTCCATCACTGCGGACAACCGTCTATTGCTCGGTGTGTTCAGTGAAAGCACCAATATGATTACCGGTGAATCCAGCCTTTCGCAGGAAGTGTTTACCTTGCCGCCACTACCTGCCGGTTTGAATGCCATTGCAATGCAAATCGATGAAGGCGCGCAACATTTGGTTATTGCAACTGATACCGCGCAAATCATTCTCTACAAAATTATTAACCCCGCTGCCGCAGAGCGCAAAGAGCCAGTGAATGTCAGCGGTGGAAAAATTACCGTACTGCAATTTTTAGTCGGTACAGGTTCACTGATCGTTGGCACCGATAAGGGCGAAGTCAGCCAATGGTTTTTAGTGCGCGATGAAAGTAACGAATACCACGTCGAATTTGTTCGTGCGTTTGAATCCTTGCCGGGTGCAATTACCAGTGTTGCCCCGGAATTTTCCCGCCGCGGTTTTTGGGCAGGTGACAACCAAGGCAATATCGGAATTTATTTCGGCACTTCCGAGCGCACTCTGCTGATCCAATCCATTAGCGATAAACCTATCCAGAATATTGCGATTTCTCCCATCAACAATCGCGCACTGTTAATTGATGGCGGTAAAAAGGTAGCGGTTGCTGATGTGTGGAATAAACATCCGGAAGTTTCATTTCATTCGCTCTGGGAGAAAGTCTGGTACGAAGGCCGCGAAGCGCCGGAATATATTTGGCAAGCCTCTTCCGGTAGCGATAACTTTGAAGCCAAGATGAGTTTTATTCCGCTCACACTGGGCACGTTAAAAGCAGCGTTCTTTGCCATTTTATTTGCGGTACCACTCGGTGTGATGGGCGCAATTTATACCGCCTATTTTATGACACCAAAACTGCGCGGCATTGTAAAACCTACGATTGAAATCATGGCGGCACTGCCAACGGTAATTCTCGGTTTCCTCGCTGGATTATGGTTGGCTCCCTTTATGGAAAATCATTTGCCCGCGATTTTCAGTATTTTAATTTTGCTGCCCGTCATTATGTTGGTGACCGGATTTATCTGGAGCCGTTTCCCCGAATCGATTCGTGTGCGTGTTCCTGAGGGTTGGGAAGCGGTAATTCTGGTATTGCCCATTATTTTGACTGTGTGGGCTTGCGTTGCGGTTAGCCCTTTCACCGAAGTCTGGTTTTTTGATGGCAGCATGCGCCAATGGTTTACCGACAACGGCATCAACTACGACCAGCGCAATGCATTGGTGGTTGGCATAGTGATGGGGTTTGCGGTAATTCCGAGTATTTTTTCTATCGCGGAAGATGCAGTGTTCAGTGTGCCGCGTCACCTTACACAAGGTTCACTTGCTCTGGGTGCAACGCGCTGGCAAACCATGGTGGGTGTGGTGCTGCCTACCGCCAGCCCCGGTATTTTTTCGGCGGTGATGATGGGCTTTGGCCGCGCTGTTGGTGAAACCATGATTGTGTTGATGGCAACGGGTAACAGCCCGGTAGTGAATTTCAATATCTTTGAAGGTATGCGTACGCTCTCCGCCAATATTGCGGTGGAGTTGCCTGAGACTGCAGTTGCCAGCACCCACTTCCGTGTGCTGTTCCTGGCAGCTCTGGTATTGCTCGCATTGACCTTTGTAGTAAATACGCTCGCTGAAGTTATTCGTCAGCGCTTGCGTCAACGCTACAGCAATCTTTAATTCCTGGTGACTGCAATGAAAAATTTTGTAAAAGCACAAGCCGACTGGTTTAAAAGCGGATCGCCCTGGATTTGGTTAAATGGGGGGGCGGTTGCCATTTGTATGGTGATGGTGGTGGGGCTGCTTGGCCTGATTGCTATTCGCGGTTTCGGTCACTTTTGGCCAGCCGATATTTTGCAAACCTCGATTATAGATCGCGAGGGCGCACGCCACATTATTATGGGTGAAGAAGTTCGTTCAGAAATTATTCCTGCTGCTGTTGCGCGCGATGGTGGTTACATCGTTGAGCAAGATGTTGAGTTGATTACCCGTTATTTATTCAAGATGGGCAACCGCGATGTGAATGGCCGCGACTTTTCCTGGTTCCTCGAAACCGGTATGGAAAAGTGGGAATACCCGGCTGATGCAATTTCGATTGAACGCCGCGAGTGGGGCAACTTTTACGGTTATCCTGTAGCGATCAAAGAAAATGACAAGCTGATTAGCGAATTGAGTAGCGCGGATTTTTGGCAACAGCTTGAGCAGCGTTTGAATCGCGCATTGGATTTACACGGACAAATTCACCGCATCGAAAAATCCGATATCGGCACCATTAATAAACGCATGGATGATTTACGCCTTGACCGCCGCCGTTTGGAGTTGGATGGTGTTACCGGTGCACAACTCACCGCGGCTGATGCCGACTTTGCTGCGCGCCGTGCTGAATTGGAAGCGGAATATAGTTTGATTAAGAAGACGCGTGATGATCTGCTTGCGCAGGCCACGCGCGATAAATTAATCGCGCGCACTGCTGACGGGAAAGAAGTGGTAATTGCGTTTGATCATATAGTGCGCATCACTCGCCCGAATGAAATGGGTGTCTTCGCCAAGCTCGGTCAATACGCGGAACGTTTTTGGGAATTTATAAGCGACGAGCCGCGCGAAGCTAATACGGAAGGTGGTATTTTCCCGGCGATTTTCGGCACCCTGACCATGGTGATCGTGATGTCGATTATGGTTACGCCTTTTGGTGTGCTCGCGGCAATTTATTTACGCGAATATGCCAAGCAGGGCACCTTCCTGAAAATTATTCGTATCTCGGTTTACAACCTCGCTGGGGTTCCCTCAATTGTTTACGGTGTATTTGGTTTAGGTTTTTTTGTGTACACGCTCGGGGGTAATCTCGATGAATTGTTTTACGCTGAATCGCTACCGTCGCCCACCTTTGGGACACCGGGACTATTTTGGGCATCACTCACACTGGCACTGCTCACGCTACCCATTGTGATTGTGTCTACTGAAGAAGGCTTGTCGCGCATTCCCAGTACCATCCGCCAAGGCAGTTTAGCGCTGGGTGCAACCAAAGCAGAAACACTGTGGAAAGTTGTTGTGCCATTGGCAACACCAGCGATGATGACCGGTTTGATTCTGGCGATTGCCCGCGCTGCCGGTGAAGTGGCGCCGTTGATGTTAGTCGGTGTAGTGAAACTGGCACCTGCGCTGCCGGTTGATGGTAATTACCCCTACTTGCACCTCGACCAAAAAATTATGCACTTGGGTTTCCATATTTATGATGTGGGTTTCCAGAGCCCGAACGTAGAGGCAGCGCGCCCACTGGTGTATGCAACTTCACTGACATTGGTTTTGCTCATCATCGCGCTAAACATTACCGCGATAAAAATCCGCAACAACTTGCGTGAAAAATATCGCAGTGCATCGGATTAAGTTCATCAATCGGTTGTAATAATTTTGTCATCAAACTGCAATATATTGGTAAAAATTTTAAACAGGCATACTCTATGAGCCCGACAGCATTAGTGGAACCGATCAAGCTTGAAGTGAAAAACCTCAACTTGTATTACGATCAAAAGCGCGCACTCAATGGTGTGAGCATGAAAATACCGGAAAAAAAGGTAACTGCGTTTATCGGTCCATCCGGTTGTGGTAAGTCAACGCTTTTGCGCTGCTTTAATCGTATGAATGATTTGGTTGACGCCTGCCGCGTTGAAGGTGAGATCGTTCTCGATGGCAAGAATATTTATGACAAGAGTGTCGATGTGGCGGAATTGCGTCGCCAAGTGGGAATGGTGTTCCAAAAACCTAATCCATTTCCAAAAACAATTTATGAAAATGTCGCCTATGGTCTACGCTTACAAGGCGTGAAATCCAAACGTGTATTGGATGAAGTGGTTGAAAAGTCATTGCGTGGTGCAGCGCTCTGGGATGAAGTAAAAGATCGCTTGCACGATAATGCATTTGGTTTGTCCGGCGGACAACAACAGCGCTTGGTGATTGCGCGCGCAATTGCGATTGAGCCGGAAGTGATTTTGCTCGATGAACCTGCGTCGGCACTCGACCCAATTTCAACCTTGAAAATCGAAGAGCTGATTAACGAATTAAAACACCAATACACGATTGTGATTGTGACGCACAACATGCAGCAAGCCGCACGCGTTTCCGATTACACCGCGTTTATGTACATGGGTGATTTGATTGAGCATGATTTAACGGACACGCTCTTTACCAATCCCAGCAAAAAACAAACTGAAGATTACATCACCGGCCGTTACGGTTAATGCGGAGGTCGCATCATGGTTAT
>Ga0114942_1000385_pt1 | contig 12611 bp, 8 predicted proteins | sample LowerColdCreek_FD_88674 | JGI IMG/M metagenome (GOLD analysis project Ga0114942, IMG submission 88674) | Groundwater microbial communities from Cold Creek, Nevada to study Microbial Dark Matter (Phase II) - Lower Cold Creek | ecosystem: Environmental > Aquatic > Deep subsurface > Groundwater ... | reverse complement strand
GCCGCGGGCGACATCGAGCGCCGACGTCACGACATCAAGGCCCACGTGCAGCACCAGCCGCGCCAGCACACCCGGCCGCCGCAGCGGCCCGGCAGCCGGGCGGAGCGGCGCCATCAGCACAGGCATCGCGATCGCCACCACGGCACCCAGCAACAGCTGGCCGAGGCCCAGCGACTGGTTCAGCAGCAGCCACAGCGCGAACAGGCCGGCGGACAGCAGCGGGGCGGGCAACCAGCGCTTCATGGCGCCGTCCTTTCCGCGACCGGTCTCGCGCGAAAGACCGCATCGATGTAGAGCTGGGGCTGGTGCAGCGCGTCGGCCGTGGCGCGGGTGTACGTCAATGCCGTCTCGCCACGCACCACCAGCAGCAGGCAGCCCGACAGCAGCAGGGCGATGGGCACACATTCCGTGACGCGCAGGCGCGGCGGCGGCCGGTTCTGCGGCGCCCAGAAATGCCGCACGCCCACGCGCAGCAACGCGGTGGTAGCCAGCAGCCCCGAGACGATCAGCAGAATGAACAGCCCCTGCCCGGCCGCCGCGCCAGCGGGACCGGCCGGCACCGCGAGCAGCGCCGACAGCATGGCCAGCTTGGCGATGAAGCCCGACAGCGGCGGCAGCCCCGCCACCACCAGCGTGCACAGGATGAAGGCCAGGCCGAGAAAGGCCAGCGCGGCGGGAATGGCGCGGCCGATCAGCACCTGTTCCTCATCGTCAAGGTTGGCGTCATCGCGCGGCTCGGCGTCGATGAAGTCCGGCAGGTGATCGTCATCGTCCGCCAGCGGGGCCAGCTCCACCTGGCGCGCCCGCTCGATCAGCTCCACGAGCAGGAACAGCGCGCAGCCGGCCAGCGTCGAACTCGCCAGGTAGAACAGCGCCCCGGCGCCGAGGGCCGGCGAGTCGAAACCGATGGTGGCCAGCAGCGTGCCCGAGGACGCGATGACGCTGAAGCCCGCCAGCCGGTCCAGCCGCTGCGAGGCCATCATGCCCAGCGCGCCGAAGGCCAGCGTCGCCAGCCCGCCCCAGACCAGCACCTCGCCGCCGAACAGCGCCCACGGGCCCGCGCTGGCCGGGAAGCACAGCGTCCACAGCCGCAACACGGCGTAGACGCCCACCTTGGTGAGGATGGCGAACAGCGCGGACACCGGCGCACCGGCGGCGGCGTAGGCCGGCGGCAGCCAGAAGTTCAACGGCCACACGGCGGCCTTGGCGAGGAAGGCGATGGACAGGATGGCCGCACCTGCGCCGAGCAGGCCGCGGTCGCTGTCAGGCACCTGGGACAGCTTCTGGGCGATGTCGGCCATGTTGAGCGTGCCGGTGACGCCGTAGATCAGCGCCACGCCGATCAGGAACAGCAGCGAGGCGACCAGGTTGATGGCGATGTAGTGCAGCCCTGCCCTCACACGGGCGCCGCCGCCGCCATGCATCAGCAGGCCGTAGGACGCCGCCAGCAGCACCTCGAAGAACACGAACAGGTTGAACAGGTCGGCAGTCAGGAAGGCGCCGTACAAGCCCATCAACTGAAGCTGGAACAGCGGATGGAAATGCACGCCGGCCCGGTGCCAACGCGCCAGCGAGAACAGCAGCGCCGCCAGCCCCACGCTGCCGGCCAGCACCATCATCAGCGCCGACAGCCGGTCCGCCACCAGCACGATGCCCATGGGCACCGGCCAGTTGCCCGGCAGGTAGACGCCAAAGCTGGCCGCCGCGTCCTGCCGGTCGACCCACAGCAGCAGCGCCACGGCCAGCAGCAGGCCTGCCACGGTCGACACCAGATTGAGGACGACGGCGGCCAGCCGGCGCTGCTCACCCAGCAGCAGCAGCGCCGCGGCCGTGACCAGCGGCAGCAGCACCGGGGCGATGACGAGTTGCTGCATGCCCAGCGACGACAGACCGGTCATGGCCGCTCCTCCTCGCCGTCGACATGGTCGCCACCGCTCAGGCCACGCAGCGCCAGCAGCACGACGAGGAACAGCGCCGTCGTGGCGAAGCCGATGACGATGGCCGTCAGCACCAGCGACTGCGGCAGCGGGTCGGTGTAGTTCACCAGGTTGGGCGCCAGCCCGGGCTTGACGATGGGTTCCTTGTCGATGGACAGGCTGCCCACGCTGAAGATGAACAGGTTGACCGCATAGGCCAGCAGCGACAGGCCGATCAGCACCTGGAAGGTCCGCGGCCGCAGCAGCAGCCAGACGCCGGCACTGGCGAGCACGCCAATGGCGATGGAGATGATGATTTCCATCACTGGTCTCCCGTAGGTGCTGGCCGGTGGCGCACGCGCAGCGATTGGTGGGCCAGCGCGGTCAGCAGCAGCAGCGTCGAGCCCAGCACGACGGCGAACACGCCCAGGTCGAACAGCGCCGCCGTGGGCAGGTGGATGAGGCCGATGCCGGGCAGCGTCACATGCGCGGTGTGGGTGGTCAGGAAGGGATGGCCGAAAGCCATCGCGCCCAGGCCCGTGACCACGGCCACCAGCAGGCCCACCGCGATCCAGCGCGGCGGCTGCAGCGGCATGCGCGCCTCGACCCAGCGCGTGCCGGCCACCATGTATTGGGCAATGAACGCGATGGCCATCACCAGACCGGCCACGAAGCCGCCGCCCGGCTCGTTGTGGCCACGCATGAACAGGTAGAACGCGAACACGCCGGCTACCGGCAGCAGCAATTGCGCCAGCACGGCGGGCACGAGCAGATAGCCGCTGGCGGCGTCGCTGGTGTCGGGCCGCTCCAGCAGGTCGCTCTGTTCGTCGTCGGCGACCGCCCGCTGCTGCGGCGGCCGGCCAATGACCTCGCGCGGCGGGCGAAAGCGCCGCAGCAGCGCGTAGACCGTCAGGCCGACGATGCCCAGCACGGTGATCTCGCCGAGCGTGTCGAAGCCGCGGAAGTCCACCAGCATCACGTTGACGATGTTGGTGCCGCCGCCCTCGGGCAAGGCGCGCTCGATGAAGAAGGGCGAGATGCTCTGCGGCGCCTGCCGGGTCAGCATGGCGTAGGACAGCGCGGCCAGGCCCGCGCCGATCAGCACTGCGAGCACCAGATCCCTCCCCCGGCGCCACAGCGCGCGGCGGCGCGTGAGGGGATCGTCCTGCTCCACCCGCTTGGGCAGCCAGCGCAGGCCCAGCAGGAAGAGCACGGTGGTGACCACCTCCACGGCCAGTTGCGTCAGGGCCAGGTCGGGCGCGGAGAACCAGGCGAAGGTCAGGCACATCACCAGCCCCACCACGCTCAGCAGCGCCAGCGCAACCAGCCGGTGGAACTTGGCCTGCCAGGCCGCGCCGATGGCGGCGGCGCCGCCGATCAGCCACAGCAGCACGAACTCGGGCGTGGCCGGCACGCGGGCCCGGTCACCCCAGGCCAGCGGCACGACGAGGGCCGAGCCGAGCGCCGTCGCGCCGGCGATGACCAGCATGCACAGCAGTTGCGGCTGCAGGCGGTTCGTGCTGACCAGGCGCAGCGCGCGGCGCGCCAGTGCGGTGACGACGGCCAGCGTGCGCTCGAACAGCCGCTTGCCGTCCAGCCGGTGGATCAGCGGCGTGTGCCTGAGCGCGCGCTCCTTGAAACGGCGTGCAAAGCGCAGGTAGACCAGGAGGCCGCCGGCCATGGCCACGAGGCTCATCACCAGCGGCGTGTTGAAGCCGTGCCAGACGGCCAGGCTGTAGGCCGGCAGCGTGCCGCCCACCACGGGCGCCGCCGCAATCGCCAGCAGCGGCCCGACCGACCAGGCCGGCACGGTGCCCACTACCACGCAGGCCAGCACCAGCAGTTCGACCGGCACGCGCATCCAGTGGACGGGTTCATGCGGCTGGCGCGGCAGGGCCCGCGCGCTCGGGCCGAAGAACACGTCGTGGCCGAAGCGCAGCGAGTAGACGACCGCGAACACGCCCGCCACCGTGGCCGCCAGCGGCAGGCCCAGTTCGACCCAAGGGTGCGCGCTAACGAACACCGTCTCGGCGAAGAACATCTCCTTGGACAGGAAGCCGTTGAGCAGCGGCACCCCGGCCATCGCCCCGCAGGCGACGATGGCCAGCGTGCCGGTGATGGGCATGCTGCGGAACAAGCCGTCCAGCCGCCGCATATCGCGGGTGCCGGTCTCGTGGTCGATGATGCCCACCGACATGAACAGCGAGGCCTTGAAGGTCGCGTGGTTCATCATGTGGAACACCGCTGCAACGGCGGCCAACGGGCTGTTCAGGCCCAGCAGCAAGGTGATCAGCCCGAGGTGGCTGATCGTCGAATAGGCCAGCAACCCCTTCAGGTCGTTCTGGAACATCGCTGCGTAGGCGCCCAGCAGCAGCGTGATGAGGCCGGCGCCGCCGACGATCCAGAACCACTCGTCCGTGCCCGCCAGCACCGGCCACAGCCGCGCCAGCAGGAAGACGCCCGCCTTCACCATCGTGGCTGAATGCAGGTAGGCCGACACCGGCGTCGGCGCCGCCATCGCATGCGGCAGCCAGAAGTGGAAGGGGAACTGCGCGCTCTTGGTCAGCGCGCCCAGCAGCACCAGCACCAGCGTCAACGGATACAGCGCATGGGCGCGGACCACGTCGCCGGCCGCCAGCACCGTGTCCAGCTCATAGCTGCCGACGATGTGCCCCAGCAGCAGCGCGCCGGCCAGCAGCGCCAGGCCGCCCGTGGCGGTGACGGTGAAGGCCATGCGCGCGCCGCGCCGCGCGTCCTGCCGGTGGTGCCAGTAGCCGATGAGCAGGAAGGAGAAGACGCTGGTCAGCTCCCAGAAGAGCACCAGCTGGATCAGGTTGCCCGACACGACGACACCCAGCATCGAGCCCATGAAGCCCAGCAGCAACGAATAGAAGCGCGCTGCCGGGTCGTCGGCCGACAGGTAGTAGCGGGCGTACATGACCACCAGCACGCCCATGCCGCTGACCAGCATCGCGAACATCCACGCAAAGCCGTCGAGCCGGACCACCAGGTCCAGCCCCAGGCTGGGCAGCCACACCAGGCGCTCGGAGATGACGCCGGCGTCGCGCACCTCCGGGTAGAGCAAGGCCAGCGGCACGGCGACCGCCAGCGTCACCAGCCCGGCCCAGATCGACTCGGTGTTGCGCGCAGCTGTCGGCAAGACGGCCGCGACGGCGCTGCCGATGAAGGGCAACAGGAGCAAAAGCAGGAGAGACATGCGGCGGAGTCTACGGAGTGATCACGCCCTGACTGCCAAGCCGGGAGCTTTTCGCTGCGTCTACCGCCTGGGTGGCAAACTCCCCGCCTGCGCGCGCCCCACAAAGTCAGCGCACAAAGGAAAACGGGTTAGCGCCTTTCGGTGCTAACCCGTTGGTTCTCTTCTTATTTTTGGTGCGGCTGGCAGGATTCGAACCCACGACCCCTTGGTTCGTAGCCAAGTACTCTATCCAACTGAGCTACAGCCGCTGAAGCCTCACAGTATAGCCAGATTTTTTGGCTCTCGGCAAGAAGATGGAGTTTTTTTCAAAATAAGTTCAATCCCGGCTCAGGGCAGCCGTGCGGCGGCCTCGTAGCAACGGCCACGGCGGGCGTCGTCGCCCTCCTGCTCGGCCAGGGCCGCCAGCGCCAGCCAGCTGCGGCGGCGCGCGGCGCTCGGCATGCCGACATCCTCTGCGACGGTCTCCAGCATCAGCCGGGCCTTGCCCCACAACTGACGCTCCGCCAGCGCATGCCCCAGCGCATAGGCCAGCGCGCGTTCGCGCGGAAAGCGGGTGTGTGCGGTTTCCAGGCGCTGCAGCCAGTCGGGCCCGCAGCCGGCCAGCACCGGCACAAGGGCCTGCGCGACGGCGGCACGGTCGTCCGCAGACAGATCACCGAGGTCGTCGAAGAAGGGGCGCAGCCAGCCGCGGCCGTCGTCGGGCGCGCCGAGCTGGCCGGAGCACTGCGCGGCCCGGGCAGCAACGAGCGGATCGCGCCGGTCGGCGGGGTCGAGCTGCTGCCAGATGCTGCGCAGCTGGTCGACGTCGCGGGCAGCGTCCAGCGCCTCGAAGGCCAGCGAGCGCAGCAGCCCCTGGGCCGCCACCTTCGAGAAGGCCTGGTGCTTGGCGAGCAGGCGCGCCGTGCGCAACGCGTCCAGCGGCTGCTGGGCCAGGCGCGAAGCCTGCAGGCGCAGCCGCAGGGCCTGCGTGCGGCGGGCGACGCCAGGTGGCAGCTCGCCGAGCAGGCTCAGCGCCCGTGCAGCATCGCGGTCATCCAACGCCCATTCGGCGGCCAGCAGGCGGGCGCCGTCTTCCTGGGCACGCGCGCCGCCGCCACGGCGAGCAAGGTCCAGCGCACGGCCGAGTTGCTCATCGCGGTGGCGGCGGTCCTGCAGGCGATGGCCGCTGGCGGCGGCCAGCAGATGGGCCAGCGCCATGAAGCCCTGGTCCGCAGCGAGTTCCGGCGTTGCGGACTGCACGCTGAGCGCCTTCTGCGCCGCCTTCTGCGCGCGGCTGAAGCGGGCGCCAAAGAGCTCGATCAGCGCCTCGCGCAGCGCCATCTGGGCGCTGCGTTCGCGCTGAGCAAGCCGCCATTCGCGGGCGCGCCGGGGCAGCGTCGTCAGCGACTCGATGGCCTGGATGGCGGTGACCAGCGCGAAGCAGCTCGCGACGAGCAGCAGCAGGAAGAGGTTCAGCGAGATGTCCAGCCGCCAGCCGGCCAGGTAGAAGCTGGCAAGGCCGTCGTTGGAACCAAGATAGAGCGCCGCGACGACGGCGGCGGCAAACAGCAGGACCAGCCAGATGACGAGGCGCATGTCGGCGTCCCCTCAACGGCCAGCTGCGGCGGCGGTCAGCGCGGCCAGCGTGTCATCCGGCCGCGGCACGCTGACCTGACGCGCCTGACCCGTGACCTGGCGCAGCAGCTCGGCCACGCTCGTCACCTTGCGTGAGCGTGTATCGAAGTAGCGGGCGAGCATCTCCTGGCTGTCGCGCAGGTCGGACTGGGCGGTGTCGAACTGGCGGCTCAGCAGGGCCAGCCGCGCATTCAGCAGACGCAGCTTGAGGTTCTCGCGCAGGAAGAAACTCTGATCGGGCGAGATCAGCGCCGCCTCGGGGTGGTCGATGCGGGTCACGCGCAGCAGCGTCCTGGCCTCGCCCCAGACGATGCCGGTCCAGTTGGCCAGCTGCTGCCGTGCTTGCCAGGTCCAGAGCGCCAGCCGTCCCTCGGCCGCTGCGGCGGCCTGTTCGCGCTGCAACTTCAACGCGCGCTCGCGCTCACGTGCTGCCGTGTCGGACTGGCGCTCGTCGCGCTGCGGGACGCTGGCGTCGCCACCGGAGACGAGGGGCAACTCGTCGGCCATGCGCACGACTTCGTCGAGCTTGATGGTCAGCGTGGACACGTCGACGATGGCAACGGCCTTGACGCGGTCCAGGTCGCGCGCGACGGCGCGGCGCACGCCTTCCAGGCGCGGCTGCTTGTAGCGCAGCAGGCGCTCGTCGGCCTGCTTCAGCGTGGCGACGAGGGGCTCGGCGCTGCCGGTGATCTGGGTCTGCTGCAAAGCGACGCGGATGGCAGCTTCGATGTCGCCGACGACGTTCTCGTCCCGCGAGCGCGACATGGACTGGATCAACTCCTCCAGTTGCCCGCGCTGCAGGGCCACCTCGGCCAGGCGGGCCTCCAGCAGCGAGACCTTGGCGGCGGTGTCGCGCACCAGCTCGGCGGACTGCTTGGCGGCCAGGCGGGCTTCGCTGGCCTGGGCGTGGCTGGCCTCCTGGCGGCGCACCAGCTCCTGCTCCAGCGACTGCTGGCGCGACAGGCTCTGCCAGGCCAGCGCGACGCAGACGAGCACCGCAGCGCCCAGCAGCGCCAGCAGCCAGGGCAGCCAGGCGGGCAGGGTCGACGGTGTGGGGGGCGGCGGCGCCGAGGGTTCGGCGGCGGGAACAGCGGGGATCGACTCGGTCACAGTGCGGGGGATTCTGTCAGAGGCCTTTCAGGGCCTGAGTCACCGCTTCGGGGTCGGGTCGCGCCAAAACCACAGGCGAAAAGCCAGCGGCACGGGCGGCGTCCGCGATGCGGGGATGGGTGGCGATGGCACGCTGGCCGGCCAGGCTGTGCCCCCCCAGGTGGCCGACAGCCTCGGCGCTGCTGAACAGCCAGACATGGTTCTGCGGCCGGGCCAGCACGCTGCCAAGCAGCGACTGCTCGGCAGCGTCGAAGTGCGGGCCGGCGCGGTGATAGACCGTGACGGCCTCGACGTTCGCCCCCGCCTCCGCCAGGCGCTCGGCCAGCCACTCTCGGCCGCCGTCGCCACGCAGCAGCAGCACGCGGGCCCCGGCCCAGGCGCGGCGCGGCTGCAGTTGCTGCCAGAGGTGTTCGGAGTCCAGACCGGCCGCATCCGCCGCCGGCTGCACGATCAGCCCGGCAGGCACGCCATGGGCAACGAGCGCCTGCGCGCTGCCCGGGCCGACGCAGGAGGCCAGCGTGGTGGCAGGCCAGGCAGCCCCGTCGCCATGGGCGAAGAACTGCTCGACGGCGTTGGGGCTGACGAAGACGGCCAGGTCCACGCCGGCCAACGCGGCCCAGGCGGCGCGCGCCGGGGCGGGGTCACGCGCGGGCAGGATGTCGATGAGGGGCAGCGCCACGGCGTCCACGCCGAGCGCGGCCAGGCGCGCCAGCCAGCCCGCGCACTGCCGTCGCGGCCGCGTGACGATCAGCGTCGTCATCCGGGCAGGTAGGTGCCGGCGCCGAGGTCGCGCAGCCGGCCAGCGGCCTGCTGGCCGAGCTCGCGCGCAGCCTCCACATCCGCGACCTGGCCGGCCACGCTGGCACGCAGCAGCGGCGAGGTGTGCGCCTCGACGTGGCCCAGCGCGGCATCCAGGCACAGCGCGCCGCCCTGCCAGCGGGCATGGGCCGCCAGCGGCAGGCTGCAGCTGCCACCGAGCGCGCGCGACACGGCGCGTTCGGCTTCGCAGGCGAGCTGGGTCGGCGGATGGGCAAGCTTGGTGAGGGCCTCGGCAAGCGTCGGGTCGTCGGCGCGAATCTCCAGACCCAGCGCGCCCTGCCCTGCGCAAGGCAGCATCTGGTCGATCTCGAACAGCGCACGCACGCGGTGGGCGAGGCCCAGGCGCTTCAGGCCGGCGGCGGCCAGCACGATGGCGTGATAGCCGCCCTCGTCGAGCTTGCGCAGCCGCGTGTCGAGATTGCCGCGCAATGGCTCGACGCGCAGGTCGGGGCGCACGCTGAGCAGCTGCGTGACGCGGCGCAGGCTGGAGCTGCCGACCACCGCCCCGTGAGGAAGCTCGGCCAGCGAAGACAAGTCGTTGGAGACGAAGGCATCGCGCGGGTCCTCGCGCTCCAGCACGGCGGCCAGCACGAAGCCCTCGGGCAGCTCCATCGGCACGTCCTTCAGGGAATGCACGGCGAGCTGCGCACGGCCTTCGGCGAGCGCTGCTTCCAGCTCCTTCACGAACAAGCCCTTGCCGCCGACCTTGGACAGCGTGCGGTCGAGGATCTGGTCGCCGCGGGTGGTCATGCCCAGCAGCGTGGCCGTGATGCCGAGTTCGTCAGCGAGGCGGGCCTGCACATGCTCGGCCTGCCACAGCGCGAGCCGGCTCTCGCGTGTGGCGATGGTGATGGAGGTCGTCATGCGGCGATTATCGAGGCCGCCATGCCGCCATTCAGGGCTGGCGGCTCTTGAAAAAGGCGTTGAGGGTCAGGCGACCGGGTGCAGACAGGTAGCCGGCCTTGTGGCCAGCCCAGTCGATGTCGCCAGAATGGAAGATGCCGCCGTCGTAGAAGACGGCGCGGTTCCACTTCGCCGGCAGGCGGCCGATGACTTCGAAATAGCGATTGCTCTGCGTCATGTAGCCGGGCGGCAGGCCGTACTTGTCGCCGAAGGCGCTGGCGTCCAGCGTGCTGGCGTCGCGTCGGAACTGCTGCGTGTCGGCATCGGACATCAGCGAGCGGAAGAACACCGTGCCGCCCAGCGCCTGGTCCTTGAACAGGTAGTGCACGGAGGCCGAGATCATCTCGCCCGCATCCAGGCCGGAGTCGTCGCGGTGGCAGATGCGCTGGCGGGCGTCGAGCGTGGCGGCGTCCTGCATGACGCGGGAGAACCGCGCCGACATGGCAAGCGGCGCACCCATCTGCAGCGGGCCGGCCAGACGCTGGCGGAAGAACGAGGCCAGCTCGTCGCAAAAGCTGTCGGGCAGGTCGAGCATGGGGCCGGGATAGGGGTGGCCGGCGATGACGCTGAACCGCCCCGCCGCGCCCTGGGCCTGCGCCATGAGGGCGTCCGGGTCCTGGACGAAGTCGTCGACGACATAGACCCTGGCGCCGCCGGCCAGCTCGACGACGTCCAGCTTGGCCTGCGGGTTGATGCGAAGCGCCGGGCCGGCGGCCGGCGCGCCCATGTCCAGCTTGGGCGCGGGGGCAAACTGATTGATGAACTGCTGGTGCTTGGGCAGCTTCATCAGCGTGCGCGCCACGTCCTTGCGGATGTCGCCGAGGAAGTCGGCGAGGCTGGCGTTGTCCATGTTGCGCGTGATCGGGTGATGGCTGGCCGGCTTGATGCCCTGCCCCATCATGACCTGCACCCAGGAGTTCTCGGCGAACAGCTCGCCCTGGCGCAGCATGATGCGCGCGGTGTCGCGGAAATGCTGGATGCGGTGCCTGAGAAATGGCGGCACGTCCATCTCGCGGCACTGGCGCCAGAAGGTGGAGTCGTCGCGGTTGGTGACGTGGTAGTGCAGGATGATGAAGTCGCGAATGATCTCGATCTGCTCGCGCGCCTGCAGGTTGTATTCGTCGATGTCGCTCTGGCGGACGCCGTCCGTCGGGAACAGCTCGATGAGGCGGGTCAGCCCCTTCTGGATCAGGTGGATGCTGGTGGATTCCAGCGGTTCCAGGAAACCGCTGGACAGGCCGATGGCGACGCAGTTCTTCTTCCAGACCTGCTCGCGCTGGCCCGGCGTGAACTTGATGACGCGCGGCTGGCGCAGCACCTCGCCCTGCACGTTGGCCAGCAGCGCGGCCTTGGCTTCATCCTCGCTGATGTGCTTGCTGCTGAAGACGATGCCATTGCCGACACGGTGCTGCAGCGGGATGCGCCACTGCCAGCCCCAGGGGTGGGCGATGGAACGGGTGTAGGGCACGGGCTCGCCGACGAGCGTGGTCTGCACGGCCAGCGCGCTGTCGCAGGGCAGCCACTGCGACCAGCTCTCGTAGGGCACGCCCAGCGTCTCGCCGAGCAGCAGCGAGCGCATGCCGGTGCAGTCGATGAAGAAGTCACCCTCGATCAGGGGGCCGTTCGCCAGTTGCAGCCCGGTGATGTCGCCGCTGACGGCATCGGTGTGGACCTGGGCGATCTTGCCCTCGATGCGCTGCACGCCCAGGGCCTCGGAGTAGCGGCGCAGGTACTGGCCGTACAGCGTCGCATCGAGGTGGTAGGCGTAGTTGATGCCGTTGTCGGGCAGCGTCGCGAAGCGGTTGTCCAGGCCCGCGCGCAGCTCCAGGCAGTAGTCGCCGTAGTCGCTGGCCAGGCCACGCTTGCGGCCTTCCAGCCAGAAGTGGTGGAAGCCGGCCGTCCAGTGACCCTTGCCGGTCTTGCCGAAGGAGTGGAAGTAGTTCTCACCGACGTTGCGCCAGTTCTCGAAGCTGATGCCGAGCTTGAAGGTGGCCTGCGTGGCCTGGATGAACTCGCGCTCGTCCAGGTCCAGGATCTCGTGCAGCAAATGCAGCGTGGGAATCGTCGCCTCGCCGACGCCCACCGTGCCGATCTCCTCGGACTCGACCAGGCGGATGTCGTAGTGCCTGCCCAGACACTTGGACAGCCCTGCGGCGACCATCCAGCCAGCAGTGCCGCCGCCGGCGATGACGACGCGACGGATGGGTTGGGGTGAGGGGGTCATGGTCTTGGACGAGCCTTATCGGTTCATGCGGTTCAGCAACATGCCGCGCAGCATGCGGGCGCTGCTGTCATTCATCGGCGCAAGGACGCCCCGCGCAGCCGGCGGGATGTGGGCGGCGGTCTGGTCGTCGGCGTCGAAGATGTAGTGGTCGAACAGCACGCGCCAGGCGTCGCGCTGGGCCGGCGGCAGGTCGCGCAGCGACAGCAGCGCCAGCATCAGCGTGTTGAGCGGCGTGTCCATGAAGGCGGGGGACTGCCGCCACCAGAAGTTCACAAGCGCACTGATGGGCTCCAGCGCCTCCACGCCGTGCCACCACTGGCTGGGGATGAAGAGGGCATCGCCCGGCAGCAGTTCGAAGGTCTGCGCGTGCTTGAGCGCTTCGGCATAACGCGGAAAGCGTTCGAAGTCGGGCTTGGCGTGGTCCACCAGGCTGATGGGCTGGCCGGCCGGTGTCAGGTCCAGCGGACCGATGTAGAGGTTGGCGACCTGGTCCGGCGGGAACAGCGTGAAGCGGCGCCGGCCGGCGACGACGCAGGCGATGTTGTCCGGCAGGTCGAAATGCGGCGCCACCTGCGTGCGGTTGCCCAGCCACAGGCTCACCATCGGGTTGGAGCCGGCCAGCACGGCCAGATCGTTGTGCTGGCGCAGGCCGGGGAAGCAGCGGTCGAGGTCGGTCGAGCCGAGGTAGAGGGCGTCGGGCGTGCCGGCGAGCAGCTCGTCCAGCAGCGCCCCGAAGGTGTGGGTCTCGTGGCGGAAGTTGAAGCCGTTGAAGTCGGCGTTGTAGAAGAAGCGCCCGGCTATCTCCGGT
>Ga0114942_1000384_pt1 | contig 12629 bp, 14 predicted proteins | sample LowerColdCreek_FD_88674 | JGI IMG/M metagenome (GOLD analysis project Ga0114942, IMG submission 88674) | Groundwater microbial communities from Cold Creek, Nevada to study Microbial Dark Matter (Phase II) - Lower Cold Creek | ecosystem: Environmental > Aquatic > Deep subsurface > Groundwater ... | reverse complement strand
AATGTAGAAATTCTTACAGCCATTGCAAGGGCCAATGCTGGTGGTAGCAGTAAAGTTGGCGACCCAGCCTATGGTGTAGAAAAAGCAAAAAGGGCAGCAGAAATTGATGCCAAAAATGCGGAATCGAAATTTTGGGAAGGTGTAAACTACCTTAAAATGGGTGGCGAAAGAGGCGGCGACGCAGTACAAGCATTTACCGATGCAATTGCTAGAAACCCCAATAAGGCAGATGCTTATTACAGAATTGGTAGAATATACCAAAGCCAAAACAATAAGGAGGCTTTTGATAAATGGTACGCCGATGCCTTAAGGGTGGATGCTTCTTATCCAGATGTGTATTTGGCTTATTTTCAATACTTTGAGGATAAGGATATTAATAGGGCAAAAGAATATTTAGATAAATTTATTGCCAATTCCGAGCAAGATTGTATTACGGATTACTTCGCCGCTAACTACCTTTTCCGTGCTGGTAAATACCAAGAAAGTTTAGATAAAGCAAAAGTTATGGCCGAAGGCGATTGTAAAAACGCACCAAGGGTAAATATTTTATATGCTTATAACTACGATAGACTTGGCGATTCTTTAAAAGCAAAAGATGCCATTGATGCTTTCTTTGTTAAGGAAGTAGCGGCAAAAATTCAACCAGACGACTATATTATTGCTAGCAAAATTTACAATAAATTCCCTTCTCAATCAGATAAGGCGCTAGAGTTTTTAAACAAAGCAGCAGAGGTAGATACCGTTGTTAAAAACAAAATTGGTTATTATAATGATGCTGCTGCATTACTAGTTAAAGCAGGAAAGCAAAACCAAGCCTTCAGTTATGTGCTTAGAGGTGTACAGTTAAAAGGCACACAAACTTCCGAGGCCGATTATTATAAGTTAGCAAAAATGGCAAGCGATGCAGTAGCCACCGCACCAGATTTTTACCCAACTGCGGATAGTATTGCCAAGGCTTACATTGCTGCTTATCCTGATAAGCCGCAAGGATATACTTTTAGAGTTATTGCCGCTAAAAAAGCTGATATAGATAGCACTAAAGGATTATTCATTGAGCCTATAACACAGCAGAATGAGTATTATGCAAAAGATATTGAGAAAAATAGAAAAAGCATTTTTGGGAATCATTATTTTATGCTAGTGTATTATAACGATAAGGCAAAAGATACACAAAAGGCAATTGAAATGACAGATAAAATGATTGAATTATATCCGAACGCAGGTGAGGAAAATACATTTGCCACCTCTACCAAAGCAGCCTTAACTGCACAATTAAATAGACCAAAGCCGCAGCCAAAACAACCTGCAGCACCAAAGGCAACCACTCCTAAAACAGGTGGTGCAGCCACTAAGTCTAGCAAATAGTAGCCTTAATATAATTTTATTAAAAACTCCCGAACATTAACGGGAGTTTTTGCTTATATACCTTATCATCCCTTATTTTTGAGCCTCCAAACAAAATATTGCCTTACATGCCGGTATACCATTTATTAGACGCTGCAGTATTAAATACCTCAAATAACTATTTCCCAATTGCTTTACAGCTAGTATTTGCAGCAGGCTTTGTTGCCACTATGCTTATCATGTCTGCGTTTCTTGGTCCTAAAAGAACCACTAGCGATAAATTGGCCAATTTTGAAAGTGGTATTGAAATAGTGGGTAATGCCCGCCAACCAATGGCAATCAAGTATTTTTTAGTAGCTATTTTATTTGTTTTGTTTGATGTAGAAGTAATTTTCTTTTACCCATATGCGGTTAATTTTAAAGAATTGGGCTGGTCTGGCTTTGTAGCAGTGGTTATGTTTGTGGGTTTCTTCTTAATAGGCTTTACCTATATTATTAAAAAAGGAGCCTTAATTTGGGAAGATTAAGTTGGTTAATGTTCCATCTCAACTTTGCCCAATCTCAATTGTTAAATGTATAAACTTTTTATATGTCTCGTCCGGTAAGATTTAATGTTCACCCAAAGGAAGCAGATATTAACGATAATATCGCCCTAGTACCTATGCCCGATGGCTCAACAGGCGAAGGCTATTTTGCAACATCCTTCGAAAGCGTAGTGGGCTTAGCAAGAAAAAATTCTATGTGGCCTTTGCCTTTTGCTACTTCTTGCTGTGGAATTGAATTTATGGCTACCATGGCTTCCCATTACGATTTGGCAAGGTTCGGCAGTGAAAGGGTTGGTTTTTCACCACGCCAGTGCGATTTGTTAATGGTTATGGGTACCATTTCTAAAAAAATGGCTCCAGTGCTCCGGCAGGTATATTTGCAAATGGCGGAACCTCGTTGGGTTATTGCTGTTGGTGCTTGCGCTAGCTCAGGTGGTATTTTTGATACTTATTCTGTGTTGCAAGGTATAGACCAGGTAATTCCGGTAGATGTGTATGTACCAGGTTGTCCACCAAGGCCAGAAGCCATTATTGACGGTGTGTTGCGTATACAAGATTTAATACATGCCGAAGGATTAAGAAGGCGTAACAGCGATCATTACAAAGCATTATTAGGCACTTATGGTATTCAATAAATACAATCTCAAATTATTTAGTACAAACAATATGTCTCTAACAAACGAAAGAATACAAGAAAAATTGGTTGAAAAATTTGGCGAAGTAGTCCATAATTTTTCGGAAAGCCACAACATGCTAAGTGTTGAGGTTGCCACCAATGAAAATATTAAAGTATTACAGTTTTTGTATGATGATGAGGAGTTAGGTTTTCAATTTATGACCGATCTGTGTGCCGTTCATTATCCTGATAAAACAGGGCAGGAGCTACAAGTAGTTTACCATTTACACAATTTGGTGAAAAATGTAAGGCTTAGGGTAAAGGTAAATGCACCCATTGATGAGCCTAATGTATACACAGCAACCAGTTTATTCCCTACCGCAAATTGGATGGAAAGAGAAACGTACGATTTCTATGGGGTTAACTTTGTAGGGCATCCTAACTTAAAACGTATTTTGAATGTGGATGAAATGGATTATTTTCCACTAAGAAAAGAATTTCCATTAGAGGACCAGACAAGAATTGATAAAGATGACGAGATGTTTGGAAGAGGCGGTTCTTTATTAAATTAAAAAATGCCAAAAGGCAAATACAAATAGCGTTTCAATTATTATGAACGAAGCACATCAACCAATTACTCTACCAGAAGGCTCAATTGAGCAACAAACCACAACGCTTAATTTGGGGCCAACTCACCCGGCAACACACGGTGTATTCCAAAATATTTTGCAGTTAGATGGAGAAAGAATTGTTAGCACCGAGCAAACGGTTGGCTACATACATAGAGCTTTTGAAAAATTGGCCGAGCGCCGTCCTTTATACCAAATAACGCCTATTACGGATAGGCTTAACTATTGCTCATCACCCATTAATAACATGGGATGGCATATTACCTGCGAAAAATTATTAGGCATACAAACCCCTAAAAGAGTAGATTATCTTAGGATAATTATAATGGAGCTTGCCCGTATTACCGATCATTTAATTTGTAACTCAATTGTTGGGGTAGATACTGGTGCATTCACCGGCTTTTTGTATGTAATGCAATATAGAGAACTAGCCTACGAAATATACGAGGAAGTTTGTGGCTCTAGGCTTACTACCAATATTGGTAGGGTTGGTGGTTTCGAAAGGAATTTTAACAACACCGCCTTCACCAAATTAGAAAAATTCTTAGCAGAGTATCCTAAAGTATTAAAAGAATTTGAAGATTTATTTAATAGAAATAGAATCTTCATGGAACGTACACAAGGCACGGGTGCCATTAGTGCGGATAGAGCATTAGCTTATGGGTTTACGGGCCCAAATCTTAGGGCTGCAGGGGTAGATTATGATGTACGTGTTCACTCACCATACGCCAGCTACGAAGATTTTGAATTTGATGTACCTGTTGGCAACACTGGTGATAATTACGATAGGTTTATGGTGCGTAATGGAGAAATGTGGCAAAGCCTTCGCATTATAGAGCAGGCTTATAGAAAAATACAACAATTCAAAGGTGCGGAGGCCGAAGTGTACCATGCCGAAGTACCTGCTTATTATTTGCCAAAAAAGGAAGATGTGTATACCAAAATGGAAGCACTCATTTGGCATTTTAAAATTATTATGGGTGAAACGGCAATTCCTAAAGGCGAAATATATCATAGTGTAGAAGGCGGCAACGGCGAACTTGGCTTTTACTTCATTAGCGATGGCGGACGAACACCCTATCGCTTACATTTTAGAAGGCCTTGTTTTATTTACTACCAAGCCTATTCTGAGCTGGCCAAAGGTGCAATGCTAAGTGATGCAATTATTACATTAAGTAGTTTAAACCTAATAGCTGGCGAATTAGACGCTTAAAAATTGAATAGTTATCCTTAGCAAAAGTGCTAGGAATTAACGCATAATAGATAGAAAATGAAATTTAACGAAGAACAACTTACCGAATTTAACCGCCTTGTAAATCGTTACCCACAGGGTAAACAAAAAAGTGCTTTATTGCCTGTATTGCACTTAGCACAAGATAGTTTTGGAGGTTGGTTAAGTACGGAAACAATGGATTATGTGGCAGAAATATTACAGCTTAATCCTATAGAAGTGTATGAAGTAGCTACTTTTTACTCAATGTACAACCTAAAACCTGTAGGAAAATATATGTTTGAGGTATGCCAAACAGGCCCTTGCATGGTAAGTGGCTGCGATGATATTATTGCTTACATTGGCGAAAGATTAGGTATAAAGCCAGGTGAAACCACAACCGACGGGCTATTTACCCTAAAAACCGTTGAATGCTTAGGTGCTTGCGGCTACGCCCCAATGATGCAGTTAGGAAAAACATACAAAGAGCATTTAACCAAAGAAAAAGTAGATGCAATTATTGAAGATTGTAAACTAAGAAATACATCACTCAATTAATATTGCCATGAAAAAATTAGCACTACTTACGCTCATTGCAATTATTACTTTTGCAGCATGCACCAACAGTACAGAGCTTTCTGTTAAAAATGATAGCAATGAAACGGTAAAAGATATATTACTAGATACGCTTACAAAAGATACTTTTAAAGTAGATGGGAGTAACGCACAAAACTCATTAGATGTTAATGGAAAATATACTGGCGTAGTTCCATGTGCCGATTGTGAGGGTATTGAAACGCAAGTTGAATTATTCGATGAAACTTATAACCTTACTAGAAAATACCTAGGTAAAGAAACAAAAAAAGAAACAGTGGTTAAGGACGGGCATTGGAAGTGGGTTGATGGCTTCACTATTGAATTAACAGAAATAAAAGATGCTCCGAACAAGTTTTTTGTAGGAGAAAATAAATTGATTCAGCTAGATATGGATGGTAAAAAAATTGAAGGTAATCTGGCTGTTAAATATGAACTTACCAAAAAATAATAGCGAAAGCTAAAAAAGATAAAGCATCAATTATGGGTGTAAAATTATTATTAGAAAAAGCTCATGTAGAAGGTATTCGTTACTACGAAGCATACCGACGTGAAGGTGGTTACAGAAGTGTTGAAAAAGCACTTAAAACCATGAGTCCTGAAGCTATTGTGGAAGAAGTAAAGAAAAGCGGCTTGAGAGGAAGAGGTGGAGCAGGATTTCCTACAGGGCTAAAATGGAGTTTTATAGCAAAGCCAGATGGTGTTCCACGCCACTTAGTTTGTAATGCAGATGAAAGTGAGCCTGGCACATTTAAGGATCGGTATCTAATGGAGTTTTTACCCCATCTATTAATTGAGGGTTTAATTGTTTCTTCATTTGCCTTAGGCTCAAACGTTACCTATATTTATATTAGGGGAGAATATGCGTGGATTACCAATATTCTAGAGCAAGCCATTGATGAAGCTAAAGCTAACGGTTGGTTAGGTAATAATATATTAGGTACAGGTTTCAACTGCGAAATATATGTGCAGCGTGGTGCGGGTGCCTACATTTGTGGCGAAGAAACCGCATTAATAGAAAGCCTAGAAGGAAAAAGAGGTAACCCACGTATCAAACCACCATTTCCCGCCATTAAAGGTGTTTGGGACAGGCCAACGGTAGTAAATAACGTTGAAACTTTGGCTGCTGTGGTACCTATAATTAATATGGGTGGAGACGAATATGCTAAAATTGGTGTTGGTAGGTCTACCGGTACAAAATTATTGTCTGCTTGCGGTAATATCAATAAGCCTGGTGTGTACGAAATAGATATGACAATATCCGTGGAAGAATTTATTTACAGTGATGAATATTGTGGCGGTATAAAAGGCGGAAAAAAATTGAAAGCTTGTATTCCGGGTGGTTCTTCCGTACCCATTCTTCCTGCAAATTTATTATTGAAAACCGCCAAAGGCGAAACCAGATACATGAATTACGAAAGCCTTAGCGATGGCGGATTTGCAACAGGTAGTATGTTGGGAAGCGGTGGTTTTATTGTGTTAGATGAAGATCAATGTATTGTAAAAAATACCTACACCTTGGCAAGATTTTATCGCCATGAAAGTTGCGGACAATGCAGTCCTTGCCGTGAAGGAACAGGTTGGATGGAGAAAATATTAAAAAGCATTGATAGCGGTAATGGAAAAATGAGTGATATAGATTTATTATGGGATATCCAACGCAAAATAGAAGGGAATACCATTTGCCCATTGGGCGATGCGGCGGCTTGGCCAGTAGCGGCTGCCATTAGGCATTTTAGAGATGAGTTTGAATGGCATGTGTTGCATCCAGAAAAATGCTTAACGGAGAATTTTGGATTAAGGCATTACGCCGATCCTATTCACGTACCAGCATAGGTTTATTTGCGTTAAATTGTAGATAACTTTACTTCTTAAGAAGAAGCTATTTTTGATAAAATTATGAGCGAACAATTATTTAAAGTAACCATCGACAACATTACTATTGATGTTGCACCAGGTACTACCATATTGCAGGCAGCCCGAAAAGTTGGTGGCGAAGTTGCACCACCTGCTATGTGCTATTATAGCAAACTAGAAGGTAGTGGGGGTAAATGCCGTACCTGCTTGGTAGAAGTTAGCAAAGGCTCGGAAAAAGATCCAAGACCAATGCCAAAATTGGTTGCTAGTTGCCGCACAACCGTAATGGATGGAATGGAAGTTAAAAACATTACTTCCGAAAAGGTAATTGATGCTAGAGCTGGTGTGGTAGAATTTTTGTTGCTTAACCACCCCCTTGATTGCCCAATATGCGACCAAGCAGGGGAGTGCCATTTGCAAGATTTAAGTTTTGAGCACGGCAAAGTAAGTACCCGTTATGAGTTTCAAAGAAGAACCTTTAAGAAACATGATTTAGGCAATTATATACAACTACATATGACGCGTTGTATACTTTGCTACCGTTGTGTATTTACCGCAGATCAGCTTACCAATAAAAGAGAACATGGTATTTTGGACAGAGGCGATCATGCTGAAATTGCTACCATGATTGAAAAGAACCTCCAAAATGATTTTATAGGAAACGTAATTGATGTATGCCCAGTTGGTGCATTAACCGATAAAACTTTCCGCTTTAAAAATAGGGTATGGTTTACCAAACCGGTTGATGCACACAGAGATTGTGAAAAATGTTGTGGCGAGGTACAACTATGGATGAGGGGCGATGAAGTATTTAGGGTTACAGCCCGAAAAGACGAGTGGGGTGAGGTTAAAGAAAGCAGCAAAGGAACCACAGGGTGGATTTGCAATACCTGCCGCTTTGAAACTAAGCAAGCCAGTCAATGGACAATTGAAGGCCCATCTCAAGTATCACGTCAATCAGTTATTTCTCAGGGGCATTATGTTGGTGTAACCAAGCCAAAAGAAACCTTTGTAGAAGTAATGAGTGGTTTACAGCCAAGGTTGTATATGGATATACATGAGGTAAGTGAGGTAAACAAACCAGCTGTGGAGCTTAGTCTGTTAGATAGGCCGGCACATTCATCTGATTTTAAATGAGTAAAAAGAAAAGATTTTACTTAAATTGTTAAGTGGAGACTCTGATAATAATTTTAATCTCTATGATTTAATAATCATTTTAACTCATTTTAGTTTCAATGAAAGACAAAAAGGAAGTCATAGAATTTTTTATAAAAAAGAATTAATTGGAATCATAAATATTCAAAAAACAGGAAATTCTAATGCCAAACCTTATCAAGCGAAGCAAGTGAGAGAGTTTTTGGTTAACAATAAATTGTTAGATAATGAGTAAGTATGAAGTAATTATTTATTGGTCAGAATCTGACGCTTCTTTTGTTGCTGAGATTCCAGAATTAAGCGGCTGCATTGCACATGGAGATAATGCAAATGAAGCTCTAAAAGAAGTAAATTCATTGGCGAAAGAATGGTTGAAATTGGCCAAGCAAGAAGGGTGGAATATTCCAACACCAAAAGGTAAATTGATGTACGCATAATCATAAAATTATTTAAATGACCATACTAGCTTTCGATTGGGCTTTGTTTATAGAAAAATTTGTTCTAATAGCCGTTGTTGTTTTTGGCAGCCTCGGTGTGGCATTGTACACCACATTTGCAGAAAGAAAAGTTGCCGCTATTCTTCAAGATAGGCGTGGCCCAAATAGGGCTGGCCCTTTTGGATTACTACAACCATTTGCTGATGGATTAAAACTAGTATTCAAAGAAGAAATTATACCCAATACTTCTAATAAAGCGTTATTTGTTATTGGCCCTGGCTTGGCCATGACGGCCGCCTTAATGACAAGTGCAGTGATACCTTGGGGAAATAAAATTGAGATTTTTGACCGAACCATTTCGCTTCAAATAGCCGATGTAAACGTGGGAATGTTGTACATTTTTGGGGTAGTAAGCATGGGTGTTTACGGTATTATGATTGGTGGTTGGGCTTCAAACAACAAGTTTTCATTAATGGCTGCCTTAAGAGGTGCTAGCCAAGCCATTAGTTATGAGCTTGCAATGGGTTTATCACTTATTGCATTGCTTATGCTTACAGGTTCTTTGAGTTTAAAAAGCATTGTAGAGCAACAAATGCATCAAGGGCATTGGTGGAATTTCTTCTATCAGCCGCTAGGCTTCTTAATATTTATGGTTTGTGCTTTTGCAGAATGTAACAGAACACCTTTTGATTTGCCAGAGGCAGAAAATGAATTGAATTTCGGCTACCACCAAGAGTATTCTTCCATGAAGTTGGGGTTCTACTTATTTGCCGAATACGTTAATATGTTTATCAGCAGCGTTATCATGTCTACCCTTTATTTTGGTGGTTATGATATTCCTTTCTTTGATGAGAGTACCCTTTCCCCTAATATTGCAGCAATATTGGGTATTGGAGCTTTAATGACAAAAACCATTATTTTCATTTTTATATTCATGTGGGTTCGGTGGACAATTCCAAGATTTCGCTACGATCAATTGATGAACCTTGGCTGGAAAAAATTAGTGCCACTTGCATTATTAAATATGCTTGTAACAGGTGCAGTAATCTTGTGGCGTTCGGGTGCAAAATGGTAGTTGGAGTTGAATAGAGTTGATTTTTTAAAGTGATTTTTTTTGAAATAAAAGCCGTTGATAAATGGCAATTTCAATTGCAAAAAAGTAAATAAAGTATGCAATTAACAAATAGAAGTAAAGCAGTAAATAGAAAGCCCATGACCTTTGTGGAGAGCTTATATTTACCATCCATTTTCAAAGGAATGGGTATTACGTTCAGCCATATATTTAAGAAAAAGCCTACTATTAATTACCCAGAAGTACAACGACCGTTTAGCCCAGTATTCAGAGGCTTACATGTATTGAATAGAGATGAGGAAGGTAGAGAAAATTGTACCGCATGTGGCTTATGTGCTGTAGCCTGCCCTGCTGAGGCGATAACAATGGAAGCCGCTGAAAGATTACCTGGCGAAGAAAACCTATACAGAGAAGAAAAATATGCCGCCAAATACGAAATTAATATGCTACGCTGCATATTCTGCGGCTTGTGTGAGGAGGCCTGCCCTAAAGATGCTATTTACCTAAGTGAAACTTTTGCCCCGGCCAACTTTGCAAGAAAAGGATTTATTTATGGTAAAGAAGATTTATTAATACCGAATAAAAATGCCGAACCCGAAGCTTATGCTAAAGCTGTGGGCAATAACCAACCAACAACATCTAACTAAATTTCTTACAAAACTGTAATGGGAACAACACAAATACTTTTTTGGCTATTGAGTGCACTATCATTGTTCAGTGCAATGATGGTACTTGTATCAAAGAATCCGGTGCACAGTGTACTGTGGTTAATATTGGTATTTTTCACCATATCTGGTCACTACATTTTATTAAATGCTCAGTTTTTATTCATAGTTAACCTTATTGTATACGCAGGTGCAATTATGGTACTGTTTTTATTCGTAATCATGTTAATGAATTTGAATAAAGAAACAGAGCCTCAGAAAAATATTTGGCTTAAGCTTGCTGGCGCTATTTCTGGTGGCACATTGCTTTTGTTATTAATATCAGTTGTGCGTTCCGCAACCGAATTACAATCAAAAACGGTAACAACCGTAACAGGCGATATTGGATTAATTAACAACCTCGGAAAAGTACTATTTAGCCAATATGTAGTACCCTTTGAAATTAGTAGTGTACTGTTTTTAAGTGCAATGGTTGGTGCTGTGGCAATTGGTAAAAAGAATTAAACAAATAAAGAAATACAAAGATGCCCATACAATATTATATAGCCCTTTCAGTAATGCTATTTTGCATTGGTGTAGTAGGTGTATTAACCCGTAGAAATGCAATTATTATTTTTATGTGTATAGAATTAATGCTTAATGCTGCTAATTTATTGCTAGTAGCATTCTCTAAAATGCATTATGCAACCACATCAGCGGCAAATGCTGCTACATCAGTTGGTACAGATGGTCAGCTATTTGTATTTTTTATTATGGTAGTTGCGGCAGCGGAAGTTAGTGTAGGCCTAGCCATAATAGTAATGATGTATAGGAACATTCATAGCGTAGACATTAACTTTTTGAATAGACTTAAAAACTAAAACATACCTCTTGGCATTTGGCCAGGGTTAACTGTATTATATGAATATAGCTTACTTAATTCCACTGTTTCCCTTGGCAGGCTTTCTTATAAATGGGTTGCTGAGAAAATCTTTGTCCAAAGGCGTTATTAGTACCATTGCATGTGGTAGTATTTTTGCATCATTTGTGGTAAGTGTTCTTTTGTTTTTACAGGTTAAAGCTAATGGTGCATTACCGGTAGAGCCTTTATTTACCTTTATTAAAACAACTGCTTTTACAATAGATTTTGCTTTTCAGGTTGATGCATTAAGCAGTTTATTTTTATTAATCATAACTGGTATTGGTTTTTTAATTCACTTATATTCTTCAGCTTATATGCATGAAGAAACCAATGATCATTTTGCTCGGTATTTTGCCTATTTGAACTTGTTTGTTTTCTCAATGCTACTGCTAGTATTGGGGGCAAATTTTGTAATTATGTTCATTGGATGGGAGGGCGTAGGTCTTTGCTCTTATTTATTAATTGGTTATTGGTTTAAAAACAATAACTACAATTATGCCGCCAAGAAAGCATTTATCATGAACCGCATTGGTGATTTAGGTTTTCTATTGGCTGTTTTCTGGATTTTGAATAAAGTAGGTTCAGCGAATTATACTACCGTTTTTAGTAGCCTTTCCTCATTTACCCCAACTGATATTACAGCAATTACTTTACTACTATTTGTTGGTGCTATGGGTAAAAGTGCTCAAATACCTCTATACACTTGGCTGCCTGATGCAATGGCTGGCCCTACGCCCGTTTCGGCACTTATACACGCTGCTACTATGGTTACAGCCGGCATATATATGATAACAAGGGCTAATGTGTTGTTCAGCGCTGCCGAATTTACCCAACATTTCATTGCCATTATTGGTATTGCTACTGCTCTGTTCTCGGCAACTATTGCATTAAAACAAAATGATATCAAGAAAGTACTAGCTTACTCAACTGTTAGTCAATTGGGCTATATGTTTTTAGGCTTGGGTGTTGGTGCCTATACCGGTGCAGTGTTTCATGTAATGACGCATGCCTTCTTTAAAGCATTACTATTTTTAGGTGCTGGATCTGTTATCCATGCCATGCACCACGAACAAGATATTAGAAAAATGGGTGGACTAAAATCTAAATTACCCATTACTCACCTCACTTTTTTATTAGCGTGTATTGCCATTTCGGGTATTCCACCATTCAGTGGCTTTTTCTCAAAAGATGAAATTTTAGCTGCTGCTTATGCACACAATCCTATTTATTGGGGCTTGGGTGTTGCCGGTGCAGCAATGACTGCGTTTTATATGTTTAGATTATATGCTACTACCTTCTTGGGAGCATTTAGAGGAACCCAACACCAAGCAGAACATTTGCACGAAAGCCCTTGGCAAATGACATTACCACTAATTGTGCTGGCATTACTAAGTGTTATAGGTGGCTTTGTTGGCGTACCCGAAGTACTACATGGTAGCCACGAGCTAAAGCATTTTTTAGCATCTGTAATTACCACAGAGTCGGTACACCATTTATCGCATAGTACGGAGTATATGCTAATGGGTATTTCAGTAGCTATTGCAGCAATAGCAATCATTTTTGCCTTAGTTACATTTAGCAAAAAGCCAGATGTAGGTACATTT
>Ga0114942_1000383_pt1 | contig 12641 bp, 11 predicted proteins | sample LowerColdCreek_FD_88674 | JGI IMG/M metagenome (GOLD analysis project Ga0114942, IMG submission 88674) | Groundwater microbial communities from Cold Creek, Nevada to study Microbial Dark Matter (Phase II) - Lower Cold Creek | ecosystem: Environmental > Aquatic > Deep subsurface > Groundwater ... | reverse complement strand
CACCGACGTCACGGCCGTGACCGGTGGCAACCTGAACGGCGATGCCGCCGCGCTGAAGACCGTGATCGACAACATCGACACGGCCCTCAACAAGGTGAACGGCGAGCGGGCCACCTACGGTGCCGTGCAAAACCGCTTCGACGCCGTCGTCAGCAACCTGATGGTCGCGTCCGAGAACCAAGCCGCCGCGCGCAGCCGCATCACCGATGCCGACTTCGCCGTTGAAACCGCCAACCTGAGCCGCGCTCAGATCCTGCAGCAGGCCGGCAACTCGATGATTGCGCAGGCCAACGCCTTGCCGCAGCAGGTCCTGTCGCTGCTTCGATGACGCCTGGCCGGCTTCGCTGACCTCAAGCGCAGCCGCCTCCGGCGGAAACCGGGGTCCACCGCCGGCAAAAGAAGTGAGCGGCTTGAGTCCACCAGCACAAGCCCCTTGACCGCCAGTTGTGTTCGCGCCCAACTGGCGGTTTTTATCCCCCCTTTTCAAGCGATCGAAACCACGCCTTGGCGACGCCCAGGCATCAAGTCGCGCTCCACACAGTCGAAAACGGTTCCAACGGGATCGCAGGCCACGCGGCCCGGCAGCCCCACCCGGGGTGGCCGAGAGCAGTGCTGCATGCCGTCCAGCAGCGCTGTGCTGCCTCGACCCTGAAACCGTCACCTTCACTGAAAGGACCGCGACATGCCCGCCGTTATCAACACCAACATCGCCACGCTCAATGCGCAGCGCAACACGGCGATGAGCCAGACATCGCTGCTGACTTCCGTGCAACGCCTCTCCAGCGGCCTGCGCGTCAACTCCGCCAAGGACGACGCCGCCGGCCTGGCCATTGCCGAGCGCATGAACGCCCAAGCGCGCGGCATGATGGTCGCCATCCGCAACGCCAACGACGGCATTTCGCTGGCACAAACCGCCGAAGGCGCGCTGTCCAAGGCTGGCGACGCCCTGCAGCGCATGCGTGAGCTGGCGGTGCAGGCCCGAAACGCCACCAACACCACGGCCGACCGCGCTTCGCTCGACAAGGAGTACCAGCAGCTGGGCGCGGAAATCACCCGCGTGCTGGCCGGCACCACCTTCAACGGCAAGGCCATCGTGGGCGGCGACGCCGGTGCGCAGCTGTTCCAGGTCGGTGCGAACACCACGGCCAACGACGAGATCATCGTCACCACCAGCAACTTCGCCGCCGACCCCGAGGTCGCCGCCGTGATCAGCGGCAACCTGAACGGCGATGCCGCCGCGCTCAAGATCGTGATCGACAACATCGACACCGCGCTCAACGAGGTGAACGGCGAACGTGCCGTCTACGGTGCGGCGCAAAACCGCTTCGAGGCCGTGATCAGCGCGCTGATGATTGCCAACGAAAACCAGACCGCCGCGCGCAGCCGGATCATGGACGCCGACTTCGCGGTGGAGACCGCCAACCTGAGCCGGGCCAACATCCTGCAGCAGGCGGGCAACTCGATGGTGGCTCAGGCCAACGCCCTGCCCCAAGGCGTGCTGGCCCTGCTGCGAGGCTGATCGGCGCGCCGCGCGGCGCGCTGACGGAATGGCGGCCAATCCGGCCGCTTTTCCGCGCTTTGCGGCAAGCGCACCCCCTCAAGAATCTGCTTCATCCGGTTTGGCCCTTCGGCCCCGGCGCAGATTCGCAAGGAGTGCGTGATGCCGCAGATCATCAACACCAACATCGCTTCGCTGAATGCCCAGCGCAACCTGAACATGTCCCAGGGTGCGCTGCAGGTGGCGACCCAACGCTTGTCCTCGGGCTTGCGGGTCAACTCGGCGAAAGACGATGCCGCCGGCATGGCCATCGCCGAACGGATGTACGCCCAGGCCCGGGGCTTCTCGGTCGCGATGCGCAATGCCAACGACGGCATCTCGCTGGCGCAGGTGGCTGAAGGTGCGCTGGCCCGCGTGACCGACAACCTGCAGCGCATGCGGGAGCTCGCCATCCAGGCCCGCAACGCCACGAACAGCCCGAGCGACAAAGACGCGCTGGACCGGGAATTCGGCGAGCTGGCCAAGGAAATCCAACGGAACATCCGCGGGACGACCTTCAACGGCAAGCCCATCTTGGCCGACGCGGCGGGTGTTCAGGTGTTCCAGGTCGGGGCGAACACGACCGACAACGACGTCATCGAGTTCACGACCACCAACCTCGCCACCGATGGCCTGGTGACCGTGGTCTCGGGCACCGACTCCACGGGCGCCGGCCGAGGGTCGATCAATGGCACGACGAACATCACCGACATTGCCAACGTGATCGCCAACATCGACGCGGCCTTCGACAAGATCAACGGCGACCGCGCCGTGCTGGGCGCCCAGCAGAACCGCTTCGAGGCCGTGATCAGCAACTTGCAGATTTCGTACGAGAACCAAATGGCGGCCCGCAGCCGCATCATGGACGCCGACTACGCCCAAGAAACCTCGGCCTTGAGCCGCGCCAACATCTTGCAGCAGGCCGGCACCGCCATGGTGGCGCAGGCCAACCAGCTGCCGCAGCAGGTGCTGCAGCTGCTGCGAGGCTGAAGCCGGCCCCGGCCGCGTGAGATTTTTCTCAGCCTCAGGCCTAAAGTTGGCTGGAATGCAGCCGAAAGAGCGAGTGCGGGCGTCCCGATCGGGGGCGACCGCACTTGTGCATTGGGTTTTCTGAGGAGTACGCACCATGGCCACCATCTCTTCCGCCGGCATCGGCAGTGGGATCGACGTCGAATCGCTGATTTCGCGACTCGTCTCGCTGGAGCGTTCCCCCATCACGCAGCTGAAGCAGCGCACCGATGGCCTGAAGACCCAGCTCTCCGCCTTCGGCAAGCTGCAGTCGCAGCTGGCCACGCTGAAGGACGCCGCCAACAAGCTGACCCGCAGCGACACCTTCACGGGCGCCACGGCCAGCAGCAGCGACGCGACCGCCACCACAGCCGCCGCCAGCGCGGGCGCGGCCTTGGGCAACTACACCGTGGTCACCACGCAGCTGGCCTCGGCCCAGTCCCTGGCCAGCAATGCCGTGCCCACGGGCACCGGCACCGGCACCGGCACGATCACCATCACCTTCGGCAAGTACAACGACGACCTCAGCCAGTTCGACGCCGACCCGGCCCGCACCTCGCTGGTGATCCCGGTGATCTCGGGCGAGGACCAGCTGGAAAAGATCCGCGACCAAATCAACGTGCTCAAGGCCGGGGTCGTGGCCAGCGTCGTCACCGACGTGAACGGCTCGCGCCTGGTGATGCGCGGCTCCGAGTCGGGCCAGGCCAATGGCTTCCAAATCACCGTGGCCGACGACGACGGCACCAACACCAACGCCAGCGGCCTGTCGGCCCTGGCCTTCGACCCCACCACCGCCGTCAACGCCGGCTTGCTCAAGCAGGCCGCGGTCAACGCCAAGGCCAGCATCAACGGCATCGACATCGAGTCGGCCACCAACCAAATCAGCGGCGCCATCGAGGGCGTGACCGTCAATTTGCTCAAGCAAGGCAGCACGAGCACCGTCACCGTCGGGCAAGACAAAGAAGCGTTGAAGAAGGCAGTGAACGAGTTCGCCACCGCCTTCAACGGCACCATCACCCTGCTGCGCGAGCAAAGCCGCGTGGACCCGGCCACCCGGGGCGGGGGCCCGCTCAAGGGCGATTCCACCGTGACCGGCATCCAAAGCCAGCTGCGCAACCTGGCCGGCGGCAGCACGACGCTGAGCGGCGCCTTGTCGCGCTTGTCCACCATCGGCCTCGACCCGCAAAGCGACGGCACCTTGAAGGTCGACACCGCCAAACTGGACGCGGCCTTGGCCAACCCGACCGACTTGCAGGCCCTGTTTGGGGCGGAAGACACGCAGGACGCCGGTAACAGCGGCTTGGGCTTGCGCTTCAAGACCCTGATCGACGGGCTCTTGGAGCCCGATGGCCGCATCGACTCGCGCCAAAAAGGCTTGCAAGCCCGCATCAGCACCAACGACAAGCGCAACGACCAGCTGGAACTGCGCCTGACGCTGGTGGAAAAGCGCCTGCGCGCGCAGTACACCGCGCTGGACGGCACCATGAGCAAGGCGTCCAACTTGTCGGCCTACCTGAACCAGCAGTTGCCGCGCCTATAAGGCCCCAAGCCCCGCCCCAAGCCCCGCCCCAAGGTCGGCCCCCGCCGGCCTTTGTTTTGCGTGGCGCGGGCCGCGGGCCTTGTTTCCGACGGCCCAAAAGCGTGAAATGGCCCCAGGCGCACCGGCAATCCCAGGGCTGGCCCGCCTCAAGTCCCGGCGGTCGGGGTCGAAAACCTGGGTACACCCACCCACGCAGCGCCCAGGTGCCCCATGTACGGAACCCACTCCCCCTTCGCTTCGCGCCACGCTCGGCCTGCCAACGTCTACAACCGCGTGGGCCTGGAAACCGAGGTGCACGACGCCAGCCCACATCGGCTGATCCAAATGCTGTGGGATGGCCTGTTCGACGCCCTGGCCCGCGCCGAGGGCGCCATCCAGTCCGGGCAGCGTGACGAAAAGGCGCGCGCTTTGTCCAAGGCCGTTCGCATCCTCGACGAAGGCCTGAAGGCCGGCCTGGACCTGGAGCGCGGTGGCCCACTGGCCGCGCAGCTGCGCGAGTTGTACAGCTACTGCGGCCTGCGCCTGACCCAGGCCAACCTGCGCGACGACCTGGACGCCATGAACGAGGTGCGCGGGATCTTGTCACCGCTGCGGGAGGCTTGGTCGCAAATTGCCCCCACCAGCGCCGCCGCGGCCTGAGGCCTCCAGCCCCAGCCTCCCAGCTGCCGCCCCACCCACCCTTTTGCTTCGGACGACACCCACCGTGAACGCCCAACTCATCAGCTACTACGAAGCCATCGAACAGGCCAGCGCCGACATGCTGCAAAGCGCCCGCGCGGGCGACTGGGACGAGGTCGTCAAGCTCGAAGGCGCCTGCGCGCTGTTGATCTCGCAGCTCAAGCACGCCGCCAGCGACCAGTCCCTGAGCCCGAACGAAGCGCCGCTGAAGGCCAAGATCATGCAGCGCATCCTCGTGAACGACGCCGAGATTCGCGCCCTGGCCGAGCCCTGGCTGGACGAGCTGGGCCGCTGGGTCGCCCCCGGAAACTCGTCCGTACACTGAGTTGGTCAGGGCACAGTCGCCCGCACCAACATCCATGACCGACGCCGCTACGACTGGCACCGACGCCGACATCGTTCACCCCGCCGAGATCGCCGCCTTGCTGGGCGAAGCCGCCGCACAGCAGGTGCGCCTGGAGCTGCTAGGCCCGACCGGCGAGGCCCTGTCCCTGGCCTTCGTGCGCATCGACCCCGAGCGGCGCCTGATGGTGCTGCGCTGGCCCGACCTGCAGGCCCACGCACTGCCTGCTTGGTTACAACCTGGCGCCGTCCAGGCCCACGCCAGCCTGGCCAAGATCCGCATCGACTTCACGCTCGACGGCCTGCCCCACCTGCACCGTTCCGACGACCTGCCCGAGCTGCACCTGCCCCTGCCGCAGCGCCTGCGCCGGCACCAGCGGCGCCAAGCATTCCGGGTGGCCCCGCTGAGCCAAACCTACCCGCGCGTCCTCATCACCCTGCCCGGCCAGGCCCGGCCGCTGCGCCTGGTGACGGCCGACCTCAGCGCCGGCGGCGTGGCCCTGCAATGGCCCCCCGAGCTGCCCCTGCCCCTGCCCAACGAGCGCTTCGAGGCGGCAGAGCTGGAGCTGTCGCGCGATTTGCGCCTCGCGGTTCGCCTGCAGGTGCAGCACGTGGGCGCGCCGCAGGGCGCGGCCCGCACCGTGGGCTGTGGCTTCGATGCGCTGGCGCCCCAAGCCGAACGCGTGCTTTTGTTGCAACTTCAGCAACTGCAGCGCCGCCACCGCACGCTGGGCGCCGGCAGCTGAAGTCCAGCCGCCCCGGCCTGGGCTAGAGTGAAACGAACCTTCTCTCAGCCCCCCATGCCCGACTCGTCATTGCTCGCACGCCACCTCGCCGCCCTGCAGGCCGATGCCCCCGCTTTGGCCCAGCGCGTGGTGGACGCCTGCCAGCAGCGGCTGCTGACGCCGGCCGCCAGCGGTCAAGACGAAGCCCTGCGCAAGCACGCCGGCCTGGCCGCCCGCTGGTTGGCGGCGCAGGCGCCGGTGCTGGCGCGCGAACTGGCGCAAGCGCTGCAGGCCTCGGTGGCCGCCGCCCAAAGCGGCCCGCGCGTGCGCGCTGCGGCGCCCAAGGCCATGGCCAGCCTCAGCCTCAGCGACCTGGCCTTGGTGGACGAAGACCAGGCCGAGCGCGACATCGAGATCTCTCGCATCGTCCAAGCCGTTGACTTGATCGCCGAGTGGGAGCTGCGCGAGCTGCTGGGCCAGGTGCGGGCCTTGGGCAGCAGCCCTGAAGAGCGCCAACTGGCCAGCCCCGAGCACTACCCCGCCGCGCCAGGGGTGTTGGCCCGGGCCGTGGGCCACGTGCTGCAAGGCCAAGCGCTGGAAGCCCCGGTGCGCGCCGCCGTGATGCGCGCCGCCGCCCCGGCCATGGCCGAGACCCTGCGCGCCTACTACGCCCAAACCAGCCAGCAGCTGCAAAACGCCGGCGCGCCCGAACCCGAGTACCTCGCCGTCCGCAGCCCCAGCACGGGTGCCCCGAAGGCGGCTTCGGCCCGGCCCGGTGTGGCGGCTGGCGTGGCGGCGGGTGTGGCCGGCTCTGGCGGCCCCGGCACCCTGGACCTGCAAGGCCTGGCCGACCTGCTGGCCCGCCTGCCCGAAGGCGCACAGCTGCGCCTGCAGCCCGTGGGCACGGCCGCGCAGGCCGCCAGCCCGGCGCTGCCTGCACCGGCGCAGGCCGTGCTGCACGGCCTGTTCCAGCAAATGGGCGCCGATCCCCGCGTGGAGGGCTCGGTGCGCCGCGCCATCGCGCGCCTGGAGGCCACCGTTCTGCGCCTGGCCGAGGCCGACCCCACCCTGCTGACCAGTGACAACCACCCGACCTGGAACCTCATCAACCAAATCGCCGCGCACGCCAGCGAACACCCCATCGCCCAAGACCCCCGGGGCACCGACTTCCTGGAGTTCGTCGAGCCCGTGGTGCAGCGCCTGGCCCAAGCGCCCAAGCCGGCGCGTGCCGACTTCGAGCTGGCGCTGGCCGACGTGCAAACCTTCATTGCCGACGACCAAGCCCGGCAAGTGGCACGCACCGCCCCAGCGCGCGAAGCGCTGCGCCAGGTCGAGCAAGAAAAGCAGCTCGTGCCCTTGCTGCGCCAGCAGGTGGAAATTCAGCTGGCCAAGGCCCCGCCCATCACCGGCACGCTGCACCAGTTTTTGACCGGGCCATGGAGCGAGGTGCTGGCGCACGCCATGAGCACGCAAGGCGACGAATCGCCCCAGACACAGGCCTTGATCGGCACCGTGGACGAGCTGCTGGCCAGTCTGCAGGTGCCCGACAACGAGACCGCCCGGCAGCGCGTCATGCGCGGCCTGCCCGACCTGATCGACCGCTTGAAAGACGGCATGGCCCGCATCGACCTGCCGCAGCCGCACCGCGACCGGGTCCTGGACGACCTGATGGCGGCCCACCGCCGGGTGCTGTTCCCGGCGCCGCCTGCCGCCGCCGACCCGGCCACCGACGCAGGCGCCGAAGCCCCGACGGGCCCGGCCACCGACATCCAGTGGGACGACAGCGACTTCCTGGAAGAGCGCCCGGGCGACCGCTGGCAGGGCCACGACACCAACGTGGGCAGCCTGCCGACGGTGCCCATGGCGCTGGACGCCGCGGCCTCGGCCTCGGCCACCGGCGCCTGGCTGGACGGCCTGCGCCTGGGCACGCGCTGCAAAGTCTTCTTGCAGGGCGAATGGACCACCGCGCGCCTGGTTTGGCGCAGCGACAACGGTCAGTTCTTCATGTTCACCTCGCCCTTGGCGGGCGGTGCGCACTCGATGACGCGTCGGGCCATCGAGCGCCTGCGCGCCGAAGGATTGGTGACCGATGTGGCCGATGCCAGCCTGGTGCAGCGCGCCGTGAGCGGCTTGGTGGAGCACTTGGACAGCGGCCTGCACTGAGCCGCTGCCGGCCGCTCACACCTGCATGTTCATGACCTCGGAGTAGGCCGACACCAGGCGGTTGCGAACCTGCAGCACGGCCTGGAAGCCGATTTGGCCCTTCTGCATGGCCACCATGGTTTCTTCCAGGCTCACCGTGGGGTTGTCCATTTGCACCTCGCGCTGCAAGCGCGAGGCCTCGGTCTGGCTCTTGCTGACCGACTGCAGCGCCTGGCTCATCGCGTCGGCAAAGCTGGCACCCCCCACCGCCTTGGGCGCGGCTGCGGCCGGGCTGGCGATGCCAGCACGCGCCACGGCGCTGGCGAAGTCGAAGGGTTTGAGCTGGACCGGGTTCATGACGGGTTGAAGCCTAGGGCCCCGCCACGCCCCGCAAGGCGCAGAGTAGGGGGCGCTTTATCGGCTTGTTTGGCGCACGCTTGAGGGGCGGCATCCAAATAATCGACCGCCATGGACACCACCCTCGCCCCACCCATGCCCGGCACCGTCGTCGTGACGGAGCCGGTGCGCTTGGCCGACCGCCTGCAGGCCATGCCGCGCCGCAACCAGCTCGGCTTGGGCCTGGGCTTGTTGCTCGTGATCGGCGTGCTGCTGGCGCTGTCGCTGTGGAGCCGCACCGGCGACTACCGCCCCGTATTCACCGGCCTGTCCGACAAAGACGGGGGCGCCGTCATCGCGCAACTGACGCAAATGCAGGTGCCCTACAAGAACGAGCCGGGTGGCACCATCCTCGTGCCGGCCAGCCAGGTCTACGACGTGCGCATGAAGCTGGCCAGCGCCGGCCTGCCCAAGGGCAGCCTGGTGGGCTTTGAGCTGTTGGACAAGCCCAGCATGGGCCAGACCCAGTTCAACGAACGTCTGAACTTCCAGCGCGCGCTGGAAGGCGAGCTGACCCGCACCATCACCGCCCTGGCCGACGTGGCCGACGCCCGCGTGCACCTGGCCATTCCGCAACAAACCGGCTTCTTCCGCGAGCAGCAAAAGCCCAGCGCCAGTGTGATGCTGCACCTGCGCGGCGGCCGCGCGCTGGACCGCGCGCAAATCGCCGGCATCGTGCACCTCGTGTCGGCCAGCGTGCCCGAGCTCAAGCCCGGCGCGGTCAGCGTGCTGGACCAAACCGGCAAGCTGCTGAGCAACAACAGCGACGAGGGCGTGGGCCTGGGGATGGAAGGCCAGCAGCAAACCTACAAGGCGCAACTGGAAGCTGGCTTGAGCCAGCGCATCCAGGCCCTGCTCGAACCCGTGATCGGGCCCAACAACCTGCGCGCCACGGTGGTGGCCGACGTGGACTTCTCGCAGGTCGAGCAAACCAGCGAGGCCTACGTGCCCAACCAGGGCGCCAGCGCGCCGCAGGCGGTGCGCAGCCAGCAAACCAACGAAGCCCAAAACGGCGGCGGCAACACCACGCCCACCGGCGTGCCGGGTGCGGTGACCAACCAACCGCCCGTGCCGGCCCAGGCGCCCATCAACGGCGCCAGCGCGCCGCTGCAAGCCGCCCAAGCCGGCGCCGGCGGCAATGGCTCCACGCGGCGCGACAACGTGGTCAATTACGAGCTGGACAAGACGGTTCGCGTCACACGCCAGGCCACGGGCCAGATCAAGCGCCTGTCCACCGCCGTGGTGCTGAACCACCGCAGCAAGACCGACGCCAAGGGCAAGACCACCACCGAGCCCCTGCCCGAGGCCGAAGTCGAACGCCTGACAGCCCTGGTTCGCGAGGCCATCGGCTTCAACGCGCAGCGCGGCGACTCGTTGCAGATCATGAGCGCGCCCTTCGTCAAGCCCGACCTGACCGAACCCGATGTGCCCCTGTGGCAACAGCCCTGGGCGCGCGACCTGGTGGGTTCGGGCGCCGTGCCCCTGGCCCTGGTGCTGGTGGCGCTCATCGTGGTCTTCGGCATGGTGCGCCCGGCCATCAAGGCCGCCTACCCCGAGGACCCGAAGGAGCTGGTCAAGACCGTGCCCGCCGGCGCGCAGCTCAGCGAGGTGGTGGGCGACACGCCCCAACTCGACGCCCCGAAGGACTCTCTGGGACTTCCTGCCTTGGAAGCGCCCATCGACGCGACGAAACTCGAACGGGCGCGCATGCTCGCCGAGGCCAACCCCTTGGCCGTGGCCAACATCGTGCGCGCCTGGATGAACGGCGAAGAGCCGGTCATCGGCTAACCGGAGCCCGCCATGGACGACAAAGGCTGTGAAGACGCCGCCATCCTCTTGATGAGCCTGGGCGAGCAAGAGGCCTCCGAGGTCTTCAAGCACCTGGCCCCGAAAGAGGTGCAAAAGCTGGGCGAGACCATCGCCAAGCTCAAGGTGGTGCCGCGCATCCGCGTGGAAGACGTGCTGGCCCGCTTCGAGAAGGTGGCCGGCACGCAAAGCATGCTCGTCAGCGACACCGACGAGTACGTGCGCCAGGTGCTGCGCAAGGCCCTGGGCGAGGACAAGGCCAACCTGCTGCTGGACCGCATCCTGCAAGGCAGCGACGTCTCGTCCATCGAAAGCCTGAAGTGGATGGACCCCGGCTCGGTGGCCGAGTTGCTGCGCAACGAGCACCCGCAGATCGTGGCCGCCATCCTGGCCCACCTGGAGTTCGACCAGGTGGCCGACGTGCTCAAACAGTGGAGCGAGCGGCACCGCAACGAGGTGCTGATCCGCATCGCCACGCTGGATGGCGTTCAGCCCACGGCGCTGAAAGACCTGAACGAGGTCATGAGCCAAATCCTCTCGGGCGGCGACCGCATGAAGAAGAGCAGCCTGGGCGGCGTGAAGAGCGCGGCCGAAATCATCAACATGATGGGCTCCAGCGTGGAGGCCTCGGCGCTCGACTACATCCGCGAACTGGACAGCGAGCTGGCCCAGAAGATCATGGACAACATGTTCACCTTCGACGACCTGGAAAAGGTCGACGACAAGGGCATCCAGTCCCTGCTCAAGGAGGTGCAGTCCGAGTCGCTGGTGCTGGCCCTCAAGGGCGCCAGCCCCGACTTGCGCGACAAGATCTTCCGCAACATGTCCACCCGCGCGGCCGAGACCCTCAAAGAAGACCTCGACTCCCGCGGCCCGGTGCGCCTGTCGGAGGTGGAGGCCGAGCAGAAGGAGATGCTCAAGATCGTGCGCCGCTTGGTGGACGAAGGCCAGATCGTTCTCGCCACTGGCGGCGACGACCAGTTCCTGTAAGGTACCCAGGTCAACGCCATGTCGGCCTTCGGATTCATGAACGCCAAGCCCGTCAAGAACGTGCCCCCGCCACAAGGCGGCACGGCCAAGCCCAGCACCACGTATGGGCGCTTCATCCCTCGCGAAGAGATCGAGGACGCACAACCTTGGCGGCCCGACGCGTTGGGCGGCAAGCCCGCCGCCAAGCCGCCCATCTCCGCCCCCGCACCGGCACAAGCCCCTGCCGCGGCCAAGCCCCCGGCCCCGCCGCCGCCCGACCCGCGTGAGCTGCTGGCCGCCGCCCGCCAAGCCGGCTACCAAGACGGCCTGCGCGACGGCCAGGCCAGCGCCGACGCCTTCAAGGTGGCCCATGCCCGCCAGGTGGCGGTGCAACTGGGCGGTCTCATCGAGTCCTTCGACCGGTCCCTGTCCGAGCTGGAAAGCCAGATGGCCGACGCCCTGACCCGCACCGCCGTGGAGCTGGCCAAGCAGGTGGTGCGCGAAGAGCTGAAGCAGCACCCCGAGCACATCGCCCGCGTGGCGCACGATGCCGTGGAAAGCCTGATGCTCAGCGCCCGGCATGTGCGCGTGCGCGTGCACCCGGCCGACCTGCCGCTGGTGCAAGACGGCGCCGCCGACACCCTGCGCGCCCGCGGGGCACAACTGATGGCCGACGACAGCATCGAGCGCGGCGGCTGCCGCGTGGAGAGCGACATCGCCAGCGTCGACGCCCTGGTGCAGCACCGCTGGCAGCAGGCCGCCGCGCAACTGGGCCAAAAGAGCGACTGGGCCCCCCTGCCCGGTGGCGATGGCTTGGTCGAACCCGACGAAGCCTGACGCGCCATGAAGCCCACCGTCACCCTGCCCGAAGAACGCCAGGCGCGCTGGCGCCAGTTCTTGGGCGACCTGCAGCTGCACGCCAGCGAGCCCCTGCCCATGGAGCCCGAGGGCAAGCTGACCCGCGTGGCCGGCCTGGTGCTGGAGGCCAGCGGGGTGAACGTGCCCGTCGGCTCGCTGTGTGAAATCCTGCGGCCCGACGCCAAGCCGGGTGAGCGCGCCGCACGGGCCGAGGTGGTGGGCTTTGGCAACGACCGCGCCTTCCTCATGCCCACCGACGAGCTGCAAGGCCTGTCCAACGGCGCCCGCGTGCGCGCCCGCAGCACGCCGCCGCGCCCGCCCCGCTTGGGCGAGCCGCGCCACCCCTGGCGCCGCGACGCCGACCGCGGCCTGCACCTGCCCATGGGCCCCGGCCTGCTGGGCCGCGTGGTGGACGCCTTCGGCCACCCCATGGACCGCAAAGGCCCGCTGGACCACGTGACGCGCGCGCCCATGGCCCGCCGTCCCATCAACGCGATGGACCGCGACCCGGTTCGCACGCCGCTGGACACGGGCGTGCGCGCCATCAATGCCCTGCTGACCGTGGGCCGCGGCCAGCGCCTGGGCCTGTTCGCCGGCACCGGCGTGGGCAAGTCGGTGCTGCTGGGCATGATGGCCCGCT
>Ga0114942_1000382_pt1 | contig 12656 bp, 11 predicted proteins | sample LowerColdCreek_FD_88674 | JGI IMG/M metagenome (GOLD analysis project Ga0114942, IMG submission 88674) | Groundwater microbial communities from Cold Creek, Nevada to study Microbial Dark Matter (Phase II) - Lower Cold Creek | ecosystem: Environmental > Aquatic > Deep subsurface > Groundwater ... | reverse complement strand
TCTTCTACCGCAGCACGAGTAGCATGCAGGGCATCTTCAACGCGCGCTTTCTTCTCTTTCATTTCCATTTCGGTTGCAGCGCCAACTTTGATTACCGCAACACCGCCAGCCAATTTCGCTACGCGTTCTTGCAGTTTTTCGCGGTCGTAATCAGAAGAGGTTTCTTCGATTTGCACACGGATTTGTTGTACGCGTGATTTAATTTCGTCCGCGTTACCAGCACCATCAACGATAGTGGTGTTGTCTTTGTTCATGGTGATGCGTTTTGCAGTACCCAAATGCTCCAACGTTGCACTTTCCAGATCCAGACCAACTTCTTCAGAAATCACAGTAGCGCCAGTCAATACAGCGATGTCTTGCAACATTGCTTTACGACGATCGCCGAAACCAGGTGCCTTAACAGCAGCAACTTTCACGATACCGCGGATGTTGTTAACAACCAGAGTGGCCAGCGCTTCGCCTTCAACGTCTTCAGCAACGATTACCAGTGGCTTGCCAGATTTGGCAACGCCTTCCAACACTGGCAGCAATTCGCGAATGTTGGAGATTTTTTTGTCGACCAACAAAATGTACGGATGGTCGTGTTCAACGCTCATATTGTCTTGATTGTTGATGAAGTAAGGAGAGAGGTAACCACGGTCAAACTGCATACCTTCTACTACGTCCAACTCGTTGTCGAGACTGGTGCCTTCTTCAACGGTGATCACGCCTTCTTTACCTACTTTGTCCATCGCTTCTGCAATCAAAGCACCGACAGAGGTATCGCTGTTCGCAGAAATGCTGCCCACTTGCGAAATAGATTTGCTATCAACACATGGCTGTGCGATTGACTTAACGTGAGCAACAGCAGCAGTAATTGCTTTGTCGATACCGCGTTTCAGGTCCATCGGGTTCATGCCAGCGGCAACAGATTTCAAACCTTCGTTAACGATGGCTTGCGCCAACACGGTTGCAGTAGTAGTACCGTCACCGGCGTCGTCTGAAGCGCGTGAAGCCACTTCTTTCAACATTTGTGCACCCATGTTCTCAAACTTGTCTTTCAAGTTGATTTCTTTGGCAACGGATACGCCGTCTTTAGTCACGGTAGGAGCGCCGAACGACTTCTCCAACACCACGTTACGGCCTTTCGGGCCAAGGGTCGCTTTAACTGCATCGGCCAGAATATTCACACCAACCAACATACGTTGACGCGCGTTATCACCAAATTTCACATCTTTAGCTGACATATCTTTAATTCCTACAATCTTGTGTTAACACCAGGAAGCCGACTCAGTGCGACTTCACCTTACATTCTTAAGATCTGAGCTTGAGGTTGTGGATTACACCAGAACCGCTTTGATATCGGATTCGCTCAGGATCACCAGCTCTTCACCATCGATAGTGATGGTATCGCTACCTGCGTACTTTCCGAACACTACTACGTCACCTACTTTTACATCCAGCGGACGCAATTCACCGCTCGCCAGTACACGGCCATTACCAACAGCCAGCACTTCACCTTGATTCGGTTTCTCTTTCGCAGCACCGGACAGAATGATGCCGCCAGCAGTTTTGGTTTCTTCTTCTTTGCGACGAACTACAACGCGATCATGCAACGGACGAATTTTCATGGAACTTTGTCTCCTAACAAAACAGATTGAACGAGCTTGGAACCAGGCTTTTACTACCCCCCTTCGGGCGCAAATAATTGCATTGTGGCTCCGCGTGATGACATATAGGGACGGCCGGAAAAGTTTCAAGGCCGACCATTAAAGCCACCGATCTTAAGGGGCTAGCCCCTTAATTAGCGACCAAAAAACGGTGACCAAAAAGTGGTGACACCTATCTGGGGTTAGGTTTGGGGATTTCAACAGAAGGAGGGTAAAAATTGTCGAAAAGCGCCGATTTAATCGCTTTTAGGCGTTTTTGAAGCGGAGGATTCAGGTTGCTGGTCAATTAGCGCACCACTACTGTCTTTCTCCGAGTCAGCTTGTGCTGAACCTTGATGCTCATAGACATTACCGGGAGATGAGGTGAAGGAACCGGATTTGAATGGATCAGCACCAAATCCCGCCATTTTAAAACCGCGCGCGCTGGCATTCATGGCGACTTTTGCCAACCAGCGTTTGAGCAACAGCCCGCGCACCAGCGGGATAAAACACAATAGAGCCATCAGGTCAGTAATGAAACCCGGAATAATCAGCAACACCGCACCCACAGCCTTAAAGAGTCCATCCGCAAGAGCCTGTGCAGGCATAGCACCGCCGCTGCGGACATTCTGCGCCGCTTGCAGCATGCTGGAGGCTCCCAAATAACGGAGCAGATTGGCGCCGAGAACAATCATCGCCACCAACCAGATGATCACCGCCAAGGCCCCGACTTCCCCGCCGATTTCAATCATCAACCAGAGTTCTAATACCGGTAATAACAGGAGGGAGAGTACAGATATGCGCATTAATCAGGCCCAAAGTCGTGGAGTTGGCAGTTTACCACTTGTAACTCACGCCCAGCGACATACGCGTATCTTTACCTTTACGCGCTGGCTGCGGTTCGTTATCCAACCAATAATCAATTTTGAATTCGGAAAAGATACGATTGAGGATCATCGAACTTAACCCCTTGGTGGTCTTCACCCTCCAATTGGGTTCATCCTCGGTTGATTGCAGCGTCTCATTGTTATGAAAAAAACCAACACCCCAAGGCAAGTTGTAACGGAAATCAGTGGCAAGACGCAGCGCCATAAATGAATCCTCCGGGGCAAAGTCACCGATCAAATTAATAGGGAATACGTAACGCTCATCCATATAAGCCAAACCTGTTTTTAGCGATGACGCCGAAGTAGAGGCTTCAAAAAAATAATAGCCCGCTCCCGCCCCCAGGCTTTTGTATTTCGCCGTACCCCGCTGTGGATCTGCACCGATCAGTGCGCCGTTATACCAAAACCAATGGTCACCCAAAAACCAATCCAGTGAATAGCGGGTATTCCAACGTTCCTGCGGTGCAGAATAAAACCAGGACGAGCGCACGTATTCAGCACCCATTACATGGCGAAAATCACTGCTACGAAAATCCATCTCACGCTGTAAGTTCCACTCATCGCGCACCAACTCACCTTCAAGCCGATCACCGTTGCGCAATTCCACCACACCAGCCTGCGCACCAGAGCTCAAGAGCAGAATAAAAAAGACGATAAGATACTTCACAAATTAACCTGTTCCGGTTTATCAACTGGCCCGTGTCAATTAAAGTGACCGCGTCAGCAGCGGGCAACGCCAGAAATGTTAATAGTGTTAATTTAGGTTAGGCTTGGGTTTATTGCGGTAAGCGCAGGTTTTGCAAGATCAATTTACAGGTATATCAGTCAATATGGCATCAGCTCCAGCAAGTACCACCCCTGCAACCAACCGGGAAGCTATTTATCTGGCGCTGATGTCTATCCCCGCAGGCAAAGTGATTACCTACGGGCAACTGGCTGCCTTGGCCGGCTTACCCGGTGCAGCGCGTTTGGCAGGAACAGTTTTATGCGGATTGCCAGAAACTACTGCATTGCCTTGGCACAGAGTGATTAATGCGCAAGGAAAAATTTCGCTGCCGCCCGACTCGGCTGCGTACAAAAAACAATGGCAGCGCTTACAAGCAGAAGGCGTAGACATAAAAAATGGAAAAATCAGTTTGCGTATTTATGGTTACAATAATCAACCGCCATTTAAATAACGCAATTTCTTATTCGTATTGCTGAAACAGCACTGAACTAAAAAATTATGACACCAACTGCGCAAACATCACCCGAACAAAACAACTACAAAGGCTGGCGCGGTATCAAGCGCGCGTTTGCGACTCCCTCCGCCCTCACCATGCTGTTTTTAGGTTTTGGTTCTGGCCTGCCATTTTTATTGGTGGGCGTTACGCTCTCCACCTGGTTGCGCGATACCGGTGTCGCATTGAGTGTGATTGGCTTGATAAGTTACGCCAGTTTTTTTTATGTGCTGAAATTTTTGTGGGCGCCATTAATTGATCGCTACCCACTACCCTTTTTAGGCCGCCGCAAAGGTTGGCTGGCGCTATCGCAATTACTGCTCATTGTCGCGCTTGCCAGCATGGCGATAATGGGCCCGCAATCATCGCTGTTGATATTTGTTGCGCTTGCAGGAGTTGTTGCGTTTGCAGGCGCTACGCAAGATATTGTTATTGACGCCTATCGCATTGAAGTGGCTCCCCTGGAATCGCAAGCAGCGCTCGCGGCGACCTATATTTTGGGCTATCGCTTTGGGTTGATTTTATCGGGCGCCATCGCACTCTATTTAGCAGAACTCACTGGTTGGACGACAGCTTATTTAATAATGGCCGCCTGTATTTTACTGCCGTTAATAGCGGGCTTATTATCCAAAGAGCCAGCTGCACAAGAATTAGTCGTGCGCGAAATTCGTTTGCGGGATGCATTTATAAAACCCTTTCAGGAATTTTTTTCACGCAATGGTTTTTGGCTCGCGCTCGCACTATTGGCGTTTGTGGGATTATTCAAATTACCCGACCAAATGATCGGTGTGCTAGCTGGCCCATTCTATTTGGACTCGGGTTATACCAAAGCCGATATAGCCACAGTCTCAAAAGTGTACGGCGTGTGGATTGGTATTGCAGGCGCATTTCTAGGCGGGATCTGTATAGCGGCATTTAGTTTGCGCTCAATGTTGGTGATAGCGGCGCTTGCTGTGTCAGTTTCCAATATTGCCTATTTGTTGATGGCTCATAACCCGGGGGAAAGCTGGGCTTTTTTTGCCACAATCAGTGCAGACAATTTATCGCAAGGATTTGCAGGTGTTGTTTTAGTCGCGTTTATGTCAAGCCTTACCAACCGCAACTTCACAGCAACACAATATGCGCTGCTCGTTTCACTCGCACACCTACCCGGTAAATTTATTGGCGGTTTGTCGGGCTATATCGTGGAAGCAAGCAGCTATTCCACTTTTTTTATTATGAGCACCTTCTCGGTCATACCTACACTGCTGCTGCTAGCATGGATATGGCATCGTATTCAGGACGATAAAACCCAATAAACCAGAGCGATTACCAATAACGACTACCAACAAAAAGGCCGCCGGATTTTTTCCGGCGGCCTTTTTGTTTATAAAAAAATGTTAAAACCATTTGGCTTCAAAAAATTTAATCCCTAAAGTTTTCAAATTGCAACGGCATGTCAATATCCTCGGCAGCGCGCAACATGGCAATCGCCTCTTGCAGATCATCACGCTTCTTACCAGTAATACGCACTTGGTCACCTTGAATCGACGCTTGCACTTTTAGCTTACCATCTTTAACCATGCGCACTATTTTTTTCGCCAGCTCAGTTTCCACGCCAGTGCGCACAACAATATCTTTCTTTACTTGCTTGCCTGCAGTTTTAACCGGCTTGATCTCCAAACAAGAAACGCCGATACCATTTTTGTGAAGGGCACTTCTTAGAGAATCCAACATAGCATCAAGTTGATATTCGTTGTCCGCCGTAATCGTAATTTCATATTCCTTGCGCTCAAACTTGGCATCTACACCCTTGAAATCGTAGCGACTAATGATCACTTTACCGGCCTGATCGACCGCATTGGTGAGCGCATGTTTATCAACTTCTGAAACCACATCAAATGACGGCATAACTAACCTCGTTCAAACAAAATTAAACCACTATTAAATCGGCAGCGTTTAAACAACCAATGTTGCAAACGCAATCGCACAAATCCAAAACAACAGCGAGCGCGAATAGAGCGGCAAACTGGATTTCACCAATGCAAATGAATAAGCGGGTTCGGAGTGAGTGGTGATCACATCACCCGTCAGATCTTCAATAATATCCTGCGTCTCCTCTTCCATTTCTTCCTGCATTTCGGCTTTTTCTGCGGGTTCCATCTGTGCCATAGCGGCGGCAGAACAATCAGTAGAAGCGCCTAATGCGCCGCGCAGACATTCATTCAATACATAATCCGATGGGCTGTGCATATCCAATAAATTTTTGCGCAGAGGGCAGGTTTCAAAATTGCCAACAAATGCCCAGGTAACACCCATCAAACGTACCGACGGCAACTCCAGCAACCACAACCATTTGCCCACCGTTGTTGCAGCATCGCTGCCATCTTCCGAAAAATCGCGATACAAAACACTCAGGCGGTATAACAATGCACCAAAAGGTCCGGCAATAAAAAACCAGAACAACACCGCAAACATGCGCTCAAAACCGCGATAGGCAAACACTTTCAGGGCTTCAGAGTGTAATCCACGCCAATCACTTACATCGGCAACAGGTTCACTTGCGCGCAGACGATCCAATAATTGTGCCGCTGCAACATTGTCTCCACGGGTGGCAAGCGCAATATAATCTTGCGCATCAGTCAAAATATTCCCGCGCCCAAGACTGTAAAGCAAAACCGGAACATAGAGAAAAAATAACCACTGCTTGCCTGCAAGCTGATGCACCAATAAAAATGCAAGGACTAAGACAACCAGAGGAATTAGCAGTGCCAAAATCAACGGCAACGCGGGCGCAGCAGAGATACCAGGAATTTTTTGCAGGCGATTAATTAGCCATTTGTACCAGCCATCATATTGAATAAAACTGGCCGAGCCGAGCCAATAGACGATAGCGAGTACAGCAACCAAACTGAGAAAAATCATTTTTGTTAATCACTCGTCAGTCAATAGAGAGAAATGGCATTAGCCGAGAGAATTGCGATACCGCTGCCAATCAAACGCGGAACCGGGGTCGGTCTTGCGCCCGGGTGCTACATCTGAATGACCAGTGATACGCTCAGGTGTTAGTTTAGGATAAGTCAGCAGCAACTGGCGAGAAACTTTCTCCAGCGCCCGGTATTGCGAATCGCTGTAGGGAATGTCGTCTGCCCCCTCCAATTCGATACCAATGCTGTAATTATTGCAGTCGGCGATGCCGGCAAAGCTGGAGCTACCCGCGTGCCATGCGCGCGCATCAAATGGAACAAATTGCGTGACTTTACCGTCACGTTCGATGAATAAGTGCGCAGAAACCTTGAGTTCAGCGATAGTTGAAAAATACGGATGCAGGCTTGTATCCAATGTATTTTGAAAAAACTTCTGCACATAACCACCGCCAAATTCACCCGGTGGCAAGCTGATATTGTGGACAACCAATAGGCTGATATCGGTATTTTCAGGGCGAAGATTAAAATTGGGCGACGGACATTGTTCAGCCCACTGCAGCCAGCCATCAATGATCATCGCGCCACTTTCAGGAATATCGGTCATCTAAACACCTTACGCAGGAATAGTCCGGTCTTGCGCCCACACGCGCAAGCTTGCGATTTGCTCGGACATCACCACTGAGAGCGGACTGGTTGCGGCAATTTCGCGCAACAAAATATCCGTAGCAAGTGGCTTACCCTCTGCACCAGCCGAGTAGAGCGCGGCGATAATCGCCTGCTCAATTTCCGAACCAGAAAATCCCTGGGTCGCATCGGCGAGCTGATCAAGATTAAAGTTTGCAACAGTACAATTGCGCTTGCGCAAATGAATCGCAAAAATATCTTTGCGCACACCTTGCTCCGGCAGATCGACAAAAAAGATTTCGTCGAGACGGCCTTTACGAATTAATTCTGGCGGTAAACGAGAAATATCGTTACTGGTAGCCACAATAAATACACGCGTGCGCCGCTCTGCCATCCAAGTAAGTAATGTACCGAGTAAACGTTGCGATACACCGTTGTCGTTGCCGTCCTGCGCCATGCCTTTTTCGATTTCGTCGAGCCACAACACACAGGGCGACATTGCATCGGCGAGCTTTAATGCCTCGCGCAAATTTCTCTCTGTTTCGCCGTGAAATTTATTGTAGAGCGCTCCCACATCCATGCGCATCAGCGGCAAGCCCCACAAACCAGCAACCGCTTTGGCCGCGAGACTTTTACCCCCGCCCTGCACACCCAACAGCAAAATACCTTTGGGGCGATCGAGTTTGGAATCGTCGTCGTTAAATGCATCGCGCCGGGTTAATAACCAGCGTTTTAAATTGACCAAGCCACCGACATTGGAAAAATCTTCTGTCTGCTGTTCAAAGCTGACGACACCTTCCATATCCAGCAGCGCGAATTTCGCTTTATTGATGCGCGGCAAATCATCTTCATTAAGTGAACCATCATTCCAAATTGCCGAGCGCACCAAACGGCGCACATCGCTCGCACTCATACCCTGCAAATTGTTCACGACTTTTTTGAGGGTCAGATTATCGGTTTTTACGCGCGCGCTGGCATGGCGATCAGACCAATCTTTTGCCTCTTCGCGAATAATCTCCATGATCTTGTCTTCATCGGGCAGGGTCAGTGAATAGGCGGCGCTGTAGCGCGTCAGCTCAGGCGGTAAGCGCAACTGATGGCTGAGCAAAACAAGAGTATGCGGTACAGCAAAATGGTTGAGTGCAATATCTTTTAGCAAACGCACCACTTGTGGTTGATCGGCGAGGAAGGGATGAATATCACAGAGGGCAAACATTGCGGGTTGTTGCTGTTGTTTGATATGGCGCAACATTTCTTCCGGTTCATTTAACTCGCTGCCTTTGGGTACCAGTTGCGGGCCAAAATTCAAGCGTGCAAGCCCTTCAGTAACCGACCAGCGATGCAGATCCTTACCGTGTTTATTGGCAACTTTGAGCAGCACGTCCAGCGCCTTTTTTTCCTCGAAGGTTTCAATCACTAACAGTGGGATACGGGAATCTAACAGCAGTTTTATTTCGTCAACGTCTTGCACGCTTGTCTCCTTTCAGCCGGGCGAATAGTTATAGTGGCTGAACAAGCATGAAGTGAGGATTGCATCCTTGCAATAGTTTTTTACGCGGTAAGCATGTTGCGAATATCAAGGAGCGCTGATATCAATCACCTGGCGCAAGCGAATATCACTACTGGAAGCACCCACCTGGATTTCATAGCGGCCAGCATCTACGCCATAGGCTTTTTTCTGTTCATCGTAAATCAGCAAATCTTTATTGGGCACAAGGGTAAAACTCAACTCGCGCTGTTCACCTTTTTGCAGATGCACACGTTGAATCGCACGCAATTCTTTCTGAGCGCGCGAACGCAGAGGATTAACCGGCTTGATATACACCTGCACCACTTCATCGCCCGCGTATTTACCTGTGTTTTTTAACTGCATCCGCACCTTGATTGATTCACCCGGAGTGAATGTTTTTTGATCCACGACCAAGTGAGAATAGTTAAAGCGAGTGTAGGACAGCCCATAGCCAAAAGGATAAAGCGCCTCACCGGTAAAATAGCGATAGGTGCGGTTATGCATGGAGTAATCATCAAACGCGGGCAATTTTTCATCGGCTTTATAAAACGTAACGGGCAAACGGCCGGCAGGATTTACATCGCCAAACAATACATCTGCCATTGCATTGCCTCCGCGCTGACCGGGATACCAACCCATCACAATCGCAGGCAAGTTTTTATCGGCCCAATCAACCGCCAAGGCCGCGCCGCCGGTCAATACCATCACTATTGGTTTACCGGTTTTATGCAGAGCCTCCAATAATGTTTGCTGAATTGCAGGCAAGCGAATATCGGTGCGGTCACCGCCGGCAAAACCGGGGTAATTTACTTTCATTTCTTCGCCTTCCACATCGCCGGTTAAACCGCCGACAAAAATAATGACCTCGGCATTTTGTGCAATTTCAATTGCCTCATCGAACGGTGCCTTGGCGCCAGGTAAACGCCAACCCAAACGCACTTCGGCATCGCGAATATCTTCAAAATATTCGAGGGTGATGTCGTAGGCCTTTTCCGCTTCCAGCTCGACCTGTACATTGTGGCTGCGTAAACGCTCGGCCAAATCCCAGGAATCGATCAGAGTTTTGCCGTTAATTTTTAATCGCACACCATCGTTGGCGCTGACATTTAATTCGTACTTTCCCGAAACGGGCGGCAGCAATTGCCCCGTCCAACGCACACTGTAATTATCACTGGGTACACCCGCGCCCGCTGCAATTTCACCACGCGCGACTAGCGAATCGGTGGGCGCACCGCGATCCCAACGAAAGGCAATACGCGCATCGATACGGGTGAGCAATGGCGCACCTGTCAAATCAGCAGTTTTAAAATATTCTCCCCGTAAACCTTGTTCGGTCGAATTTGCCGAGGGACGTAAATAGGTGGGTTCAATCACGGGCGCTGCGCGCGGATCTTCCCTCCCCTCGACCAAATCCACTCCGCGCGCATAGCTTATTTGCGCATTAGGAACTGCTGCACGGATGCCATGCAGAACCGTCACTGGTGCCGCTGGTGTGCCGTAATAATTGCCGAGCAGCGACATCACTTCGTCGGCTGTCGGGCCGATGACGGCAATGCGCTTGAGCGATTTTTTTAACGGCAAAATACCCTTATTTTTTAATAACACGATCGACGACTGCGCGGCTTTGCGCGCGAGCTGGTCATGTTCTGCAGATTGATTTATTGAATAAGGAATTTGTGCCCAGGGCACCATGCTGTCAGGATCAAACATTCCCAAGCGGAAACGGGTTAAAAATAAACGACGCAGCGAATCATCCAACTCTGCTTCCGTAATCAACCCTTGTTTAACTGCGCTTACTAACGCGTGATAGGTTTTTCCGCAATTTAATTCAGTGCCTTTTTTAACGCCGAGCGCTGCGGCTTCTTCAGCCGTTTTTACTATCTTGTGATACAAAAAAATATCTTCAATCGAATCGCAGTCGGATACCACATAGCCGGTAAAACCCCAGTCTTTACGCAGCACATCAATTAATAACCGCTGGCTGGCCGATGCCGATTCACCATTGACGCGGTTGTAAGCGCCCATCACCGAAGCAACATTGGCCTCTTGCACCAAGGCTTTGAATGCGGGCAAATAGGTCTCGTATAAATCGCGCTCACTGGGATAGACATCAAAACGGTGACGATCTGCTTCGGGGCCGCTGTGCACAGCAAAATGTTTAGCTGTTGCATCAGTTTTGCGATATTTGTGTGTGGGTGCATCGGCGTAATCACCTTGCAAACCTTTTACAAATTCAACGCCCATCCGACTGGTGAGGTAAGGGTCTTCGCCATAGGTTTCCTGGCCACGCCCCCAGCGCGGATCGCGAAAAATATTGATATTGGGAGACCAGAAGGTAAGGCCTTGATAGCGCAGCCGCTGATCGTGTTTAGCAAATGCATGATGCTTTGCGCGGCCTTCATCGCTGATCACCCGTGCAACTTTACCAACCAACTCAGAATCAAAGGTCGCAGCCAACCCAATCGCTTGCGGGAATACAGTCGCATCACCCGCTCGCGCAACACCGTGCAACGCTTCGTTCCACCATTCGTATTTAGGAACACCCAAATGCGGAATTGCAGGAGCGTCATTCAGCATCTGACTGACTTTCTCTTCCAATGTCATACGAGCGACTAAATCCGCCGCGCGTATTTCAAAACTGCGTGTTGAATCTTGGTAAATTGGTGTGTTTGCGCTGGCGGGTTGTTCAGGAAAACATAACAGCGAGCAACTGCCTAACAGCAGCAGCGACAGAGAGCGAATAAAAACCATAGTGAGCTTTCCCAATGGACCAACAGCCAAATTGTTATTGTTGATATGACTATAAATAGGGTTTTACTTGCATACAAGTAAATTAGGGTTAAGCCACTGCTGGATTTCTGTTTAAATAGCCTATCGCCTAAGGGGAAACCATTATGTCCAGCACACGTTTAAGCTTAATCGACACTTTCATTATCAATGCCGACCGCGCCCTGCGCACGCTGGCAGCAGGCAATGATATGACGAGTGAGCGTCCATCACCCGCCCGCCCTTTGGATGAAGCAGACCTCAGCGACGCCGAACGCAAAAAATCCGCCGCGTTAATGCGCGTAAATCATACCGGCGAAGTCTGCGCCCAAGCGCTCTACCAAGGTCAGGCACTCACCGCTAAATTACCGAATGTACGCGCAGAGATGGAAAAAGCGGCGGAAGAAGAAATTGATCACTTGGTCTGGTGCCAAGAACGTATCGATGCTCTCGGTAGCCACACCAGTTATTTGAATCCAGTATGGTACGGACTCTCATTTGCGATTGGCGCAGGTGCAGGTCTGGTAAGTGACAAAGTCAGTTTGGGCTTTGTCGCTGCGACTGAAGATCAAGTCTGCAAACATCTACAAGATCACTTACAAGAATTACCGGAACAGGATGTCCGCAGTCGCGCGGTTGTCGAACAAATGCTGGAAGATGAAGCGCGCCATGCGGATATGGCATTGAACGCGGGTGGTTACAACTTCCCTACACCGGTAAAAGGCCTAATGACGCTAGTGTCCAAGGTAATGACGACAACCAGTTATCGAATTTAAAGATAAAGTCTTCGCGCAAAACTATCACGCAAAAAAATGCCCGCTCTCAGCGGGCATTTTTATTTCACAAAACCAATTCTAAACTTAGGCTTCGCGAATCTCGTAAGAGTGGGTAATCTCTACACCACCCGCCTCCAACATAATCGATGCTGAGCAGTATTTTGTCGCAGACAACTCCACCGCACGCTTTACCTGTGCTTCCTTTAATTCTTTGCCGGTGACCAGAAATCTCATATGAATCTTGGTAAACGGTGACGGCACACCTTCCGCACGTTCCGCATCCAGCTCGCAGCGGCAATCAGTGACTTGCTGCCGCGCTTTAGTCAAAATACTCATGAC
>Ga0114942_1000381_pt1 | contig 12671 bp, 12 predicted proteins | sample LowerColdCreek_FD_88674 | JGI IMG/M metagenome (GOLD analysis project Ga0114942, IMG submission 88674) | Groundwater microbial communities from Cold Creek, Nevada to study Microbial Dark Matter (Phase II) - Lower Cold Creek | ecosystem: Environmental > Aquatic > Deep subsurface > Groundwater ... | reverse complement strand
GGCGCCACCGAGGCCGCCCGGCCCAGCAAGCGCCACGGCATCGAGTGGAACAACCGCTATGTGCCCTCGCCCTGGCTGCTGATCGACGCCGACCTGGCCTGGACGCGTGCGCGCTTCGCGGACGTCGATGCCGCCGGCAACCGCATCCCGAACTCCGTCGACAAGGTGGCCTCGATGGCCGTCACGCTGCGCGAGCTCGGGCCCTGGTCGGCCAGCCTGCAGTGGCGCTACCTCGGCTCGGGCGCGCTGATCGAGGACAACAGCGTGCGCTCGCGCGCGTCCCTGACGACCAACCTGCGCGTCAGCCGCAAGCTCTGGGACAAGGCCGAACTGACGGTGGACCTCTTCAACCTGGCCGACCGCAAGCTCAACGACATCGAGTACTTCTACGAGTCGCAGCTGCCCGGCGAGACCGCACCGGTGGCGGACCGGCATGTACACCCGGCCGAGCCACGGACGGTGCGGGTGACGTTCAGGATCGAGTTTTGATGCTGCATTCGCAGCCCACGCCAGTCCGCCGAACGAGCCAACGTCACGGCCTCGTTTGTCACACTGCGCTTTTACGATCGTGCGATGCCACGCTTCCTGAAGCTTCTTGCCCTCCTTGTGCCGGTTTTGGTTGCTTGTGGTGGCGGCGGTGGCGGCGAGAGCCCCGCAGCCCTGACATTGGCTACTCCAGCAGTCAGCACCACCTCGTCGGCTGCACTGACGTTGGAGGGATACCGGGCAGTCCGGCAGCCGGCCACTGCGCCCAGCGCGCAAGACGCGGAGCAGGCCCGTGCGTTGGCAATTCGGCTCACGGTGCCCGCGCAAATCCAGGGCGACGGCATCGTGCTTTCGGTGAGCCGGGATATAGCCCGCCTGCAGCTGCTCAACGCGGCCGCTTCGGGTGACACGGCCAAGGAACTGGCAGCCATCAGTCCTCCCGGTGCATTGAGCGCGGCCGCCGCTGTGCTGACACTGCCGCTGCACCGGGCGCTGTTTGTCCAGCCGGGCACCAAACTGACCCCGAACTTCTGGACCGCCACCGAACAACAGTCGGCGCGTGCCTCGGTCGATGGCTGGCTCGCGCGTGAGACGCAATTGGGGGGCGCTGCTGAAGTTCCCCTTTCCCTGTTTTCGGGGAGCCATGAGCGTCGCCTGGCCATAGAAGACCGTCTCGCTGTTGGGTTGAGCTGGCCAGCAGCCGCAGCGACACAGGCCTTGTTCACCGATGAAGCAGGTCAGCGTTACTTGGTGAGCGCGTTCCGCATCAGCGGGCTTCTGGCCACGCTGAGCACCGCGACCTACCGTGCCGATGCCTTGTCGGTTGGTGGCTGGGCCGTGTTGAAGCTGACACCCGCTGCGGGCACCTTGGCACAGTTCGGTTCGGCCCAACTCGCTGCGGCGCTGAAGGGCAGCTCAGAAGCGTTGCTGCAACCCTCTGCTGCGCAGCTCGTGGTGGGCGATCTCGTTCTGCCACCGCTGACGATGGGTTCGTCGTCGGCGCTCAACGGTGTGGGCCTGGCTGGTGCATCCTTGGTCTTCAATGCCGAGCAGGCCAACCTGGTCGCCATGGATGCGGTCGGTGGGCAGTTCGCCAGCGCCTTGTCGACCTCGATGCAACTCGACCTGGACCAGGCTGGCTTGAGGCTGGACGGCAAGGCCTGGGTAGGCTTTGCGTTCAACCCGCAGAACGTCTACGCGAACACGGGTTATGGCGCAGTGACGACCGGCGGACCCTTCCCGTCTGCAGGGGGACCGTTCGTCGTGACAGTGAACACAGCGTGCTTCGAGGGCACTTGCGGTCTGCGGGCCTGCCCTGCTGATGGGCCAGTCCTGCGAAGCTTCTTCCTCGCCCTGCTAGACCCACGCGGCGTCTTGCAGGCATTGACCTGGGTGCAAACCGTGGGCAAGGTCGCCGACTGCCGCTGATCTCACCACGACGGCGAATCGCTGAGGGTGCGCTCACCTTGGCGGGCAGGGCTGCTGGCTCGGGGGGGGGGTGATGTTCCAGACCCCGATCAGGACGCTTGCGATGGCGCCCCATTGAAGCGCCCTTGCACGCGGGCCGGTCCGGCCAATGCACCAGTGTCATGCGCCTTCTGAAAGCGTGGATGCCGGATCGGTATTCATGCTGGCCCGTTTCTCGCATCTACTCCCGCTGGTTTCGTTACAACCACAGGAGATCCTTGATGCAACCCATGACCTTCGTCCAGCGCGCCGCCTGCGCAGCGCTGCTGGCGGCCAGCGCCTTCGCCGGCCTGCCGGCACTGGCCCAGACCACCAAACCCACCGTGGTGATCGTCGCCACCGGCGGCACCATCGCCGGTGCTGGCGCTTCGGCGCTGAACAGCGCCACCTACCAGGCTGCCAAGGTGCCGGTGGACAAGCTGATCGCCGGTGTGCCCGAACTGGCCAGTGTGGCCAATGTGCGCGGCGAGCAAGCCTTCCAGATCGCCTCCGAGAGCTTCACCAACGACAAGCTGGTGACCCTGGGCAAGCGCGTCTCCGCGCTGGTGAAGGACCCGGAAGTGGGCGGCGTGGTCGTCACCCACGGCACCGATACGCTGGAAGAGACGGCCTTCTTCCTGAACCTGGTGATCAAGAGCGACAAGCCCATCGTCGTGGTCGGCTCGATGCGGCCGGGCAGCGCGATGTCGGCCGACGGCATGCTGAACCTGTACAACGCCGTGGTGGTGGCAGCCTCGCCCAGCGCCAAGGGCAAGGGCGTGCTGATCACCATGGCCGACGACATCCTCGCCGGCCGTGATGCAGCCAAGCGCGTGAACATCAAGACCAGCGCCTTTGGCAGCCAATGGGGAACGCTTGGCATGGTGGTCGAGGGCAAGACCTTCTGGTTCCGCAGCCTGGCCAAGCGCCACACCGTCAACTCCGAGTTCGACATCGACACCATCGACGCGCTGCCGGAGGTGTCCATCGTCTACGGCTCCGGCAGCATGAACATGGCGCTGTACGACGCGGCGGCCGCGCCGGGTGTCAAGGCCATCATCAACGCCGGCACGGGCAATGGCTCGGTGCCCAACTACGCGGTGGACAAGCTCAAGTCCATCCGCGACAAGGGCGTGCTGGTCATCCGCTCCAGCCGCGTGGCTGACGGCATCGTGCTGCGCAACGCCGAACAGCCCGACGACAAGTACGACTGGGTGGTCGCCCACGACCTGAACCCGCAGAAGGCCAAGATCCTGGCCGCCGTGGCCCTGACCAAGCCGCAGACCACCGCTGAGCTGCAGCGGATCTTCTGGGAATATTGATCAGCGACGACGCTGAACAAGCCCCTCGCGCCCAGCGCATTCCTGCGCTGGGCGTCCCGGGGTGTCACCAGGGCGGCGACTCGCTGAGCGCTTCCTCGGGCACGTTGGCCGGCAGCGCGGCCGGCGCCGATGCACCGCCTGCGGCGGCGAAGTCATGCTCGCCGCCCAGGCCCTCGATCAATGCCGGGATCAAGCCGCCCAGCTCGCCGGTGGCCAGGGCCAGGTCGGCGTCGAACGCCTCGTCGCCGCTGGCCTCGGGCTTGCCTTCGAACGCCAGGTCCAGGAAGCTGATCTTCTTGATCGCAAACCCCTCGGTCAGCGTGAAGGCCACGCGGTCCTTCCAGCTCAGCGCCAGGCGGGTCGGCATCTTGCCGCTGGTCAGGTGGGCGCGCACCTCGTCGATGTCCAGCGGGTGGCGGGCGTAGCGCACGACGGGCTTCTCGTCGTCGCTGCCCTTGAGTTCGCACTCGCGCTCGATCTGGAAGCCCTCGGGCGTCACGCCGTCCAGCAGCCAGGCGGCCATGCAGGCGGCGGGGCTCTCGGCGGTCTGCACCAGCTGCAGGCTCAGGCCGGGGCTGGCCTGGATCAGCAGCGTGATGACCTCATCGGCGCGGCTGCTGGAGCCGGCGTCGACGAACAGCAGTTGCTGCGCTGGCGCAATCCACACCTGCGTGGCCGAGGTCTTGGTGAAGGCGCGCGGCAGCAGCTCGTGCTGGGCTTGCTCCTTCAAGTCCTTCTTGGCCTTCTTGCCAGGCTTGCGGCCGGTGGTCTCCTCGATGTGCTCGGCCAGCTCGTCCACACGCTCCTGCACGACGGAGGAGGGCAGCAGGCGCACCTCGCGCTTGAGCTTGATGAGCCAGTGGCCGTCCACCACTTCGACCAGCGGTGCGTGCTCGATGCCGCGCGGCGGCGCCCAGCCCACGGCCAGGGGCTGCGTGGGCGCGCAGGGCAGAAAGGTTTCCTTGGCAAGCTGCTCGGCAAGCAGCAGGGCGTCGGCCGTCCAGCCTTCGCCGATGCGGTAGGTGATCAGGTTCTTGAACATGGGCTCTGGAGAAACAAGAAGCCCGCCAGCGGCGGGCTTCGGAAACGGGAGCTGGATTGTCTCAGGCCTCGATCAGGACTCGTCCAGGATCTGGCGCAGCAATTTCTCGAACACCTCGACCGACTGCCCGCCCTGGATCAGGTGGCGCTGGTTGACGATGACGGCCGGCACGGCATGGATGCCCTGGGCGTGCACCTCGGCCTCGGCGGCGGTGACCTCGGCGGCGTAGCGGTCGCCGGCCAGCAGCTCGCGCGCCTGGGCCTCGGGCAGGCCGCTGGCGGTGGCCAGCGCCAGCAGCACGGCGCGGTCGGAGATGTCGCGGCCGTCGGTGAAGTAGGCCTTCAGCAGCGCCACCTTGAGCTGGCGCTGCACCGCACCGCCGAAGGCCTCGTCGGCCCAGTGCAGCAGGCGGTGGCCGTCGCGGGTGTTGTAGATGCGGCTGCGCGCCTCCATGCGGAAGTCAAAGCCCAGCGCCGCACCGCGCTCGCGGATGGCCTGGCGGGTGCCGGCCAGCGCGGCGGGGCTGGCGCCGTACTTCTCGCTCAGGTGCTCCTCGACGTCCTGGCCCTGCGGCCCCATGCCGGGGTTGAGCTCGAAGGGATGGAAGTGCAGGTCCAGCACCAGCCCCGGGATGCGCGCTGCCGCCGCTTCGAGGGAATACAGGCCGATGGCGCACCAGGGGCAGACGATGTCGGAGATGAAGTCAATTCGCATGCCGGCATTTTCGCGGGCCAGGAACGACCCCAGGACTTGAAGGCCTGCGCCGCGCGTGACGGGCTTGTCGATGGTCCGCCCCCACATGCGCGGCGGACCCGCATTTGCGCTAGCGTCCGGGGCATTCGCACTTGGCAATGACCCATGACCGATCCGACATCTGCCTACACACCGCCTCAGGTCTGGACCTGGCACAAGGCCAGCGGCGGCCAGTTCGCCAACATCAACCGGCCCGTCGCTGGCGCCACGCACGAGCAGCCGCTGCCCATCGGCCGCCACCCGCTGCAGCTCTACTCGCTGGGCACGCCCAACGGCATCAAGGTCACCATCATGCTGGAGGAGCTGCTGGCCCTGGGCCATGCGGGTGCCGAGTACGACGCCTGGCTGATCCGCATCAACGAGGGCCAGCAGTTCGGCAGCGGCTTCGTCGACGCCAACCCGAACTCCAAGATCCCGGCCCTGGTGGACCGCAGCGGCGCCGAGCCCGTGCGGGTGTTCGAGTCGGGCGCCATCCTCGTCTACCTGTCGGAGAAGTTCGGTGGCGCCTTCCTGCCGGCAGGTGGCACCGAGCGCGCGGAGGCGCTGAGCTGGCTGTTCTGGCAGATGGGCAGCGCGCCCTTCCTGGGCGGCGGCTTCGGCCACTTCTACGCCTATGCGCCCACCAAGCAGGAATACCCCATCGACCGCTACGCGATGGAGGTCAAGCGCCAGATGCATGTGCTGGACCGGCTGCTGGCCGGGCGCCGTTTCGTGGCCGGCGAGCAGTACACGGTGGCCGACATGGCCATCTGGCCCTGGTATGGCGCGTTGGCCAAGGGGCAGCTCTACGGTGCGGGCGAGTTCCTGTCGGTGCACGAGTACCGCCATGTCATCCGCTGGGCGGACGAGATCGCCCAACGCCCCGCCGTGCAGCGGGGCCGCAAGGTCAACCGCACCTGGGGCGAGCCGGCCAGCCAGCTGCATGAGCGGCATGAGGCGAGCGATTTCGAGTTGAGGACGCAGGACAAGGTGGCGCCGTGATCACCCTGTACGACTGCGCCACCGCCCCCAGCCCGCGGCGCGCGCGCATCCTGCTGGCCGAGAAGCGCGTGGCTCACGAGACGGTGCAGGTGGATTTGCGCAGCGGAGAGCAGCTCGGCGAGGCCTATCGGCGCATCAACCCGCAGTGCACCGTGCCGGCGCTGGTCACCGAGGAGGGACCGGTGCTGACCGACAACGCGGCCATCGCGGCCTATCTGGAAGCGCGCTTTCCCGAGCCACCGCTGCTGGGCCGCACGCCGCTGGACAAGGCCGAGATCGCGGGCTGGCAGTGGCGCGTGGAGTTCGAGGGCCTGATGGCCGTGGCGGAGGCCTTGCGCAACAGCAGCCCGGGCATGGTCAACCGTGCGCTGCCCGGGCCGGTGGACCATGCGCAGATCCCGGCGCTGGCCGAGCGCGGCGTCGCCCGGGCGCGGCAGTTCTTCGCGATGCTCGACGCGCATCTGACGGGCCGTGACTTCATCGCTGCCGGCCAGTTCAGCATCGCCGACATCACGGCCGTGGTCGTCGTGGACTTCGCACGGGCCATCCGCCTCAAGCCGGTCGAAGAGCACGCCGCGCTGCGCCGCTGGCGCGAGGCCATGCAGGCGCGGGGCACGATGGCATGACGGCCGAACCGGCACTGTCGCTGACGACCCACGACGACCCGCCGGCAGAACTTTGCCGGGTCGTCGACGCGGGTCTGGGCGAGGCCAACGACAAGGCAGCCCCGCTCGACGACGTGCGGCCGCTGGCCACGTTCGCCCGCCTGGCATCGGGCGAAGTGGTCGGCGGCGCCATCGGCCGCACCTGGGGCAGCTGCTGCGAGCTGCAGCAGCTCTGGGTGCATGCCGACCATAGACGGCGCGGCCTGGGCGCGCGGCTGCTGCAGGCCTTCGAGGCGCGCGCCCAGGCTCGTGGCTGCCAGACCTTCTATCTGGAGACCTTCAGCTTCCAGGCGCCGGCCTTCTATCGGTCGCAGGGCTATGAGGTGGCGCTGGAGCTGGCAGGGTTCGCGCCGGGCATCGTCAAGTACACGATGCTGCGCCGCGCCGGGCACATCGTCAGCGCCGCCCCGACTTCTCCAGCCTGACGACCTCATCCAGCAGATACGGCCGGTCGCGCTCGAAGAAGCCCGGGTCGATGTTGGTGTTGGGCAGGTGCAGGAACCGGACCCGCTTGTTCTTCAGCAGCGTCAGGCTGTCGCTGAAGTAGTGCTGGAAGAGCCGGTCGAGCTGGCCGCTGGCATAGGCCTTCTTCAGCCCGTATTCCAGCCGCTCGGCCAGCCGGGGCTGGTCCTTGGCGACGAAGAAGTACATGGGCATGTAGGTGAACACGGCGAAGTCGTCGACGACGGCCAGGCCCGGATAGGCGGCCCGCTGGGCCCGCAACTCCGGCTCGACTTCGTAGACGCTGCGCATCAGCAGCTGGAAGCGGCCCGAATGCAGCATCGGGATCAGCGTCGGGTGAGCGCCGCCGTAGACGACCTTGAAGCGGTTGTCCTCCAGGATCTTGGCGCTGGACCAGCCCGGGCCCTGGCCAATGGTCAGTGCGCGCAGGTCGTGGATGGTCTTGACCGATTCGTACAGCGGCTGCTCGCTGTCACGCCCGAGGAAGAAGCGGAAGCTGGCCAGCCCGCGCATGATGGGCACGCGCACCGGCAGGGCGCCGTCCAGCCACTCCTGCGTCGGCATCGCCACGGCGACCGAGAGGCGGCCGCCCCTGGAGAGCTCCAGCAGCTGGCGGCGGATGACGGTTTCCTCGCGCTGCCGGACGACGCGGTAGGGGCCGTACTTGTCGCGCGACAGGTCCAGCGCGAGATCGAGCAGCCGGTCCGCGTAGACGCGGTGCGGCGCCTCGCGTTCCATGTACGGGATGGTGACGACCTGCGGCTGTGGCGTCGCCGCTGCCGCAGGCAGCAGGGCCAGCAGCATCAGCAGCGCGGCACACCACCGCATCAACTTAGAGCTTCCGGTCGCTCGGCCGTGCCAGGTAGAACCACTCCGTCCCCGGCAGGGACTTCACGTTCGGGAACACGATGCGCCCCTCGCCGGGTGCCAGCACGGCCTCGCCGCTGGCGCGGGTGCCGATCTGCTGGCCGTGGGCAAGGGCGTCGAAGCTGGCCCACTCGCGCGCGAAGCTGTCACCCATGTCCTCGCGGTCGATGACGTCGTAGAGCTGCAGCAGCTCAGGCGGTTGCGCCGGCCGGTGCGGCTCGACGGCGCTGTCGTCCAGCATGCCCAGGAACACCAGCGCGCGCAGGATGGCCAGCCGCGCCACCTCCGGGCCGTTCGGGTCCAGGTGTTGCCCGCATTCCAGCGTGATGGCCCAGCCGCCGGTGGAGCGCATGTATTCCGTGGTGCCGACGCCGTAATGCGGGTCGGAGATCAGCGAGGCGCGGCGCGAGCCGTCGTGGCTGCGCTGCTGGCGCCGCTGCAGGCCCAGGGCGTAGGTGGACAGCCAGCCTTCGACGATGCGCGTCACGCCCAGTGCCGCGGCCAGGCCCGACTCCGTCGCCTCCTGCGTGAAGGGCTCCAGCTCGCCGCTGTTGTTGCGCGGACCGATCATCGCGAAGGCCGGGCCCTGGCCCTGGAAGCTGTGCAGGTCGAGGATGCCGTCGTGCTGCGCGATCAGCGGGCACAACACGCGCGCAATGCGGTCCTCGTAGTCCTGCGCGATGACGGGCGGGCGCAGGTTGCGGTTGAGGTTGCGGTCGCCCTCGCGGCGGTTCAGCTGGTGGGCCAGCGGGTTGACGATGGGCACGAAGGTCAGCGTGCCGCGCTTGAGCGTCAGCTCGCCGGCGTCCAGCTGGCGGGCGATCTCCGTCATCGCCTTCGTACCGTGGATCTCGTTGCCATGCACGGCACCTGTCACGAGGAACCTCGGTCCGGGCTGCAGGCCGGCGAACTGGTGGATGCGGATGTGGGTGGGCTGGGTCATGGCGTGAGCAGTGCAGCGGTAGACAAGGCCTGGCCGGCCGCGAACACGCGGCGCGGCAGCTCGGCCACAGGTTGGCCGGCGCGGTAGGCGGCGAGGCGGTAGAGGGTGGCGAAGGCGAAGTCGGGCGGCGCCTCGCCTGCACCCAGCACCAGCTCGCCGCCGCGCCGCACGGCGTCGGCCAGGAACGCGGGCAGGCGCAGGTGATAGGGGTTGCGGGCGATCTCGCCGGTGTGGCGCTCCAGCGCGGCGATCAGGCGTGCGGTGTCGGCAACGTTGGTCTCGACCAGCGCGTTGGGCTGGCCCTGGGTGGACCAGAACTCGGTCAGCGCCAGCACGGTGTCCACCTGTGTAACGGCCAGGGCTTCGACGACGAGGCGGTGGACGCCGCGATGGCTGGGGTTGTCGTCGAGCGCATGGGGTGCGAGGACGAGGGCAGGGCGGTGCTCGGTGAGCAGGGCGGCAAGGGCTTCGACCTGACCGGGCTGGATGGCGTCGGCGCGCACATCGGACAGGCCCTCGTCGCCAACCCGGATGCAGCCGAAGCCCAGCACCGCGCAGGCCGCCTGCAGCTCCGCCCAGCGCGGCCCGCGGCGTTCGGGGTTGCTGCCCAGCGTGACGGCGACATTGCTCACGCGCCAGCCGGCTTCCTGGCGCAGCCGCAGCGGCAGCGCGCCGACGATGCATTCGTCATCGGGGTGGGGCGCGAAGATCAGGCAGTGGCCGGGGCTGGCCTCCGGCGCGGGTGCTGCATGGCGGTCCGGCGGGTTGCCCAGCAGGGCGGCGAAACGGGTCAGGTGCTCGCGCCAGCGCGCGAGGTCGGTATCCAGGGACATGTCGACATCCTACCGAGACGGCCACGTGGCCAGCACCACGCCGGCCAGCGCCAGCCCGTAGGCCAGCGCCTGCTGGGTCGACAGCGCCTCGCCCAGCGCCAGCCCGACCAGTGCCGTGCTGATGGGCAGGAACACCATGAACACCCCCGCCTTCGCCGCCGGCAGCCCGCGCAGGCCGGCCATCCACAGCCAGACGGTGATGACGCTGGCGGTGGCGGAGTAGTAGGCCAGCAGCGCCCAGTCCAGCGCCCGCGGCGCGCCGAAGTCGAAGCTCAGGCCCTGCCAGATCGCCAGCGGCGTCACCAGCGCCAGGCCCCACAGGTTGATGAGCGCGCTGATGCGCTTGGGGCCCAGGCCGGCGGTCAGCTTCTTGCCGATGACGACATAGCAGGCCTCGCAGAAGACGGCGGCGATCAGCAGCAGCGCGCCGACCGTTGTGGTCTCGGCGCCGCCCTGCTTGCCCGTCGCGACCAGGGCGATGCCGGCCACCGCGCAAGCGATGCCCGCCAGCGTGCGGCCGCCCAGGCGCTCGCGCAGCACGGCCCAGCTCAGCAGCGCCACCGCCGCCGGGATGCCGGCCAGGATGACCCCGGCCACGACGGCCGAGCTCTGCCGCAGCCCGTACAGCATGCAGATGGAGAACAGGAAGTTGCCGAGGAAGGATTCGAGGAACAGCAGCAGGCGCGAGCGCGCGTCCAGCGGTGCCTCATGCGCCGGCTTCTTCAGCCACGGCAGCATCAGTAGGGCCGCGAAGCCGAAGCGCAGGCCGGCCAGCAAAAAGACGGGGAAGGCCGCCACCAGCAGCTTGGACAGGCCGACATAACTGCCCACCAGGCTGGTGCTGGCGGCCAGCAGCGCATAGGCGCGCCAGGGCGTCATCAATCGATGCTCAGTGCAATGAACTGAGTGAACTGGGCAGCATTGAAGTTGTTGTCGGCAACGAGGATCAGCGTGCGTTTGCCGTCGACGACCGGCCCGAACGTGAGGCCCTCGATGTTGTCCAGCGCCAGCACGCTGCCGTCGTCATTCTTCAGCGTGGACAGGTCCAGCAGCAGGCTGCGCTGGACCGGCACCAGGTCGCGGCCCTTGATGCTGGGCCAGCCGGACACGTCGGTCGCGCCGCGTGTGTCGATGCGAAAGAGCTTGATGGTGGTGCTGGTGGTCTTGCCCGTCAGTGCTGAGCGGCCGGGCGTGTCGGCACCGTCGGCGTAGGCGCGCTCGATGACGATGAACTCGGTAGCCGACAGCGCGAGGATGTCGGGCACGCCGTTGGTGGCGAAGCCGCCTTCGCGGGCCGGCGGGAAGGGCAAGGGGGCGACGTCGTAGATGTACTCGGCGCCGGGCTTGCCGGTGGCCAGGTCGAAGGACAGCATGCGCGCCCTGCTGCCCTGGCCCACGGCGGAGGGCAGGCTGTCCTGGGCCAGTCCGTTCTCCACCATGGTCCACAGCGTGCGGCCGTCGGGCGTGATGGCGACGCTTTCGAATGCGAGGTTGTTGTGCGGGCCGGTGTCGCCCGCCGCCAGGCCGCCGGCACTGCCGGTGGGCAGGAAGTAGGTGGGCAGCGTGAAGTCGCCGGCCGGCGTGCCGTCCAGATGCATGCGGTGCAGCGTAGGCGGCTCGGTGATGGCAGAGGTGCGTTGGCCCTCGTCGGCCCAGTAGATGAGCTTGCGGGGTGCATCCAGGCGCAGGCTCTCGGGGTCGATGCGGTTGCGGCCGAACGGCCGGCCCTGGCTGTCCAGCAGGGTGGTCATGCCCACCCAGCTCACCCCGGCATGGCCGGGGTCGGCGCTGCGGCGGAACTTGGCGAGGTCCAACGCCAGTTCGTAGAAGCGCGCCGGTCCGCGGCCGCTGCGGTCATCGCAGATGGCGAGGTAGCGGCCGGTGGCGGGCACGTAGTCGATGCTGGACAGCCCGCCGGCCGGCAGGCCGCGAAAGGTCGTGCTGGTCGGTACGATCTGCTGGCCGAGGTAGCTGAGGTTCTGCGCGTGTGCAGACCCTGCCAGGAGCAGGGCGAGTAGCCATTTCATTGAGTCGTCTTAGGTGGCGCGGCGCAAGGCGCCTCTGAGGGTGTCGATGATGCGTTCGATGTGGCCGCTCTCGATGATGAGCGGCGGCGACAGCGCGACAGTGTCGCCCGTCGTGCGGATCAAGAGGCCCTTGTCCCAGCAATCCAGGAAGACGTTGAAGGCACGCTTGGCCGGCTCGCCGGGCAGGGGCTTGAGCTCGATGCCGCCGACCAGCCCGATATTGCGCACGTCAATGACGTTGGGCTCGTCGCGCAGCGAGTGCAGGGCGGCTGCGAACTCGGCCTGCATTGTCGCCGCGCGCGTCAGCAGGCCGTCGTCGGCGTAGGTGTCCAGCGTGGCGATGCCGGCCGCGCAGGCCAGGGGGTGGGCGGAGTAGGTGTAGCCGTGGAAGAACTCGATCAGGTGCTCGGGCCCGGTCATGAAGGCGTCGTGGATCTTCTGCTGCGCGAACACCGCGCCCATCGGCACGCAGCCGTTGGTGATGCCCTTGGCCACCGTCATCAGGTCCGGTGTGACGCCGAATGTCTGGGCGCCGAAGGGGTTACCGGTGCGGCCGAAGCCGGTGATGACCTCGTCAAAGATCAGCAGGATGCCGTGCCGGTCGCAGATGTCGCGCAGGCGCTGCAGGTAACCGGCCGGCGGGATCAGCACGCCGGTGGAGCCGGCGACGGGCTCGACGATGACGGCCGCGATGGTCGAGGCGTCGTGCAGCTGCACGAGCCGTTCGAGGTCATCGGCGAACTCGGCACCGTGTTCTGGGACGCCGACCGAGAACGCGTTGCGCGCCGGGTCGTGCGTGTGGCGGATGTGGTCCACCCCGGCCAGCAGCGTGCCGAACATCTTG
>Ga0114942_1000380_pt1 | contig 12707 bp, 11 predicted proteins | sample LowerColdCreek_FD_88674 | JGI IMG/M metagenome (GOLD analysis project Ga0114942, IMG submission 88674) | Groundwater microbial communities from Cold Creek, Nevada to study Microbial Dark Matter (Phase II) - Lower Cold Creek | ecosystem: Environmental > Aquatic > Deep subsurface > Groundwater ... | reverse complement strand
GTGAGCTGATTATGTATTATCAGTCCAGGCGGAAAATGTGTTTTGCAGCTGAAGGCTTAATTCAGGGTGCTGCCCGCCAGTTTAATACGGACATTCAGTTGAGCCACCCGGTTTGTATGCATCAGGGAGCTGATTGCTGTACTTTAATTGTGCACTTTCCGGAACAAAAATGAGCGAACCTTACGACTATTCGCGGGCCTGGCAACGGGAAAAACTGGCGCGCCAGCAGGCTGAGTTATTGTTGCAAGACAAAACCCGGGCCTTGTACGAGAAAGTACTGGAACTGGAAGCCAGTAAACGCGAGTTAGAACAGGCGCATGAACAGTTGCTGCAAACGCAGAAACTGCAGGCCATTGGCCAGTTGACCGCAGGCCTGGCGCACGAAATAAATAATCCACTGGCGTTTTGCCTGGCAGATATCCGCACGCTGACAGGTTATCAACAGCAGCTGTCGAACGTTCTGGATCAGGTGTCGCAGCAGCATCCCGCCAACGCGGCATTACTACAACAGGCAAACACCGGCTGGTTGCTGGCGGATTCGGCGGATATTGTCGAGCAGTTAGAGACGGGGCTGGGCCGGATCCAGCAGATTGTCGGACAATTGCATCATTACAGTGCGCTTGGCCAGTCCGCCGCAGTAAGAATGCATGTCACACAATTATTGGCTAATGTCTGGCTGAATATTGGTACGGAACGGCTGGTTGGCATTGAGGTGCAGCAACAACTACGCGAGGCAATGGTTGATGTGCATTGTACTGAGATGGTGATTGCATTGACGCATATTTTCGATAATGCGATCAAAGCAGAACCATCCATTGTCCGGGTGGATTGTAAGCGACTGACTGAGCAGCAGGTTACGCTGGTGATTGAAGACAACGGACATGGCATGTCAGCCGAGGTGCTGTCACGGGTGTTTGATCCGTTTTTTACGACCCGCGATGTCGGCGATGGCCGCGGGCTTGGGCTGACGGTTAGCTACGCCATAGTCCGGCAGCACGGCGGACAGATCGAATTTCAGAGTAGCCCGGGGAAGGGCACCGTCTGTACCATCACTTTACCTTGTCTGGATAGCTGATGAAAAATAACAACGCCGGCAGCTGCCGGCGTTTTTGGTTTGAACCCGTTGTTTAGTAGCCTGCCGCCTGGCCGTCTTTACGAGATTCTGAAGCACCATAATAGACGCCGCTGACCGGGTCTTTTTTGATCGCCTGATAACCACCATACCCCCCCAGTCCATAGCGGATATCGTGACCTTTTTGCAGCAGCTGCTGGACAGTCTGCCACGGGATACCACGTTCCACTTCGGTGTAGCCGCCATTCTCCAGATACATACCGGTATTGTCAGTAGGTTCGGTATTGCCCAGATGCTGCCAGCGCGCGGCATCACCGGCTTCCTGCAGATTCATGCCGTAGTCGATCATGTTGACGACAATCTGCACATGGCCCTGTGGCTGCATGGCACCGCCCATCACACCAAAGCTCATATACGGCTGGTTATCTTTGGTGATAAAAGCCGGAATGATGGTGTTAAATGGCCGTTTGCCCGGAGCATAAGCATTGTGATGTTTCGCATCGAGCGAAAACATCTGGCCGCGGTCCTGGAAGCCAAAGCCAAGGCCCGGTACGACCACTCCTGAGCCCATACCACGATAGTTACTCTGGATTAAAGACACCATGTTGCCGTCTTTGTCGGCGGTGGTCATATAGATGGTGTCGCCGGTGTACAGATGCGGATTGCCGGCATCGACCCGTTGTGCGGCTTTAGGGCCAATCAGTTTCGCGCGCTCCTTGCCATAAGCTTCAGAGATCAACTGTTTGACCGGCACTTTGGCAAAATCCATATCGGCGTAGAACTTGGCTCTGTCTTCAAACGCCAGTTTTTTTGCTTCGATCAGCGTGTGCAAACTTTCCGGGCTGTTAAATCCCATACTTTTCAGGTCAAAGTTTTTCAGGATCTGCAGCATCTGTAAGGCGGCGATACCCTGACCATTCGGCGGCAGTTCCCACACATCATAACCACGATAGTTCACTGACACCGGCTCCACCCAGGTTGAGCTGTGGCTGGCGAAATCGTCATAACGCAGATAACCACCTTCTTTTTGCATAAAAGCATCGATTTTTTTCGCGATAGCGCCTTTATAAAACGCGTCGCGGCCGCCGTTGGCCAGCTGTTTATAAGTGGTTGCCAGCGCCGGGTTTTTAAAGATATCACCGGTTTTTGGGCCTTGGCCATTAATAGTGAAAGTGCCTTTAAAATCACCGGGTTGAGTCGATAACCGCGGCACCGAATTCTGCCAGTAATAGGCAATCAATTCAGTGACCGGGAAGCCGTTTTCGGCATAGCTGATAGCCGGTGCCAGCACTTTCTTCATCGGCAGCTGGCCGAATTTGTCGTGCAGACTGAACCAGCCATCGACTGCGCCCGGCACACTGATAGGCAGCATGCCGAGTGGCGGAATATCAGTACGGCCCAGCTTTTTCACTTCGGCCTGTAGCTGTTCCAGCGTCAGGCCTTTGGGCGAGCGGCCTGAAGCATTAAGACCAAACAGCTTTTTGTCTTTGGCGGACCAAACGATGGCGTACAAATCACCACCGATACCACTGCCGGTGGGTTCCATCAGCCCCAAAGCAGCGTTGGCAGCAATAGCCGCATCGATGGCATTGCCGCCTTGTTTCATCACATCCAGCGCAATTTGCGTGGCCAGAGGTTGACTGGTGGCTGCCATCGCCTGCGTCGCAATCACTTCAGAGCGACTGGCAAATTCCTGACCTGTCACACGGTCATAGGCCAGACTTTGCGCTGCCGGCAATAGCAGCAGCGGGATCAACAAAGACAAAGGGGTTACACGCATTGAAGCATACTCCGTGAGCAATTCTGAAGTTAGTTTAGTGATTTCGAAACTACTGCTTAGCCCGGTTGATTACCAGACCACCGCGACCAAAGCCCCGGCACCGGAGACAGGCCGCAGTCCGATGCATTGGTCATTCCATCAGCAGCTGGCATTATGGATGACTACTTTCGCATAAGTGTCCCGAAGGAACTGATTTCAATGAAAAAGCTGCGCTGCTCTGATTTTCGTGTTGCCGCACTGAGCCTGGCTCTGGTGGGCCTGACTGCCTGCCAATCGACGGTGCCGCCGCTGGACCCGCTGATTGGCGACACTGGTCAGCCGCTGTCAGCGGTGGCGCAGGCCGCCGATGTCAAAACCTATGATTTGGCACTGGAAATTGACCCCGCAACGCAAAGTATCAGTGGCGTTGGCCGCACCGGCTTTGTGCTGTTGCAGCCTTCAGCGCAAGTGGAATTAAAACTCGACAGCCGCTTTCACATCGACAAAATTGAAGTCGGCGGCAACACCGCGACTTATCAGCGCAGTGGCGGTGTGCTGACGATCGCATTAGGCGCGGAACAACCAGCCGGCAGCGCCGTGGATGTGGCGGTGTTTTATCGTGGTCAGCCACATGTGGCGAAAAACGCGCCTTGGGCTGGTGGTACGGTCTGGGCAAAAACGCCGGATGGGAAACCCTGGATCGCCACCGCCGTGCAGTGCGAGGGCTGCGATTTGTTCTGGCCTTGTAAAGACCATTTTGCTGACAAAGCCGATTCGATGCGTATCCGCCTGACCGTGCCGAATGGTTTGTCAGCCGTCACTAACGGTGTGCTGCAGCAAATCACACCGGTCGGCAAAGACAAACAGCAATTTGACTGGTTGTTGTCGGTGCCGGCCAGCGATTACAACATCGCGCTGAATATCGGGCCGTTTCAGCGCATTCAGGACAGCTACACCAGCGTCAACGGCAGCAAAGTTGCAGTCGAATTCTGGGCACTGCCGGAGAACGCCGACAAAGCCAAAACCTTGTGGCAACAGGATTTATTGCAGCAAGTACAATGGTACGAACGCGTGCTCGGGCCATACCCATGGGGCAATCAGAAACTGGGTTTTGTCGAAACGCCGCATCTGGGCATGGAACACCAGACCGTCAATGCCTATGGCAAAGGTTATAAACGCGACGATAACGGTTATGACTGGCTGGCGCAGCATGAATTGGCGCATGAATGGTTTGGCAATTTAGTCACGCATAAAACACTGAATCACGCCTGGATCCATGAAGGTTTTGGTTTGTATATGCAGCCGGCTTACGCCAAAGATAAGCTGGGCATCGCCGCTTATCATTACCAGCTCTACAAATCTTATTTAGGCCTGCTGAACTGTGATCCTGTGGTGCGGACCGGGACTGTCACGTCCGACGAAGCATTTAACCCGGATATTTACGGCAAAGGCGGTTGGACCTTGCATACGCTGCGATATCTGGTCGGTGAACAAGTATTCTGGCAAGCGACCCGGGAGCTGTTGTACGGCACGGCCGACACTGCAACTATCCCTTTCCCGATCACACCGAAATACCGCACGACAGAAGACTTTATCGCCATTGTAAACCGGTTAACCGGCAAGGATTATCAGTGGTTGTTTGATGTCTATTTGTATCAGGCTGCGCTGCCCGAATTGATCGACAGCACAGCCGGCACTGTGCGGACGCTGAGCTGGAAAGTGCCGGCGAATAAACCGTTCCCGATGCCGGTGCCGGTGATATTGAATGGTCAGCCGACCGTGCTTGATTTCAGCAAAGGACCGGTGCTGCTCAAGGCGTCGGATCAGCTGCAAATTGACCCACAGATGCAGATCCTGCGGCAGTTGCCGTTGATTGGCCTTTGTGAAGAAAATCAGCTGAAAGTGAAGAATAAACGCAAGGGGTAAGCGGGAGATGCGGTGCACGAGGTTCACTCGTCACCGCACTTATTCATTTACTGCGTCAGGATCACCAACACGCCGCTCCAGTCGAGGCCATAGCTGGCACCTTGTAGCGGCGCAATTTCGACGCCAGTGTAAATGGCTAAAAACGGGATGCCGGCGGCGGTACACAAATCGCGCACAATTTCGGCTTCTTCGCCGTCGCTGCCGCTGATGGCCGACATCCTGCCACCACAGTCGAAGTACAGCGCCAGCTTGCCGGTTTGACCGGCTGCTGCAATCTCTGCCAGCAAACGGCTGGTATTGTCGTGCGCTGATTGCATCATCAGCACCGGATCGCGGCGCATTAACATCACTTGTTGGCCTTTGCTTAAATCGGCCTCAAATAACATCACCGCAGTATCGTCCGGTAACACACCGGTCATTAAACGCGTGACCAGCTGTTGTTCGTCCGGATCTGTGCTCAATGGCCGTGCCAATGCCAGGCTGGTGACGGGTAATGGCTTACCGCTTGGACCGTGTTGTAAATGACGCCATTGCTGGCCACCGGTCAATTGGTCGAATAACTGCACTATTGGTTGTTGATCTAACTGGTACAGGTAGGGCCCAAACACATCAGTCACCGTGAACTTGCGCTCTGATAACGGCACACAACCATGCATGATGCAGCTGGCCAGCTGAAATTGTCCGGCGAGCTGCAGCGCACTGGCGCTATGCCGGCTGACGCCGTCGCCACAAAATTGCCAGGTTAAATTAAAATTACCGTCGCCCAACAAGCCTGCGCCGAACAACGGCAGGTGTTTTAAGCGTGGATGATGGGTGCCGGCAATGATCGGGCCTGCAGGGATTAGAATTGGTGGCTGTTGTGGTGTCGCGGCAAACCGGACTGAATCAAAAAATAACAACAGGCAGCGACTATCGGGCAAACTGGGCAACTGCCCCGCTAATACTTCGCCGGACAAATACGGGTCGCGATAGATGTCCTGGCTGGTCGCCAACTGCCATTCCCAATCGTCGCCCGCCATGATCACAACGGCAGCACATGGGCCCTGCGTCACACATCGATCCGCCCAGCACAGCCCCATCGCGGAACCGCCAACAATCGGCACCCAATCGCCTAGTAGATGCCGCATCCCGGCATAAAAGTCATGGGCGTCGAGTTCGCCGCTGCAAAATGCCAGCGCCAGCCGCGGCGTGAGTTGCGCAGGGAGGTCGTTTAATGCGGTGGTGACGGCCTGAACTCCGGCCTCAAATGCCTGTACTGCTGTACTGTTCCCTATTACAACGTGCATCGGATCCCTGATGATTAGCAAAATAGCACACCATTGTACCTAGTTTTGTTTAAAAATCAGCCTGATTTGTCAGGTTTAATCGTTGAATGGTCGTTGTTTGATGTTGAAGGCGGGATTGTGGCAGATGCGGTCGTTCGTAAATGCACGGGGGTTATGTGTACGGTTTACCTTACCTACCCTTCGAATGTAATCGTAGGTACCGGCAAGCAAAGCGTCGCCGTACGATCGCCGTTAAGATACATCACCTATCAAATGCCAGCAATTCGCCCAAAGCTGTAGTATTTACAGCAGTCCGGCGCTGCGGTGATTATAAATCCGGATGGTCATGATGATCAGAATGGTGGCGATCAGAGCCGATACGGCGTGGTGCATGAGCAAATGACCGAGCATAAAAGCCGGCACGTCCTGCCAACCATCAATAAGCATTAGTTTCGTTAGCAACATTGCATACGTCGCAAGATGAAGATATAAACCAGTGCGGAAGATTTGACCCAGACGTTGCTGCAGCGCTTGACCCAGACCAGAGCCGAACCAGCGCAAAGCGATTAATGCAACGATACAAAGCCCGAGAGTCAGCATCCCCAATCCTAACAATGAAGTCTTAGCGACAACAGCACTGGCCAGATACCAAGGTAACATCAGTGATCACTCCGCGATTATTTATCTATTCAGTAATTTGGCTGACATCAGCCAGCGAATCCCAGACCATATCTGCGCTTTGTAAATCGGTTGCTGATAATTGCTGACCACTTAATACCAGAACCTTTTTTGCAACGCCTGCGGCGCTGGCTGCCTGCATATCGGCCACTTTGTCGCCAACCATCAGACTTTGCGCCGGATCTATGCCAAATTCGCGCATCGCTTGCAGCAACATACCTGGATTGGGTTTTCGGCAATCGCAGTCAATGTTGTATGGCTCCTGGCCTTTTTCCACGTGATGCGGGCAATAATACACACCGTCGATTTTTACACCATGTGCTGCAAACTGCTGTTTCATCCAACTGGTCAGCACGGCGAAATCCTGCTCACTGTAATATCCGCGCGCGATACCAGATTGATTGGTAACCACAATCAGTAAATAGCCGAGGTTTTGCAGATGGCGGCAGGCGTCAAACACACCGTCAATAAAATCAAAATGTTCCGGTTTAAATGAATAGCCATGATCAATATTGATCACACCGTCGCGGTCGAGAAATGCAGCCTTGCGTAAGTTCATCAGAGTCCTTCCTGGCGGATCACTTTATCCAGCATTTGCTGTACATGTTCCACGCTGATTTTTTCCATAATAAAACCACCTTTGACCCGGATGCCCCAGGGTAATTCGGCGGCCGTTTTGCCGGTCTGTGCTTTCAGTTCGGCGTGATAAGCGTCGACCACATATTGGCGATATAAATAGGGCCCGGTGCGGCCCGGATTGCTGTGGCCATAAAGACCAATCACCGGAGTGCCGACAGTTACCGCCATATGCGCTGGTCCGGTATCCGGAGCCAGCACCACTGACGCTTGCTCCAGCAGCGCCAGCAGTTGTTTCAGATTGGTTTTGCCGACCAGATCAATGATGCCGGTTTGCGCCTGCGCTTTGATTTCACTGGCTAATTGCTGCTCCATCGCGGTAGGACCGCCACACAGATAGACACTAAAACCTTGCGTCGCGGCATAATCAGCGATGGCAGCATAACGCACCGGCAGCCAGTTGCGTTCAGCTTTGGAAGCGGCCGGGCAAATCACCAAGTGACGTGTGGTGGCAGGGTTCAATTGTGCTTTGGCCCAGTCGCGGTGCTCCGCGCTGATCGGCATCTGCCACTGTGGTTTGTCCTGTCGATTTTGTAAAAACGGCACGCCCAGATGACGGGCAAAACCGGCGAAACCATCCAGCACATGCGGCTGTTGTTGCGGCGCAATGCGTTCCTGCATAAATAGCGCATGCAGCTCTTTGGCGCGTGACCAGTCAAAACCAATTTTGCGCCGCGCCGGGATAAACAGTGACGCGATATTGGCACGTAGCGCCACCTGCATATGCAATAACACGTCAAATTGCTGGCCTTTGAGCTTGTTGCGCAAATCAGTGTATGCGCCAAGACCGAGCTTTTTATCAAACACAATCAGCTCTACGCCGGGCAGATCTTTCAGCAACATCGCTTCAACTTTGCCGATGATCCAGCTGATTTTGGCCGCTGGATAATACTGCTGGATCGCCTGCACCGCAGACACGGCATGGCAGACATCGCCTATTGCAGACAGGCGCAAAATACAAATCGATTGCAATTGCTGTGGTGCCTGTACCGGGAATACTGGAGCAGACATCAGGCCTTACCCTTTGATTTTTTTGATAATGGCGCTGGTAGAACACCCATCGACAAACTGCAACACTTTCACTTCGCCACCCGCTGCCAGCACTTCATGTGCACCGACGATAGTCTCAACAGTGTAATCGCCGCCTTTGACCAGCACGTCCGGTTTCACCTGCAGGATCAATTGTAGCGGTGTGTCCTGTTCGCTCAGGTCATCACCAAACGGCAACACCCAGTCGACCGATGCCAGACTGGCCAGCACCGTGGCACGTTCTTCCAGCGGATTGACCGGTCGGGTCTCACCTTTGAGGCGTTTAATCGATGCGTCCGAATTTAACCCAACGACTAAGCGGTCGCCCTGTGCTTTGGCCTGCGCCAGATACCGCACATGGCCAGCATGCAGGATATCAAAACAGCCATTAGTGAAGACGATACGCTCGCCATTTTGTTTGGCAAATTCAATGTGTTGCAGTGCTTTGTCAAACGGCGTCAGGTAAACATCGCCTTGTGAGAACAAATGCGAGTTGAGCTTCGCTGCCAGTTCCTGTGGCGATACTGTAGCAGCGCCCAATTTCGCAACGACCAGACCTGCCGCCAAATTGGCGATTTCGACTGCTTGCGGCATGGCCATGCCAGCGCCCAGCATGACGGCCAGGGTGGCAATCACAGTGTCACCGGCACCAGTAACATCACTGACTTCCAACACCTGCGCTGGAAAATGGTGGGTTTCGCTGGCGGTGATCAGTGTCATGCCGTGTTCAGAGCGGGTCAGCAGCATCGCTGCGATACCGCAGCGTTCCAGCATGGCGCGCGCAGAACTGAACATGGCAGCTTCCGAGCTGGTATCGCCGCCGGCTAAGCGGAATTCTGACAGGTTCGGCGTGATGATATCCGCCCCGCGGTATACGGCTAAATCGGCTTGTTTCGGGTCGACCAGCACAAACTTACCGGCTGCTTTAGCGGTAGTGATGATGCGGCCCACCGCGGCTAAAGAGCCTTTGGCGTAATCGGATACCAGCACAAAGTCATAATCAGGCAGCAGGGCTGCCACTTTGTCGGCGAGTGCTTCGGCCTGAGTACGGCTGAAATTTTGTTCGATATCCAGTCGCACCACTTGCTGGTGGCGTGAAATCACCCGCATTTTGGCAATAGTCGGATGCTCGTCCTGCGCCAGCAACTCAGAGCGGATACCGTCCGCGGCCAGAATTTGCGTCAGGCTGTCGCCGTTATCATCACGGCCGACCAAGCCAAGTAAACCAACCTGCGCATCGAGATGCGCAATGTTACGCGCCACGTTGGCGGCCCCACCGGCTTTATCTTCAATTTTGCTGACCCGGACCACCGGCACCGGCGCTTCCGGCGAAATCCGTTGTGTATCACCCTGGTAATAACGGTCCAGCATCACGTCGCCGACCACCAGCACCCGAGCCTGTGACAAATGATTTAAACGGCTGATATCAATCATAAAATGCTACTCAACCTACCAGAACCAGGTCCAGCGCTTCGCAGAGCCAGTGACCGATAAACATATGCATTTCCTGAATGCGCGCGGTTTCGTCGTAGTTAACGATGATCGGCAGCTGCGCGATGTCTTTGACTTTACCGCCATCGCGACCAGTCAGCGCCACGGTAAAGGCTCCCAGTTCATTAGCCGCCGCCAGCGCCAGATTAATATTCGGGCTTTTGCCGGAAGTGGTCAGGCCGATGACGACATCGCCGGCACGGACCAAACCGCGCACCTGACGTTCAAACACGCTGTCAAAATGGTAATCGTTGGCATGCGCGGTAAGGATTGACGTGTCTGTAGTCAGCGCAATAGACGCCAGTGGACCCCGTTCAGCTTTGTAGCGCACCATAAATTCAGCGGCCAGATGCTGGCTGTCGGCGGCGCTGCCACCATTGCCCATCCACACCACTTTGCCACCGGCTTTAAGGCAGGCCACAACGGCATCCAGCAACTGCTGGCTTTGCGCGGCATATTGTTCGGCAACGGCAAATACTTCGCGGTGACGGGCCAGCGCAGCGAGGAAACTTGGGGTCTGACTCATGCAATATGTCCTTCAGAAATTGGTTCAGAACGGCCTAACAGGCGGAAAATGTCTTTGAGCACCAACTGCAGCCCGGGTTCAAACTGTTGCACCGGTTGCAGCGGCTTTTTTAACGCTTTATGGCATTGTGCCACGATGTCAGCTTTGGCTAAAGTCGCCGGGTAAATCAATCCTTCAGCCGCGCAGGCTAATACGCGGTCTGGTTGATCACCAGCAACCGGCACTGCGACGATATTTTTACCCAGCACTATGGCCTGACCCATCATATCGCCGCCGCCACTGACAATCAGTGCCGCCCGATTTAATAAAGTCATCAGCTGTTGATTCTGCATTGATTTGATCACAGTGACGCAGTCGGTCGATGCCAGCTCACCGCTGAAGTTGCCACCAGCAACCAGCAGCGCCGGTTGCTCCGGTGTGGCAACAGCTAGCGCGGCCTGATAAAACTCTTCGGTGGCGCTACGGCCCTGTACCTGATGTCCGCCACCGCCGGCCGCCCAGACACTATAAGGTTTTCCATCGAACTGACTGAATTCAGCCGCCAATTCGGCTTGCGGGTTACTGAATACCGGGCCAGTGAAAATAGGTTCATCTTTGCCAAGCAGGCGCAGTTTAAAGCGTTCCAGCGCGGTCAGGTCACCATCGACAAACTTAAACTGCACTATCCAGTGCGCGTCGAGCGCACTTAAACGCCGCAGCGCAAACCCTTTGGCGCGTTTTTTCTTATGCTGCGACACAAACACCACTTTGGCGCCGGCTTTTTTCGCGGCGCGAGCCTGCGACGCGCGGCCGGAGCAATCGAAGATCACCAGGTCCGGTTTCAGATCCTGCAGCAAGGCATTGACGACAGTTTTTTCTTTGGTGGCTGAATTATTCAGCAAATGGGTTTTAAATGGGCAGCTTGTGGCTGTAGGGGCATGCCGGTTCAACACAAACTGAATATCCAGCGTCGGGTCCAGCTGGATTAGTGCCTCGGCAATGATCAGCGAACGCATATATTCACCGATGCCCTTGGGGCTGGAGACGGGCAAAAACAAAATTCTGGGAGCAGCAGTTGTCATACTTGTCTGACCTTTGACAAAATTGCCGCCAGTATAACGGAAAGCCGATGCTGATGCGTAGCATCAAAACTGCAGTATATGCCCGTCACGTGGCACGGTTATCTGCATTTCTTGTTGGATGCGTTGTTGCCATTGCACGGCGATTTGTTCCAGTTCACCGCGTTGTTGCAATATCTTGGCAGCCTGTTGCCAGCGTTGTACCAGCTGCAGGTCTGCCGCTTTGGGCATGATCAGGTAAACATTACTGCTGCGCAGCGTCATCGCCAGTTTTGGTGCTGCCTGCAAGCCCGTTTGTTTATGCAGTACATAAGCAAGCTCAAGACTATCGGCGACGATGGCCTGCACTCGGCCACTATGCAGCATTTGCAGGTTCTGCTGATGGCCGGTGACGGCAACCAGATTGGTAAAACCGAGCTGCACCAGATAACTTTCCCGGACATCTCCACGCACCACGCCAACAGCGCTGAGTTTGCGCAAATCTGCCAGACTGTGCAGTTCCTGCTGGCTTTGGGCCGGGACATAGATTTGCCAGCGTTTTTGCAGCACTGGCAAAATCCAGTGATATAAGCTTTCGCGTTCAGCAGTCCGGGAAAAGCTGAACAACAGAACGTTGTTTTCCTGTTGTGCCGTCAGCATCGCGCGTCCTTCCGGCATCAGCTCAAGTGGGCTTTGGTCTTTCAGCTGTCGTTGCAGCGCTTTAACCATGTCAACTACAAAGCCATCGACCTGACCGCCAGGCCCCATAAAACTAGCCGGAGGTTCTTCTACGGTGATAATACGCAGGGCCGGCGCTTCGGCGGCACTGTGGCCAAATGGCCACAGTGTTAACAGAAAAATCAGACAACAGCGCAATAACATGCAGAGTTCCGTTCGCATTTTGGAGACGTAAGCCCAGTTTAGTCAGCATTATGCGCTTCGGCAAAGTCTGTTATTTACTGACTACTGTGCTGATTTGCTGGCGGGCGACAAAATCCAGTACTGTCGCGTTGATACAATAACGTGGTAAACCACCCGGGCCATCCGGAAACACGTGACCTAAGTGGATCCCACTGACTTTGGCGCGAATTTCAATCCGTTCCATGCCGTAGCTGCGGTCCGGCAACTCGACCACACTGCCAGCCACTGGTCGCGTGAACGACAACCAGCCGCTGCCGGAATCAAAACGGTCGCGGGTGTCAAATAACGGCAGGCCGCTCAGTTTGTCGATAAACACGCCGTCCGGGGTGTTTTTGAAAATTTCATATTGTTTGCAAAACCGGCTGTC
>Ga0114942_1000379_pt1 | contig 12708 bp, 14 predicted proteins | sample LowerColdCreek_FD_88674 | JGI IMG/M metagenome (GOLD analysis project Ga0114942, IMG submission 88674) | Groundwater microbial communities from Cold Creek, Nevada to study Microbial Dark Matter (Phase II) - Lower Cold Creek | ecosystem: Environmental > Aquatic > Deep subsurface > Groundwater ... | reverse complement strand
TTCAGGTCGAGCGGTTTGCCCAAGCGGTCGCGCAACGCCATCTCGCCAGGAACATGGATCGAACGTTGGTCGACCACGGCGCGGATTATCAACCACCAGTCCAGGAAGTCGCCCATCTCTCCCCGCTGGATGTCCAGGGTACCCCCGACGAAAAAGGTCATGGGAGTGTAGAGGTCGTTTATCAGGCCGGAGAATTCATCGGTATCTAGCTTGACCTGCAGTCCGGTTTTACTTGCGCCCGGCTTTGCTCGTATGTACCGGTCCTCGACCGACAGGCTCCAGCAGATACCCTCGCAATCGATACTCAGGTCGTCGATATTGTTGTGCGCCAGCCAGGGCTGCGTAAAGGTCAACGCGCTATCCGCCAACCTGGGAAAGGTAGTGGCGAAAAACTCCGTAATTCCGATGTCCCTGAGATCGGCGTCACGGCGTGTGCGGTAATCCAGGGCCATGGGTCACCCTCCTATTGCGTACACTATTCAGTGACGATACCCTGCTGGGAATTGTAAACGCAACATACGCGGCGCAAATAAGCTAACACTGGTACGGAATACATATTTATGAAGCGAATGACCCTGTTGACACTGGTTTTGCTGGCAAGCCAGGTGTATGCGCAATCCCCCCTGGAACCGGATATCAAGGCCGTTACCAGCGATGGCCGGCAGGTCCTGTTAAAAGGCGACCACACCTGGGAGATTATCGAGTTTCAGGAGGGTAATCCGTCCGCCAGTGCGGTTTTGTCGGTCACCCAGGTATGGGATATGGAGGACGCCTGCAAAATTCAGTTTCGCCTGCAGAATAACCTGGGCTATCGCATCAGCGCGCTCGTGCCCCGCTTCTCTGTGCAGAACAAGGAAGGCGTGCTGTACGAAAGTCCGTCAATATCCTTTAACACAGTAAAGCCGACCAAGCGCGAGTATGCGTCGGTCCAGATTTCTGGTCTTGGCTGCAAAGACATCTCACAGATCAAACTCGTCGACGCCGCGCGCTGTCGGATGGGTGAGATTGACCAGTGGAATGAGAAGGAAGGCGAGTGCCTTAGCCACATTTATCTCGAACCCACCACACTTCTGCCCTTGTCCAAGTAACCCGCCGATCCCGCACTGGTCACCGCCTGGAGCATACTCCACGATGAAGTTTGTCCTATCCACTTCGTTCAGCAGTGTGGCGCACCTGACGCAGCTCGCGCCCGTCGCGGATTCCCACGGCTGGCATGCGATGTCCTTCTCCGACCATGTGGCGAATCCCGAGAGTATCAGCACGCCGTATCCATACACGGCTGACGGCCAGCGCCGTTGGCCGCCTTTCACGGATTGGCCGGACCCGTGGGTCATGATAGGAGCGCTGGCAACGATTACGACGCGGCTGCGTTTCACCAATAACATTTTTGTATTGCCGCTGCGCAATCCGTTCCTGGTGGCGAAGGCCATCAGCACGGCCGCCATCGTCTCCAACAACAGGGTGACGCCGGCGATCGGCGTGGGCTGGTCGTCGGATGAGTTCGCGCTTATGCAGTCGGATTTCAGGAATCGGGGCAAGCGCACTGACGAGATGCTGGAAATCCTGCGCCTGCTGTGGACCGGCGAAATGGTGGAATACCGCGGGGAGTACTACCAGTTCGACGCCCTGGAAATGAATCCCGCGCCGACCGAGTACATTCCCATCTGGATAGGTGGCATCTCGGAGCCAGCCATGCGCCGCGCCGCCCGTCGCGGCGACGGTTGGGTGACCGACCTGCAGACCAGTGCCGAGATCATCGAGTGCATCGAGCGCATCGGCACGTGGCGGCGTGAATATGGTCGTGCAGAGTTGCCGTTTGATGTGATGGCGACGCCGTCCGATGCCTGGACAGTCGACCATTACAGGCGGCTGGAGGATGCCGGAGTGACGCACATCATGACCATGCCGTGGCCGTTCTATCACGGCGAGACTGATGAGTTGGACAAGAAAATCGATAGCGTGAAACGCTATGCGGACGACATCATCAGCCGGTTTTCCTGAGCCTCAGCACAACCGGACTCGCTCGACACTCATCGAGCTAGGATCAGGCCGGCTGCGGCGACGCGTCATGTGTCTGCCAAGTGTGCAGCAGTTGTCGGGTATCGCGGTCCCAGGGGTGAAACCCGTCGCGGAAGTATTCCTTGTAAGCGGGCCACACGCGGCGCAGGATTCCGCCCTTGAAAAACAGGAATTTCCAACCCTCCACCCACAAGCGCGCATTCCACAGGTGCTTGTCCCGCCTGAGCATGTGCAGGAGTCCCATGAGGATATCCAGCGTTAAAAAGATCGTTGCCTGGCGCATGCCGCGCTTACGCATTTTCTCTGTCCCGCCCACGGCACGGTACACATCGAAGGCCACCGATTTGTGCTCCATCTCTTCTGCGGCATGCCACTGCCACAGTGCCAGCATGTCGCTGTCGGCACTTTGGATCATCGGATTGTCTTCGTTCAGGGCCGCTTCCGCCATGATGGCTGTGATGTGCTCGAATGCCACCGTGGCCGCCAGTCGCTCCAGCGGTGACAGGAACTTGTAGGCGCGCTTGATGTTGGATTCCAGCCTGCCTTCCAGCGACGCCAGGTCGTAGCCGCGCTGCTCGCAGAGGATCTGGTTGTAGCGCGTATGTTCGCGTCGGTGGAAGCCCTCCTGGCCGCAGAATCCGCGGATATCATCAATCAACTTGGGGTCTGCAATCTGATCGGCAAAATAACGCACGCTGTCGATGAAGAATTTCTCACCCAGTGGAAAGGTGATGGACATGGCGTTGAACCAGGCGGTCTTGAAGGGGTGGTTGTCGAACCAGTCGCGCTGCAGGGAGCGCGCGATATCGTACTCCCTGTTGCGGGGCAGTACCGGGACATCGATGGGAGTCAAGGAAACCTGGGTCATTGCATGTAACTCCAGCCAAGGCTATTTGTATTGAGTGTAGCGCCATAAGGGACCATGATGCCGGTCAATTATGGACAAATTCCGGTGCTTGCCGGGCCTCGGTACTTTTACCTCAGCCCATGCCGCCCCAGGCCCGCGGCATTTGCATGTTCAGGCGTTCCAGTCCGCCGTTGACGCCGAGGATTTCCCCGGTGACATAGCTCGCCGCTGGCGTACAGAGGTATAGGGCTCCCAGGGCAATATCCTCGACTTCACCGAGGCGTCCCATTGGAGTCAGTTCCACCATCATCCGCTCGATATCGGGTGTTAGCACGGTATTGAGCGCGTCGGTTTTGGTCGAGCCGACGGCGATGGCGTTGACGCGCACCTTCGGCGCGAACTCCTGCGCCAGCTCCTGGGTCAGCATTGACAGCGCGCCCTTGGCGGTACCGTAGGCGGCAAAGCAGGGCGTGGGCTTGTGTCCGGCGATCGAGGAAATGTTGAGTATGGCACCGCCGCCCGCCGACTCGACCATCAATGGCGCACAGATACGCGACAATTCAAACGCGGTCGTCACGTTAAAGCGAAAAGCACCGTCGAACTCGCGCGCCGTGGTTTTGGACACCGGCTTCGGCGGAAAGCCACCGGCGTTATTGACCACAATATCAATGCGCCCGAACGCCTGTAGTGCGCGATCGGCAAGTTGCTGCAGTTGCGCAAAGTCCAACACGTCGGTGGGCACTACCAGTGCGCGGCGTCCCAGCGCCTCGATGTCGCGCGCCACGCCCTCGAGATCGGACAGGGTACGCGCACCGATAACCACATCAGCCCCGGCTTCGGCGAACGCACGGGCAATACCGGCACCGATACCCTTGCCGGCACCGGTGACCACGGCCACTTTGCCATCCAGCCTGAATTTGTCCAACAGTGACATGTGACTCTCCTTTTTGTTGCTATTCGCGAACCGAATTGCTGTGCGGTAGGGATAAATGCGAGTGATCCTGCTCCGCCGCCAAGTCTGATGTTTCAGACTCGCGATGGCAAGTTCGTTTGCTCTACTTACCAGCAGCGCCATTGTATCGGGTGAACCCGTTGCTGGCGGGCATCGCACCTGCAGAGTCATGGCGCATGCTCAGACTATTCGACGATCAGGTGCTTCCTTATCTCTCTGTGCTGCGTCAGTAGCACAGCAGGCCGCTCTCACTGCACATTGCGGTTGATGAAATCCAGCATTGGGCCGATCACATTGTTGGTCTGGTCGTCCTCGGCGGTGACGATGTCCACATGGCTGTACCCTTCCGAGATGTGCACTTCAAAGCCACCGGCGACATTCCCGAAAGTAGGAAAGGCTTCGTTCGGATTGGCGCGATCCAACACTCTGGGAGTCACACCGTCACAACTGGGCGCTGCGCACAGCCCCATGGTGTCAGCGTATCCCAGCCATACCGCCGGAACCCGGGCGAGCCCATTGCTCCCGCCAAAGGCAATGACCGGTAGGTCGACGTGAGTAGCCTGAGTGCGATTATCAATATCGCTGCGGCCGCGACCGTCTGGCGGTGGTGCCGACAAGGCTGTGGTGTCCAGTCCGAGTCCGGCGGTGACGCTCAGGCCGGAAGAAGGGTAGTACCAGTCCAGAAAATTGGTTGCACCGCGGTAAAACATTGGTGCCACGCCGCCTTCCAGATCGGTGGGTTCCACCTCAGTGCCCCAGACGCCGATATCCCTGATGCTTTCGAAGGATACGGGCGCCGGGCCATTGTCGACCAGAGCCGCCGTTGGCAGCACATCGTCTTTGACTAGCCAGGTGGCCATACCGTCCATAACCGGGCCATCAAAGCCCAAGGAGGTGGCCAGGAAACTCGTCACCGCGGCGGCGGGTCCATCATCGTCCAGGAATTTGCCCAACAGAGTGATAGAAGATGCGGGTGTAGTGCCCAACAGGGCAAGCAGAATGTTTAGTTCGGGCACGCGGGCAACTGCATTGTTACCCTCAATGCCATTCTGATCCTGTAGCAGAATAGAGAGCACGGATTGGTCGTTGACGGCCGAATCCATTGCGACGACTTCCGCCGCTCCAAAGAGTTGCGTCGACAACAGTTTCGGGAGCCCCGGGATTACCGGACCTTCGGAATAGGCGCGGATTGGCGCGCATTGTGTATCTTCCATAGCAGCGCAATCCACTGCCTTAGTTTCGAGTGAACAGGCGGTGACGCCATCCGTGCAGAACAGCGCCTGATCGCGCACCGCGGCGTAAAGCCCGCCGTCAAAGCGCGCTTCGATCAAATCCAGTGTCGCCGCATCCGGGGGCTCTGTCGCCAGGCCGGCTCCGCCACCCTCCAGCAGTATCAGGCCTCGGAGTTTTTGGTACCCCGGTTCCGGCGCCCCGCCCCTGAGATTGAAATCGGTGGCGGCATAGTTTGCCGTAAAACCGGTGCCCGCCGAGTGGCCGCCAAGGAACACATTGCCATCGCGCGCAACGCCCCGAGCCGCTTCAACAACCGCATCGATGTCCTGCGAGTGAACCAGCGTGGTCCACTGGGCCATAAAGGCAGTGTCGGTATTGCTGTTATAAAACTCCACCCGACGGTTCGGTCCATCGACCAGCGCCGGGCTCAGTTCCAGCCCCAAGGCTTCACCGAACAGGAAATCCAGTCCGACCAGAGGATCCATGAGGTCCTCAGAGATGTCCAGACCCACTGTATCTTCCAGATGATTGGAGCGACGATCGATCGCCCATACTTCCAGCCGCGTGTTCGTGTGAGCGGCGGCGCGGCGCAGGAGATTTTCCGCCAGGACAGCGAACTCTGAGGCTCCGCCCTCGAATCCCGGAACAAGTACAACAATGGCATCCGGCTGGGTGTCGGCCCGGTCGGACAGGAAATAGCGCGTATAGATGGCGCGGTTGAAGTTGATCTCGGCAGTGCCGAACTGCCGCAGCAGTTTTTCATTGTCGACGACGACGCCTGCTGTCCCTGGCGTGAAGGCAGGCGTTGCCTTGCTCGGTAAGGTGAAAGTGGACTGAGAGAAGTTGCTGTCAGTTTGCGGTGGCGGTGAGTCATTGCCGTCGGAGCAGGCCAGCAGGAGACAGCTTGTCATGGCCGCGCACAGGCATCTGGTCAATGTTTGCATGGAGCGCCTATATAATCTAAAAAATAGTATCAGACTGTACAGTATGGGATCGATGGCGGGAATAAGTGCGCGGGCGGTCTGGGATTCTCTGCGCCGCTGGCGGTACACTGCTGCCTGCACTCTCGAAAACCGCACTCAGCATAACAGACGGGAATCAGGAAATGAAAAGCCGCTTAAGCCATATCGCCGCAATGTGTCTGCTGCTGTCCATGTATGCCGTGGCCGCGCCTCAGTCGGCAGCACCGCAGCCGGCCACACCTCAGTCGGCCACACCAAAACTCTATGTGTTCGACTGCGGCACGATTGAGCTGGACAGTCTTGCCATGTTCAATCTCAAACCGGAGGAATCCGATGTGCGGGAACTCTTCGTGCCATGTTACCTCATCCAGCACGATAAGGGGTTGCTGTTTTTTGATGGGGGCTTGCCCAAAGCGATCGCGGATGCCGGCGCGCCGGTAACGTCACCCGGCAGCTCGGTAAAGTATGATCGCTGGATCATGGATCAGCTCGCACAGATGGGCATTGCATCCGCCGACATTACCTATACCGCTTTTTCGCACCTGCACTTTGATCACGCCGGCGCGGCGAATAATGTGGCAGCAGGCACCGTGCTGATGCAGCAGGCCGAGTGGGACGTTGCTTTTGAGCCGGGACGCGAGCACGTCGATCCGAGCTTGTTCGACGGACTCAAGCAGGCCAAGCTCCAGTTGCTGAATGGCGACCACGATGTATTTGGCGACGGCAGTGTGCGGCTCATCTATACGCCAGGACATACACCGGGACACCAGAGCCTGTGGGTTGATCTGCAGAACACGGGCCCCGTTGTGTTATCCGGCGATTTGTACCACACGCGCGCCAACCGCGAATTGCGCCGGTCGCCTACCTTCAACTACAACGTTGAGGATACGCTCGCGTCGATGGACAGGGTCGAGAAGCTGCTGCAGGACACGGGAGCAATGCTGTGGATCGAGCATGACAAGGCGCTGGCGGATACACTAAAAAAGGCTCCCGAATACTATGATTGATAAGCATGATCGTGGAGAGAGTGTGACGAGTACGCATGACGCGCGCTGAACTTTTTCGATTATGGAGCCTGCTGTGAAAAAAGTGGCGGTGGTCACAGGGGGTGCCAGGCGGATTGGCCGTGTGATCGCCGAACACCTGCACAGCGTCGGATTTGATATCGCATTACACTATCGCAGTTCGGGAGACAGTGCGCAGGCGCTGGCCGCTGAACTGTGCGCACAGCGCGCCGATTCCTGCCGTTTGTTTCAGGCTGACCTTGAGGATCTGGCGCAGGTCGGTTCGCTTGTGACGACACTTCTCACGCAATATTCAGCCATCGACCTACTGGTAAACAATGCCTCGGGGTTTTCAGCTACGCCCATCGAAACCTGCACCCCCGCGCAGTTCGACAGCATGCTTTCTTCGAACCTGCGCGCGCCTTATTTCCTGATCCAGGGTCTGTTGCCGGGATTGCGGGCGGGTGGCGGTTGTATTATCAACATCATCGATGTGCATGCGACGCGCCCGCTGCGCGACTTCAATGTGTATGGTGCGGCCAAAGCGGGCCTGGCTGCACTGACCCGCAGCCTGGCGCTGGAATTGGCTCCGCAAGTACGCGTCAATGGCATTGCGCCGGGTGCCATACTGTGGCCCGAAGGTAACGACTCCTACGACCAGTCCAGCCGTGACAGCCTGCTTGCCAGTACGCCTTTGCGGCGCCTGGGCGAGCCAATGGACATTGCGCGGGCCGTCGCCTTCCTCGCCAGCGACGCGCCCTTCATTACCGGCGAAGTCATCGTGGTGGATGGCGGCAGAAGCCTGGCCGGCTAGCGTCCGGGCCATATTGCAGTGGCGCTATTCGTGCGGGTTGACTATGTTGCCCAGATCAACAGTGCCGCGCGCACGATCAGTGCGATCAGGACGAGAGAGGACAGGAAGAACAGAGTGAAGCGCACTTCGATCTTGTTCCACAGGGTTTGCTGCAAGGTGTGGGCAACCCGCAACGCGACATAGCACCAGGCTAGGGTGACATTCAATCCATCGCCTGCGCCAAGCAGCGCCAGCGTCAGGGCAATCGCGTAGAACATGGTGGGCTGCTCCAACAGATGATTGTAGTTGTCAGCCTTCCAGCGCACTCGCGGCGGCAACTCAGACATCTGCTGCCCATTGGGCAGATTGGGGTCCAGCTTCATTCCGGTCTTGCTGATCGCTGGAATTCGAGTGATGTACATCCATGCCCAGACCGCACAGGTCAGTAATAGCAGTGCGACGACAGGGGCCAAAATTTCAGTGGTTGCAGGCATGCGCCTCTCCTTATTTACTTTTTATGCCGAACTATGGCGTTTGTGACACGATGCGCGACGTCAAAGTATGGGACGATCGCCGTGTTACTGTCCAGCAGTGACGGCGTGATGATCCCGCTGGAATGACACCAGCATCTCTCTCCACAGCGCCGCGTGAGAGTGTAAGCCGCGCGCAGAAAAGTGACAGTAGTCGAAGCGATCGTGCATGTCGGACAGGGAGTCTGTGTCAGGGCCTGGGTACACGCCGGCGATTTGCGTTGGCAGGGCGCGTTGGGCAGAGCGAATGGCGTCGCTGCCGAGGTCGTCGCACAGGCTGGCCACAGCCGCGAAGACAGGCGCATCGATACCGTAGTCATGCAGGGACTTCACCAGCGCCGCAAACATACTGATGTAGTCGCCGGTGGATGTGCCGTCGCGCGCATCGTGTTCACCCTGATGCCAGAGCACGTGGGTTGGTACAATGCCGGCGCGTTGTAACTGTTGCGCAGTGAATTGTACCCGGGGGTGCAATCTGCCGCCCACGGTCCATTCGCGCAGGGCGGTGCCGCCGATGCCAAATGGGACGATCAGCACGCGATCGAAAGCACCAGTCTCAACCAACTGGTCGCCCAGTCTGCCCCACACTGAGCCGCCATCCCCATCCGCCCCGAACAGCGGGTCGGCGCTGCGGTAGCATTTGCCGTCATGGATATTGAAGTTGAGCACGTTCTCAGTGGCTGTATAGCGGGTTTCACCAAAGTTGGCGCTGTTGGATTGTCCGAAGGTCAGGAGCACGGCGTTGCGCGGATTGCCCGCCGTGAACGGCGTGCATGCAACGGCCTCGCGGTCGGCGCTTGCCACGCCGCAGGTCGTTACATCGTCGACATCACAGTAAGCCTGTCGCAGTGGCAGGGCTAGTGCCAGCGCCCAGTCGCTGAAGGGTTTCACCAGGTTGGGGCGATACTTCCCGGCGACGGCGCCCATGCCGAATACCAGCAAGGTGCCGGGCACCAGCACGGCGAGAACAACAGCTGTCAGCAGAACACATTTGAGGCGACTGTTCACGTGCGGTCTCGCGCGCTATAAACCACGGAAAGTAAAAATAGCGTGCCATGACCCGGCCTTTAATGCTACCGAATATTCAGCACCGCAGAGCCCCCGCTATAACTGGCGACAGCAAGCTATCACCGCACGATTCTGCTCTGGTGGAGTAGGTCCACCGCGTAGGGTGCGGTCGTCGGCACCGACTTCAACCATTATGCAGTGCTTGAATTCGTCAACCAAAGCAAGGTAGCGATCGGTTCAGGGGATTGTGTTCTGGACAGCCCCAGCGATTTGTTGATTTTTCAGCGACTCGAGCTTGCCTTCGCGTATAAACAGATACAGAGGAAACGCGAACGCGAAGGCAATACCAAACGCCAGCACGATGAAGATCCAGAAATGGCGTAGTCCGATGCGCCTGGATTCATAGTAAATCCACAGCAGGCCTGCGAGGCAGCTGATTGCGAGATCCCAGCTCAGGGACTTGGCCGCGGCGTTAGTCGCCCCCGCCGCCATGAATGCGCCAATATCGAAGCTTCCTCCTGACTCGGCAATGAATTGCAAATTGTAGTACCAGGTCATAACCAGACCCGCCAGTGCCAGCGCCAGGTAGAAAATTCTTGGAATGCTCATGTCAGATCCCCGCTTGTTGGATGAAACCTGTGAGGAGATTTACCAGCCGGTGATCTGTAGCCCCGTGCGTCCCAGGCCACAATTGCCGTCACCCTGTTGCACGATCGAATTAGCGGCTGCCGTGTCCGATGCGTTATCAAACTGCGCCAGCCCCGCCTTGAATTCGTTCGGGGCTGCCGTCTGGTCCAAAGCGCCTCCCCTGATGACGTAGTTCCAGGCCAGCCAGAGGTCGGTCCTGGACATGCCGCTCACCTCTCTGGATCCCAGTCCACCCACTACGAAACCTTTGCAATACTCCGGTGATCGGCTGGATACCGGCTCATCCCAAGGCCATTGCGTGGCACTGGCACCGGTTGCGGCGAGTACCAGGACGAGGGTGAAAAGTGCTCTCTTCATGAGGTAATCCTATGGCGGGTAATGTTCTTGGCAGGCGGCGAAGATCTTGAGGTGTCTCATGGTCGACTCCTGCGTCATTATCTATGCCAGATACTAGTGTATTTTGCGCTATGGCGACAGGTGCGAAACTTGGAGGTGCCGCTTCAGTCGGCCGCATCAGCATCGCGCAGGCGCTGCTTGCGGCGCTCCTCCTCCGCCAGTGCGGCCTTGATCTCCAGTAGTACGTCGTCGACGTTTGCCGTATGGGTGTCGAACTCGGCATAGCCGGTCAGTTTCAGGTCGGGGTGCAGCGCCCCCTCCTCGTACAACGTCCAGATTTCCTGGGCATAGTGGGTATTGCGCAATTCGGGGGCGAACAGGCCGTAGTAGTCAGTCATGTTCTTGACGTCGCGCTCCAGCATCGCGCGGGCATTGTTATTGGCCGCCGCGTCCACCGCTTGCGGCAGGTCGATAATGACGGGACCGTTTTCATCGACCAGCACGTTGAATTCGGACAGGTCGCCATGCACCAGGCCTGCACACAGCATACGCATGACATAGTGCATCACCTGTGCGTGGTCCTCGCGAGCCTGCTCTGCCGACATGGACACTTCGTTCAGGCGCGGGGCCACATCGCCGTTGTCGTCGGTGATCAATTCCATCAGCAGCACGCCATCGAAGCAGCCGTAGGGCTCCGGCACCCGCACTCCCGCGCGCGACAGGCGATAGAGCGCATCGACCTCGGCATTCTGCCAGGCATCCTCCTGTTGCTTGCGCCCGAACTTGGAGCCTTTTTCGATGGCGCGGGCACGCCGGCTGTTGCGCTCCTTGCGGCCCTCGGTGTACTGGGCGGCTTTCTTGAAACTGCGCTTGAGCGCGTCCTTGTAGATCTTGGCGCAGCGGATTTTGGTGCCGCACCGCACGACGTAGACGTCGGCCTCCTTGCCGCTCATCAGCGGGCGCAATACTTCATCCACCAGGCCATCGTCGACCAAAGGTTGTAAGCGACTGGGGATCCTCACTACTTTCTTGGCTCGGCGATAAATACAGGGATCTTGCGCGTGGTTTTCGTCTGGTACTCGTCATAGTGCGGGTAGGCCGCCACGGCTGCCGCCCACAATTTGGCTCGCTCGCGCTCATCAGAGACTTCGCGGACGCGCATGTCGAACACCTGGGTTTTGTCGCGTATCTGGATATTCGGATGGGCCCGGAGGTTGTACACCCAGACCGGGTTCTTGGGTTGGCCTCCCATAGAGCCGATCAGCACATAGTTGCCATCGACTTCGACCCGCATCAGCGGAATCTTACGGATGCCGCCGGTTTTATTGCCTGTATGGATTACCAAAATACAGGGCAACCCGGTATCCAGCAGCGTGGTGCCCTGCGTACCGCCACTGCTTTCGTACAGCTCGACCTGCTCGCGCACCCAGTCCAGTGTGGGGGGTATATAGTCAGGCATCGGAAATCCTCCTCGAAACTTTATTTTGGCCGAACCGGAGATTCCCGGTCCAGCCGGGAGCGACTTACTTCTTTGCTGCTCGTCCATGGGGATGTACTATGCCTCAAAACGACCCGGCAGACGCAAAAATCTTATCTCATAGTGCAGGTGAATCTTGTGCAGGAAGCCAAGAGTATTGCACTTTTCCAGCAGGCCAATGCCGCAGTTTGCCTATACCGCGGTCAAGAATGCGACAGGCGATGACGGCTGGGAGCACACGGCGAACCACGCGAACTGGTTGCGGTCTTATGCGTGGTATGCTGTTTCCATCAACCAACGGAAGACAGGCTGTGGCAACTATCCGGATCGATGAACCCCTCAACGTCTTTGGCGAAGCACTGCTGCCGTGCAGTGAAGATCCTGTGACCGGGTTCCTGCGTGATGGGTGTTGCAACACCAGTGACCAGGATGTCGGGTCCCACACCGTGTGCGTGCAGGTCACCGAAGCATTCCTGCAGTACTCCCGCTTTGCTGGCAATGACCTGAGCACGCCCATGCCCGAGTATGGATTTCCCGGGCTCAAACCCGGCGATCGCTGGTGCCTCTGCGCCCCGCGCTGGCTGCAGGCCCACGAGCAAAAAATGGCGCCCAAGGTGTTCCTCACCCGTACCCATAAGCGCGCCCTTGAAACCGTCCCACTGGAAGTGTTGCGCAAATATGCGGCCGACCTGAACTGATCGCGCGCACAATAGTTAAAAGGAGAATCTATGCTGGCTGCACCACTGCCTACGGTGGAACTCAATCCAAAAGACGCACCGGTCGCGGTGGTCATCTGGCTGCATGGCCTGGGTGCTGACGGACATGATTTCGAGCCCATCGTGCCGCAGCTGCGTTTGCCCGCTTACCTGCCCGTGCGGTTTGTGTTTCCCCACGCTCCA
>Ga0114942_1000378_pt1 | contig 12711 bp, 8 predicted proteins | sample LowerColdCreek_FD_88674 | JGI IMG/M metagenome (GOLD analysis project Ga0114942, IMG submission 88674) | Groundwater microbial communities from Cold Creek, Nevada to study Microbial Dark Matter (Phase II) - Lower Cold Creek | ecosystem: Environmental > Aquatic > Deep subsurface > Groundwater ... | reverse complement strand
TAGGGATCCGCCGCGGCATTGAAAAGGAAGGCCTTCGGGTGCTGCCCACTGGTGGGCTGGCCCTCACGCCGCACCCGCTGGCGTTGGGCTCGGCCCTCACACACCCGCTGATCACCACCGACTACAGCGAGTCGCAGCTGGAGCTGATCACCGGCGTGCATGGCGGGGTGGAGGACTGCCTCGCCGAGTTGCGCGAGGTGCACCAGTACGTCTACAAGGTGTTGGCCGATCAGGGGGACGAGCGGCTGTGGGTCGGCTCCATGCCCTGCGGCCTGCCCACCGACGAGACGATTCCGCTGGGCCGCTACGGCGGCTCCAACGTCGGCCGCGCCAAGAGCGTGTACCGCATGGGCCTGGGCCACCGCTACGGCCGGCGCATGCAGACCATCTCGGGCATTCACTACAACTGGTCGCTGCCCGGGCTGAGCAGCGACGACTACTTCGGGCTGATCCGCAATTTCCGCCGCCACAGCTTCGTGCTGCTGTACCTGTTCGGCGCCTCGCCCGCCGTGTGCGGCAGCTTCGTCGCCGGCCGCGAGCACGGCCTGCAGCCGCTGCCCGGCGGCACGCTGTACCTGCCGCACGCCACCAGCCTGCGCATGGGCCGGCTGGGCTACCAGAGCGACGCGCAGTCCTCGCTGGCCGTGTCCTACAACAGCCTGGGCAGCTATGGCGCCTCGCTGCAGGACGCGCTGACCCAGCCGTACCCGCCCTACGAGACCATCGGCATCCGCAACCCGGGCGGTGAATACAACCAGCTGGCCACCAGCCTGCTGCAGATCGAGAACGAGTTCTACGGCACCATCCGGCCCAAGCGCGTGATCTTCCCTGGCGAACGGCCGCTGCACGCCCTGCGCGAGCGCGGCGTCGAGTACGTCGAGGTGCGCTGCATGGACCTGGACCCGTTCGTGCCGGTGGGCATCGAGCCCGCGACGATGCGTTTCATCGACCTGTTCCTGCTGCACTGCCTGCTCAGCGACAGCGCGCCGGACACGCCGCAGGAAATCGCTGCGCTGGGCCGCAACCAGCAGCGTGTGGCGGCGCAGGGCCGCCAGCCGGGCCTGAAGCTGGAGCGCGGCGAGACCGAAGTCACGCTGGTCGAATGGGTGGCGCAGATCGTCGATGAGTTGGAGCCGCTGGCCCTGGCGATGGATGCCGGGCTGGGTGGCCGGTCCTACCGCGAGGTGCGCGCAGCGGCGGCGAAGTCAGTGCAGCAGGCCGACGGCCTGCCCTCGGCGCGCGTGCTGGCAACGATGGAGCGAGACTTCGACAATTCCTACGTGCGCTTCACCCGTGCGCAGTCGTTTCAGACGCGCAATGCGCTGCTGGCGCTGCACTGGCCAGCAGCGCTGCAGCAGCAGTTCGAGGCGCTGGCCGAAGCGTCGGTGCGCGAGCAGCGGCGAATCGAGTCTGAGGACACGATGCCCTTCGAGATCTATCGCCAGGAGTACCTGGCGCCGCGCCGACTGGGGGGCTGAGCCCTGCGGTCGCCCGAGGCGCCGCTTATCCCGATGAGCGATGGAAGTCGGCGGCAGCTGCCGGCGTGACCCGGCGTTCGGTTCTCGATCTTCAGATGCGAGCTTGCGATCAGACGATGCGCTCGTTGGGCTGCGTGATCTTGCGCATCGGCTCGTAGCGTTCCGATCGCACCATCAGCGGGTGGTCGGCGTCGCCGCCGTCCCAGCGCGGGTCGTCGATGCCTTCGAACACCTCGTGCAAGCGCTGCCCCCAGGTGCTGCGGATCATGCGGAAGTAGGGGTTGCTGTCGTCGATGCAGACCACGTGGTCGCTGCTGTAGGTGCCCTCGCGGTAGACCAGCAGGTCCAGCGGCAGGCCCACTGACAGGTTCGACTTCAGCGTCGAATCCATCGATACCAGCGCGCACTTGGCGGCCTCGTCCAGCGGTGTCGCCGGGGTCAGCACACGGTCGAGGATCGGCTTGCCGTACTTGCTTTCGCCCACCTGGTAGAAGCAGGTCTCGCGCGTGGCCTCGATGAAGTTGCCGGCCGAATAGACCATGAACAGGCGCATCGCCTCGCCCTTGATCTGGCCGCCGAAGATCATGCTGGCATTGAAGTCGATGCCGGCGGCCTTCAGCGACGGGCCATCCTGCTCCTTGACACGGCGCACCGCACTGCCGAGCACGCGGGTGGCGTCGAACATGCTGGTGGCGTTCCAGATCGACAGCGGCTCGCCGTCACCCCGCTCGATCTTTTCGACCTGAAGGATTTCGCGCACCGACTGCGACACGCTCAGGTTGCCGGCCGACAGCAGCACCATGAAGCGGTCGTCGGCACGCTCGTAGATGATCATCTTGCGGTAGGTGCTGATCTGGTCCAGGCCCGCGTTGGTGCGCGAGTCGGACATGAACACCAGGCCGGCGTCGAGCCGGATGCCGACACAGTAGGTCATGAGCGTTGTTCTTTCTGCAGCTTCTTCAGTTGGTACAGCGCATCGAGCGCTTCGCGGGGGGTGAGGCTATCAGGGTCTATTTCGGCCAGTGCCGCATCCAGCATGCCCGGTGGTGGCGTGGTGGGTGAGGGCGCTGCGGCAAACAGGTCGACCTGCGCATCGCCAGAGCGCTGCAGCGTTTCCAGCGCCTCCAGCGTGTGGCGTGCCTGGCGTACCAGCGCTGCCGGCATGCCGGCCAGCCGCGCCACCTGCACGCCGTAGCTGCGGCTGGCCGGGCCGGCTTCGATCTGGTGCAGGAAGACGATCTGCTCGCCGCTTTCCACGGCAGACACATGCACGTTGATGGCCTGCGCATGCTTGGCCGGGAACTCGGTCAGCTCGAAGTAGTGCGTCGCAAACAGCGTGAAGCTCTTGTTGCGGTCGTGCAGGTGGCTGGCGATGGCCGACGCCAGCGCCAGGCCGTCGAAGGTGCTGGTGCCGCGGCCGATCTCGTCCATCAGCACCAGTGATTGTTCGGTGGCGCCGTGGATGATGGCGGCGGCCTCGGTCATCTCCAGCATGAAGGTGCTTTGCGCATTGGCCAGATCGTCAGCGGCGCCGATACGGGTGTGGATGGCGTCGATGGGCCCCAGCCGGCAGGCCGCTGCCGGCACAAAGGAGCCGATCGCTGCCAGCAGCACGGTGATCGCCACCTGGCGCATGAAGGTGCTCTTGCCGCCCATGTTGGGGCCGGTGATGACCAGCAGACGAGTGCGTGCGTCGAGTCGGCAATGGTTGGCGATGAAGTTGCCGCCGCCGGTCTCGTTCAAGCGCATCTCGACCACCGGGTGGCGGCCGGATTCGATGTCGATGCAGGGTTGCGGCACGAACTGCGGACGGCACCAGTTGAGCGTGGCCGCGCGTTCGGCCAGCGACGCCAGCGCGTCCAGCGACGCCAGCGCCTCGGCCAGCGCCGACAGCTCGGCCAGGTGCGGCTGCAGTGCATCGAGCAGTTGTTCGTAGAGCCACTTCTCGCGGGCCAGCGCACGCTCCTGCGCCGACAGCGCCTTGTCCTCGAAAGCCTTCAGCTCCGGTGTGATGTAGCGCTCGGCGTTCTTCAACGTCTGCCGGCGCTGGTAGTCGGCGGGCACGCGGCCCAGGTTCGAGGCCGTCACCTCGATGTAGAAGCCGTGCACCTTGTTGAACATCACGCGCAGGTTGTTGATGCCCGAGCGCGTGCGTTCGCGTTGTTCCAGGTCGAGCAGGTAGGTGTCGCAGTTCTGGCTGATGCCGCGCAGTTCGTCCAGATCGGCATCCACGCCGACGGCGATGACACCGCCTTCGCGCAGCAGCACCGCAGGCTCCTCGGCGATGGCGCGCAGCGCGTCGGCAATGTCAGGCGAGGGCCTCAACGCTTGCTGCAATCGGTCCAGCAACAGCGTGCCGGTGGGTGCCGCCAATGCCAATGCCGGCAGCGAGGCCAGCGTGAAACGCAGGCCGGCCAGCTCGCGCGGGCGTACCTGGCGCAGCGCGATGCGCGCGGTGATGCGCTGCACGTCGCTGACCTGCCGCAGCGCGTCGCGCAGCGCTTCGAAGCCTTGGGCCAGCAGGCTTGCGATGGCGTCGTGGCGCTGCGTGGCCGCCGTGCGGTCGCGCATCGGGTGCGTCAGCCAGTGGCGCAGGCAGCGGCTGCCCATGCCGCTGCGGCAACTGTCCAACAGCGACAGCAGCGTCGGTGCGTCCTCGCCGCGCAGCGTCTGTGTCAGCTCGAGGTTGCGGTGCGTGGCGGGTGGCAGTTCGAGCAGATCGCCGCTGCGCTCTACCTCGAGCCGGGTCACGTGGCTCAAGGCCTGGCCCTGGGTGTGCTCGGCAAAGCTCAGCAGTGCTGCCGCGGCGGCATGCGCGAGGTTCAGAGACTGTGCGTCATAGCCGGCCAGCGACGCCACCTGCAGTTGCTCGCACAGCTTGCGCTGGCCAAGGGACGCATCGAACTGCCAGCTCGGCCGCGGCGTGAGGGCCACCCGCTGCGCCTGCACAGCAGCGGGCAGCGCCTGGCCATCGAACAGGATCTCTGCCGGATCGAGCCGTGCCAGCCATGAGGCGAGTTCGCTTTGTGAGCATTCGCCCAGGCCGAGGCGTGCGCTGGACAGGCCCAGCCAGGCCAGGCCGACGCGGTCCTTGCGCGGGTGCAGCGCCAGCAGCAGGGTGTCGGCGCGTTCGGCCATCAGTGTGCTGTCGGTGACGGTGCCGGGCGTGACCACGCGCGTCACCTTGCGATCGACCGGACCCTTGGCGGTCGCCACGTCGCCCACCTGCTCGGCCACCGCCACCGCCTCGCCCAGCTTGATCAAGCGCGCCAGGTAGGCCTCGACCGAATGCACCGGCACGCCGGCCATCACCACCGGCTCGCCCGCCGACTGTCCGCGCGTGGTCAGTGTGATGTCGAGCAGCCGGTGCGCCTTGCGCGCGTCGTCGAAGAACAGCTCGTAGAAGTCGCCCATCCGGTAGAACACCAGCGTGTCCGGAAACTCGGCCTTGATGCGCAGGTACTGCTGCATCATCGGCGTATGCTGGGTGAGGTCAGGGCCGCTGGCCGTCATGCGTCGGACGTCTCATAGTGGCCGTCATGAAGCGGCCTCGCTTGGAGGGCCTTCGCATGGGGGTCATGCAAAGGGCCGGCTGCAGGTTGCACCGAACCCGAGCTTGAAGCCCTACATCGTATGGGATTCGACGCGCGGGGCGCCGCGAAGCGGCGCGCAACGCCCACACCCTACGCCAGCAACTGCCTGGCAATCATGTTGCGATGGATCTCCGACGCACCTTCGTAGATGCGCAGCACGCGCAGGTCGCGGTAGACCCGTTCGACGATCGTGCCGCGGCAGTAGCCCGAGCCGCCGAAGATCTGCAGCGCCTTGTCGGCAATGCGGCAGGCCGCTTCGGTGCAGATCACCTTGACCATCGATGCCTTCAGCCGCGCATCCTCGCCGCGCGCGGCTCGCCAGACGGCTTCCCACAGCACCATCTTGGCTGCGTGCAGGTCCATGGCCATGTCTGCAATCATGTGCTGGATGGCCTGGTGTTCAGCCAATGCCTGGCCAAAAGTGATGCGCGTCTTTGCATGCTCGATGGTCTGTTCCAGCGCGATCGTGGCTGGCCCCAATGCCTGACAGCCGACGTTGAGCCGGCCTTCGTTGAGCCCGGCCATCGCATAGCTCAGACCCTTGCCTTCCTCGCCGAGAAGATGGCTTGCCGGAATGCGGCAGTCGGTGAATGCGATTTCGCAAAGGCTGTCGTCCATCCAGCCCATGGTCGGCATCGTGCGCGTGACCTGGAAGCCCGGCGTCGTGGTGTCCAGCAGGAAGGCCGAGATGCCGTTCTTGCCCATGCTTCGGTCGGTAGAGGCCAATACCGTGATGCTCTGGCAGTGGTTGGCATTGGAAATGAAAGTCTTGCTGCCATTGAGTACGTAGAAGTCGCTATCGCGTGTGGCGGTGGTGGCCATCTTGGCCGCATCGGACCCGGCATGTGCTTCGGTGATGGCAATGCAGTTGCGCGCGGTGCCTGCAGCCAGTCCGGGCAGCCAGGTGCGCTTGAGATGCTCCGAGCCGTGGTCGACGATGATGTGCACGCCCGGCCCGAGGGCAGAGCGAACGAAGGGCCAGAACTGCGGCGGCAGGCGGCCGAGTTCCAACTGAATCGCGGTGCTGGTGATGCGGTCCAGCGGGTTGCCGCCGTAGGCCTCGGGAATGGACATGCCGTAGAAGCCCATCTCGCGGAGGGCGCTTTCCACCGCGTCGGGCACGATGCCTGTCTCGTGATAGCGGGTTTCCAGGGTCAGCAGTTCGTCGACCACTTTGCGGGTGGCGGCCTGCATCTCGGCAGCTTCGGGTGGCAGGTTGAAATCCATGGCGTCAGACAAGGGTGAGAAAAGCTGCATGGTAAATGGTTGATCCAATGACATCAAGCAAAACCGCGGTCGGCAGGCGCGGTATCCAGTAGTGCCCTGCGCGTCGACGCTGGAACTGAGCTCCCTATTGACAGGTGCTTTGCCGCCCTCTACCATTTAGCAATGGTTGAACCAAATATGACGATCGTCAAACAGGACACAGAGCCTCCTGCCCTCGGCGAAACGCTGGCGGTGCTGCTGGCCCGCGACATGGCCGATGGCGAGAAGGTGATCATCGGCACCAACTCCGACATCCAGCTCGCCGCCTGCAACCTCGCGCGCCTGATGCAGGCGCCGCGGCTGTGGTGGATATCCGGCCCGGGCGGCATGGTCAATCCGACGCGGGACCATCTGATCTCGACCGCGGACTTCGAGAACATCGAATCCGCCGAGGCCTGGATGGACCTGCCGAACATGATCGACTTCATCGACTGGAAGATCCACTTCTTCGATTTTGCGATCCTGTCGGCGCTGCAGGTCGACCGCCACGGCAACATCAACACCGTCGTCGTCGGTGACCAGGCCAAGCCGCGGGTGCGCGGGCCGGGCACGGTAGGCATCAGCGCACTGTGCGGGCTGGCCAAGCGCTTCTACGTGGTGCTGACGCGCCACGACAAGAGTGCGTTCCGCCCGCGCGTCGACTTCATCTGCGGGCCTGGCCACATGGACGGCGGCGATTCACGCGAGAAGGCGGGCCTGCCGCCTGGCGGACCGAAGCTGGTCGTCTCGCCGCTGGGTGTGTTCGACTTCGAGCCGACGACGAAGGCGATGCGTGTGAGGTCGCTGCATCCCGGCGTGACGCTGGAGCAGGTGCAGGCCAACACCGGCTTCGAGCTGGTGGTAGCGGGCACACCGCCGGTGACCGAGATGCCGCGTCCTGATGAGCTGGCGCTGCTGCGCCAGCGCGTCGACGTGCGCCGCACACTGCGGCGCAAGTTCCCCTGAACAGCCGGCCGAAAGACCCATGAGCATCAAAAAACTGGTTTCCCTCGAAGACGCGGTCAAGGACATTCCTGACGGCGCGTCGCTCGGCCTGGGCGGCTGGATCTTCAACTCGCAGCCGATGGCGCTGGTGCGCGCGCTGATCCGCAGGGGCGTGAAGGATCTGGACCTGATCCCCGTGCCGAGTTCGATCGCGCCCGACCTGCTGATCGGCGCCGGCTGCGTGCGCAGCACCGTGTGCGTTTTCATCAGCTTCGAGCAGTTCGGCCTGGCGCCGCACTTTCGGCGCCAGGCCGAGGCCGGCACGCTGAAGGTGATTGACATGGACGGTCCGGGCATCGCCGGCGGCCTGCGCGCCGCCATCTGCGACATGCCGTGGACGGCGATCCCCGACCTCGGCACCGATCTGCCGAAGCACGCGCCGCAGATGTACCGCCCGTTGCCCAGCGCACCCGGCGAGCGCAAGATGCTGGCCGCCATGGCGGTCAAGCCCGATGTCTGCCTGCTGCACGCGCAACAGGCGGACGAGTACGGCAACGTGCAGTACATGGGGCCGCCGTTCTTCGATGCCATGCTGGCCCAGGCCTCGCGGCGCGTCATCGTGTCGGTCGACCGCATCGTCTCGTCCGACACCATCCGCCGCAACAACCACCTGACCAAGCTGCCCGCGGCGATGGTCGATGCGGTGGTCGAGGCGCCCTGGGGCGCGCACCCGACCGCCTCGCCCACGCTGTACCGGGCCGACGAGGCGCACCTGGCCGAGTATGTCAAGGCCAGTGCCGATGGCGCAGCCTGGGCGGCGTACCTGCAGCGCCATGTGCGCGCACCGGCGACGCAGGCTGCGTATCTGGACACCTTGGGCGCGGCCCGTCTGGCGACGGTGATGGTGTCCGAGTCCACCCTGGTCTGAGCGCCATGCTGCCTGTCAACAATGCGGCGGATGCCGGCATCCTCGACGGCGTGCGGGTGCTCGATTTCACGGCCATGATGGCCGGTCCCTATGCGACGCGATTGATGGCGGACATCGGCGCCGAGGTCATCAAGGTCGAGCCCCCCGAAGGCGACCACATCCGCACGCGCCCGCCGAACCGCGATGGCCGCAGCACCTACTTCGCGCAGCTCAACGCCGGCAAGAAGAGCCTGGCGCTGGATTTGAAGAAGCCCGAGGCGATCGCGTTGATCAAGCGCCTGGTGGCCACGGCCGACGTGGTGGTCGAGAACTACCGGCCGGGCGTGATGCGGCGGCTCGGGCTGGACTATCAGACGCTGTCGGCGATCAACACGAAGCTGGTTTATTGCTCGATCTCCGGCTTCGGTCAGACCGGCTCGTGGGCGGGCCGCAGCGCCTATGCGCCGGTGCTGCATGCCGGCAGCGGCTATGACCTGGCCAACCTCGGCTACCAGGACGGCATCGAACGGCCGCTGAAGAACGGCATCTTCGTCGCCGATGTGCTGGGTGGTTCGCTGGCCTTCGGCGCGGTCCAGGCGGCGCTGTTCAAGGCGCTGCGCACTGGCCGCGGCGAGCAGGTTGATCTGTCGCTGATGGACGCGATGCTCGGCCTGCTGGTGTACGAATGCCAGGAAGCACAGTTCCCTGCCGAACGCCGCCGCCCGCTGTACCAGCCGACCAAGGCAAAGGACGGTTTCCTGCTGATCGCCCCGGTCAGCCAGAATAACTTCGAGGCGCTGGCACGAGCGACCGGCCACCCGGAATGGGTGCGCGATCCGCGCTTCGCGACCATCCGTGCCCGCGAGCACCATTGGGGCGAACTGATGGCCGAGCTGGACGCCTGGGCTGGCGACAAGGCGGCCGACGAGTGCGAGGCGGCGATGAATGCCGGCGGCGTGCCGTGCTCGCGCTACTACTCGGTCAAGGAAGCGATGCGCTCGCCGCCCGTTGTCGAGCGCGGCGTGATGCAGACCATCCACGACGGCTCCGGTAGCTTCAAGGTCACGAACCCGGCCTTCCGCTTTACGCATAGCCCGGCCCACGCGCGCGACAGCGTGCCCGAGCTGGGCGAACACGGGCCGGAACTGCTGCGCGGCCTGGGCCTGGACAAGGCCGAGATCGACGCGCTCGCCGCCTGCGGCGCGCTGCGTGCCGCGCAGGCCGCTGCCGGCGCTGACTGACTGGCGCTGTCAGCGCGGCAGTCCAAGGCCACGCTGCGCAATCAGGCTGCGCTGGATCTCGTTGGTGCCGATGCTGATGACCCACATCAGCGAATGGCGCAGGTTCTGCTCGTAGCGGCCGTTGCGCAGCGCGCCGGGCGCGCCCTGCGACAGCGCCGCGCGCGGGCCGAGGATATCCAGCGCCGCCTCGCCGAAGCGTTCCATCAGCTCGCCCGAGTACACCTTGCTGGCCGCAGCGTCGGCAGGCGGCGTGACGCCATCGACCACGCGCGCGGCGCAGTACAGCATCATCTGCCGTCCGCCTTCGATCTGCGACGCCAGCGAACCGATGCGCTCGCGCACGTAAGGGTCCTGGGCGAGCGTGCGGCCGTCGACCTGCGTGTTGCGCAGATGCTCGCAAAGCAGCTCGAAGGAGCGCGCCACCTTCATCACGATGCCGCCGCCGATCATGCCGCGCTCGGTGGCCAGGGCGCCGATCAGCACCTCCCAGCCGCCGCCCTGCTGGCCGACCAGCGCGTCCAGCGGCACGCGCACGTTGTCGTAGAACACGTTGGCAAAGCTGCCGCCATACATCGTCTCCGAAGTCCGCACCGTGATGCCCGGTGTGTCCATCGGCACGATGAACATGCTGATGCCGGCATGTTTGGGCTTGGCGTCCGGCTGGGTGCGTGCAGCGAGCAGCATGTACTCGCCCCAGTAGGTGGTGGTCCAGATCTTCTGCCCGTTGATCAGCCAGCCCTCGCCCTGCGCGTCGCTCACGCGTTCGGCACGCGTGCGCAAGGAGGCCAGGTCGGAGCCGGCGTCGGGCTCGCTGTAGCCCATGCCGTAGATGGCTTCGCCGCGCAGGATCTCGGGCAGCAGGCGCGCCTGCTGCTCGGGCGTGCCGTGCACCATCAGCATCGCCGCCTGCACCGGCGCGCCGGCACGTGGCGCGTCGGCGCGCTCCATGGCCTCGATGAAGGCCAGTTGTTCGAAGGGCCCGCGCGCCTGGCCGCCGAAGCGCTGGGACCAGCCCAGGCCGATCCAGCCGGTGCGGCCCAATGCGCGCGCGAACTCGCGGTCGTACTCACGCTCCTTGAAGCTGAGTTGCCGGTGTGTCTCTTGACGCGCACCGTGCCAGTGTTCGGCCAGCCAGGCGCGCACCTCCTCGCGGAAGGCGTTGCCTGCCGGACCGAGGTCGCTTTCCGGCAGCGTGCGGGCCGGGCCGTCCAGGTACCAGGCGGCGAGTTCCTCGCGCGCCGCACGTGCGCCGCCATGGCGCAACACGTCGAGATGCACGCGCCGGAAATGGCGCGGCGCCTCGTGTTCCTCGCTGTAGCCGATGGCGCCGAAGGCATGCTGCGTCTGCAGCGAGGCCTGGCGCAGGCGCTCGCCCGCCTGCACCGCCGCGGCGGCGGCGAACACCGGCCAGTTCGCCGCGCCGCGGTCGTACTGCTGGGCCGCTTGGTAAGTCGTCAGTCGGGCCGCCAGCAATGCGATGTGGATGTCGGCGAGCTTGTGCTGGATGGCCTGAAAGCGGCCGATCGGCTGGCCGAACTGGCGGCGCTCGCCGGCATAGGCCACGGCCAGCTCGAAGCTGCGTGTCGCTGCGCCGATGGCGCGCGCGACGTGGGCCAGGCGCGAGGCGCTGCGCAGTCGGTCCACCGCAGCCGCATCCAGTGGCTGCAAGGCTGCTGGCACCGCCTTCAGTTGAATCTGCGCCAGACCGGGCTGGCCGAAGCTCAGCGCGGGCAACACGCTCACGCTGCCTGCCGGTGCAGCCGCCAAGTCGACCCAGGCCAGTGTCGGGCCGGGTGCGACAACGGCCAGGAGGGTGGCTGCAGCAGCGCCTTCAACGCAGCCGAGCTGCCCCGTCAGCCGGCTGCCGTCGAGCTCGACCTGTCCGCCTGCCGGGTCACCATCGGCCTGCGCAAAGGCCAGCACGACGAAGCTGTCGCCGTCGCGGAGCTTCTCCAGCGCAGGGTCGGATGGACCCAGCAGGTTGAGCAGGGTGGACGAGATCAGCGGTGCCGGGCAGGCGGCCCGCCCGAGTTCCTCGGCCGCGACCACCAGTTCCTGCAGACCGCCCTCGGCCGGTTCGCGCCCGAGCGTGGCCAGTCCCTGCTGCGCAAGGCCCCGCCAGACGGCGCGCAGTGCTGCGACCTCGTGGACCGAGTCGGCGCACCAATGCGCGTTGAGCCAGCCGCGCAGGGAGTCGCGCAAAAGATCGCGATCCTCGTCCGTGGGAAGTGCGTCGATGGGCGTGGTTTGTGTCATGGTAGAACCATTGTACGTTCAATGATGTGATCTGTCTCCGTATGATCCAAAAGCCACGGCATGCCATCGCCTGCCAAACTTCATCGAGGCCAACCCGTGCCGACGTCCCGCAAGTCCGTTTCCGCTGCAGCGCCAGAGCCCGCAACGCCCTTCCAGGCCATTCGGTCGGCGCGCGCGTTTGAGGAGATCGCCGTCCAGATCCGGGCCGAGCTCGCGGCCGGCAGGCTCAAGGTCGGCAGCCGCCTGCCGTCCGAGCGAGCCCTGGCCGAGCAGTTCGGTGTCTCGCGCAACACCTTGCGCGAGGCCTTGCGTTCGTTGGAGCATGCGGGCCTGATCCGGCTGCAGAAGGGCGCCAGCGGAGGAGCCTTCATCAGCGAGGGCAGTGCGGGCGCCGTGATGACCGGCCTGCTCGACCTGTATCACGTGGGTGCGATCGGACCCGCGCAGCTCACCCAGTCGCGCATCTGGCTCGAATCGGTGATCGTGCGCGAGGCCTGCCACAGAGCCACGCCCAAGGCCATCGAACTGCTGCGCCACAACGTCGCCGAAGCCGAGGCGGCCGACGCGGCGGGCGACTTCGAGCGCCGTGCCGACCGGCACATCGAGTTCCACCGCATCCTGGCCCGCATGACCGAGAACCCGATCATGGTGGTGTTCATGGACGCCCTGCTGACGGTGCTGCGATATTTCATTCGCAGCATTGGTGCGCAGACCAACCCTTTCACCATCCCGTCGCGCCACCGCTTCCTGAAGCACATGGAAGAGGGCGATGTGCAGTCGGCCGTGGCGGAGATGGAGAACCACCTCAAGCGCCTGGAGCGAAGCTACCTGTCGCAACTGCCCGGCACCGAGCACGCTGGCGCGGTCGAGGGCGCGACGCCCGCACGGACAGCGCGCCGGCCGACGCGCCGGCCTTCGGCATCCTGAAGCGCGGCGGCGCTGTCTGCGGCAATGCGGCGGCGGCGCCTGGGGATTGCCGCCGGTTGACAGTGCGTGTCGGATGCTTCACCATACCAATGGTTGAACCACAACAGACAATCGACACG
>Ga0114942_1000377_pt1 | contig 12715 bp, 13 predicted proteins | sample LowerColdCreek_FD_88674 | JGI IMG/M metagenome (GOLD analysis project Ga0114942, IMG submission 88674) | Groundwater microbial communities from Cold Creek, Nevada to study Microbial Dark Matter (Phase II) - Lower Cold Creek | ecosystem: Environmental > Aquatic > Deep subsurface > Groundwater ... | reverse complement strand
GGGCCAAAGCCTGCACGGCGCGTCAACTTGAAGGCGCCGCGAACCTGGCGGTCACCAGCGCTACTGAATCAAACCATTCTTCAGTGCGTAATAGGTCAGGTCGCTGTTCGACGCGAGGCCCATCTTCTCCATCACGCGGGTGCGATAGGTGCTGACGGTCTTGACGCTCAACGACAGGCTCTCGGCCATGTGGCCAATGGTTTCGCCCTGGGCCAGGCGCAGGAACACCTGCAGTTCGCGCTCGGACAACTGCTCATGAGGCGCCTTGTCGCCGCCGCCGCCCAGGCCCTCGGCCAGGCGTTCGGCCACGCCCGCGGTGATGTACTTTCGACCGCGCGCCACGGTGCGGATGGCGCGCACGAGTTCTTCGGGATCGCAGTCCTTGTTCAGGTAGCCGCTGGCGCCCTGGCGCAGCAAGGTGGTGGCGTAGTGCTCTTCGGCATAGCCGCTGAGGATCAGCACCGGCAGCTCGGGCGCGCGCGCGCGGATCGCGGCCAGCGCATCGACGCCGCTCTGGTCGGGCATGGAGATGTCGAGCAGAATCACATCGACCTCACCCTTGCGCACGATGTCCAGCGCCTCGCGCCCGTTGCACGCTTCGGCGACGACGCGGAAATCGACCTGCTCGGCAAAATACTGGCGCAGCCCGGCACGCACCACGGCATGGTCGTCGACGATGGCAATGCGGATCATGGGCGGCACCGGCTTTCTTCATTGAATGATCCCACGTTTCGGCGAGCGGCCTGAAAATGCGTGTCACCACCGTCATCCGGCGCAACCCGCTCATCGTGGCACTGGCCATCGCCTCGGCGGCGGCGCTGCTCTTCATCAGCGAAGCCTCGTACTGGCGCTCGGCGGCCACGCTCGACGCGCTGGGCGAGATGGGCAGCGCGCGCGCTGCCATCGAGGGCCTGGAACGCCGCGTGCTGGACGCCGAGACGGGGCAGCGCGGCTATCTGTTGACCGGTCGCGACGAGTACCTGCAACCCTACGAGCGGGCGCTGACTGACATCGATGCCTCCTTCTACCTGCTCGAACGTTACTACGCCGTCGAGCCGCAGTCGCTGGCGCTACTGGCCAAGTTGCGCGCACTGACGCGGACCAAGTTGTCGGAACTTGCATTGACGATCCGCTTGCACCAGCAGGGCAAGAGCGATGCCACGCGGGAGATCACGCTCAGCGGCATCGGCAAGGAGCAGATGGAAGGCATCCGTGCGCTCAGCGCCGACCTGCTGGCGCTGCAAACCCAACGCGTCGAGACGAGCCGCGGCGACATCTATCGCACGCTGCTGCTCAGCCGCATCGGCATCGCCGCACTGAGCGGCATCGTGCTGCTGGCCTTGTTCATGTACCTGCGGCAGAGCCTGGCGTTGAAGATGCAGGAGCAGGTTCAGCAGCGCCTGGTGCAGGCCGAGCGCGACCGCCTGGAGATCGAAGTGAAACTGCGTACAACGCAACTCACTGAGCTGACGCATCACCTGCAGACGGCGCGCGAGGACGAGCGCAACCGGCTGGCACGCAACCTGCACGACGAGCTGGGTGCGCTGCTCACTTCGGCCAAGCTGGATGCGGCGCGCATCAAGTCGCGCCTGGCCGCCACGGCGCCCGAAGCGCTGGAGCGGCTCGCCCACCTGGTGGACACGCTGAACAGCAGCATCGCACTGGGCCGGCGCATCATCGAAGACCTGCGCCCCTCGACGCTGAGCAACCTGGGGCTGGCGGCCACGCTGGAGATCCTGGCGCGCGAGTTCGGTGAGCGCTCCGGCGTGCAGGTGCATTGCGCACTGCAACCCGTCGAGCTGGAAGCCAATGCCGAGATGGTGATCTACCGCGTGGTGCAGGAGGCCATCACCAACATCAGCAAGTACGCCGCGGCGCGCCAGGTGTGGATCACGCTGGCCGCGAGCGAAGGCCAGGTCGAGGTCTCGGTGCGCGACGACGGCGTGGGCTTCGACGCCACGGTGCAACCGGCTTCGGCCTATGGGCTCGTGGGCATGCGCTTTCGGGTCGAGGCCGAGGGTGGAACGCTGGTGCAGATGTCGGCCAAGGGCAAGGGCACGCTGATCCGCGTCACGTTGCCGCAGTCGGTGCCGAGCCCGGGCTGAAAACCTGCCGCAGCCTGGTGCAGCCTGTCGGTGGCGTCCTACAGGCCATCGCTGATCCGGCCGACACGCCGGCGGCGAGGCAACCTATGGCCGGGCATGGAGCGCGAGCCCACACTCGTTTTCGTCGCAGCTGAAAGGCTTGCGATGCAAACCGGGGCCCACGTCGCCCTTCAACCCAGGAGCCCGACCATGCTGCACTACGCCGTTGTCTTCTTTGTCATCGCACTGATCGCCGCGTTGTTCGGCTTTGGCGGCATCGCCTCCAGCGCCGTGGGCATCGCGCAGATCTTGTTCGTGGTCTTCGCCGTCCTGGCGCTGGCCAGCTTCCTGTTCGGTCTGGTCAGGAAATCCTGAAGTCCGGCAAGCCGATCCCCCATCTCGCCAAGGAACCGCCATGATGATCGACAAAGTCACCGAGCCGCGCAACAACCTCGCCGACCAGGCGGCGCTTTCCGCCGACCAGGCGATCCGTTCCACCCAGCGGGTGACCAACCAGGCGCTGGACGGCCTGGCGGGCAGCGTGCAGGACCTGCGGCAGCAGGCTGCGCCACTGCTGAACCGTGCCACGGAGCAGGCCAGCGTGCTGGCACAGCGCGGTGTCGAGGCCGTACGCGAGGGCTCGCGGCAGGTGCGCGACCAGGCGCTGCGCGCATCCGACGGCACGCTGCTCTACGTCCGGCAGGAGCCGGTCAAGTCGATGCTGATCGCCGCTGCGGTCGGCGCCGCGCTGATGGCACTGCTGAGCGGCTGGGGTGGCTGGCGCGAGCGCCGCAGAGGGCCTGCGTGACTTCTATGCGGTGACACGCGGATCGCCTTCGCAGAACTCGATGCCGCATTGCGCGCGCTTGGCGCGGTACATCGCCGCGTCGGCGCGCTGCAGTAGGGCATTGGGTTGTGCCCGATCACCCAGGTGTGTCGCAACGCCGATGCTGGGCGTGACGGTGAGACGCAATTCGCCCACGGTCATCGGCGTGGAAACGGCATCGAACACCTTGCACGCCAGGCGCGCCAGTTGCTCCCGGCCCAGGCGGTCCGTCAGCAGACAGGCGAATTCGTCACCGCCCAGGCGGCTGACCAGGTCGCCGGCACGCACCGCGCGTGTCAGGCGCATGGCGATGATGCGAAGCACCTCGTCGCCGACAGCGTGCCCATGCAGGTCATTGATCGGCTTGAAGCCGTCGAGATCGACGTAGAGCACCGCAACACCATCGTGCGCGGGTCGGTGGGGTCCCAGTGCCTGTTCGAGCCGTTCGAGGAAGCGGCTGCGATTCGGCAACGAGGTCAGCGCATCGTGCGCCGCCAGGTGTCGCGCCTGCCGTTCACCGGCTTGGGTGCCCGCCAGTTCGGCGCGGGCCTGCGCCAGAGCCGCCTGCGCGTCGAAGACCTCCAATTCGAGCCGCTGGCGGCGGTCGAGTTCCAGGCGCAGCGTGGCGTGCAGCTGATCCAGCGCCTCGACACATTCGAGCACGCCGCTGCGCGTGCGCTGTGCCGCGGTAGGCTGCGGGCCGGACGCCTGCGATGGTTCGTCCACGCACAGGCGCAAGCGGGCCTTCACCGCATCGAGCAGGTCGTTCCAGTCGGTCATCGCCGACGCAGCGACGACCGGCGGCAGGCCTGCCGTGATCCGGGTGACACGGGCCCGTGCCCGCGCTGCCCGGCGATGCCAATGGCAACGGGCCGTTGAGTGAATGCGACGGGTTCGGCTCCGCAGCAAGGGCTGGCTGGCTTTGCGGTGCCGGCTGGGCATGCAATGGCAGATTCATCGCTCATGACCCTGCATCGCCAGCTCAGCGCCGCTTGCCGGTCGGTGCACGCCGGTGCGCACCGGGAATGCCGGCCGGCGTACGCGATGCCGCATGGCGCAGAGGCAGCGCGGCGGCGGCGCCGGTGCCGGCGACCCGTCCGGGTGGCGGTGATCCCTCGGCCGTGAAGTCGGTGTTCTGCTGTGCAAGGCTCTTCGGCCCAGGCGCTCGGGGGGGGCAGATCGCTTCATGGCTCGGGCCTCGGCAGTCGGAGAAGGCAGTGGGCACAACGATCCCGCGGCGGGACGACAACTTTTACTGCTTTCGCCCACGGCCGTCTGTACGCTGCCGCACATAGCGCAACCAGCGGCGTCAGATCCGTCCCATGAGCAACAGCACGACGAGGACCACGACCACCAGACCCAGCCCGCCGCTCGGGCCGTAGCCCCAATTGCGGCTGTGAGGCCAGGTGGGAATGGCGCCGATCAGCATCAGAACCGTCCGAAGCCCGTTGATCACTCGACTGCGTGCGCGGCTGCCTTTGCGGGCCGGCGCCTGCGCCTCGCCAAGTAGCGTTGCATCAGCGGCTGCGCGGTGACGCCATGCGCGACGATCGAGGCGGCCACGGTCCACAGGGTCAGCGAGATCAAGATCTCGGCGCCCGGGCCGGCAATGCCACTGCGCAGCACGAACATCAGGTAGAACACCGAGCCGATGCCGCGGATGCCGAACCAGCCCACCATCGCCTGCTGCGGCAGGCTCAGGCGCTCGCCGGTGGTGGCCACCAGCACGGACAGCGGCCGCAGCACCAGCAGCGTCAACGGCACGAACCACAGCAGCGCCGGCAGCGGCCTGGCATAGGCCAGCATCGCGCCCACCGCCAGCACCAGCGCCAGCTCGGCCAGCCGCTCCAGTTGGGCATTGAAGCCCTGCACCGAATCGCGCATCGTCAGGCTGGCATGGTGCGAATGCGTGGCCAGCTTGTCGTAGGGGTGGCCGGTCGAGTCCGCCGCGGCGGCCAGCGGCCGGGTGTGGGGCCGCGGACGCTCGCGAACACGCTGCAGCGCCATGCCGGCGGCAAATACCGCCAGGAAGCCCGAGGCCAGGCTCACCTGGGCCAGCCCGTAGGCCATGGCGACGAGTCCCAATCCCAGAAACTCGTCCAGCCCCACGGCCTCGGCATGCCGAATGCGCAGGTACAGCACCAGGCGGCCGGTGGCCGCACCCAGAGCCGCGCCGATGGCCAGACCGCCCAGCGTGGCCCACAGCAGGTCGATGCTCCACCAAGCGGCCCATCCAGGGCCCAGTTCATGCAGCCCGAGCAGGCCCAGGCCCAGCATGACGAACGGAAATGCGGCGCCGTCGTTCAGCCCGCCCTCGGCCGCCAGGCTGAAGCCCAGCCGGTCCGGTTGCGCGCCGGTCTCGGACTTCACGTCCGAGGCCAGCACCGGGTCGGTGGGCGCCAGTATGGCCCCCAACAGCACGGCCGTGCCCAGCGGCAGATGCAAGCACCAAACGCCGATGGCGCTGATCATTGCCACCATCGTGGCCATCGAAAGAAAGGCCAGGCGCAGCGGCAGCCGCCATCGGCCGTCGTGCAGGGGCACGCCCAGGCGCAGCCCCACGGCAAACAGCGAGATCAGCAACGCCACCTCGGCCAGACGCTCGAGCAGCGCTGCGTGGGCTGTCGGATCGGGCTGCAGCACATTGGCGCCGTCGGGGCCGAGCATCCAGCCCAGCGCCAGGTAGACCATGGCGCTGCTCAGCGGCAGCCGGCCCAGCAGCGTGCCCGCCAAGACCATGGTGACCAGCAGCACGCCGATGACCATCGACCATTGGGCAAAGGACATCTCTGATGGCTCCTGGTGCTGGGCGAAGACAAAAGGCCCGCTGAAGCGGGCCGTCGATCAACACAGCGGAAAGGGGTTCAGCTCTTGCCGAAGCTCAGCTTGGCAGCGCTGAGACAGCTGGCCTTCACTTCACCGGCCAGCGCATCGCACTTCTCAACGGCGACCCGGTAGTCGGCGTCGCGCTTGGCTTCGCTGGCATCGATCTTGGCCTCACCGATCTGCTGGCCCATCTTCGCGTCCGCCAATGCCTTGGTTTCGGCCGCCTTGGCTTCCTTGACGCAGACGTCCTTGGCATTGCCGGCCTGGTCGTCGCAATTCTCCTTGGCCACCGCATAGGCCGCTTCGGCCTTCGCCTCCTGCAGTCTGGTCTTGTCGGCCGACTTGCCGGTGTAGCCGAATTCGAGCTCGGCACGCGCCACCTTTTGCTTGGCGCCGGCGTGCTCGATGCACACGTCCTTGGCGTTGGCCATGCGCGTGTCGCATGCACTGCGTTCGGCCTTGTACTCGGCGCCGATGCGCGTCTTGGCCGTGTCGTAGTCGGCCTTGCTCATGCTGCCCGCGTGGGCCAGCGGCAGGGCCAGCAGTGAGGCCATCACCAGCGACAACTTGAACGTGAGTTGCTTGTTCATTGAGTTCCTTCTCGAGATCTCTTCGACGGGGCGATCACAGGTGGATCGGATGCAGCGAGTATCGGAACGGGCCGCTCATGGGCCAAGCGGACGGCGCCACCTTTTTCGGTAGTCGATCTCCTACGGTTCTTGCGAGGCGCGTGGCTGGCCGGAAGGAAGGTGTCTGGAGATGGCCGTGAACATGCTGTGTCGCCGACTCGGACTTCTCGCTGCTTTGATTGCCGCGTTTGCCGGTTGCTGCGTCGCGCTCCTCATCGACATCGACCAGAACACGGCGAGCCGTTCAATACCCGCAGACTGCGGCGGCTGCCGGCAACGCGGCGGCACCTGACCGGTCGCTGAGCAGGCCGGGCAGTTCGTGCAGCAGCCCTTGCAACGACGCCAGCCACGAAGCTTCGGGCGGCGCCGGCGCAGAGGCAGGCGCGCCGGGTGGGGCTGCTTCGTGCGTGTCGCTTGCCGACACGGCCAGACTCAGCGCGCGATGCGCGCAATCAGCACGCCCACCGCCAGTGCGGCGGCCAGCGCGCCCAGCGGGTGGTCGCGCACGCTGCTGCGCAGGCTTTCGGCCCATTCGTCGCCGGTTGCGCGCATCGAATCGGCCTTGTCATGCAGGGCGCCGCCGGCTTGGGACAGGCCGCGTTCGAGCTGTGCCAACTGGGGTGTCGCCCTCTCCGCCAGCTGGTCGATGGTGTCGTGCGCACCCTTCACCACGCGCGTCATCAAGTCGCCCGCGGCGGGGGCGTGGACGTCCTGCGGCATCAGCGGTGTACCGGACAAGGCGTCTTCTTCCTGCGCCGGCGCGGGGGGCGGGGCCACAGGACGGTAGGGGTTGGCAAGGTTCATGGTCGGACTCCTTCGATGCGTCGGGGGATGGCCCATCGAATCCTGGGCGCTGCCGCGCAAGGCGTCTGTTCGCAGGCGAACACAGCGCTCAGTCGAGCAGTACGTTGTACGCCTGCCGGTCGGCCGCATAGCAGCCGCAGGCGGCGGCTTCCAGACCCGCGCGATCGAGCACGCGCAGCCGGCCGCGCCGGTACTCGATCAAACCGCTGCGCTGCAGGCCGCTGGCCGCGGCGGTGACGCCGACGCGGCGCACGCCCAGCATGTAGGCCAGGAATTCATGCGTCACGTGGAAGTGGTCGGCATGCGCCCGATCCTGGCTCATCAGCAGCCAGCGTGCCAGCCTCGGGCCGATGAGATGGAAGCGCAGGCAGGCGGCGCTCGAGGCGAGCTGCGCCATCAGCACATAGACATAACGGTTCAGCACCCGCTGCAGCGCATCGTTCTTCTTGAGCTCGGCGCGAAAGGCGCGTTGGCCGATGCGCCAAGCCTGGCCCGGCCCCTGCACCAGTGCGCGCAGCGGCGATGTCGTCACGCCCAGCGCCATGTGCGCGCCGAGCATGCCTTCGCGGCCCACCATGCCCACTTCCAGGCCGTCGTGCCCTTCGCTCATGGCCACCAGCGAGATGAAGCCCTCGGTCGGGAAATACACGTCGCGCGTCGGCGTGCCGCTTTCACAAAGGGTTTGCGACAGCTGCAGTTCGACCGGTTCGCAAAGTGCCAGCAGACGTTGTCGGGCAGTTCGCGGCAGCAGTTCGATGAGGTGGTTCTGTGGGGCGCCGGCGGTCATGGCCGGCAGTGTGGACGCGTGCGGTGCGCGTCACCGTCTGCCAGCGCACATAGCGGGCAGGAGTTTTCAGGCGGCCGGCGCCAGGCTGGAGGCCCATGCCCGCGGCGCCGGCGCCGGGGCACTCGACGGCAGCGGCGGCGGCAAACCCAGTGCAGGCAACAGCCGCTGATGCTCGTTCCTGGCCGAGGCATAACACTCGCAGGCGCTCTGTTCCAGACGCGCGCGATCGAGCACCGCAATCTGGCCGCGGTGGTAGCGGATGATCCCCGCATGCTGCAGCCTCGAGGCTGCCGCGGTGATGCCCTCGCGGCGCACGCCCAGCAGGTTGGCGGCGCTCTCCTGGGTCATCGCCAACTCGGCCGACGACGAGCGGTCCAGCGCCTGCAGCAGGCGCTTGCTGAGTTGCTGGTCGATGGAGTGGTAGCGGTTGCACAGCGCGGTCTGCGCCAAATGCACCATCACCGCCTGGGTGTAGCGCAGCAGCATGGCGAGCACCGCGCCGCTGGGCCGCAACTCGCCGCGCAGGGCATGCGAGGGCAGCCGCAAGGCCTGGCCGGCGGCCTGCACCACGGCCTGGCTGAACATGGTGCTGCCGCCCATCAGCACGGCAATGCCGGCCATGCCTTCAGGGCCGACGATCGCCAGTTCGGTCGAAGCGCCGTCCAGCGTCGTCGACATCAACGAGATCACGGCGCTGGTCGGGAAGTAGACGAAGGCCGGCGCGCTGCCGGGCTGGTGCAGCACCTGGCCGGCATGCAGCGTCACCGCTTCCAGGTGCGGCGCCCAGCGTCGACGGTCGGCGTGCGGCAGCACGGCAAGCAGGTGGTTCAGGACCAGCGGGTCGGGCTTTTCGGGGATCTCGCTCACGGCGCGGCGATGGAGCTTTCGAGTCTTCCATCGTCGCCGCGCTGTCGCCAGCCGGCCATCGGCCCGGGCCGCCTTGCCGTGTGGGTACTGTCCTACGGCGACCGGGGCAAATCCTGGCGCCACGCGGCCTGTCAGGCTGCCGGCACGGCCGGCAGCAACCGGTCGTATTCCTTCTTCACCACCGCGTAACACTCGCAGCTGCGCTGCTCCAGTGCAGGCCGGTCGAGCACCTGGATGTGCCCGCGCGCGTACTTGATCAAACCCGCCTTCTGCAGCTTCAGCGCCGACTCGGTGACACCCTCGCGGCGCACGCCGAGCATGTTGGCGATGAGCTCTTGCGTCATGCGCAGCTCGCTGCCGCGCAGCCGGTCGAGGCTGAGCAGCAGCCAGCGGCACAGCTGCTGGTCCAGCGAATGGTGGCGGTTGCACACGGCGGTCTGTGCCATCTGCGTGATCAGCGCCTGGGTGTAGCGCAGCAGCAGGTGCATGACGGGATGCGAATGGTCGAACTCGCGCTTCACCGTCTGCGCCGCGAGCCGGAAGGCCTGGCCCGCGCTTTGCACCACCGCGCGGCTGGGCGTGGATTCGCCGCCCATGAACAACGCGACGCCGACGACGCCCTCGAAACCGGTGATGGCGATCTCGGCCGAGGCGCCGTTTTCCATCACGTACAGCAGCGACACGATGGCCGAGGTGGGGAAGTAGACATGGCTGAGCGTGCTGCCCGATTCGTACAGCACCTGGCCCAGCGCCAGGTCCACCATCTCGAGTTCGGTGGACCAGCGTTGCCACTCGGCCGCCGGCAGCGCGGCGAGCAGCTGGTTGGTCCGGGGGTCGGTGAATGCGGGCATCGGCAGTGACCTGTCGGCGCTGTTCGCGAAACGGCAGTCTGGACAGCTCCCAGTATAGGCAGCGCTGGCCTGCCTACTGTGCGCTAGCGAACACAGCGCGTGCTGCGCTTGGGCGCTGTACTCGGCAAAGCGGCGCCGAGTGCCGCGACGGCATGCACACCGGACGGATTGCACACGGCATGCCGTCCGACAGACAACGCATCGCTGCGTTCCTACGATCAAGGCGCCTGGCCTGCATGTGCCGATCGCGCGCGGGCCGGTACGACACCGGCGCGCCGCGCGCCCGGTTCTCACTGACCTATTCCGCGTGGCCCTTGGCCGCGTGGGCGGAGCCGCCGATGAAGCCCGAAACCCTTGCCGCCCCGAGCTGGAGCACCGCGTCCTTCGGCAGCGAGGCCGACACCTCGCCGATGGAACTGACGGCATTGAACGAACACCTGCAGCACTGCAATTCCTCGCATGGCCTGGTGTTTCGTCTGCGCTGCGCCGCCGAGGCGCTGAACGGCTTCGCCAGCGCACGCTTCATGATCTCGCTCGGCCTGGTGGCCTTGCCGGCCCTGGTGCTGTCGCTGTTCCTGTAGGGCATGTCCAACGGCGAACTGCTGCGCCTGCTGCCGGACGCGCCGCAGGCCCTGTGCGCCATCCTCGACAGCGCACGCGGTGCGCTGCAGCCGCCGATCCGCTCGGAGATCTTCGGCCCGCAACGTTTCGCGCGGCATGGCCGCAGCCTGGGTGAGACGCACCGGGCGGCACGCGCGCGTCCGGTGGCGGCGACCTTCTTTCCGCGGCTGAAGGACAACATCCGCACGCTGCGCGAAGCGCACCGCTACATCGGCACGCAGGCCGCCACCGGCTACGACATCAGCCCGGCGGCCGAATGGCTGCTCGACAACTTCCACCTCGTCGAAGCGCAGCTGAAGGAAATCCGCGACGGCCTGCCGCGTCGCTATTTTCGCGCGCTGCCGATGCTGCTGGACGAGCCGCTGGCCGGCCTGCCGCGGGTTTACGGCGTGGCCTGGGCCTTTGTCGCCCACACCGACGGGGCCTTCGACGAAGGGCTGCTGTTGCACTTCCTGGCGGCCTACCAGGAAACGCGCGAACTCAACCTCGGCGAGATGTGGGCGCTGCCGACCACGCTGCGCGTGGTGCTGGTGGAGAACCTGCGCCGGCTGGCCGAGCGCGTGGCCACCAACAAGGCCGCACGCGAGGTGGCCAACCGCTGCTGTGACCGCATCGAGACCTTTTCACTGCACGCGCTGGATGAGCTGCTGTCGCTGCTCGAGCGCCGCGGCGTCGGCCACGTGTTCCTGGCGCAGATGGCACGGCGTCTGGGCGAGCGCAAGGCCCACGAACTGCAGCGCGTGCAGCACTGGCTGCAGCGCGTGCTGCCCGACACCGCGGCGGTGCAGGCCCAGCAGGCGGCCGACCAGGCGGCAGACAACCTGAGCGTGAGCAATGCGGTGAACTCGTTGCGCGCCATCGGCGATGCCGACTGGACCCGCATCGTCGCGAGCAGCAGCACGCTGATGCAGCGCATGCTCGGCTCCAGCCTGTTCGAAGCGGAGCACACGCGAACGCGCGACCAGACGCTGCACGCCATCGAACGGTTGGCCCAGCGCAGCGGCCACAGTGAGGCGAAGGTGGCGCAAATGCTGCTCTCACTGATGCAACGCGCCGACCCCGCACAGCCCGGCGCCGAGGTCCCCGGCCACTGGCTGCAAGGTGCCGGGCGCGCGGCGCTGACGCGTGCGCTCGGTCTGCATGAGCGCGGCGCCATGCTGTGGCGCGCCGGCGCGCGCCGTTTGGCGCCGGCGGCCTACCTCGGCACGTTGCTGGTGGGCACCTTCGGCCTGGTGACCTGGCTGTTGCTGCGCGCTGCCGGCGTGGCCGCGAACGACTCGCTCGCCTGGCTGCTGGCCAGCGCCGTGTTGATGCTGTTTCCGGCCAGCGAGGCGGTGGTCGCGCTGGTCAACCGGCTGATCAGCGAATCGGTGCGGCCGCGGCACCTGCCGCGCCTGGCGCTGGCGCAGGGCATTCCTGCCGAGCACCGGGTGATGGTCGCCATCCCGGCGATGCTCAGCGATGCGGCAGCCGTCGACGCGTTGCTGCACCGGCTGCAGTTGCACCAGCTCGCCAATCCGGAAGCGCACGCGCAGTTCGCGCTGCTCTCGGACTGGGCTGACGCCGACAGTGCACACATCGCATCGGACCAGGCGCTGCTGCAGCAGGCCCGGCAGGGCGTCCGCGTACTCAACCAGGCGCATCCGAGCGCGCCCGGCGCGCCACCGCGCTTCGTGCTGCTGCAGCGCGAGCGGACGTTCAGCGACACCGAGCAGCGCTGGATCGGCCGCGAGCGCAAACGCGGCAAGCTCGAAGAGCTCGTGGCGGCGCTGGCCGAAGGCCATCGTGGCGGCTTCCTCGACCTGGGCGAGGAGTCGCACATCGCCGCCGGCACCGCCTACATCCTCACGCTCGACAGCGACACGCAGCTGCCCCCGGGGCGGCTGCGCGAACTGGTGGGCGTGGCCGCACATCCGCAGAACCAGCCGCGCCTGGACGCGGCCACGCGCACGCTGCGCGGCGGCTACGGCATCCTGCAGCCACGCATCGTCACGCCTTTGCCGGCACCGCGCGAGCTCACGCCCTACCACTGGCTGTTTGCCGGGCAATGCGGCATCGATCCGTACAGCGCCGCCAGCTCCGAGGTCTACCAGGATCTGTTCGGCGAAGGCACCTTCACCGGCAAGGGCCTGCTCCACGTGCGAGCCATGCACGCGCTGCTGGCGGGCCGCCTGCCCGAAGGCCAGGTGCTGAGCCACGACCTGCTCGAAGGCTCGGTCGCGCGCTGCGCCACGGTGAGCGACATCACGCTGAACGAGGACGCCCCCTTCCACGCCGACGTGGCGGGCTCGCGCGTGCACCGCTGGACACGCGGCGACTGGCAGCTGCTGCCGTTCCTGCTCGATGCACGGCTGCCGCTGCGTGGCGTGGATCGCTGGAAGATGTTCGACAACCTGCGCCGTTCCGCCGTCGCACCGATG
>Ga0114942_1000376_pt1 | contig 12734 bp, 7 predicted proteins | sample LowerColdCreek_FD_88674 | JGI IMG/M metagenome (GOLD analysis project Ga0114942, IMG submission 88674) | Groundwater microbial communities from Cold Creek, Nevada to study Microbial Dark Matter (Phase II) - Lower Cold Creek | ecosystem: Environmental > Aquatic > Deep subsurface > Groundwater ... | reverse complement strand
CTGCCATTGGCCGGTGGCAGGCGCTTTGCCTTCGACGCTGTCGGTTAAGTTCAGCTCCACAGCGGTGGCGGCGTTGTTGGCTTCAACTTTAAATTTCCACACTGAGGCCGGATCGCTGGGGGCGTTGACGACTTTGAGGTCAAATTTCACCACGCCTTTGGCCAAAATAGCCGAGGCATCAAAAGGTTTGTTGCCGCCGTTATTGCTTGGGCGGGTAATAAAACCCATCACGGTTGGTGCGCCGCCAATGCTGAATTCAGCGGTCATGCCGTGCGCAGCGTCGTCCATCTGTTCAGTGGGTTTGCTGCCGGCACAACAATCCCACATCGGCCAGTCCAGATTCTGGCTGTCTTTGTACAAGGTTAATGACGGTGCGGCACTGCCAGGTCCAGCGATCTTGACATCATCGACCTGATAGACGGCGCCTTCGCCTGAACCCCAGATTGGGAAAATCATCACCACATCAATCGCAGATAAATCCAGGCCGGCATCGGCCAGTTTTTTCAGCGGAAAGGTGTAGGTTTGCCAGACACCGGCGGCCGGCGCTTTGCCTTCATTACTCGCGGTTAAGTCCAGCTCGACTGCCGATGCGGCGTTATTACTTTCAACTTTCAGTTTCCACACCGCTGCAGCGTTGTTCGGCAGCGATACGGCTTTCATCGCGAAACTTAAGCTGCCGGTATTGGCCAGCGGCGAAGCGTCAAACGGTGACGGTGTACCGGCCGGGTCTTTGATAAATTCGGCGCGGCTGATAAAGCCGTTGACGGTAGGGGCTCCACCGACACGGAATTCCATCACGCCACCGCGTTGATTGTCATTGACCACTGTTGGTTTGCTGCCACCGCAGCAATCCCAGCCTGGCCAGCTTGGATTTTCCGCATTGTCGAAAATAGCCAGATTGCGGGCCACACCATCTGATGGTGGCACCGGAATTGGCGCTTTGCCTTCGACTAAAGCGTCAGTCGTTTTGTCATAACCTGGCCGTACCGTTTCACAGCCTTTGCCGGTGTCCGGATTGGCAGCGCATTGATAAGCGCGGACATAATCGACGACCAGGCTTTGACCGTTGGTAAAAGCTGCGGCATCGATGCCTTTATTGTTGACGTTTTCCGGCCAGTTACCGCCGACAGCGAAGTTCAGGATCAGGAAGAATTTCTGATCAAACGGCGCACTGGTCCAATAGGTATTCAGCTTGCCACTGGTCTGGTCAAAATATTCAGTGAACCAGCCACGATGTTTCAGGCCCACCGCCTGATCTTTGCTGTTATAACGCACGTCGGACTGACGCTGCGTCGCATACAGATAGTCGTCGACATACCAGCGGATCTCGCCTTGTTGCCATTCCACCGCATAGGTATGGAAGTCATCAGCCGGATTTTTACCGCCAGGCAACGCATAGTTTTTGCCAGAGCTGCTGTTATTTGGCCAGGGTTTGCCGTAATGCAGCGTGCCGTGTACGTTGGACTCGACGTTACCGGCGGCGTCTTTGACCTTCAGATTGACCGCTTCCATGATGTCGATTTCGCCGGAACGCGGCCAATCGCCATAGACAGAATCGGTTGGCATCATCCAGAACGCCGGCCAGGCGCCCTGACCCGATGGCAGTTTGGCGCGCATTTCAAAGCGGCCATATTTAAAATCAGCTTTTTTCTTTGTGGTGAGGCGGGCCGAGGTATAAGGCTTTTCCGCGCCTGCTGCGGCCGGTTTGGCCACAATGTTCAGCATGCCGCCAGTGGTAAAGGCGTTGGCTTTGTCAGCGGTATAACATTGTTTTTCGTTATTGCCGCCGCCGGCACAGTTCACTTCAAAGTTCCATTTATTGCTATCGATACTCTGGCCGTCGAATTCGTCGCTCCAGACCAAATTCCAACCGGTGGCTGGTTTGCTGGTATCAGTTTTGCTGAGATCAGTCTGGGTGGCGGTATCGCCGCCACAGCCGGTCAGTAGCGCGCTGCTGAGCAGTGCCGAGCAAAACAGCGTTTTGCTGAGCCGGGCGCCGGACAGGCCGCCTGTCAGTGTCAACGTGTGCGCCGGCGTCATCCGCGGGTGTCGTTTATTCATTATGCTTGTCCTGTTAACTGGTGAACTGCTGATGTGGTACGCCGATGTAACAAAAACCGACCAGCCACGCCTCAGTTTGTTTTTATCTTTTAGTTTTGTGTACAAGTAGCTGTAAGCGCTTTCTGAAAGCGCTTACAGAGGCTATTGCTGAAACGGACTGCCGTCAACCAAGCGCGTGCAGTTTTCGTCGCAAAAATCGACACTTTTTGCTATAAGTAGTGCTGCCACCGGTGGCTGAATAAAACAAAAAAAGCAAAAAGGTAATGCATTTTGGCAAACACTTTCGCGCAGCTTCCTCTCTAGAATGTTTTTGGTGGGACAGATCCGTCTGATTAAGAAGTACAGGTAAAAGATACTGAATTCCCACACCCCGAACCGGCAGCAGAAACTAATAAGTACAGTCGTATCCACATGAGCTGCAGAACGGTTTGAGTTGACTGACTCACAACAAATCAATAGGGAACGGATAGATGCACAACAAAAAACCATTCACCAGAACCGCGTTAGCCAGAACGATTTCGTTGCTGCTGACCGGGACTGCGGCACTGCCGCTTTATGCCCAGCAAGCACCGGAAACCGATAAAAAAGCTGAAACCAGCGACATCGAAGTGATTCAGGTTCGCGGTATGCGCGGCAGTCTGCAACAGGCTACCGCGATCAAACGCGAATCGATGGGCGTCGTCGACGCCATCTCGGCCGAAGACATCGGCAAATTCCCGGACACCAACCTGGCTGAATCTTTGCAGCGCATCACCGGTGTGTCGATCAGCCGCACCAACGGTGAAGGTGCGGAAGTGACAGTGCGCGGCTTTGGCGGTGATAACAACATGGTGACGCTGAACGGCCGTACTATGCCGTCAGCCACTACTTACGGTGCCGGTTCCGGTGCTGACGGTACAACGCGCGGCGGTAGTGCGCGGGCTTTTGACTTCTCGAATCTGGCGTCAGAAAGTATCAGCGGCGTTGAAGTGTACAAAACCAGCAAAGCCAACATCGCCACCGGCGGTATCGGTGCGACGGTCAACGTCAAAACCTCACGGCCACTGGAACGTAAAGATGACATCGCCAGCATTGGCGTGAAAGCGGCGCATGACACCACCAACCGTGCAGGCGACGACATCACGCCGGAAATTTCCGGTATTTTCAGTCAGGCATCCGACGACGGTAAATTCGGCGTCAGTGTGACCGCCAGCCATCAGCAACGGGATTCCGGTTACACCGGTGCCACCGTCAACGACTGGCAGGTTGATTATTGGGATGACGTGGCCGACTTAAACCGCTTGTGGAACAACACCGCAACGACAGTGAAAAATGCACCGGCACAAGGCCAGCTGTACGCTCGCCCGAACGATATCCGTTATGCCTTTTCTGATTCTGAGCGTAAGCGCGACAACGCCCAGTTGACGTTACAGTTCAAGCCATCTGACAAACTCAGCATGACCGGCGATTACACTTATGCTGAAAATAATGTAGTGGAACACCGCGGTGAGATCACCAACTGGGTGCAAACCGGTACCAACACCAAGATTGTTGAATTTGATAACAACCTGGTGAAAACGCCAAGTTACATCAAAGAAGAATACTCAGGTGCAGTCGACGAAGGTTACGAGCAGCAATGGCGTGAGCAGACCAACACGCTGAAGTCCTTGGGTGTGAATTTCTCTTACGAATACAGCGACGAGCTGACTATTGTGCTCGATGCGCATGACTCGAACATGTACAGCCGCGGCACAGGCCCACGTGGCTCTGGTGAACTGGCGGTTGGTTTAGGTGCACCTATTGTCACGTCGCGTGAGTGGTTCTGGGGCGCGGATCTGCCAACTTATCAGAACGTCTATAACGACAAAATCCCGGGCAAAGGCGCCAATGCCAATGGCATGGTTGATGCCGGTGATGTCGGCTCTTCGATTGCCCGTATCCGTAACGCCAGCCAGGAAAGTGATATTCAACAGGTCAAACTCGATTTCCTGTATGAACTCGAGGGCGGCCGCTTTGATTTTGGTGTGGAAAGCCGTGCGATGGAATCGCGTTCTCTGCAGACCGCAGGCAACAACATTGCACTGGGGAACTGGAACGTCGGCCATCCGGGTGAATTCGGTGATTTAATTCAGCCGTTTGATTTACCTGGTGAATTTAAAGACTACAGCCCAAGATCCGGTGGTTATGGTTTTATCGCCAACCCAATGGCTTTGTATGACGCGGCGCTGAAGTTGTATCCGACTATCCCAACGTCGGCAGAAAAATCCTTGTCGTCTGACAACATCGTCAAAGAAGACACCATGGCGGCGTATTTCCAGCTGTCGATGAATGGTGAGATCGGCAAAATGCCGTTTGATGTGTTGACCGGCCTGCGCTACGAAAAAACCGAGTCGGAATCCAGCTCGCTGGTGAACTCAGTGTATTTCCGCTGGGAAGATAACAACGACATCGTGTCTTATGTCGACGGCACCAAGCCGGCCGCACCGTTCAGTGCAGAAAACGATTATGACTACCTGTTGCCAAGTTTCGACTTAACATTGCATCTGGCTGACGATTTAATCAGCCGGTTCTCGTTCAGCAAAACTATCGCGCGCGCTGGTTTAGGCAGCCTCGGCGTGTCGGCATCGAACTTCGGTGGTGGCGGTGGTTCTACGCTGTTTGGCGCCCAGCCAACAGCGAACGCGTCGAACCCGGCGTTGTTGCCACTGGAATCATCAAACTACGACTTGTCGGTGGAATGGTATTACAACGATGCCAGTTATGTGTCGGCCGGTGTGTTCCAAAAAGACGTCGTGAACTTTATCGGTAGTAAACAGGTTGACCAGAAACTGCTGGGTATTCGTGATGTGACTGCAGGTCCACGCGCATTATCAGCCATTCAGGCGCTGCGTGCAGCCGGTCTGCCACAGGATGATACTTATCTGTACGCGATGATGGTGTTTACGCAGTTCCGCACCCACCCGGATATGATTGCGAAATACGGTCCGAACCCGCAGTTTACTGCAACACAGGCGCAGATTGATTTCCTTGCCAATAACCCTGGCTTTGATTTAGTCGCTACTGGTGATGATCCGGAAATGACGTTCCGTACCAACACACCGGACAACAACAGATCTGCCAAGATCTACGGTAGCGAACTGGCGGTGCAGCACTTCTTCGGTGAAACCGGTTTTGGTGTACAGGCGAACTACACCATTGTGCGCGGTGACGTCGGCTTTGACGTGAATGCCAATCCGGCGGAATCTCAGTTTGCCCTGATCGGCCTCAGCGATACTGCCAACCTGATTGGTATCTACGAAAAAGACGGCTGGCAAGCCCGGGTGGCGTGGAACTGGCGTGACAAGTACCTCGCAGAAGTCAACAAAGGTGGTTCTAACAACCCACGCTTTGAAGAGGACTACTGGCAGCTTGACGTTAACCTCAGCTACGATGTCAACGAGAAGCTGACGGTGTTTGTTGAAGGTCTGAACCTGACCGGCGAGAACAGCCGTTCGCATGCCCGGAACGAAGCCATGTTGTGGTATCTGACTGACCTGGATGCGCGTTATCAGGTTGGGATGCGTTACGAGTTCTGAGACTAAAGGCCGTCGATCCCGGAGGACTCCGGGTCGGCGGACGTCAGACAACAGCTGGTTGGCGCGCTTGTAAACGTCAGCTGGCTGTTGTTGTTTTTACTGTCTGAGCGGGATGTGCAGATGACCAGACATATGTTATTGAATAATATCGACCATCAGGACCTGCGCGTGCTGCATCAGTTTGCCGACAGCTTCGGCGATGCGGTCGCTGTATTACCGGCCTTTGCGCTGGAATGGACTGAACTACAAAAAACCTATCCGATTTTATTGCGAGCGGTCGCAGATCCTGCCGCGCAACAGCCACGCTTCCAGGCGGTGGTGCTGCTTGGATTTGCCCCCGATGAAAATCTGTTTTTAACCACAACGCCAAGCCAACATCCAGCCGCGAATGGCTGGGATGCGCGTTATATTCCGCTGGCGGCCGAAAAAGGCCCGTTTTTAATTGGGTTTCAGCGCCCGGGAGGCCTGCTGGCGACTGAACTGCACAAACCGGATCCGCGCGACGCGGTGGTGCACATTGATGTGAAACATCCGAAAGTGACCCGCGATACTGCCGGTCTGCCGTTGTTTTTACCGCAAGGTGGCGCCAGTCCTTATCTGCAATATATCTCAGGCCGCCTGCAGCAAATTCAGCACAGTCTGGCCTTAGCGCCGGTATTGTTTCAGGCACTGGAGCAGCTGGATTTAATCGAACCACTGAATATTGAATTTTCGCTGGAAAATGGCGAAAAACACCGGCTGACCGGCAATTACAGCATCAGCAGCGCGCGGTTGGCGGCACTTAGCGGTGATGACCTGCAGCGGCTGAATCAGTCCGGCTTTTTGCCGCTGATTTATGCGCAGTTAAGCTCGTTGTCGAATATTCAGCAGTTGGTAGACCGGAAAAATCAGCGACTGCGTCAGCAGCAAATCTGAGCCGGTTGCAAAAGGAGAAGCGGATGGCCGGGTTGTTTGTCGCGAGCGGAGTTCAACAACGCACTGCAGAAGTGCAGTGCACTGCCGGTCAGTTACCGGCTGATTTTGCTGAAACCATTGCTGCGGCGCAAGCGCCATTGATCCTGCGTGGGCTGGTGCGGCACTGGCCGCTGACGCAGCTGAGCCTGCAGCAAGCAGATACAGCTTTAGATAATGCGAAAGCCTGCGCGGACTATCTGCTTGGTTTTTACAATGGCCGGCCGACCCAGGTCTATCAGGGCGCTGCCGGGCAACGCGGCCGTTATTTTTACAATGAAAGCCGCACCGCACTGAATTACGACACTCGGCTCGGTCAGGTCGATGCTGTGTTGACCCAGCTGCTTGATGCGCTGGTCTTGCCGGATCCGGCCGCCGCGCCTTCGGTGTATATCGCCTCCAATTTGCTGCAAAGCCATTTCCCCGGTTTGCAGGACAGCCACAGTGTGGTGATCCCCAGGGCAGAAGCTGCATTTGCCACTGAGCCAGATCGAGTCAGCATTTGGCTGGGCAACCAAAGCCTGGCGGCTTGTCATTATGATGCGTCGGACAATCTGGCTTGTTGCGTGCGCGGTGTGCGGCGTTTTACCTTGTTCCCGCCGGAGCAGGTAGCGAACCTGTATCCGGGCCCGCTCGAGCCAACGCCGGGCGGCCAGGCCATTAGCATGGTTGATTTTGCTGCGCCGGATTTAACCTTATACCCGAATTTCCCCAACGCGCTGGCCGCCGGCCAAATCGCCGATTTAGCGCCTGGTGATGCCTTGTATTTGCCGTCAATGTGGTGGCATCAGGTGGAAGCGCCGGGGCCTTTTAATATTCTGATCAACCATTGGTGGAGCAGTGCGCCGCGTTATACCGGCTCGGGCATGAATCTGCTATACCACGCGCTGCTGTGCCTGCGCGACAAGCCCGAGCACGAGCGGCGCGGCTGGCAGGCGCTATTAAATTATTATGTGTTTGACGACCCGCAGCAGGCTGGCGCGCATTTGCCGGCAGAGGCGCGTGGCGTTTTGGCAGACTTAGACGAAGGCATGGCGCGGCAATTGCGCGCCATGCTGATCAACCGATTAAATCGCTGACAACAGGTTTTTAATGGAGCGCAGATGTCCACTTCAGGTGCAGTAAAAAAAGTTGTGATCGCCGGTGGCGGCACTGCCGGTTGGGTCGCGGCGGCAGCGTTGTCGAAACGGCTACAGGGGCTGGTGGATGTGGTGCTGGTTGAGTCCGAGGAGATTGGCACTGTGGGTGTCGGCGAATCGACGATCCCGCCGGTGACTTTGTTTCACAACTTGCTCGGCATTGATGAACAAGAGTTTATGCGTGCGACTGATGCGACCTTTAAACTGGGGATCTCATTTGAAAACTGGGGGCAGGTTGGCGATCGCTATATTCACCCTTTTGGCACCACCGGCAAAGGCAGTTTTCTCGCCGATTTTCAGCATTATTACCTGCATGGCCTGACTCAGGGCATTGATGCGCCTTTTGGCGAGTATTGCGTTGAGTTACAGGCTGCCCGCGCGCACAAGTTCGCCAAACCGCAGGGGCAGGGCGAAGCACCGTTGCTCAGTTACGCCTATCATTTGGACGCTGGCCGTTATGCCCGGTTTTTGCGCCAGTTCAGTGAAAAACTCGGTTGTGTGCGCATCGAAGGCAAAATCAACGCGGTGACGCAGCATACCAATGGCGATATCCGCAGTTTGGTGCTGGATGATGGTCAGGAAGTCAGTGGTGATTTGTTTATCGATTGCACCGGTTTTCGCGCGCTGTTGATTGAACAAACGCTGCATGCCGGCTTTGAACGCTGGGATCATTGGTTGCCCTGTAACAGAGCCGTGGTGGTACAAACACAGCCGGCGGCAACCTTGCCGCCTTATACCCGTGCCATCGCACACGACGCCGGTTGGCAGTGGAAGATCCCGCTGCAGCACCGGGTCGGCAATGGTCTGGTTTATGCCGCTGATTATTTGTCAGACGAAGCCGCCCGGCAACGCCTGCTCGATGGGCTGGAAACACCGGCCTTGATGGAACCGCGTGTGATCAGCTACCAGACCGGCCGGCGCAAACAGGTCTGGCTGAATAACTGCGTGGCGATGGGCCTGTCGAGTGGTTTTATTGAGCCGCTGGAATCGACCAGTATTTATCTGTTTATGAATAGCGTGATCCGGCTGCTGCGGCTGTTTCCTTTTGCCGGCGTGACGCCTGCGTTGGCGGCGGAATATAACCAGCAGTCGGTGCGCGAGCTGGAGAAGATCCGCGATTTTATTATCCTGCATTATCATCAAACCGAGCGGCGCGACAGCCCGTTCTGGGATTATTGCCGCACGATGACGGTGCCGGATAGTCTGGCGCAGCGGCTGGCGTTGTTCCGCGACAGCGCATTGGCCTTTCAGACTGGTGATGAGATGTTCCGCCTCGAATCCTGGACCCATGTGATGTTGGGGCAGCGCTTAAAACCGCAGAGTTATCATCAGCTGGTGCAGCAGATCCCGCCACCGGATCTAAGCCGCCATCTGCAGCACATTCGCGATACGATTGGCCATGCCGTTGAGCGTTTGCCGTCGCACCGTGACTTTATTGCGCATTATTGCGCTTCAGGCTTGCAATGACGACACAGCTCTTCAATGAACAATCTTTTAGCGCCCAGTCTTTTAGCGCCCAGTCTGTTCAGCTGCCGGCTTTGCAGCTGCATCCGGCGCTACAGCTCAGTGCCCTGCGCTTTGGCGTCGAGCGCACACCGGTGCTGATCGCTGATCAATTTGTGGCCGAACCACAGCAACTGGTGGACGTGGCCTGCCGGGCTGAATTTGTCGCGAATTCGCCATATTACCCCGGTGTACGCGCTGAAGCGCCGGCCGCTTACCGTCAGTTATTGCTGGGCGCATTACAGCCGACGCTGATTGAGTTTTTTCAGCTGCCGGCCAGCACGCTCAGTTTGTCGGTCTGTCATTTTTCACTGATCACCACACCGGCGTCGCAACTGAAACTGCTGCAGCGCATTCCGCATTTTGATACCACCACACCGCACGCGTTGGCGGCGGTGCATTATCTGTTTCACGCCAAGGGGACAACGCCAAACAGTGCCAGCGGTACGGCATTCTACCGGCATCGTAAAACCGGTTTTGAATGCATTACCCCTGAGCGAGAACTGGCTTATTACCGTGCTTTAGAAAGTGAAAACGATGGGCCCAATTTACCCAAAGCCAATGCCGGTTATATTCAGGGCAGCACCGCGCTATTTGAACAAATCGGCGCCGCCCACGGTGTGTTTAACCGTATCATCTTCTACCCGCGCCACTTGTTACATACCGGCATCATCACACCAGATACGCCACTGTCCGCAGATCCGCGGCAGGGCCGGCTGACCATCTCCAGTTTTATCGATTGCCTGTCATGACATAAGGTGAGTACAGATGCGAAAGTAGAACATCGTTGCTGCCTGCCGGATATTTAGCGCAGTTTTAACTGGCTGGTTGCGCCGTGGGTTTGCGTGTGTCGCTGGCATTTGCAGTATTTTTTGCGTTATTCAATTCAGCTGCTGCGTGCGGCGATCTCACATAACAGCTTCACCGCGCTTTGATGCTGCTGGTTTTTATCAAAAGCCAGCACCAGTTCGCGGGTTAATGCCGGGCCCTGAATGGCGCGGTATTGCAGGTCGGGGCGAAACTTCTGCATTTCAAAATCTGGTAGCAGGGCGCAACCGATGCCGGCACCGACCAGGCCGATGGCATATTCGATGGTATGAATATTGGCGCGGATCTGTGGCTTGATATTGGCTTTGCTGAGCGCCAGCGCAACCTGGTCCCAGGCTTCACAGGGCGTGCGTTTAATCAGTGGTAGTTTCTTAAAGTCGGCCAGCTGGATCTCTGGCTGGGTGCACAAAGGATGCTGTGCCGGTAGCGCCAGCATGTAAGAGTCAGTCCACAGCGATTGATACAACTCACCGGCTTTGAGTTGGCGTATATTGATAATGCGCGCGTCACAAGGCTCGTCGGGCTCGACCAGATGCAGTTCGAGGCCGGGCAGCTGGCTGTTAAATTCTTTCAGCAGCTGGCTCATCCGTTCCACCCCGAGCGCCTTGACCAGCCCGAGGCGAAACAACAGCCGTTTCGCTGGTTTGTTAAAAGATGCCTGTAGCGCCTGCATTTGACTGAGCAGCTGACACGCCTGCACATAAAGCCGTTCGGCATCTTCAGTGGGCTGAACGCCCTTTGGCAGACGTATAAACAACAAGGTGCCGAGTTGCTGTTCGAGCTGTTGCAGCGCACTGGACACCGACGGCTGGGCGATATCGAGCTGGCGTGCCGCCGCACTGATGCTACGCTGCTCATAAACCGCGACAAAATAAGCCAGCTGACGTGTGTCCATAGGGAATTCCTATAGGTGTGACAGTTTCTCTATATTTTTACTTTAAACCCGCCGTCAATAAGATGGCAATCAACATCTTAGCGCAGCTGAAAATAACAGCCCAACGCCCTAACCGGAGCCTTTCTGATGAGTAAAACCGCATTTAACTGGCAGGACCCGTTCTCCTTCCAGGCGTTGTTAAGCGACGAAGAACGCATGATCCAGCAAGCCGCCCATGATTATTGTCAGGACCGGCTGATGAGCCGGGTGCTGCTGGCCAACCGCCATGAACACTTTGATGTCGAGATCATGCGCGAACTGGGGGAACTTGGTTTATTGGGTGCAACCTTGCCGGAAAAATACGGCTGTGCCGGTGTCAATTACGTCAGTTATGGTCTGGTTGCGCGCGAAGTGGAGCGGGTCGACAGCGGTTACCGCAGCGCGATGTCAGTGCAATCAAGCTTAGTAATGCACCCTATTCACGCCTACGGCAACGAAGCACAGCGGATGAAGTATTTACCGAAGCTTGCGACCGGCGAATGGATTGGTTGCTTTGGTTTAACTGAACCGGACGCCGGCTCAGATCCGGCCGGCATGCGCACCACGGCGAAAAAGGTCGACGGCGGTTACGTGCTGTCCGGCAGCAAGATGTGGATCACCAACAGCCCGGTCGCCGATGTGTTTGTGGTCTGGGCTAAGTTAGACGGTGTCATTCGCGGTTTTATCTTAGAAAAAGGCTGGAAAGGCCTCAGCGCACCAAAAATTGAAGGCAAATTCTCGCTGCGCGCGTCCATCACCGGCGAAATCGTCATGGACGAAGTCTTTGTGCCGGAAGAGCAGTTACTCCCGAACGCCAGCGGCTTATCCGGGCCTTTTGGTTGCCTGAACAAAGCGCGTTATGGCATTGCCTGGGGCGCCCTCGGTGCCGCCGAATTCTGTTTCCACGCCGCGCGCCAATACACACTGGACCGCCACCAATTCGGCCGGCCTTTGGCACAAACTCAGCTGATTCAGAAAAAACTGGCCGATATGCAAACCGATATCAATCTCGGTTTACTCGGCTGTTTACAAGCCGGCCGCCTGATGGACTCCGGTCAGCTGCCGGTTGAAACCATCAGCCTGATTAAACGCAATTCCTGCGGCAAAGCGCTGGAAATTGCGCGCATCGCCCGCGATATGCACGGCGGCAACGGCATCGCCGACGAATACCATGTCATCCGCCACGTGATGAACTTAGAAGCAGTCAACACCTACGAGGGCACCCACGACGTGCACGCGCTGATTTTGGGGCGCGCTATTACGGGGTTGCAGGCGTTTTTCTGAGCTTTTTTGATTTTTAGAAAGACTGGGCGGCTTTGCAGAGGCAGTCGACCGCTTGGCAACGCAGACTCGCCGTGAACCCATCCATGGGGGCTCCTCTGCGGCAAGCCGGGGTTTTGCAGAGCAAAACCCGTGCAGTCGGCAACAAGTCAGATTACTGACTTGTTGCCGACTGCACCCCTGCCGCAGAGGGTCTGCTTATCCCAAGCAGTCGCCTGCTCATCCGGCCGTGGGGGCAGCATCACCAATGACACGCCTGAGTGAAGAATTAAAATAAAACCAAGGACTTCCGATGAGCCAACAAGAATTCCATCCGTGGGCAGTCAGCTACCTGCAACGCGTCCGTGACGGCCGCTTACCTTCCCCTGTATCTACAGCCGACCACCTGCCGACGCCAGTATTGGCGCAAATTTTTCAGTCGATGCTGCAAAGCCGGCTGCTGGATTTACGCTCCCGGCTGCTGCAGGCTAAAGGCCAGAGTTTTTACACCATCGGCAGTAGCGG
>Ga0114942_1000375_pt1 | contig 12747 bp, 12 predicted proteins | sample LowerColdCreek_FD_88674 | JGI IMG/M metagenome (GOLD analysis project Ga0114942, IMG submission 88674) | Groundwater microbial communities from Cold Creek, Nevada to study Microbial Dark Matter (Phase II) - Lower Cold Creek | ecosystem: Environmental > Aquatic > Deep subsurface > Groundwater ... | reverse complement strand
GCGCCCGACAACAACGCGCGCACCGCGATCAGCAGAACTTAGGCTCTGCAGTCAGCGTTGAGCGCAACCGCGAAAACATATGAGGAAAAGTTTATGAAGATCATTTACGCAATGCTGTGCGCCGCCATGGTGGTGCTCCCGATGTCGGCCGCTAATGCAGACCAACATGCCGCAACCAAGGACATCGTTGATACCGCCGCAGCGGCAGGCTCCTTCACAACACTCGTGACAGCAGTGAAGGCCGCCGATTTGGTAGAGACACTCAAGGGCGCAGGGCCGTTTACAGTGTTTGCTCCGACCGATGAAGCTTTCGCCAAGTTGCCAGCGGGCACCGTCGAAGAACTTCTGAAGCCAGAGAACAAGGCAAAGCTGGCTGCAGTCCTTACTTATCATGTTATTCCAGGCAAAGTGATGGCAGCCGACATTTCTGGTAAGAAACTCAACGTGAAAACAGTGCAAGGTAGCGAACTCGTCATCGATGCCACCAACGGCGTCAAGGTGGATGAGGCCACTGTAATCACCGCCGATGTCGCTGCGTCGAATGGCGTGATCCACATCATTGACACGGTCGTCATGCCCGGCATGTAAGGGGACAGTCCCGGCTTGCATCAAGGCCGCCCACCCTCTGCCCCCGGTGAACGCGTTTCCCCGGGGCCTTTCCGTGACCCGAGTAGATAAATGAACCAAAGAAAGATTCCGCGCGTACTCAGAGGTAACTTTTCAAACGAGCGGGTTTTAGCCGTGCAATACCAGCCTCCTGTCAACGATCTCAAGTTCATCCTGTTGGATGTACTTGGTGGCGATCAACTGCAAACCCTTGAGAAATACGCTGAGGCAAGCCCTGACATTATGTGCGCGGTAATCGAGGAGGCGGGCAGGCTTGCCGCTGAAGTCCTGCAGCCACTCAACAAAATTGGCGATCAACAGGGCTGCACCTACCATCCTGACACCCGCACTGTCACCACGCCTGATGGGTTCATCCACGCCTACAGGCAATTCACCCGTGCCGGCTGGGCATCGTTGGATGCACCCAGCGACTATGGCGGGCAGGGTCTGCCACACACGCTGAAATTCATCGTCGATGAAATGGTGTGCTCCTGTAACTTGTCGTTGGGAATGTATGCAGGGCTGACGCATGGCGCCATCAGCGCACTCTATGCCCACGGTTCGCAGGAACTGAAAGACATCTACCTCGAAAATCTTGTCAGTGGGCATTGGACAGGGACCATGTGCCTGACCGAGCCCCAATGTGGCACCGATCTGGGGATGATACGGACGGGAGCGACTCCGCGTCCTGACGGCAGCTACAGTATCGAGGGTACCAAGATCTGGATTACTGGCGGCGAGCATGACCTCGTCGACAATATCATTCACCTCGTACTCGCCAAGCTGCCTGCTGCGCCCGATAGCACCAAGGGACTTTCCCTGTTCATTGTGCCAAAAGTGTTACCGCATAATGGCGAGCGCAACGCGGCATTTTGTGGCGGCCTCGAGCACAAAATGGGAATCAAAGGCTCAGCAACCGCGGTGATGAACTTTGAAAATGCCCAGGGCTGGCTGGTGGGCGAGCCCAATGACGGCATGCGAGCAATGTTCACGATGATGAACGAGGCGCGTTTGATGGTGGGCATGCAGGGCCTTGGCGTGGCCGAGATGGCCTACCAGGAAAGTCTCGGATTTGCACTGGAGCGCCTGCAGGGCCGCTCCCTCACAGGGCCCAGGAATAACGCTGGCCCTGCTGACCCGATTATTGTCCACCCCGATGTCAGGCGCATGTTGATGCGCCAGAAGGTCTTGAATGAAGGCATGCGCGCGCTCGCACTCTTTACCGGGCACCAACTTGACCTGTCAGTAGCTCACCCTGATGAGGGTGTCCGCGAATATGCCGATGACCTCGTTCAGTTGCTTACCCCAGTGGTGAAAGCGTTTCTCACGGACGAGGGGTTCAATAATGCCAACGTCGGCCTGCAGGTGCTTGGCGGCGCCGGTTTCACCACCGACTGGCCGCTGGAGCAACTGGTCAGGGATGGCAGGATTCCCCGCATCTACGAGGGCACCAATGGTATTCAGGCCATGGACCTGGTGGGGCGTAAACTCGGCTTGAAAGGCGGGCGCCTGATCGGTCGGCTGTTCGATACCATCCGTTCATTTCTCAGCACGACAACGGGCGCACCCTACCATCGCGAACTCGAGGCAGCCCTCAAGGCACTGGAGAACGCCACTACCTGGGTTGCAGCCAACGGCATGCAGGATCCAGAGCAAGCCGCCGCCGCCGCTTCACCTTACCTGCGGCTGACAGCGCTGACAGTGATCGCCTATTTGTGGTCCCGCATGGCCAGCGTCGCTGGGCGGAAATTGGCTGAAGGTGCAGAGAATCGCCCGCTGCTCGAGGGCAAACTGGTATCGGCGCGCTATTACTTTGAGAAACTGCTACCCGAGACGGGCTGGCTGCTGACAGATATCACCACCGGCAAGGACAGCATGATGGCATTCACAGCGGAACACTGGCAGGCCTGAGGGTGCGCAACAGCGCTAGAATTGCGCAGCTGCTTGGCAAGGAACAGGAAACCTCAGACCATTCGCTGCGGGCACAGTCACTGAAGCGCGCGATGACCGCCAGTGTTCCACGAACGATCACACCGTATGAGTGGAGCAGTGGTACGATCAATACGGTGTGCCGGAGAGCCACACCAGGCCCAGCGGGGCGGAAACCTCCTGGTGGAAGCGCCTGTTCGGTCGCACATTCCGCAATTCGTCCAACTGAAATCACGATAACGGTAACTTCATGATGCGCCTGGGGGTGCCTGGCACAGCAACTCTCCTTGGTCTCGCCGGCCTCATCCCTTTTTGCCTTGCACCGCTGGGCATAGGGCAGGACGCCGATCATGAGGGCTTGTACTCCGAGCTGCTGGCCAACTACGCCCTGGGCATTATCTGCTTTTTAGTTGGCATCTGGTGGGGCCTGGCATTGATTCGACGCAGTACCGTCGCGTTGATTATCAGCAATGCCTTAGTAATCGTGTCGTTTGCCGCCCGTTCTCTCTTGAGTCATCCGACCTTCTTCCTGGTGTGCGCAGCACTATTTAAACACGGCTCGCGCACTAAGGCGGCTCAGTGCAATAGACACACGAAGGTGTCTGCTCCATCTCGGGACGCGCCCACTGAAAGTTCCAGATTTTGCGCACCGATCATTCGAGACGAACGAACGCGATTTATTCCAAGCGGAAACTCCACAAGCTTCACATCTCCGGGTTCAACCAGAATATAATTCGGCGTTCCAGCCCCGGGCGGCACTTTAAGTCGCTGGAAGCAGTTGTAATCTACAGCTTGGGACTCGCCGAGGGCAAAATCTGAAACATGGTCCTTCGGGTTACCCGGTGAAGGTGAGGGGTATATAGGGCGAACTTCCGCGCGCGGCGTAGGTGGCGCGCCTTCTGTTGGTGGGCCAGAGAACCCTAGTGTGTCCGCCTCACGTGGATCAAAAGCCATGATGGTTGGAACGAACTCGTTAGCTGCTATGGCGACCGAGATGCCGGTATGAACGTTCTCTGGCGTGCTCTGGCGCGCTGCAATGACACCGATTACTTTCCCCTGACTGTCTAGTAGTGGACCACCTGAATTCCCTGGCGTGACGGAGATTCTTGCCAGAATCATCCTTACTGGCGCGCCAGCGAAAATGTTTGAATCATAATTCACTACCTGATCAGCAATGGCGCCGTCCAGCGGTACCAGGCTTATCCCTCGCGGAGCACCCCACAGGAAAACTGCCATTCCCGCACGCGGACTGGCGGCACTGAGTTCAAGCGGTACAACCGACGCTGGAATTCTCTCCAGTTTAAGAATGGCAATGTCATGCTGCTGACTCTCCTTCCACACCGTCGCGCGAACTTCTTCACCGAATGCCGTGCGCACCTTAAGTGGCGCAACTACCCGACTCTGTCCCGGTGCTGGCCGCTGTAGCGACGACTCGATTACATGAGAATTCGTTATTACAAAGATGGAGCCGTTGATGTCGAAGAAAAATCCGCTACCGTTTGAACCGGCAGCGAACACCTGCGCGACACCTGCCTGAGTGCGCTCAATCACGCTGTTTTCAATCTGAAAAGGAGACGTGAAGTCGACCGGGTTAGCGTACGCTCCACCCAATGTCGAAAACCCGAACAACAAAAGTGAAACTACGAACGCTTGCACAGATTTCCTCCCGGTATTTGGAAATGTCGCACGTACGCGGTAGTGGAAGAGATGCCTAACCGTTAAGTATACTAACCCAACCGTATAACACGAGGCCGCCTGACACCAGTAGGATGTGGGTGAGGCAGGCGCCGGTTTTGCCGGGTAAGCACTCCCCAAAAGTGCTGATGACAGGAGGTGCAGCTATGCGACTGCGAACGACTTTATTGATTATCATGCTCCTGCTTGGCGGCTGCCTGGGTTACCCGACCACAGTGACTCCGGTCCAGGAATTCGACATCCAACGCTACCTCGGCACATGGTATGAAATCGCCCGGCTCGATCACTCGTTTGAGCGCGGCCTCGACCGGGTTACGGCACAGTATTCGTTGCGCGACGACGGCGGCGTCGCCGTGCTCAATCGCGGCTACCTGACCCCGGAGCGCGAATGGAAAGAAGCGCACGGCCGAGCCTACTTTGTCGACGCCGGCGACCAGGGTTACCTCAAGGTTTCCTTCTTCGGCCCCTTTTACGGCTCCTACGTCATTTTTGAATTGGACGAGAAGGACTACCAATACGCGTTTGTGGCCGGCCCCGACAATTCCTATCTCTGGCTCCTGTCGAGGACGCCGCAGGTTGACCAGGCGCTGGTCGACCACTTCATCGAACGCGCAAAGAGTCTCGGGTTTGATACCGATGCGCTCATTTTTCCGGCACAGCAATAGTTCTACTACCTCCTACGCCCAAGCTTCTACGCCGGACCAGCACGCCTCCGGACGCCATCCGACCGAGCGACTGATCTGCTTTCAATCATCCCGCGTAAATACTGTGGAAGGATAACTGAGGGAGAGAGTTTATGCGCAATGTTAACGGTACAGTCTTGTTTGCCATGATGTTGGCGGCTGCTGGTGCCCAGGCCAGCGATGCCGCGTCCATGGAAAAGGTAAAGTCGGGGTTGCTGCCCTCAGGCGGGTTATACAGCATGTACGCAGTTGACTGCGGCGATCGCTCGTCGGCCAGTCTTGCAAGCCTGGAGGGTGGACGCCGCTGGTGTACAAGCATAGGGCAAGAGCTCGACTGCTTCCGTCAGTCTGCCGCAGCACTGGCGCAGGCCTGCGATGAATCGGAAAAACTGGCTGCCGTGGACACCGCAACGGATGCCGTTGGTTCGCAGCGTTAGGGCAACAACCAGGTTCGTCTGCAGCACTTGGTAGGCGCGTCTCTGAACTCGTGCTCAAAAGGCCGTACGCGGTCACGGACGATCGCGGTGCGGCGCTGTGCCAAGTCGACTGCGCGTCGCAACACTATGTCTTGCAGGCGAGGAGGGAGCATAGTCGTCTCCCTGCGGAGCGGGGTGGCTGTTCGCTAACTGCGTTCGAGTACCCCATGAGGGCGTTATCTTGTAGCCCGGCGAAATCCCGCCGGGGTTGAAAGTCGGATTGGCGGTGAGCAGGTCGCGCAGATGACTGAGACCGCTGAAAGGAAGGTGTCCCCCGGAACGTCTCGATGTAGTGAACCCTGCTACCTCTAATGGGTAGGGTCCTTCTGTCTGCTGGCGTGCGTAATCTCCTATTCTTTGGCCTCGGGTGTATGACTTGCACCAGGAGATTATCTGTCGGTGTAGCCATCCGGAAGTCTCCTGGAAACGGCTTTTGGGGTGGCGGAGAATGACGTGACGCTAACAAAACAAGAACCTGTAGTGATAGAAATTACAGACCAAGCCTACAAGCAAAATTCAGTCTATCGTCCCTGGGATGAAATTAACCTGAGTACAATGCCAGCCCTTCGGGGTAGATCTTTTATTAAACAACAAGCACTAAAAAAGACTGCAGCCTTCAATCGTGAACAGGCTGCTCCAGTTATGCCCTCATAGTGCAATTGACTTAACCGCGCGGCCTAACAATACCCGCCTCTGAGTCATATCGTGGCACCTGAACTGCCGTTCGACCTCGATCTATAAGTCTGTCGCGGGTCAAAATATTTACCCTGGGTTTTGTGGAATCAATACATCGCCGAACCCTGCGGTATCGAGGTGGCGCGTTACGGAAATCCCCTTGCCGGCGCGTCAAGCTGGAATGGCAATCCGGACAGCCCTGTGGGGGTGGATCCTTCCCCCGAAGGGAGGCGAGGGTGTCTATCTCTACTTCGACACTGGAGACTAGGGTCCGTTGTCTGGATCGACGTTGAACGCGAGTACGGCGGCGTGTTGTTCTTAGAGGAGTACACTAACACTGCTGGGGTACCAGCTGGCAGGACAGTGATCAACGAACTGATCCCGTTTATTGAGGAGGCAATCGACGCTGCGCGTTGAGGCAGGATCTTCTGCTTACGCCAGCATTCTGTCGCGCGCCCCGCGATGCAATGTCGATTCGCCTGTTTTGGAACATTACTATTATCCGTGGGAGCTGGAGAAGGCCATTGCCGAGTGAGTCGAGCATTACAATCATGAGTGGTACCACGAGTCATTGGACAACGTGACATCAGCAGATATTTATGAAGGCAGACGAAAAGAGATTCTGGATTAACGTGCAGTGGTAAAGGCCAGGACGCTAACAAAACGAAAAATACACAACCTTACCGGCAGAAGTGTGCCAGAGGCGAGGGACGACCACAGCGGGGCGCCCCCAACGGGCCCAGTAAGGGAGTACCCCTAACCAGCTACGCGCTTCAGTATAGCGCCGTATATTTTCCGGGAAAGCCCCATCGCCAGGGTGGGCGAAGCACGGTTGATCCACCAGAGCATCCCGTAGCTTGCGGGCAGGACGATCACCGCCTTATTTTTGGCAATCCGATCCAGGGCCTTGCTGGCAAACTTATCCGGCGCCATACCGCTTGCACCCTTGAAAAAGGTCTCGAGTTTTTCCCTGTCGTAGGTTCCAACCCATCGCTCCGGGGATGCGCCTTTTTCTATCATGGGGGTCATGATGGTACCCGGGCACAGGACACTTACCTGGATACCTGTATCGGCGAGCTCTGCCCGCAAGGCAGTGCTCATGCCCACGATGGCATGTTTGCTGGTGGTATAAGCTATCGTCGTTGGCCATGGAAAGACTCCTGCGAAGGAGGCAGTATTGATAATATGGCCAAACCGCTGTTGCGACATGTATCTGTGAGCCGCTCTTGTGCCATACACTACGCCCATAAGATTTATGTCGATGGTTTTTCGCCAGTGCTGTAGTTCGAAGTCCTCAAATTTACCGTTCAGGGCGATACCGGCGTTATTAAACATATAATCCAATCGCTGACAGCGCTCGAAAGTATTTTTTACCAGTAATTCTACTGCGTCCGCATCAGTAACGTTCAGGGTATACGCCGTTGCTTTACCACCTTGCGCGCAGATCTTTGCAGCTACCTTTTTCGCCATTTCCAACTGCAAGTCAGCGAGAACCACCTCGCAACCGCGCGCGGCCAATTCCTCTCCCAGGGCCTTTCCTATACCGGAAGCTCCCCCGGTAATAATTGCTACCGCGTTCTCCTAGGTTTCGAGCTTTCCAGAATTTTCCTGCATGCTATACCAGTCCTCTGATGTCATCGTATGGTCCGACAGCGTAAACGAGCCGCGGCAGAAGTGGAACGCCTCGAGGCTTGCCGAATTCAAGTGTCGGTTTTTTTTACACATGCTGCGGTTATCTACACCGCTTTACTTACATGTCTGGAAGTAATAGCTTGAATTTCATAGCCTTACTCATTGCTGGCATGTGATTTGCATTTGTTTGGCTTAGTTGATAGGCTGCATTAGCCGATGCGCGTCTGACATTGGAAGAGTCTAATAAAGAATAAAGCCCGAGAAGGCCAGAAATATGCTTAGCCACACCCCATTCACGCGATATGTTTTTGTTCTATTGACCGTGTGTCTTATGCGGTCCCCTTCGGCGCACGCAGCCTATATTGATTTTCAGCCTGACTCTGTTATTGCCAATACGGGCGATTCGATTTCATTCGACCTGGTCATCAGTAATCTGGGCAATTTTAGTCCTGTCTCTCTGGGGGCATTCGATATATCCGTGGGATTTGATGCCTCTGCGCTTTCCTTTGCCGGCTACAGCCTGGGTGATTTCCTCGGTAGTTTGGCTCTGCTCGAGGCGATCGATGCCAGTGTAGGCGACGTGGGCGGTGCAGTGAATGTCGCCGAAGTCAGCCTTCTTTCTGCGCTGGATTTGGATACGCTTCAACCAGCTTCGTTTGTATTGGCAACCCTTAACTTCAATGTGATTAACCTTACGGGGGGCGCGGTGACACAACTCTCAATATTGTCGGGGCCGGTGCTGGGGGATGCGTTCGGGGCTCCAATTGCGGTAACCGGGCTGGGGTCGGCTAGCATTGCGAGTATCCCGGCACCAGGCACACTGGTGTTGCTATCAGCCTCCATATTTGGTTGGCTAACATTGAAAAGACGTCACTCCGTATAGTACGGTGTGGAAGTAAGCGGAATATAATCAGTACTACATTATTGGTGTAGTGGCGGCTGAACCAGGCCTTCGGAGAAAGCTCATGCGGCATCTACAAATTCTACTTACGCTCGTGTGGGTTAGCTTAAGTAGTTTCTCGTACTCGCAATGCGGCGGCCCAGCGCCCCTGCTGTGTGATGCGGATGGTAATCGCGACGTTAACATAGATGACATCACGTTAATAAGCCTTGCCAAGGGCACCTCTGTACCACCGGGTAATATCATGCTGGATATTAATGGCGACAAGTTGATCACGGTGCTGGATGCCAGACAATGCGTTGCTCGCTGCACTCTTCCGGGATGCGTCGAACCCTGTAGTCGTGCTGCGGACGAAGCAAGCCGTGTCGAGACTGCGCAGGCGCTCGTTACGTTGAATGCTTCCAACTACCTGTCGCGGATTAACTACTGGGCCGAGGATATCGTTTACAAAGAGCCTGTGTGGACGAATACGGGTCGGGCGGAGTTGCTGGATTACCTGTCTGCAGTATTCGCCGGGACGGCTTATGGTTTTCCAGCCGACAGACAGGTTGTGATCAAGGACGAGCTGTACAACACTCTGCCGGACGGTAGTATGACCTATATGGCCACAGTAGAGTGGTCAGGCACCTTTGGTACGGAGTTCTTCACCCAGGCAGGTATGTCGATTCTCAAGTTTCGTCCCGGCGAGGGCTGCCCCAATTACCACAGGGACTATTCTACCGAGGGTGATACCTGGTGGAATATTCCGGCCGAGAAGCCGGAAGTCAATGCTTTCAGAAGTGTCTATATCAACCTGTTCGAGCTCAGTGGCAGATGTTTCGATGACGATGGTGACGGCTACACCAAGTACTCAGTTGCCACCGGCTGCCCCAACACCACCGCCGTGGATTGTAATGACTTCGTCCCCGGGATTAATCCAGGTGCCGTGGAAATACCCGGCGATGGTATTGATCAGGACTGCGATCCAGTAACCCCGAGTGGCAGTACAGACCCTGCCTTGCAGATATACCAGTGAACGGGCATTCATTTCTAAACCTTCTTGCCGGACAGCAGCGCAGCGTTTGCCTGGCGAGCCTGGATGGTCAAAGGAGAATGGCAAAGTGACTAAAGCACATATTTCGCTGCTAACGAGCACCCTGCTCAGCTTGCTTGCAGCAACCGTCTCTCATGCACAGATTGTTCCGGGGTGTGATCGAGCCGCCGATGAAGCTACTCGCGTCGAGACCGCGCGGTCGATCCTGAAGGTTCACGGCAGGGAAGATGAATTCCATGTACCGGTGGACGCTGATCATTACAAGACCGTCATAAACTACTGGGCTGAAAACGGTTCCGGGGAAGACGGTGTTGGAACGGATGGCGCAGTTTATCGGGAGTCAATGCTGAGTAATAATACCCGGCAAGAGATGTGGGAATATCTGGATTACATATTCAATGACTTTTCTTCGGATATGGTACTGGTGTTGCTGGACGAGCTGTGGAAAACGCACCCGGATGGCAGTATGACCTACATGACGGTGAACCGGTGGTTCGGCTCCACGAGCGGCGGTTATTATGAGCAGCCTGGAATTTCCATCGTCAAATTCCGTCCCGGCGAGGGATGCGCATCCTACCAGAGGGACTATTTTTCCGAAGGTGATACATGGTGGGGTATATCCATTCTCAACGGATCCGTGCGCGCCAAGCGAGACCGGACGATTACCGCACTGGGGTTAACTGATCGGTGTGTTGATGATGACAGCGATGGTTATTCCAAGTTTTCAGCCGCGCAGGGCTGTGCCCAGACGGCTCTGGATTGCGACGATTACCACGCCGGTATCAATCCCGGCGCTGACGAAATTCCCGACAATGGCACGGATGAGAACTGTAACGCGTCAGATGACTGAGGGCTCTCTCCACTTATGATCGTTTGTAATAACTCATATCTGATCTGACGGATAGCGTACGATCAGTTGTGGCTATAGCGAACGCTTTTCTCGTCTCCGGGAATGCTCGTTTCAGACTTGGCTATGACCGCTTTTTATCGGTGATGGCACAACCGATCGACGCAACACAGGCACTAAATCGATCCGCTGGCGTTTCATAGTCTAACGTCTGCCAACGGTTCCACATGAAGGCTCTTTGAGTCCCTGTACAATTAATCTGAAGTCTTCGTCCGATCTGCAACACTCCTTCTCCGTGAGACAAGTTAAAGTGTTGCGTCGATCAGTTGAATCCGCAATTCGAAGCGATCCTAACGACAAATCGCATAATCGAATTCTAACCCCTTACTCAGCGCACCACGAGAGCGGTAATCCCATGATAGTATGAGAAGTCACCAATTTAACGCGCGCGTAATCATGCTGCGACTTACTAGCTAGGAATTTCTCAAGATGCCGCCTAAAACCCCCGAAAGTATCGTCGAAGAATTACTCAATAACCCTAAGGTCTATGAAGAAAAAGCTGCCCAGGAGGGTAAGTTCTGGGGCGAGGCTTTTTCCAGTGAGAAGCAGATCCAGGTCAGGCAGGCAGACAAGTTGGCAAGCCGGGAGTTAAGAGTGGCTCGGGACAAATTGATTCTCGCGGGCGCTCTCCGACGGCAGGGGCTAAAACCCGAGCGCGGCTTGTCTCTAGCATGCGGGAGTGGACGGTCTGAGCGCCATGCACTTGCGCAAGGTATATGTACCAGCTTTCATGGGATTGACGTGGCAGAGGATGCCATTATGGAGGCCAGCAATGTGGCCGCACGAGAGAGTCTCAACATCACCTACGAGCGAGGCGATCTCAATACGATCAAACTGGAACCTAAAAATTTCGATTTGGTGATTACTCATAATTGCCTCCACCACGTGGTACAACTTGAGTATTTGGCCGATGAAATTCATCGCGCTATGACTGCCGACGGAGTACTTTGGATTCACGATTATGTTGGCGAGACGCAGTTTCAGTATAGTGACAAGCGGTTGGAAATCGCTAATGCTGTGCTAAAAATATTACCTGAAAAATTACGTACCGATCGCATCAACGAAATGGTTCTGAGGCAGATAAATCGTCCGATGCCGGGACAGATGCCTTCCCCCTTCGAGGCAATCCGCTCAGCGGAGATCATGCCAATATTCCTGGAACGTTTCGAAGTTCTTGAGCAGCATGTAAATGGCGGCATCATGCGACTTGTGATGCCCCACGGTGCAAGAAGAGACTACGTGGAAAACGATGATACCAAATCGATATTTGAACTACTTTATTATCTGGATGAGATACTAATTCGGGAAGGTGTCCTTGAACCTACTGGCATTCAATGTCTGTTACGGCCAAAGTAAGGGTAATGTTCTGGATTTTTGATGGGGCTATCTGGTTTAGATACAATCCAAGCGCAGCGGCTTTTGCGGAAGCCTTTTGCTTTCGTGCATATAATAGCTGCTGTTGGAGCCGTTCTGTTGGTTAACGTCGAACGGGTGTGTGCTGATGAAACGGAGATCCTTGACTGTGATCATCGGTGACGATCAATTGAAATGTGGCTGGTCCGGCGCAAAAGAATCAGGGTTACACCCTTAACTATCCCCGCATATGCACTTACTATGGACATCTATAGTCTGGGGGCATAGCAATGACGACCACTCCGCTCACCCGCGAGCAACTTGAAGCACACTGGATGCCCTTCACGGGCAACCGGCAGTTCAAGCGCGATCCGCGCATCATCACCGCCGCCGAGGGCGTCCACTACATCGATGATAAGGGCCGCAGGTTGCTCGACGGCATGTCGGGACTATGGTGCTGCGGCGCCGGCCACAACCGGCGGGAGATCACGGAGGCTGTGCATGCGCAGATGCAGAAGCTGGATTACGCACCGGCCTTTCAATTCGGCCACCCTGGTGCCTTCGAACTCGCAAACCGCGTCAAAGCGTTGACGCCTGACGGACTGGACTACGTCTTTTTCACCAATTCCGGCTCCGAGTGCGTGGACACGGCGCTGAAGATGGCGCGCGGCTACTGGCGGCAGAAAGGCCAGCCGGGCAAGACCAAATTGATCGGTCGCGCCAAGGGCTATCACGGGGTTAATTTTGGCGGGGTCTCGGTGGGCGGGATGAGCGCCAACCGCAAGATGTTTGGCGAGGGCGTGGATGCCGACCATCTGCCGCACACGCTGATAGCGGATAATGCGTTCAGCCGCGGC
>Ga0114942_1000374_pt1 | contig 12777 bp, 7 predicted proteins | sample LowerColdCreek_FD_88674 | JGI IMG/M metagenome (GOLD analysis project Ga0114942, IMG submission 88674) | Groundwater microbial communities from Cold Creek, Nevada to study Microbial Dark Matter (Phase II) - Lower Cold Creek | ecosystem: Environmental > Aquatic > Deep subsurface > Groundwater ... | reverse complement strand
GGCTGAGTTTGTTGTGTATCCTTGTCCTTGGTCCCTGCAGAATTCTTGGGATCCATCCAGGCAGCGTCAGTTGATGCTGCCTTTTTTATTTGCCATCTGCTGCCATGGTCAGCGCGGCCAGAGTCTGCTTGTTCTGGATGCTAATTGCGGATGCGAGTTCCGGACACGCACTAAAGTTGTGCTGCCACGCGGGACTGATTCAGGGAGTGCCTGATTCAAGGAGTGCCTGTCTGCGGGAAAAACGTCTGCCAGGGTGCCGGAGGCCCCAGGCCATAACCCTGGCCATAATGCACACCGATACTGCGCAATAGCACACATGTGGCCTCATCCGGCACAAATTCGGCAATCGTCTGAATTTGCATACTGCGGGCAATATCAGCCATCGCCCGCACCATCACCGCATCGGTAGCATTTTGCGTCATCGCTTTGACAAATGAGCCATCGATTTTCAGATAATCCACTGGTAAGTGCTTCAGATAGGCAAACGACGACATGCCTACGCCAAAATCATCCAACGCGAACTTGCAGCCAATTTGCCGCAAGCTGTCGATAAAACGATTGGCTGCCGCCATGTTGGTGATCGCCGCCGTTTCGGTGATCTCAAAACAAATCTTCGCCGCCGGAATGGCGAACAGCTGTAATTGCTGCTGAATAAACGGCAGTAAATCCGGGTCGCTCAGCGACGGGCCAGACAAGTTGATGGCGATTTTGTCCAGCAAAGGCAGCTGCGTCGGTGTGGCCGCCAGTTGCTGTAACACCCGGCGGATCACCCAGCGATCAATCAGGCCCATCAGTCCCTGCTGCTCTGCCAGTGGAATAAACAAGGCGGGACTGACCATAGCACCATCGGTATCGCGTAGCCGGAGCAGAACTTCGAGGTGCAGCCCCTGAGGTGGCACCGACAAAGACACTATCGGTTGGGCGTATAATTCAAAGCGATGCTCGTCCAGCGCGGTATGCAACAACGACAATAACTGCCGCTGTTGCTGCAAATGGTTCAGTTCAGGCCCATCCGCGTCGACGATAAAATAACGATTGCGGCCCTGATTTTTCGCCAGGTAACAGCCGCTGTCAGCGGCCTTTAATAAGTCGGTCAGACTGCCCTGTTCGCCGCCAAGCGCCACCACGCCAATACTGGCGCCGATGGTGAAAATCTGTTGGTCCCAGCTGAACCGAAACGCCGCAATGCGGCTGAGTAGTTGTTGCAGATGTGCGCTGACGGCAGGCATGCTGCGCCCGGCCAGCACCAGACAAAATTCATCGCCGCCGACGCGGGCCAGAATATCAGCGTGATGCAGATCAATGCTGAGCAGACTGGCGACATTACGCAACAACTCATCTCCGGCCAGATGGCCGCAGCTGTCATTGATATGTTTAAACTGATCCATGTCGATGTAGCACAATGCGCCGCCCTGTGCAGTGGTCAGCAATGCGGCCAGCCGTTGTTCAAACGCATAGCGATTGAGCAGGCCGGTTAACTGATCATGCTCTGCCTGATAGCGGATCTGTTGTTGCAGCGCATGCTCGCGGCTGACGTCGCGAAAGGTCAGCGCCAAACCCTGTGCCGATTTCACCACCTGTAAACGCAGCCAGCTGGCATGAATCAGACCAGACGGCTGGGGCAGCACCGCTTCAAACGGTTCGCCGGTCTGATCGACGTCGACACAACGGCGGAAAAACCAGTTGGCACTCAGTTCTTTACACAGCAGCGCCAAAGACTGACCGGCCAGCAGCAGTGATGGATCACACAACTCTGCCGCGACTTTATTGCTATGTTGCAGTTGAAAATCCGGCCCGTCCGGCCCATGACAACGCGCCAGCAACAAAATCGCATCGAGCGACGCATCGGCCGCGGACTGATACAGCTGCTGGAAACGCCGTACCTGTGCTTCTTTAGCGAACTGACGGTACAACAATAAACCGATACACAAGGCGATCAGACTGCCAATCCCGGCAAGCCACCAGCTGGTCTGCCAGATATCAGACTGGCTTTGTACGCTGAAATGCCAGCGCCGCCCGGCAAAATCCAGTGGCTGTCTGACGACAGGGGCACTGCCTGACAAAGTGCCGGATTGATGCAAAACCTCGTCGTCATCCTGCATCAGGAAACTGAGTCCGCCTTCGGCCAGTTCACTGGTATACACGCCTAAAATAGTATTGATATCGAAAAATGCCGCGACGTAACCATGCGGTTTGCCTTGCATACTGATAGCGCGCATCACTACCAGACTTTGCGGCTGATCGGGCGGGTACAACACTGCAGTGGTGGCGCCGGACGGTACCCCCAACAGAGTGGGCAGATGTTGCCGCAGCAACTGCCTGCGGCTTTGTGGATCAATGGACCACAACACATTCCCTTCGCGGTCCAATAATGCTAAATCGCGTAACCCCGGCAGCATTTTTGCCAGCGTTACCGCCCGGACATTAAACCAGTCAATTTCATTGGCACTGGATACCGGCCAGTGTCCAACTAAATCATCGAGCGCACGGACCCGATCTGCCGCCATAATCTCCAGCGCATTACTGACTTGCTGCGCAACAGTGCGGGCTTTGATTTCACTGGTTTTCTGATTACTGACGCCCAGATAAAACGCGACAGTCAGGATACCCAGCATGATAATAACAGTGGCAATACTGGCGACAAGAGCGGGGCGACGTTGCATAGACTTCTCCGGTAAACCGGGGCAGTCTATGTCGTCAATATGACAAAAATAAGTCGGGCATGTCGTTACTAAACGCCAGTCCAGTGGCTGGACTGCAATTGCGCGCGGCCCTGTTGTTTGGCTTTGTATAACAATTGGTCAGCCTGCTGCAGTAACTGCAGCGGCTGATTCTGCTCCTGCGGCACGGTACTGGACAAGCCGGCGCTCAGCGTGATGATGCCGCCCGGTGTCAACGGATGAGGTAGTGCCAGTTGGACGATTTTTTGTAACATATTCTGTGCCAGATACTGCGCGCCGGTCAGATCGGTGCGCGGCAGTAACACCGCGAACTCTTCACCACCAAAGCGTGCCAGTAAGTCATAAGGCCGGCCTATCACTTGTTGCATCGTTTTGGCGACCTGACGCAGACATTCGTCGCCAGCCAGATGACCAAATTCATCGTTATATTGTTTGAAATAATCGATATCCAGCATCAGCAACGACAATGGCTCCTGCGCCCGGCAACAGCTGCGCCAGTCCTGTTCCAGTTGTTGATCAAAACGCCGACGGTTGGCGATCCCGGTCAGGCCATCGACCTGCGAAATCGTCCGTAGTAAATCCGCCTGTTGTTTCAGTTGCAGCTGAGTTTTCACCCGGGCTTTGGTGATAATGGGATTCACCGGTTTATGGATAAAATCCACTGCGCCCAGTTCAAAGCCGTGCACTTCGTCCGCTTCGTCAAAATGTGAGGTGATAAAAATCACCGGAATGTCCGCCAGTTCAGGATCAGCCTTTAAACGCCGGCACACTTCATAACCATCCATGCGCGGCATCACGACATCCAGCAGGATCAGATCCGGGTGCAATTCGTAACATTTTTCCAGCGCCTGCTCACCATTCAGTGCAATAAATACATCAAATTCGTGACGGAACATTTCATACATCACGCGGATATTCAGCTGATGGTCGTCCACCAATAACAAGCGGGGCTGACTGCCCGGTGTGGCGTACCATTGCGTGTAGTGAGACATCAGAGAACCTTCCTTGTCGTTGATTGCAGCGCCGGTTGCGGCAATGTCAGTTGCTGTAAAGTAAACAGGGCTGCCGTAAAATTCAGTTGTTCAACCTGCTCTGACAGCTCGGCAAAAGCGGGATCCATCGCCGCCAAACGAGCTGCTAAATCAAGCGCAGTTAAATGTTGTTGGGTCAGCGCCAGCTGCAATTGCGTCACCAATTCAGTCAGCTCCGTCGGTTCAGACCGCTCAGCTACTGGCGGGTTCCCTGACTGCTGTAGAGTCGCAGCGACATGCGCTGACAATTTTGGCTCAATTTCAGCAGTGAACTGTTGCAGGCTTTGTGTCACTAGCGCAGCAAGTTCCGTCATATCCGGTGTCAGCCCTTGCCGCAGCGTCTGACCGGCAGCACGCAGCGCTGCAGCCAATTGCACGGCACCTAAAGTAGCAGCAACCCCTTGTAAGGTATGCAATACAGCATACCGGACGTCATTATTGGTCGCCGTCTCGTATTGCTGGCGTTGCTGGTGCCATTCCTGCGGGAACTGGGCCCAGGCTTGCTGCAACAAGCCGGCATTCTGACCAAAACGTTGCAACAGCTGCGCCAGTGGTTGCAGCACGGCTTGCGGTATTTCCGCATCGGGCGTCGATACCGGTTGCGTTGCGGCCAGCGGCATCATTTGCCGATGTTGACATAGCGCCAGTAATTGCGGACACAAGGTTTTCAGATCAATCGGCTTGGCAATATGCGCGTTCATGCCAGCGGCCTGACAGGCCACCTGGTCATCCGCAGTAGCATTTGCGGTCATTGCCACAATCGGCAACTGTGCCGCGTGGAAGCGCTGCCGGATCTGCCGGGTTGCCGCCAACCCATCCATCCCCGGCATCTGTAAATCCATCAGCACTAAATCAAAAGATTGTTGTTGCACCAATGCCACCGCCATAAAACCATCGACTGCCAGCGTGACGCGGGCACCGGCCGACAACAACAGCTGCTCGGCAACCTGACGGTTCAGGGCATTATCTTCAACTACCAGCAACGACAAGCCTTGCAGTGGTTTCAACACCGCAGTAGCCGGCGGCGCCTGTAATTTTAAACCAGGCTGCAGCACTTTTTGTAAACGCTGCTGCAATTGTTGCGGTGTGACCGGCTTAATCAGTACGTCCAACACTGGCTGGTCACTTTGCCGGGCCAGCTGTTGCAACACTTCGCTCTCAAATGCTGTCACCATCATCAGGAGCGGCGGTGGGTGTTGGCTGCTTTGCTGCAAAATACTGCGGGCCGTTTGCAGACCGTCCATACCCGGCATGCGCCAGTCCAGCAACACCATCTGATACGGCGAGTCAGAATCCTGCGCTTGATGAACCAGCTGTAATGCGGTTTCACCATCGCCGACAGCAGTCGCCTCACAGCCCAGCTGTTGCAGGCTGGCCACCAAACTCTGGCGCACCAGAGCTTGATCATCGACCACCAGTACGCGCAAGGTGGCCAGAGCAGATGGCGGCAATATCGGCTGAGCATCCAACACTGGTAGGTCGAGGGCAAAACTGAAGCAACTACCCTGGCCCGGTTCACTCTGCAATTGTAACTCGGCCGACATCAGCGCCAGCAAGCGCTGACAGATCACCAGACCAAGTCCGGTGCCGCCAAAACGCCGGCTGATCGATGTTTCTGCCTGACTAAAGGCGCTGAACAGGCGTTGTTGCTGTGCTGCGGAGATACCAATTCCACTGTCTTCGATGCTAAAACCAAGCCGGACCCGGTCGGATGTTCCTTCCAATCGCCGAACGCGCAGTTGCACATAGCCCTGCTGGGTAAACTTCAGTGCATTTCCGCCCAGATTGACCAGCACCTGTTGCAATCGTAACCGATCGGCCAGTACCACAGCAGGCAGGTCCGGCGCCAGGTCCAGCAATAACTCCACATGCGGATTCTGATGGGTCGCTCCCAGCAACACTGCCACGTCATGGAAAAACACCGCCAGTGGCAACGGCGCCGGGTCCAGCTCCAGCCGGCCAGCATCAATTTTGGAAAAATCGAGGATATTGTTTAGCAGGCTCAACAGGGCTGTCGCCGCAATTTGCGTTTTACTGGCATAGTCTGCCTGTAGATCGCTGAGTGCGGTTTGCTGTAGCAACTGCAGCATGCCGAGCACTGCATTAAGCGGCGTGCGGATCTCGTGGCTCATATTTGCGAGGAACTGCGTTTTCGCCTGATTGGCCGCATCTGCCTGCTCTTTAGCCTGGCGCAGCTCCAATTCCAGCTCGCGCTGCGCGGTAATATCCAGATTAATACCGGTCATCCGCCACGGGCTGCCGTCCGCTTTACGCTCCACGGTGGCACCACCCAGAATGTACCTGACACCGTGATCCGGTGTCACAATGCGAAACACCGGATCATACAACAGGACACCATCCAGAGCCTGTTGCAGGCGGGTTTCGGTCGCAGCCAGATCGTCAGGATGCACTCGCTCCCGCCAGTGCTGATAGTTCAGGCTGCCCTGCGCCAGCTGCGGATCCTGCTGATAAATGTCAAACATCCGGCCATTCCACCACAGCTCATTATTATCCGGATGCCAAGTCCAGACCCCCAGCCGTGCCACATCCGCCGCAATGCTGAGCTGGTCGCGCAACATCGTCAAATCCAGCTCTGATTGCAGTTGCTCGCTGAAATCCAGCGCAATCAACAAAAAGCCAAGTAATTCGCAACTGGTGTCGCGGATAGCGGTCAGGGTCAGTAACACCGGTACCGTGCTGCCATCCTGACAAATCAGCGCACTGCGCCAGGTCTCAGGGGTACCGGTGCGTGCCAGATGCGCCAGCATATCGGCCTGGGTGTCACCATTAAGCCCCAATTCGCGCGCACGTAGCGCCAGATCGACCGGACTGAGCAATGCGGTTAACTGCGCACGGCCAGTCATATCTGTGGCTTCAAAGCCCAACATCAGTTCGGCGCCACGGTTAAACAGCTGCACCTGACCATGGGAATCAAGACTGATGATTGCCACTTCGGAAGCGGCACTTAACACAGTGTCAATCAGCTGATGTAACTCGGCGCGGTGGGCTTCGGCCTGTTTGCGCGCCGTGATATCACTGGATAAGGCAATGTAACGCTCGGTCAGCCCCGCTGCATTGCGCAGCGGCATGATCACCGTATCGTACCAGCACAGCTGGCCACTCTGATGCCGGTTACAGATCTCACCGCGCCAGGCCTGCTGTTGGCCAATTTGCTGCCAGAGCGCCTGCCAGAACAACGGCGGATGAACCCCGGCATTGACCAGCTGATGAGTTTGACCGATCAGTTGCTCGCGGCTATAACCGAGACTTTGGCAAAACACCGGATTGACGTCGAGGATCCGGCCGGACGGATCAGTCTCCACATACAAGAACTGCGCATTGATGGTGTCAAGCAGCGTTTTATGCTGACGTAGCGCCTGATCCAGCTGACGCCGGCTGGCAACCAGTTCGCCGATATCCCGCACTGTTTTTGCCGCGGAGATGATCCGGCCTTTGTCATCAAACACCGGCGATACATTGACCAGTACGTCGAGCAGTGCGCCGGATTTATGCCGGCGCTGGGTGACAAATTGCTTCACACTGTCGCCATTTCTCAACTGCTGCAGGATCTGCAGCTCCTGATAACCCAGCTCCGGCGGAATGATCAATGCTGTCAGTGGCTGGCCGACCGCTTCATCGGCAGCCCAGCCAAACATCTGCTCAGCGCCCTGGTTCCAGCTGGTCACTAAACCCTGCAGATCTTTACCGATAATGGCATCATTCGAGCTGCGCACAATTGCCGCCAACCGGCTGCGCTGATCGTTAAATTGCTGCCGCGACAGATAAATCCGCATACCCATGCTGGCACTCAGCGTCAGCAGTAAAGTCAGCAGCAAGCCGAGCAAACCGTGTAAACGTGGCGACGGCAATCCGAGGCCTTGGACATACAATGGGTCCGCGCGCAAAGTCCATTGCCACTGGCGGCCAAACACCGAAGATTGCAGGATCACTTCGCCTGTCATGGCTTGCGAGGACACCATCTCTGGAACTGATTGAAAAAATACCGTCGGATCGCCGGTGATATCTGCCATCTGCAGATGGACTCCACCACTTTGTGGCAATAAATCCTGCAACACTTCGCCAGCGACGAGCGGCGCATAACTCCAGCCCTGCAACAGCAACTGGCGCTGTGCCAGCGAATCGGGCGTCAGCCAATCCCGGTAGACCGGCAATAGCATCAAAAACGCCTGCAACGGTTTGCCGCTGGCTTGCACCAAAGTGACAGGCCCGGTCAGGCGCGGCTCGCCGCTTTGCATTGCATCTAACGCGGCAGCATAACGGCGTGGCTCCGAGCTGATATCGAGGCCAATCGCGGCGCGATTGCGTGACAGCGGCTCAATGTACTGAATAATGAAGTGCTCATGCGGATGGGCGGCAAGTTCAGTCAGCTTAAAATCGGCCGAACCAGCCAAACGGGCTTGTGCCAAAAAGGCCGGTAGCGCCGCAGGCGCAACCCGATGGATATACCCAAAGCCATGGGCTCCCGGAAATTCGAGCGTTAGATCTCGGGTTTGGCTATAGCGGGCAAAGCTCTGTTGATTGAGCGCCGGGCCAGCGGTCAGCACATGCCCCCGCACACCGCGCAGGCCATACTGATAACGCCATAGCCGGTCTTTGCTGTGCTGGACCACCTGACGGGCGACTTCCGTCAGCGCCGTCAGCGTGCGTTGTTGGTTTTGCTGCTCCAGCCAGCCGACGTACAACACACTGAGCGCCACGCCAGTGCAGAACAAAATGCCGGCCAGCCAGAGTGGCCAGCCAATGATACTCCGGGGGCTGCCTACCCGGCCTGAACTCCTGCGAAACTGCAACATGTGGCTGGTTATCCCCGCTGATCCCTGAGGGGCGGTCATCACTGACCCCTGACTTTTTAAACTAGCAGAGCCACAGTAGATGTCCACCTTTTGGCTACAAACAACCGAAAAAAGCTGGTGTTGCCTGCGTGAAAACCGTACATTCAATCATGCAGATATATTGAATAATATTCTGGCTATTTGCAGCGAATGAACAATAAAAAGCACTAAAACAGACATTCCGGGAACTTCTGATGCTAAAAAAAATGATTTGGACAGCGGCGATCGGGCTGCTGCTGTTACTGGCGGTTCTGACCGCGCGGACACTGAGTTTTAGTCCGGCGGCACCAGTACCAGCTCAGGCGGTCGCACTGAATGTCGATGTGGCAACCGTCAGCCAACATTTGGCAGAAGCGATCCGCTTGCAAACCATTTCTTATGACAACAGTGCCAAACGCGACGTGGCAAAATTCCGTCATTTTATTCAGTGGGTGCAACAAACTTACCCGCTGCTGCAGCAACAGCTGGAGCTGACCCCGGTCAATGAACTGACTTTGTTGTACCGCTGGAAAGGTCAGGACAGCAATAAAGCCGCCGTGCTGTTATCGGCCCATTACGATGTGGTGCCGGTCACGCCGGGCACCGAAAAACTGTGGCAACAAGCGCCATTTTCCGGCGCCATTGCTGACGGATTTGTCTGGGGACGCGGTGCGATGGACGACAAAGGCGCCGCCATCTCTATGCTCGAAGCGATCACCATGTTGCTGCAGCAGGGATTTCAGCCCCCACATGATGTTTATCTGGCGCTGACGCATGACGAAGAGATCGGCAGCAGCGAAGGTGCTGCCGCAGTCAGTGCTTTGCTGCAACAACGCCAGGTCAATCTGGCCTGGTCGCTGGACGAAGGCTCATTTGTACTGCGGCAGATGGTGCCGGGTGTCGCCGCCGATGTGGCCAGTATTAATGTGGCCGAAAAAGGTTTTTTGAATCTGCAGTTAACGGTGCAGAGTCCGGGCGGCCATAGCTCGATGCCACCGGCGGAAACAGCCGTCAGTATTCTGGCCCGCGCGCTGACCCGGCTGACCGATCAACCGGTTGCCGGTGGTATCGATGGCCTCACGGCCGACTTTTATGACCAACTGGGCCCACATATGACCTGGTTTCAACGCATGCTGCTGGCGAACCGTTGGTTATTTGGCCCGCTGCTGGAACGTGAGCTGAGTAAAATACCGACCGCCAATGCCATGCTGAGAACCACCACGGCACCAACTATGCTCACCGGCAGTATCAAAGCCAATGTGCTGCCGCAACAAGCCAGTGCTATTGTTAATTTCCGTCTGCATCCGCGTGATAGCGTGGATGCAGTGCTGGCGCACGCCACTCAGGTGATTGCAGATCCGCGGGTAGAACTCAGTGTGGTGCAGGGCATGGCAGCGTCCAGAGTGTCCGATCAACAGGCTGTCGGTTTTGCCAGCATCAGTGATGCAGCAAAGCGTGCGTACGCCGCGCCGGCCGGCAGTGCTGCCACAGATTTGATTGTAGTGTCAGGCTTGACCATCGGCGGCACCGACAGCCGGATGTATGAAGCCGTCGCTAAAGACAGTTACCGTTTTAACCCGATGTTGCTGACGTCGGCCGAACTCGGTGGTTTTCATGGCAACAACGAGCGCATCAGCCAGGACAATCTGCATAAAGCAGTGCTGTTTTACCACACACTGCTCGGCAGTCTCTAAGACTCATTGACCAGCATTAAGCAGCAAGCCCTGTCCGTGCAGGGCTTGATTCAAATTTAAGTCCGGCGTTGGACCGGACCGGCATCGGCTTCGATTTGTTGTTGTAACGGTTTGGCAAAACCGGCCATAAACGCCCATTCCGCCACAATAAACAACGGCCCAATCAGCAGACCCATTAAATCATCGACAAAGGCCGGCTTTTTGCCCTCAAAATAATGACCAATAAACTGTAAAACCCAACCGATGGCAAACACGGCCACCGACGCCCATAACCATTGTGCTCCCGCCCATTGCACCAGTTGCTGCGACAGCGCATAACACAAGCCACTGAACCCCAGCATCAGCACACCGAATTTCAGATCCAGCACCAGGTAATACAGGTTACTCAGCACAAATAATACTAAGGCGGCACTGATTGCCGTGCCGAATACAGGAAATGCCAACATGCCAAACACACTGATCACAATCAACGGGATGCCGGCAAAGTGCGTCTGAATATTCCGCGGGTCGCGATGGTAGCGCGCATATAAACTGAGTTGTTCTGTCAGGGTCCGCATTGTTTTTCCTTATTTTTATTGATGAGGGTATTGTTGAGACAGCCAATGTACGATCGGTTCTGGCGGGATTCTGTCAGGTACCCGACAATTTGCAATTTGACAGTTACAGCAGCTCAGGACACCAAAGTGCCGTGTTGTGCCAGCTGCAGCAATGCCGGCCGGTTTAGCACTTCGATGGTGCCATAACGGGTTTGCAGCAGTCCGGCCTGCGCCAGCTGACGCAGCAGCTGGTTGGTGGTCTGACGCGATAGCGATAGCAACTGGCCTAGCTGCTCCTGCTGCAGCGGGATCTGCAGCTGCTGATCCTGGCTCAGCTGACACAATCGCCGTGCCAGCCGTTGCTGCGCCGGTAACAGCGCCCGATCTTCCAGCTCAACAAATAACAGCCGGAGTTTTACGGTTAACAGCTGGCCAAAACGCTGCCACCACAGCGGGTCTTGTTGCACCAGCTGCTGCAATGCCGCTTTGGGAAATTGCAGCAGCTGACTGTCGGTTAATGCCTGCACATCATGGGTACGCGGCATTTGATCAAACCAGGCGATTTCACCCAACCATTGCCCCGGCGTCAGCAGTGTCAGCAATGCTTGTTGGCCGGATTGATGTAAGCCGGAGATCAGCAACTGGCCCTGCAGCACCACATAAATGCCGCAAAATGGCGCACCACGGGAAAACAGTGGTTGACCCGCGCTGAGCGCCCGGCGCCGGCCTTGTTGCAGCAGTTGCTGTTGTTGGCTGACAGAAAAACCGCCAAACCAGAGATCGGTTTGTAACACGTCGCGTTCCAAGGGGTTCAGCACAGACAGGTCCAGTTCAGCCTCCAACCGGGTTCACAGGCGCTGCCGGCCAATAAGCTCGAAGACCACGCTTAGTCAGCACCGCATCCAGCGCTGCATCCGGCGCTGCTGCAGTTTGGCGTTGGCGCGCCAGATACAGACATAGCGCAAGGGGCTGGTCGGCACATGTGGCCAGCGTTTGTTGTTGTAACAGAATATCGGTCAGTCCGGGAGCAAAACCCCATAACGTCAGCATAAATGCACCCGCCTGTGCCGGGTCAATGGCACTGAGATCGCCGGTCGCGCCCTGCAACAAAGCCAGGCCAAGTTGATGAAACAAAGCCGCGACCACGACTTGTTCCAGTGCTGCGTTATCGAGCCCAAGCCACTGCCCCACCTGTCGACAGCTGCTGGCTAATTGCATCGAGACCAGTTCGCTGTCAGTCTTCAGGCGATCACCCGCCAACGCCGGTGCCACACTAAGCGCCAGTAATAAGCCGTATAACAGACTGAGGCCAAGCCGGCTGATCGCCATCTGCACGGACGACGTGTCGTGGTTAAATCCCATATAAGCCGAGTTTGCCAGTTGCAACAACCGCGCACTGAGCACCAGATCTTGCTCGATCACCTCCGCCAGCAGGGCGATGCGTACGTCAGGGTCCAGCAGTAACTGCTGAAGTTGTTGGATCACCGGAGGGATCACAGGTAAATGGGTACAAGCCAGTAGCTGCTGCTGACAGGCAGGTGGCAGTTTTAACACTGCCAATGCCTGCGCAATCAGGATCAGTTGCTGCAATGCCTGTGGTTGCAGCGGTTGCGGGTAAAACAGATGAAAGTCAGCGATATACGGCAGCAGTTGTTCATCCTGACAATCTGGCACTGTCAGCACTCGGATACTGTGACTACCGAGCGCAGCAAGTTCCGCCACAGCTTGCTGCTGCAGCTGATCGACAATTAGCAGGACCGGCGCTGCCTGGGATTGCAGTGTCTGAACCGTATTCTGACGAAGTAAAGTCCAGCCGGCAGGCAATTGCGGCAGACTATCAGCCGCAGCGCCTGGCTCATCAGTGGCCGGGTATGGCTCACAAATCCAATAAATCTGACCTGACACGCTCACCTCCGTCTGTGCTGCTGAAGCGGTTCGACTGCAGGCGTTTGTTGGCAGTCGGCAAATTCGTCACTACAGCATAATGACGCAGGCTTTTGCGG
>Ga0114942_1000373_pt1 | contig 12784 bp, 10 predicted proteins | sample LowerColdCreek_FD_88674 | JGI IMG/M metagenome (GOLD analysis project Ga0114942, IMG submission 88674) | Groundwater microbial communities from Cold Creek, Nevada to study Microbial Dark Matter (Phase II) - Lower Cold Creek | ecosystem: Environmental > Aquatic > Deep subsurface > Groundwater ... | reverse complement strand
TACAACGAAATGACGCTGCAGTTGCGTGAACACGCAGCGCCGGGACGTCAATTCACGCTGGTGTTTCGTAGTTTTGATGATGGCGTGGCGTTTCGGTATCAGGTGCCGGCCCAAGCGGCATTAAAAGGCGATTTAGTGATCAGCGACGAACTGACCGAATTTGCCTTTGCCCGCAACTTCTCTGCCTGGTGGATTGAAGCCTACCGCAACTTAAGTTTTGAATATCAATACATGAACTCGGCGCTATCGAGTGTGTCAGTCGCGCACACGCCGCTGACGCTGACCGATGACGGCATTGCAGTCGCTGTGCACGAAGCCGCGCTGGTTGATTACAGCTCGATGACGCTGCGTAATATTACCGACAACCATATCACGCTTAAAGCTGACCTGATGCCCTGGGGCGGAGCTAATCCCGGTGGTGCTGGTGCAGGCTCCGACAGTACGGTCGCGGTGGATCGGGTTTATACCAAAGCACCGTTTCTAAGCCCATGGCGTACTATTCAAATCGCGCCGACCGAAGCGGCTTTGTTAAATTCCAGCCTGATTTTAAACCTGAATGAACCGATGGCTGCCGGCACTGACACCAGCTACATCAAACCCGGCAAATACATGGGCATTTGGTGGGAAATGCACATCGGCGAAAAAGATTGGTCACCTGGCCCGAAGCAAGGCGCGACCACAGCACGAGCGCTGCAATACATTGATTTTGCCAGTCAACACGATATCGATGGCCTGTTAGTCGAAGGCTGGAATCAGGGCTGGGAAGGGCAGTGGTGGCAGCGCCCGCCGACGTTCAGCTTCACCAAACCCGTTAATGGTTTTGATATCGATAAAGTCACGGCCTATGCCAAAGTCAAAGGCGTGGAGTTGATTGGCCATCATGAAACAGCTGCCGGCATCAGCTATTACGAGCAGCAAATGGCCGATGCGTTTAAATACTATCAGCGGCTTGGTATACACAGCGTCAAGATGGGTTATGTCGGTAAACGGCTGGACGGGCGGGAGTGGCATGACGGCCAGTTTATGGTGCGCCACTTTAAAAAGGTGGTCGACACCGCCGCGGCGCATCAGGTGATGGTCAATGCGCATGAAACGGTGAAAGACACTGGCTTAAGCCGCACCTATCCGAATCTGATGACGCGGGAGTCGGTGCGGGGCATGGAGTACAACGGCGGTAGTCCGGATAGCGGCAATTTGCCTAATCACACCGTGATCATTCCTTTTACCCGCGGTTTGTCGGGGCCTATCGATTTCACGCCTGGTATTTTTAATTTCAATTACCAGAAACACCGGCCGCATAACCGTGTACCCAGTACGCTGGCCAATCAGCTGGCGCTGTATGTCACGCTGTATAGCCCGCTGCAGATGGTGGCAGATTTACCGGAGCATTATGCGCCGGGCGGCAAGCTGCATCCGGCCTTTGCTTTTATCGATGCGGTGCCGACGGACTGGCAGCAGAGCATGGCGCTCGACGGTAAAATCGGTCAATATCTGGTGATGGCGCGACAGGATAAACACTCCGAACGTTGGTTTGTCGGAGCCACCAGCAATGAGCAAGCGCGCACGCTAAAGCTGCCGCTGCAGTTTTTGGACAACAACCGCAGTTATGATCTGGTGATTTATCAGGATGCCGCTGACGCGGATTGGCAAACCAATCCGATGGCGTATCAAATTCAGCGCAGGCTTGTCAGCAGCAAAGATGTGCTGACGCTTAAGCTGGCGCCGGGCGGTGGTGCCGCGCTGGAACTGACCCCACACTGATATTTTGCTTAAACAGCCGTTGGCAACGCAATTGTGCGCTGTTCACGGCTGCTTTGTTGGGCCAATTCGATCAGGGTCAGCCCTAAAATCGCATCAGCGAGCGGGACGGGCGCTGCTCCTTTGTTGTCCAAATACAGCGCCAGTTGTTGATAAAAATCAGCGTAGTCGCTGGCTGGAAACGGGATGCTCTCAGGTCCGGTTGCACGCCAGATCTCACCGCTACGCCCGTGAGCACGCTGCTGCCAGCTGGCGGTGGCAAAAACCGCGGTAGGGGCGGCGGGGTTTTGCTGTAGCGCATCGCGCAGGATTTGCTCCTGCGGGTCCAGCCGGTAGCTAACAAAACTGCCGTCGTTGCCGTGCAGCTCAAACCGCGGTGCCGGATGGGCGCAATAGGGCGATGAACTCAACAGCACTTGCCGTGCCGGCGTGGCTGGGATGGTGAAGCCAGTCGCGGCATCTGCATGGCTATCCAGAGGAACTGCTGGCTTCGGTGCATAATCGAGCCGCAGCTGAAAAGTATCGATACCTGCAGCGATGCCGCTGCTCTCGCGCAGGTTCCGGCAACTGGCCGTGATGGTATCAGGTTGACCAAACAGCGCGATTGCTTGATCCAGAAGATGCGGCGCTAAGTCATACAACACGCCGTTACCGGGTTCCGCCGATTCTTTCCAGCGTGCTTGTACTGTCGGCCTGAAGCGGTCGAATCTGGAATACATCAGCTGGACAGTGCCAAGTTTTTCATACCGAACCAGCTGTTGCAGTGCTAAAAAATCATCATCAAAGCGCCGGTTGTGAAACACCGCAAGCTTGCGCTTCAGCCGTTCTGCCAATGCTTGCAACTCGATTGCTTCTGCAGCCTTTACCGCCAGGGGCTTTTCCACCAGCACATCTTTACCGGCAAGCAACGCTGTTTTGGTTAAGCTGAAATGCGCACGATTGGGCGCGGTGATCACAATCAGGCTGGCGTCGGTGTGGTGGATGAGGCTTTCGGCATCTGGGAAAATCTGTACATCAGGCCAGTACTTGGCCGCATCTGACTGTGAGGTGCTGATGCCGGTTAGCTTGAAAGCCGAGTTGGTGGCGATAAAAGGCAGGTGGAACACCCGGGCCGACAGGCCAAATCCAATCACAGCAGTTTTGATCATCAGGCGCTCCGGTAGCGGCGTTGTAACTGATAACGATCATACCGGCCTACCGCGGGTTTGTCCCTTGTTTCACGCCTTTAAACAATAGCGCCGGCTGACTGAATCCGGCGCTTTTTGTTGGTTGGGCCTGGCGCACCGTTAGTTAATCAGCCACAGCACCTGATAAGCGGACAGCGGCACTGCACCTGAGGTTAGCCTAGTACCAGTCAGTGTATCTGTGAATGTCTGACCATTTTCGCCGTGCCAATATTGCGGATGTTCACTGAAGTTAGCGACGACGCGCAGACATTGTCCATGCAGTTCCCGCTCATAACTAAACAGATGCGGATTGTCGGAGGTTAAAATTCGGGTGGTGCCGTCACCGAGCACTGGTAAGGAGGCCCGGGTATTTATCAAATGCTGCAATTGCTGGTAAATCCGGCCAGACAAAGTTTCTGGTTCGGTTGCGGTGGCCAGCTGTGCTGCTGTGACCGCGACGCGGTTGACCCAGCGGCTGTCGTCTTTTTTCGCCGGATCATTCACATAGCTGTAGTCATTGCGCAGGCCCAGTTCGTCACCCATATACAGCAGCGGCAATCCGCCGATACTGAGGATAATGCTGTTCAGCAGATAAATGCGCGCCAACGCATGCTGCAGATGTTGCTGATTTTGTTCGGCTTCTGCTTTGTCGACGCCGGCAAGAGATGCCAGCATGCCAGCCACGCGGCAGTCGCCGGTCAGCGGATTTTGCTGAAACGGCACGCCGCTGGCAAAACTGCCGGGGAACTGGCCGGTATAAAAATGATTGAGGAACTGACGGTGGTGGTCCGGATTGATGCCCAGCTGCCAGGCGATATTGTCGTCAAAGGTCCAGCCAATGTCGTCGTGGCAGCGGATGTAATTGACCCAGCTGCAGTGCGGATCTATCGCAAAACGCCGTTGCAGTGATTCGGTCAAAAGCCGGGTCTTCCGCGTGGCTAACGAGTTCCACAGCAGCGCCATCAGCAGCGGGTTATAGGATAGCTGACATTCATTGGGCGCAATGTATTTCACTACTTCGTCCGGATGAACGATGGCTTCGGATTTGAACTGCAGCGCTGGCGCGGCAATCCGCGCGACAGCATTAAAAGCTTTGATTAACAAATGCGCTTTGGGCAGATTTTCGCAGCCGGTGCCGGCTTCTTTCCAGACAAAGGCCAACGCGTCGAGGCGTAATACTGCTGCGCCCTGATTCGCCAGAAACAACATCTCTTCGGCCATCGCGCTGAACACCGCCGGATTGGCGTAATTCAGATCCCACTGGAAACTGTTAAACGTGGTCCAGACCCAAAGGCCTGAGGCTTTATCCTGAGTAAAACAACCACGGCGGATCTCTGGGAAAATTTCCCGCAGTGTCGGTGCGTAGCGATCGCGCTCGGCTTCGGTCAGGAAAAAATAATAGTCGCGATAAGCCGGGTCGCCGGCTTTGGCTTTTTCCGCCCAGCGGTGTTCGTCGGAGGTGTGGTTAAAGACAAAATCCAGCACGGGCCGGATGCCTTGCTGATGCAATTCCTGCATCAGGCTGGACAGCTGCGCCATAGTGCCAAGAGTTGGCATCGTGCTGCGATAGTCCGACACGGCATAACCACCGTCACTGTTTGGTTCCGGCGCTTTAAACAGTGGCATCAGGTGCAGATAATTGATCCCGGTTTGTTTTAAATACGGAATACGCTGTTTTAAGCCGTCAAAATCGCCGGCAAATAAATCAACGTAGCAGGCCGAACCCAGCGCCTGATTGCTTTTGTGCCAGTGCTGCGGGGCGGCATCTTCCGCCTGCAGATATTCCGGCCGCTGTGCCGTGCTTTTCGCCAGCAGCTTCAGCAACTGCTCCAGCTGATAATAACAGTCAAACAGATCGCCATAGAGTTGCAGATAGAGCCCCAGCAGTTCCGGCAGCACTTGTGCCAAACGCGGCTGTAAGGCCGGCCAGCTGGATTTGGCTGCGGTTTTTAAACTGGCGCTGTGGCGTTTAAGCAAGATCTCCGCTTCACGCTGTAACAATGCCGGCTCAGCCAGCAACTGGGCAATAGTGTTTGGCATATCGTCTGGTCCGTTTCTTGCCTTGTCGGCACGCTTTCTATTTATTGTGTGGCGATCGCACTGTGTCAGGCACAGCGAATCGTTATCGTTTAGTTTTACACCAGTTTAAAACTGGCGTACAGCAGAATCTTAATCGATTTAGAAAAAAGCGCAAGGGTGTGCTGAACGGAATGCGTGAAGCGGATTTTTGCGTCTCTGTTTCTATGCGGTTTTTAGCGTGGTCAACCGGCAGGCTGCGAGGGAACCGGGTATCAAGAGCCTGGGCAACAAGAGCGGGTAAATCTGATACCCGCCCCAGGGGCGCTGCTTATAGCGCAGGGTTGAGATGTTTGGACGACCCACACGGCGGATTTTAAAGGCGATACTGGTTTTTACGTCTTCGCCGCTGCAACGGGTGTTTGCCGCCATTTTTTCTGCAAAGCAATTCATGGCCGGCAGTGTTGCTGTCGACATATAATACTCAAAACGGGTACTTGTTCTGACTAGTGCTGTGGTGGAAGCCCAATCTGAAACCCGACATCCAATAAGCCCGGTCCAGGCAGGTCAATTTGGGATAACCGCCGCTGAAGTTAGCAGGAGTTCCGGCTTGCGTTCTATAGTGAAGCGATACGATATGACAACTGAGGCTTGATCCTATGCTGCTTGTTTCGCACCAATCCCTCACTCTGCTGCAATTGGCTGTGCGGGTGTTACTTGGTACGCTGCTGGTTTTGCTGTTGCCCCTGCTGGCGATGCTGTTGAGCAGCGAAGTGCGGTGGGGACCTGCTGATTTTGTCTCAGCTGGCTTGCTGTTGTTTACGACCATCTTTGGCGCACTGTTAGGCTGGCGCTATCTGCCTGCCGGACGCTGGCGGCTCTTGGTGGTGCTGCTCCTGATAACGTCAGCATTTATGTTATGGGTTGAGCTGGCGGTTGGGATTTTCTGGTAATTGAGTGTTTTCCCACCCATTTGCGTCGCAGAGATCTGCGGTATTGATACAATTTTTCCAGTTGCAGTCGAAATCTATCCACCAATTCCGACAATGGCAGCGGGCCTGCATGCTGGTCTGTAGAAATTAGCTATTGTTTACCATGGAGTGATGATGAAAATTTCAATTGAAACAATAGTAAAAGCGCCACTGGAGCAGGTTTGGCACTGTTTTGTCACGCCGGCGCATATCACCGGCTGGAACTTCGCGATTGCAGAGTGGTGTTGCCCAAAGGCCGAACTGGATTTGGTCGAAGGGGGCACGTTCAATTACCGGATGGAAGCAAAAGATGGGTCTGTCGGTTTTGATTTTGCCGGCAAATTTATTGCGATCAGGCCACATCAGGTGATTTGTTATCAGCTGGGTGACGCGCGTCAGGTGGATATACATTTTAGCGAGAGTCCGCAAGGTATCAGAGTGCAACAAAGGTTTGAGGCGGAAGATGAACATTCCGCCGAGCAGCAACGGCAGGGCTGGCTCGGCATTTTGCAGAATTTTAAGGCCTATGTAGAAAGTAAAAATGCAGCGTCATGACACAGCGCTGCACTTTCGCCGTAACTAAAAGAACCGTAACCAAATGAGCCGTAACCAAACCCCGGTACCGCTGCGCTGACCGGGGTCAGGTGTTCAACCACAAACCCGCTGATGTCAACAGCCGTTTAGCCTTTCAACACCTGCGACAGCGCCTGATAGCCCTGACGGATAGTGGTGATCCGGTTGTTGGAGTTGTCGTGTTCGATAAACTGGTGGCGGATGCCAGCTTGTTCGGCTTTGGCGAAAATGGCTTTAAAATCAATAGTGCCGGTACCCACGTCGACCATAGCGCCGTCTTTCGCCATATCTTTGACGTGCACCAGCGGGAAGCGCCCCGGATTGGCTGCAAACAGTTGCAGCGGGTCCACACCGGCTTTGACCGCCCAGAACAGATCCAGCTCCATCTTGACTAAATCTTTGTCGGTTTCGTTCAGTAACACGTCATAAGGCAGACCGCCTTTAACCGGCGTCAGCTCAAAATCATGGTTGTGATAAGCCAGCTGCAGGCCGGCGTCTTTAATCGGTTTGGCAAAGCCATTCAGTTCGACCGCCAGCTTTTTATAGTTGTCGACTGAATCGCCGCGCTGCTCTTCAGATAACCAAGGCAACACAATATAGTGATGGCCAATCACTTTGGCATCTTTAATCACTTGTGGCAGGGCGCTTCTGAGCACTTCCAGCGGTACATGCACAGAAGGTGCAGCAAGACCGTTGGCATCAAGCAATTTGCGGATATCCGCGGCACTGTGGCCAAAATAACCGGCGAATTCGACATCGTCGTAGCCGACGCCTGCGACTAACTTCAGCGTGTCGGCGACACTTTTCTCCATCATGTCACGCAATGTATAGAGCTGCAGACCGGTTTTTTTCGCGGTGCTGCTGCTTTGGCTTTCAGCCAGCGCCTGCAAAGGGTTACCGAGCATAGTCAAAGCGGCGATGCCTGCGCAGCTTTGCTGCAGAAACTGACGGCGGCCTGGCGAAGGCAGATTTGGGGTCGTGATCATGATGAAGCTCCCTGTTGTGGTCTTGGTTCAGATAGCGGTTTGACTATCTGCGCTACTAATCTTTTACTGGTCTTTTACTGGCCTGGGGCCGGCCCGGTACTGGCTCTGACCACCAGGTCAAAAGGCAAAATCACTTTCGGCGCTTTGCTAAGCCGGCCCTCCAGCACATCTATCAGCAATCGTACCGCAGTGCGGCCGAATTCTTCGGCGGGCTGGGCTATCGTGGTCAGTGGCGGATCGGTAAAAGCGGCAAATGAAATATCGTCAAAGCCGGCGACTGAGATATCTGCCGGCACGCGTAAACCTTGTTGTTTAATACGCTGAATAGCACCAATTGCCATCTCGTCGTTTTCACAGAAAATCGCCGTCGGCGGATTGGGCAGGGCCAGTAAATCACCGGCGGCCTGAAAGCCGGATTGCAGCGAGAAATTCCCCGGCGACAGTAACTCTTCCGCAAAAGGCACACCGGCAGCCTGCAGTGCATCGCGATAACCGGCGACACGGTCGCGGGTCAGCGGGCTGCGCGCCGGACCTTTGATCATCGCGATCCGCTGGTGGCCCAGTGCTAATAAATGTTCGGTCATCGCGCTTGCTGCCGCGCGGTTATCCAGCACGACTGTAGGGCAAGGCGCTTTGTCGAGCACTTCACAGGCATTGACCATCGGCAATAAAGCCGGCGCTTCGTCATTGGGCTCTGCGGCGCTAAAAGGATTGTGCGCACGTAGCTGAATGAGGCCATCGGCCTGCGAGGTTTGCACCATCTTGGCGTAGGCCGCTTCCATTTCATCATCACCGAGCGTGTTGCCAAGCAGCAGCGCATACTGATTTTCGTGCGCGGCTTCCTGCATGCCGCTGATGACGCGGGCAAAAAATACGTTGGCGACTGTGGGCACCAGCACCACTAAATTGTGCGTTTTGCCGGAGCGAAAACGCACTGCCATTAAATTGGGTTTGTAACCGGCCGCTTTAACAGCCGCCAGCACTTTGTTACGGGTTTTCAGCGACACCAAATCGGGTTGCTGCAAAGTCCGGGAGACTGTTGCCACGGACACTTCGGCCAAACGGGCCACTTCGCGGATGTTGGACATAGGCGTTCTTTTTGTTGGATCCAAACCGGCATTCTACTCAGTTCCGTGACTGATGATGCAATAGCTTTAAATGTAACCGGTATCATTTATAAGGGATATTCGCCGCGCTGTGAAGGGGCTCTGTGGCTTTTCTGAGCAATAAATTAGTGCAAATGCTCGTTTCTGGTGCGGTGTATATTTTGGTTTTGCGCAAAAATGACGCAAATATTTTGCTTTTGGCCGGATTTTAGGTTGACGTGGCAAAATGTAATCCGTTACATTTTTTAAATCAGGCTTGGGTAAAGTTGCTGCAACAGCATGGCCCCGGCGTTTCCACACAGCTTTTGTCAGGGATACACAGATGAGTCAGCCGGTCCGACCCCGTTCGCAGAAAATTCGTTTAGGCATGCTCGGTGGCGGCGAAGGTGCTTTTATCGGCGCTGTGCATCGTCACGCCGCGGCGCTCGATGGGCAGACCGAACTGGTCTGCGGTGCTTTTAGCCGCGACGCCGGCAACAACCAGCGTACCGGCGCAGCGCTTGATATCGCGCCACAGCGCTTATACGACAGCTGGCAGCAGATGTTGGACGCAGAAGCGGCATTACCGGAGCACGAGCGCATGCAGTTACTGGTCATTGTCACCCCGAATCAGCTGCATGTACCGGTTAGCCGTGCTGCGATTGCCGCCGGCTTCCATGTGTTTTGCGAAAAACCGGCTGGTGTCACGCTGGCTGAAACAGAATTGCTGGCGGCCGAGCTGGCACAAAGCGACCGCTTGTATGGTCTGGCGCACACTTACCTCGGGTATCCGATGGTCTGGCAGGCCAAACAGCTGGTGGCTGATGGCGTGCTTGGCACCTTACGTAAAATTTATGTCGAATACCCACAAGGCTGGCTGACCGATAATTTAGAAGCCAGCGCGCAAAAACAGGCGAGCTGGCGCACCGATCCGGCGCAGGCCGGCAGCAGCGGTTGCATGGCGGACATTGGCACGCATGCGTTTGGCCTTGCTGAATTTATCAGTGGCCAGCGGATTCATCAGCTCTGTGCCGAACTCGCCAGTCATGTACCGGGCCGGCGGCTCGACGATGACGGTGCGGCGTTGTTTAGAACCAGCGGCGGTGCCAGCGGCGTGCTGATCGCTAGTCAAATCTGTGCCGGCGAAGAAAACGCGCTGAAGATCCGGCTGTATGGCGACAAAGGCGGGCTGGAGTGGCAGCAGATGGAGCCAAACAGCATCATTGTGCGGCCACATGGCGCGCCATTTTACGTGCTGCGCGCCGGGGCCGGTCAGGCAGGATTAGGCGCTGAAGCACTGAAACGCTGCCGTCTGCCGGCCGGTCATCCGGAAGGATATTTAGAAGCGATGGCGAATCTGTATCGTGATTTTGCCAACGCTATTCGCGCCGGTGAACGCGGCACGCCAAGCGGGGTGCCGGGGATCAGCGCCGGCTTACGCGGTATGGCTTTTATCGACACAGTAAGCACCACCAGCACAGAAAAATGGCAGGCCGTGCCGGATGTCGGCTAGAGCGACGCCATATCGGGCCTGATCTGGTCTAAACAATTTTTGCGAGCCATTTTGCGAGGAAACACAATGCAGAGTATTCAGGGCCCAGCGATTTTCCTGGCGCAGTTTATGGGCGATACCGCGCCTTTTAACAATCTCATCACGATGGCGAAATGGGCGGCGGATTTGGGCTACAAAGGCATTCAGGTGCCGACCAACGACCCGGCACTGTTCGATTTGGAAAAGGCTGCGAGCAGTCAGGCCTATTGTGATGAAATCAAGGCGCAATGCGCTGCCTTCGGCATCAGCATCACTGAGTTATCGACACATTTGCAGGGGCAGCTGGTCGCCGTACATCCGGCTTATGACGAACTGTTTGATAATTTTGCCCCGGCGCATTTACGTGGCAAGCCAAAAGAACGGACTGAATGGGCGATTGCGCAGCTGAAGCTGGCAGCAAAAGCCAGCCAGAATCTTGGCCTCAAAGCCCACGCGACTTTCTCCGGCGCCTTGCTGTGGCACCTGGTTTATCCGTGGCCACAACGACCGGCAGGTCTGGTCGAGCAGGGCTTTGCGGAGTTAGCCGCGCGCTGGTTACCGATTTTGGACGCCTTTGATGCGGCCGGTGTCGATGTCTGTTATGAAATCCACCCCGGTGAAGATTTGCATGATGGCGCCAGCTTTGAGCGTTTCCTTAAAGCCACCAACAATCATCCGCGTGTCAATATCCTGTTTGATCCCAGCCATTTTGTGCTGCAGCAACTGGATTATCTGGCCTTCATTGATCGCTATTACGACCGGATCAAAATGTTCCACGTCAAAGATGCCGAGTTTCGGCCGGATGGTCGTGCCGGCGTGTACGGGGGGTATCAGGACTGGGTGGACAGACCCGGCCGGTTTCGTTCATTAGGCGATGGTCAGGTCGATTTCAAAAGCATTTTCAGTAAGTTAACTCAGTATGGTTATCAGGGCTGGGCGGTACTGGAATGGGAATGTTGTTTAAAAGACTCGGCACAAGGCGCGCAGGAAGGCGCACCTTTTATTGCCGCACATCTGATTAATCGCGCCACCCGCGCTTTTGATGATTTCGCCGGCGGCAGTTCTGATACCGAACGCAACCGGCGCATTCTTGGTTTGGAATAGCGGTTTGGAACAGCGCTTTGGCAGAGCTGCCTGGAATTGCGCATTTGAAATAGCAGGCCTGCACTCGCTGGCCTGGCGACACAAAAAATAAAAATTAGTACAGACGATACAACAACAAAAATCACGGGGATGACGATGAGTACAATAAAAATACGTCTCGGCACTATGATGTTTCTGCAGTTTTTTATCTGGGGCGGCTGGTTTGTCACCCTGGGCACTTTTTTAAACCAAAACCTCGGCGCTGACGGTCCGCAAACCGGTATGGCATTTTCCACCCAAAGTTGGGGGGCCATTATCGCGCCGTTTTTTATCGGCTTAATTGCCGACCGCTTTTTTAATGCCGAGCGCATTTTGGCGGTGTTGCACCTGATAGGTGCGGTGCTGATGTATCTGATGGCGCAGGCCACTGATTTCGCCGCGTTTTATCCATTAGTACTCGGCTATATGCTGGCCTATATGCCCACGCTGGCGCTGGTCAACTCAGTGTCTTTTGGTCAGATGCAACAGCCGGAGCGGGAATTTGGTCAAATTCGCGTCTGGGGCACTATCGGCTGGATAGCAGCAGGCCTTGTGATCAGCTATCTGTTTGGCTGGGATGCGGCTGAGGCGATTGCGGCCGGAGCCCTGCAAAACACTTTCCTGATGTGTGCGGCTGCGTCTTTAGCGCTGGGTTTGTATAGTTTTACGCTCCCGGCGACGCCACCAGCGGCGCGTGGCAGTCAGGTCAAGATCGGTGAACTGCTCGGACTGGATGCGCTGAAACTATTAAAAGATCGCAATTTCGCGCTGTTTTTTGTCTCATCAATTCTGATTTGTATCCCGCTGGCATTTTATTACCAGAATGCCAACCCGTTCCTGACCGCCGTCGGTGTCGAAAATGCCACCGGCAAAATGACGCTGGGTCAGGTGTCCGAAGTCGCCTTTATGCTGGCACTGCCACTGTTCTTAAATCGTTTTGGCATCCGCTGGACGCTGATATTAGGTATGGCGGCCTGGGTGTTGCGTTATGTGCTGTTTGCTTATGGCGATGCCGGCAGCGGTATGGCCTTGTTGCTGGTTGGCATTGCGCTGCACGGTATTTGTTATGACTTCTTTTTTGTCTCCGGACAGATTTATACCAATAGCAAAGCGGGTCCGGCCTACAAGAGTGCGGCGCAGGGCCTGATCACGCTCGCGACTTACGGTATCGGCATGCTGATTGGCTTTAGTGTCGCAGGGCAAGTGACTCAGGCCTACACCACGACTGCCGGCGCCGACTGGACGCAAATCTGGTTATTCCCGGCCGGTTTTGCCGCCGTGGTGCTGGTGCTGTTTGCGCTGATTTTCAAAAACGAAACGCTGGCAGTTTCTGCGGAAAAACAAGGAGAGCGCCATGTCTGAGTTACATCAACCGCAGCCGGCCGCGATGGATCTGACACGCCGCAGCATGTTAAAGCAACTGGCTGCTGGCAGTATGGCGCTTGGCGTCGCCGGCCCGTCTCTGTTGCTGAGCGGCTGCGCCGCGAGTGCCAGCACTGCCGAAGCAAACACAGCCGCAGCAAACGCGGCCACAGCAGAGCAGGGCTCGCTCAAAGGTCGGGTCCGTCATTCGGTC
>Ga0114942_1000372_pt1 | contig 12816 bp, 14 predicted proteins | sample LowerColdCreek_FD_88674 | JGI IMG/M metagenome (GOLD analysis project Ga0114942, IMG submission 88674) | Groundwater microbial communities from Cold Creek, Nevada to study Microbial Dark Matter (Phase II) - Lower Cold Creek | ecosystem: Environmental > Aquatic > Deep subsurface > Groundwater ... | reverse complement strand
GCATCGACGACGAACTGGAAGGACGCGCCGACGTCCATCCAGCCATGCAGCAGTACCAGCGGCGGCCGGCCGGGCTGCGGTGAACCCCAGCGCAGCAGGTGCTGGCGCAGGCCGCGAAGTGTGATGAACTCGCTGCGGTGCGCTCGGTTTGCGGTATAGACATCGGGCATATCCGCACTGTAGGACACGGCGGCCCATCGACAATGACGCCATGCCTGCACCTCGTCACGATATCCGCGCCGCCGAGCCGCGCGACCTGAGAGCCATCGTCCAGCTGATCAGCGAGCTGGCCGAGTTCGAGCAACTGACCCATCTGCTGGAGGTCACCCCCGACCGTCTGGAGCCGCATCTGTTCGGCGACGAGCCGGCGGCCGAGTGCCTGGTGGGCGAGGTGGACGGCGAGGTGGTCGCCTTCGCGCTGTTCTATCGCAACTTCTCCACCTTCCTGGCCAAGCCCGGCCTGTACCTGGAAGACCTTTACGTGCGCCCCGCCCACCGCCGCAGCGGCCTGGGGCGCGCGATGCTCGTCGAGTTGGCGCAGCTGGCTTGCGAGCGTGGCTATGGCCGCTTTGACTGGACGGTGCTGGACTGGAACGAGGACGCCATCCGCTTCTATCAGAAGCTCGGCGCCGAGGTGATGCCCGAGTGGCGCATCTGCCGGCTGACCGGCGACGCGCTGGAGCGCTACGCCGATGGCGACCGGCCGAGCCGTTGGTCGCCGTCGAGCTGGTTGGGTCTTTGAGCCCCTCGCCCAGCTCGCCGGGCTGAAGGCCGGCGAGCCAGTCGGTCCCCAAGGGGACGGCGATGCTTGCAGCATTGAGCCGCAAGCACATCGCCAAGTGGGCCGGCTTGGGGCGGCCCGGCGCTCGGCCCGGCCCCGGGGCAATCCATGACGCCGGGGTGAGCCGCGCTGGCTAGCATCAACCCCCTTTCCGACCCGAGGCGCCACGATGGCCGCAGACCGCTACGAGGAACTGCACGCCGCCTTTCGCTGGCAGGTGCCGGACGACTTCAACATTGCCGAGGCCTGCTGCGGCCGCTGGGCGCGCGACACGCCCAAGGCGACCGCGATCTACTTCGACAGCGAGAGTGGCTGCCGTGCGCAGTACAGCTATGCGCAGCTGCAGCGCGCGGCCAACCGGCTGTCCAACGCGCTGCTGAACCAGGGCGTGCGGCGTGGCCACCGCGTGGCCATCCAGCTGCCGCAGCGCTTCGAGACGGCCGTGGCCCACATCGCCCTCCAGCAGATCGGCGCGGTGGCGATGCCGCTGTCCATGCTGTTCGGCGCCGAGGCGCTGGAGTACCGGCTGCAGGACAGCGGCGCTGTGCTGGCCATCGCGGCGGGCGAGGCACTGCCCGCGCTGCGTGAGATCAAGGGCCGCTGCCCGACGCTGCGGCGCATCCTCGTCGTCGGCGAATGCTCGGTGGAAGACGGCGAGCTGCCGTGGATGGACGTGCTGCAGGCCGAGGAGGCGCGCTTCAAGCCCGTCGCGACGAAGGCCGGCGATGCGGCCATCCTGATCTACACCAGCGGCACGACGGGCAACCCCAAGGGTGCGCTGATCCCTCAGCGGGCGTTGATCGGCAACCTGACAGGCTTTGTCGCCAGCCAGAACTGGCTGGGCTTCGACCCCTTTCCCGATGGCACCGATGCCACGGAGACGATCAGGCCCTCTTCCCTGGGGAAGAGGGAGCGGGAGATGGGGGGCGGCAGTGAAGGGCCTCGGCCCAGCAAAGGGCTCCAGAAGACGGATGCCGTCTTCTGGAGCCCTGCAGACTGGGCCTGGACCGGCGGGCTGATGGACGCGCTGCTGCCCACGCTGTATTTCGGCCGGCCCATCGTGGCGTATCAGGGCCGCTTCTCGCCGGCCAAGGCCTTCGAGCTGATGGCGGCCTACGGCGTCACGCACGCCTTCCTGTTCCCGACCGCGCTCAAGGCCATGATGAAGGCCGAGCCTCGCCCGCAGCGCCACAAGCTCAAGCTGCGCGCGCTGATGAGCGCCGGCGAGGCGGTGGGCGACGCGGTGTTCGGCTGGTGCCGCGACGCGCTGGGCGTGCCCGTCAATGAGATGTTCGGCCAGACCGAGATGAACTACGTTGTCGGCAACTGCCAGGCGCTGTGGCCGGCCAAGCCCGGCAGCATGGGCCGCGCCTACCCGGGCCACCGTGTGGCCGTCATCGACGACGAGGGCCGCGAGTGCGCGCCGGGCCAGACCGGCGAGGTGGCCGTGCATGCGCGTGACCGCCATGGCGTGCCCGACCCGGTGTTCTTTCTCGGCTACTGGAACAACGCCGCGGCCACGCAGGCCAAGTTCACCGGCGCGGCCGATGACAGCTGGTGCCGCACCGGCGACCTGGCGCGCAGCGATGCCGACGGCACGCTCTGGTACGAGGGCCGGGCTGACGACGTCTTCAAGAGCGCCGGCTATCGCATCGGGCCGGGCGAGATCGAGAACTGTCTGCTCAAGCACCCGGCCGTCGCCAACGCAGCCGTCGTGCCCAAGCCCGACGCCGAGCGCGGCGCGCTGGTCAAGGCCTATGTCGTGCTGGCCCCGGGCCATGCGGGCAGTGCGACGCTCGTCACTGCGCTGCAGGCGCATGTGAAGGCGCGGCTGGCGCCCTATGAATCCCCGAAGGAGATCGAGTTCATCGCCGCGCTGCCGATGACGACGACCGGCAAGGTGCAGCGGCGTGTGCTGCGGCTGCGCGAGGCGGCCGCTCAGCTCAGCGCATCGCCTGCGCCACCAGCAGCGTGTCGGTGAACTGCTCGAAGCTGCGCACCAGGCCGCCTTCGATGCGCCACACATGCGCCACGCGTGCGCTCATGGCCTTGCCTGTCTGCAGGTAGGTGCCCTCGTAGCTGCCAAGGCCGACGATGCAGTCGCCCGCATCTAGCAGCGTCTCGAGCGTGAACCGGTAGCCGTCCCACTCGCTGCCCAGCACCTTGAAGACCTTGTCGAGCACCTCTGCCGGGCCGACATGCGTGCCGGCGCAGGGGAAGCCGGCCATCTCGGTCCACCGCACATCGGGCGCCACATCGGCCAGCATGCCGCCGAGGTCGCCCCGGGCGGAGGCCGCGTAGTGGTCGGCCATGATCTGGTGTGGGCTGCGCAGCGCCAGCGTGGCCCGCAGCGAGGCTTCCCAGCGGTCCAGTTCCTCGGCCAGCGTGCCGCGGCTGCGGAAGTGCCGGCCGGCCCTGTCGTACCAGTTCTCGGCGTCCTCCAGGTCCCCTTCCTGGATGTGCAGGATGCCGTGCAGCCAGGCGGCCTGCGGCGAATCGACGTGCTGCACCAGGTCGTGCGCTTGTGTCCACTGGCCGGCGCGCAGCTGGGCGAAGGCCTGGCGCAGCAGGGCCGGGCTGGTTGCGCTCATGGCGTGCACCCCTCGAGGCCGCACACCGGCAGCGCCCCGGCCTCGGTCGCGCCATCGGTGCCGCCCAGTTGTTCCGTCAGCCAGGTCTGCCAGGCCTGCGGCCGGCCGAGGTAGGGGCCGATGTCCAGCACCGTGAAGCGGCCGGCTTGCTCCAGCACGAAGGTCGGGAAGCCGTGGCCGCCGACGCTCGCCAGCAGCGCCCGGCTCTGCTCGATGTGGGCTTGCGTGGCGTCGCCCTGCAGCCGTTCGAAGGCGCTGCCGAAGGCCTCGGCGGTCATGCCCAGCTCGGTCGCCAGCTTCGTCAGCACGGCAGGGTCAGCGATGCGCTGGCCTTCCACGTAATGGGCACGCTGCAGGCTCGCCAGCATGTCCAGCCCTGCGCCGGCCAGTTCGTCAGCCGCCAGCACGGCGGTGATGGGCGGTGCGGAGTCCAGCACGGCGGTGGTGTCGCGCAGCAGGCCTTCGAAGTAGCCGGAGCCGAAGGGCTGGCCGCTGGCCTGTGCGATGCGCTGGTCGTGCCCCATGACGAACTGGCGCAGTTCGGGCGTGATGCGGCGCCGCGCGGCGCCCGCCATCATGCCGCCGCCGTGGGCGCGCACGGCCAGCGTGTCGCGCGCGGCCCGCACCAGCGGCGCGGCGCCGTAGCACCAGCCGCACAGGGGGTCATGGATGTAGTGCAGCGTGGTGTTGCTCATGTCCTGCTCATTTCCTGCTGTTGTGCTTGAACGGGTGCTCCTGGGCTCACCACTTCATCTCGCCCTTGTTGACCTTGGCGCCGATGTCGAGTGCGATACCCAGGCCCGCCTCCGGGTAGGCCTTCTTCATCGCGTCGATCAGCGCGGCGCTGTTGGCCGCCTTGGGCAGTTCCTGCTCGTAGCGGGCCAGGTAGGCCTGGCTCCAGGCGAGCTGCGAGGCGTCCTGCTTCTGGCCGGGCAGGCTGTGGCCGGGGATCACGGTCACCGGCTTCAGCGCGGCCATCGTGCCCAGCTTGCTGGCCCAGTCGGCACGCTCCTGCACGCTCTGCGCATCGGCCGTCCACAGGTGCAGCCCGGCGTAGACGTTCACGCCGCCGGCAATCGTCTTGATCGACGGAATCCACACATAGCTGCGGTGCGGCAGGCTGTCGTCCAGCCCGCGGATCTCCAGCACTTGGTCTTCCAGCTTGAGGGTGGTGCCGGCCAGCACCTCGGGCAGCGGCACCTGGCGGGGCGCGTTGGCGCCCATGCGCGGGCCCCAGACCTGCAGCTTGGTGGCGAGCGTCGCCTCGATCTTCTTCAGCGTCGGCGCGGTCGTGACGACCTTGGCATCCGGGAAGTACTGCTTGATCACCTCGATGCCGAAGTAGTAGTCCGGGTCGGCCTGGCTGATGTAGACGGTCTTCAGCGTCTTCTTGCTGTCCAGCACCATGGCCGCGATGCGCAGCGCATCGGCGCGGGTGAAGCCGGTGTCCAGCAGCACGGCGTCGGTCTTGCCGGCCACCAGCACCGCATTGACGTGGAAGCTCGCGCCGTCGGCGTTGTAGACCTGCACGGTCAGCGGCGGCGCCGGCTGCGCGGCAGCGTCGTTGGCAACGATACCCAGCGTCATGGCGGCGGGCAACAGGGCCAGGGACAGGAGAGTGCGTGCGTTCATCGGGAGTTTCTCCGCAGTGGATGGGCGATGACGGCACTCTATTGGTTCGGATCAAGGAGATAAACCGTGCTCCGATCGAAAGATTGTCAACCCGATCGATGCAATGAAGGCTGTTTCCATCCCGAACCAGGCGCGCCGCATCGCGAGGGCTTGGCCAGCGTCGCCGGGTGTCAGCGCCCAGGGCCTTTGCAGGTGTAGGGCTTGCCCATCATCCTGACGGCGCGCGGTGCGACGCTGCTGTTGAAGGGGTCCGTGTCGGAGATGCGCGAGCGGAAGACCTCGACGCAGGTGTTGCCCCGGCGCATGACGCTGCGGTGCTCGCCGAGGGCGCCGACCGCCTGGGCGTTGTTCTCGCTGGTTCTCTCCTCCACCCACGCACCGGCGCCGCCGGTGGCGTCGGCGATGCGGTCTTCCAGCGTCATGCGCGGCGTGTTGCTGCGCGGGTCGCTCAGCGCCAGGTCGCGGGAGGCATTGCGCCCGGCGTTGGCGGAGGCGGCATAGCCCGGCGGCAGCGTCAGGCGCAGCGCCGTGCGGGGCGGCTCCTCGGCGGCAGGCGCCTGCGGGGCGGGCGTGAGCGCCGGTGCGGTGGGCACGTCCTCAGGCCGGGGCAGGTCTGGGCCGATGGCCGGCGGCACGACCAGGGGCGGCATCTTCAGCGGCGCCGTGACCGGGCGCGCCCGCTCGGGCGGGGCGGGCCGGGGCCGCTGTGGCGCGATGAGCCTGACCGTCGTGAAGCGCCGCTCGCCCGGCGGGTCAAGAGCCGGCGCCCTGTGCAGCCACAGCGCCAGCAGCGCCGCCGCATGAAGGGCGACGACGAGGCCGCGCGCCAGCCAGCGATGGTTCATGGGCTAGAACTTGATGCTCAGCTTGGTGCCGGCAGGCGGCAGCAGCCGCGCCGCTTCGGGCCAGTTCTCCTGGCCCGTCAGCAGCGTGCAGGGCCGGCTGGGCGCGCCCTTCTTCGTGGCGGGTTCACGCTCGTTGGCCGCCGGCAGCGGCAGGGCCATCAGCTGGCCGTTCTCGCGCCACGCCAGCTCCCAGGTGGGCGTGTCGCTGCAGATGCGCACGCCCTGGATGCGCGGGAACAGCCAGCGCAGGTAGAAGGGCAGCAGCTCCTCACGCAGCGTGCGGGCAACGCGCACGATCTGGCGCACCTTGGCCAGGTCCAGCTGTTCGGGCGGCGTGGTGAGCTCCAGCATGCCTCGCACGGCCAGCTGGCCCTTGGGCACGTTGGTTGCGACATCGGCAGACTTGGCCTCGGCCAGCGGCAGCAACGGCAGTTCCATGGCGCCGTCGTCCGCGATCTTGATGGGGTAGTCGGCGTCGTCGCTGCGCACCACCATGCGGATGCCGGCCAGGGGCACCTTGGTCTTGTCCTTGTCGACGGTGAAATCCATGCGGAACAGGCCCTCGCCATGCTGCTTCAGCCGCGTCAGCAGTTCATTGATGCGGCCATAGGGCAGGGCGCTGCTGTCGCGCTTGAGCTCGGTGGTGACGGTGGGCAGCACGGTCGTGTCGGCCGACGCGGTCGCGGCGATAGCGGCCAGGAAGAGGATGAGGAGACGCATGGGATCAGCTTTCTTCGGGAGGTTCGGGGCCAGGCTCCCAGGCGAGCAGGTCGCCCGGCTGGCATTGCAGGACGTCGCAGATGCGCGCCAAGGTGTCAAAGCGCACGCCGCGCACCTTGCCGCTCTTGAGCAGCGAGAGATTCGCCTCGGTGATGCCCACGCGCTCGGCCAGCTCGCGTGAGCGCATCTTGCGGCGCGCGAGCATGACGTCGAGCGTGACGACGATAGGCATGTCAGCGGCGCCCGGCCGCCCGAAGGCGCTGACGCTCCCCCTCGGGGGGCTGAGCCTGCGCATGCTGCGCCCAGTGGGCGCAGCATGGCTGGCGAAGAACCGCGCCACTGGCGCGGTGCGGCCTGCAAGGCGTCGAACAAAGCGAGCGTGGGGGCTTCATGTTCTTCAGACGAATTCAGCGTTCTCGTCGGCCACTCTTGCCGCCTCGTGCAGCACCTGCGCCAGGGCCAGCAGCAGCAGCCCGAACAGCAGTGCGAGGTAATGGTCCGAGGACAGGCCGAACACCAGGCGGCGTTCGCCAACCGGGTTGCCCGAGGTCAGCGCGAGGATGGCCAGCGTGTGGCCCAGCGGCTGCGCGGCGGCCAGCATGCAGACGCCCAGCCCGAGGCGCTTCAGGTGTTGCGCCGGGCGATGCGCGAGCAGCTCGCCCTGCGCGAAGCAGCCGAACAGCGACCACATCTGCCAGAGCGTGAACAGGCTGACGGTGGTGGGCAGCATGGACGCCGCCAGGCCCCACAGGCGCGCGCCGAGGTCCAGCTGAATCGTGTCCAGTTGCCAGGTCCTGGCCGCCACCTCCGCCACCCACTCGGGCTGCGCCCAGAAGATGAAAGGCAGGGTGCCGATGACCACCACGCCGAACAGGCACAGCAGCCGCACGATCCAGGCCAGGCGGCGGATGCGGCGCAGGCCGTCGGCGGAGAAGGGGTCGGGCATGGTGGGCAGGTAAATGGCGCGAAAACTTACTGTAAAACAATAATTTGTTGCCGTTTTACAGAATCGGTGGCGGGCCCGAAAATGAGGGGCATGAGCAAGAAGAGCAGCCACGTCAGCGAGACCCCCGCCACCCAGCAACTCAAGCGCGCCGGCGTCGTCTACACCGAGCATGTCTACGACTACGTCGAGCACGGCGGCACGGCCGAGTCGGCCAGGCAGCTGTGCGTGGACGAGCATGCCGTCGTCAAGACGCTGGTGATGCAGGACGAGAAGGCCGAGCCGCTGATCGTGCTGATGCATGGCGACTGCAGCGTCAGCCTGAAGGAGCTGGCGCGGCAGATCCCGTGCAAGAAGGTCGAGCCCTGCAAGCCGGAGGTGGCGCAGCGCCACAGCGGCTACCAGGTCGGCGGCACGTCACCGTTCGGCGTGCGCAAGGCCATGCCGGTGTTCGTCGAGGCGAGCATCCTTGAACTGCCGAAGATCTGCATCAACGGTGGGCGGCGCGGCTACCTCGTGGGCATCGCGCCGCAGGTGCTGACCGAGCTGCTCGGTGCACGGGCCGTCAGCTGCGCGAACTGAAATCATTGCAGGCGCGCCGTTTGCCGACGGCGCCGCCATGTGGCAGACCATCCTCGAAACCCTGCGCTCCGAGTTCTCGGACGCGCCCGACGCCGAGCAGGTCACGCGCATCCTGACACGGCTGCTGCTGGCAGCGTTGCTCGGCGGCGTGCTGGGTTATGAGCGGGAGCACAAAGGCAAGGCCGCAGGCATCCGCACGCACATGCTCGTCGCGATGGGGTCGGCCCTGTTCGTGCTGGTGTTCCAGCTCAGCGGCATGGCGGCGGACGACCTGAGCCGGGTCGTGCAGGGCATCGTCACCGGCATCGGCTTTCTCGGTGCCGGCGCCATCATCAAGCACCGCAGCGAGGAGGACGTGCAGGGCCTGACAACGGCCGCCGGCATCTGGATGACGGCCGCCATCGGCGTGGCCTGCGGCATGGGCCGGGAGTCGACTGCGGTGCTGAGCGCGCTGCTGGCGCTGCTGGTGCTGGCCGTGCTGCCGCGATTGGTAGGCCGGGACCGACCCTGATGCGGCCGGCGTCGGCGGCTGCATGACAATGCCGCCCCATGCAAACCGCACTGCAAAACGCTCTCCCCCTGCTGGCCGCGCTGGTCGGCTACCTGATCGGCTCGCTGTCCTTCGCCGTCATCGTCAGCCGCGCGATGGGCCTGTCGGACCCACGCAGCTACGGCTCCGGCAACCCCGGCGCGACCAATGTGCTGCGCTCCGGCAACAAGGCCGCCGCCATCCTGACGCTGGTGTTCGACGCCCTCAAGGGCTACCTGCCGGTGCTGGCCGTGGTCATCTGGGGCCCACGCTTCGGCCTGGGCGAGGGCACGGCCGCGCTGGTCGGCCTGGGGGCCTTCCTGGGCCACTTGTGGCCGGTGTTCTTCCGCTTCCAGGGTGGCAAGGGCGTGGCCACGGCGGCCGGCGTCATCTTCGGCCTGAACCCCCTGCTGGGCGTGGCGACGCTGGCGACCTGGCTCATCATTGCCTGGTTCAGCCGCTACTCGTCGCTGGCGGCCATCGTCTCCGCCGCCTTCGCGCCGATGTATCAGTTGCTCATTTGGGAAGCCGGCTCCACCGCGCTGGCCCTGATCATCATGGGCCTGCTGCTGGTGTGGCGCCACATGGCCAACATCAACAAGCTGTTCGCCGGCACCGAAAGCAAGATCGGGCAGAAGGCCGCAGCGCCGGCAACGAAACCGGCGAAACCCGTCAAACCCCAACGATCCACCCCATCCCGCAAGAAATCATGAGCAAGCAAGAAATCGAACGCTTCGACGTCGGCGCCCGCATGTCCGAAATGGCCGTGCATAACGGCGTGGCCTACCTGGCCGGCCAGGTGCCTGAAGACACCAGCGTCGGCATCGAGGGCCAGACGGCCCAGGTGCTGGCCGCCATCGACAAGCTGCTGGAGCGTGCCGGCACCAACAAGAGCCGCATCCTGCGCGCCGAGATCTTCCTGGCCGACCGCGCCGACTTCGCCGGCATGAACACCGCCTGGGAAGCCTGGGTCAGCGCCGGCCACACGCCGCCGCGCGCGACGGTCATCGCCGGCCTGGCGCGGCCGGAGTGGAAGGTGGAGATCCTCGTGACCGCTGCGGTCTAACTGCCGTTCTTGGCGCGCTCGCGCCAGAACGCCACGTCGATCAGCTGCTCCGCGCCGGTGCGCGCGTTGACCAGCCAGAACTGGCTGCCATCGGCGCTGATGCGCGCCACCTCGCCTTCGTGCCGCCCCGCGCTGACGCGCTGGCCCAGCGCGTTGGCCGGGAAGCCCGGCTGCCGGGCGAGTGCCAACAGCGGCGTCACCGCCCGCGTATCGCCCGAGAGCCGCAGCCGCTGCATCAGCGGCGCCAGCAGCGGGCTGGCCGCATCGGCCGGCGACACGAACAACACCAGCTTGGCCTGCGCCCGGCTCAGCGCCACGTTGAGCAGGCGCTGCGCGGCCTCGCCGTGCAGAAAAGGCTGGGCGCCGTCGGCCGGGTCGAACAGCACCACCGGCGCCTCACTGCCCTGGGCACGGTGCACGGTGCTGACGCGCAGCGACTCGGGCAGGCCACGCGCGCGCAGCCGCTGGCGGATCAGCGCGCGCTGGGCGCGGAAGGGCGTCAGCACGATCAGCTCCTCGGGCTGCCACGCGCCGCTGGCGAGCGCCTTGTCCAGCACCTCTGCGATCGCCTCGGCCGACTCGCGCCGCACCGGCCCGCGCTCGGCGGCCACCCAGCCGCCGTCGGTCTTCAGGCGGTGGATGTGGACATGTTGGTCGGCGGCGATGTCGCCCAGCGCACGCTGGCGGGCCTCTTGCCAGCCGGGCGCCGCTGCGGCATCGGCCGCCACGCGCAGCGCGCCGTCGTAGAACAGCTGGCTGACCAGCTCGCCGATGGGCGGCGCCATGCGCGATTGCTCGTCCAGCAGCGCCACCGACTCACCCGCACGCGGCATCTCCGCAAAGGCCGAGCGGCCCAGCCAGCGGCGCGCGAGGCGGTCCTCGCTGCGCTGCACGGGCGAGAGCTGCTGCGGGTCGCCCGCGAACAGCCGTGCCCGGCCCAATGGCATCAACACCAGCGCATGCGCCAGGCTGACCTGGCTGGCCTCGTCGAACACCAGCAGGTCGAACGGCGGCTCGCCGTCGGGGCTCAGCTCGCGCAGCGTCTTCAGCGTGAAGGCGGCGCGCGTGGTGGTCATGCTGGCCAGGCGGCAGCGCTGCAGCACCTTCAGCGACGAGGTGCGCAGCTCGTCGCGCAGCGCGGCCACGCGGTCGGCCCAGGCCTTCAGCGCGCTGGCGTCGCGCGCGGATGGCCGCTGGCCCTCGGCGCGTGCCAGGCGAGCGATGAGGTCGCGGTCTTGCGTGGGAATGAGGTGCTCGCGGCCTTCATAGGCGGCCGCGTCGAAGCGCGTGCCCAGGCGCTGCACCTCGCCGCGCAGATGCTCGCGGCGGCCCTTGTGCAGCGCCTTGTCGACGGCCAGCGTGGCCTGGTCCACCGCCTGGTTGGTGGTGGACAGCAGCAGCACGCGGGCGCCGGGGTGGCGGTCCAGGTACTCGGCCAGCAGCACGCCCAGCGTCGTCGTCTTGCCGGTGCCCGGCGGGCCCCACAGGAAGCCGCTGCTGTGCCCGACCAGGGCGAGCGCCGCGCGCTGGGCCGGGCGCAGCCACCGGAAGGGCTCGCCCGTCAGCGGCGTGCCTCTTGTTGAGCCTTGCAAGCGCTGCGGGGCTGACAGGTCGGGCAGGCAGGCCATGGCGGCCTCCGCCCAGGGTGTGTCGTACCAGGCATCGGCCACGGCATTCAGGAAGCGCGTGGGGTAGAGGCGGATCAGGTGCCCGGCCGGCGGCGGCGGGCCGCTGGCGTTCTGCAGCACGAGCTGGTCGTCCTCGGCCACGACGGCCAGCACGCTGGCGCCGCCTTTGGCCGGCGCGCCCCACCACGCCGAGGCGCCGTCCAGGCTGTCGTCCAGCAGTGCCTGCGCAGAGGCGGCGCCGGGCCGCTGCCCTTCAGCGAACACATAGCCCGGCTCCAGCGTGACCCGCCACAGGCTGCCATCACGCTCGGCGTGCAGCACCTTGAAGTCGTAGTACTCGGGCGTGGCCGACAACTCGGCGTTCAGGGCCGAACGGACGTCGGCGAGGCTCATGGGGTGGAGGGATTGCGAAAAGGGCGCGACTTTACGGGCAGGCGGCCCCGAGGGACGGGCGTGGGTGTGGCCCGCCCCGCAGCGAGGCACAAAGGCTGCGGGGTACGGGGAAATCAAGGGCGGCTGCAGGCTTGTTGCTGTAGCTCGCTACTGCCTGCACGCACGGCAGCTATCGACCCAGAACTGCCATTGCAAGCGCCAATCCGCTCTGTCGATAGCGGACCTTATCAGCGGCGGAAGGTGACCGGCTGCCCTGAATTGCTTGTGCCACCTCGCTCAATCAGGATGCTGGATTCGGCTTGGTGCGCTAACCGCCTTTGAAGAAGTGCCGACCGAGCACACGACTGAAATCTGCTCCAGATAGGCGCCCAGCCTTTGTCTCTGCAAGGAACCATTCGTGGTCTTGCCATAACTCTTCGTTGCGGATGAGCCGCGTTGGCTTTAAACGTGCGACCTTGTAGCGCTCGGCGAACTGCTTGGCCGGTTTCCTGACGTGGACGAACGACAGTCGCAACTCAGTCTTAACATCAATTGCCGTCATGCCTATTAGCTTGCCCGTACGTCCATCCTCATACACCTCGGGTGTCGCAATGATGCGCCCCAGCTCCTTGCGAATGAACGGCTTGCCTTGCTGATACGCCACAAATGGTTCGCAGGCGGTGGTCTGGAAATAGAGATTGCTGTTTGCGCTGACCACTTGCAGCACATTCAGAGCGGGCACGTCTTCGCGATTGTTTACCTTGATAACCCGCTCTGAACCTTTTCCAAAGTGGTAGGCGTTCCGGTCAAACATCACCAGCATCACCTTGGGGCTGAGAGGATAGAAAATCTGCAAACCAACCGAAGCTGTGCCCGTGTGGCTCGATTGCTCCCAGAACTCAAAAAGCTGGTTGTAGAGGACGGCAGGATGGTCGCTCGTCAGAAACTCCAGCCCATTGCCTGCAACTAGCAGCTTGCACTCCAAATCCATCAGCAAAGGGAAGTGCCGCTTGCTATATTCAAGAGACGCTCGGACATGATTTTCGTGGTTTACCAAGGCTCTGAGCTTGGCGGACTCGCTATAGCTCATGCTCATTATCTCTGCGTTTACCTTCTCGCCCGTCTCT
>Ga0114942_1000371_pt1 | contig 12824 bp, 8 predicted proteins | sample LowerColdCreek_FD_88674 | JGI IMG/M metagenome (GOLD analysis project Ga0114942, IMG submission 88674) | Groundwater microbial communities from Cold Creek, Nevada to study Microbial Dark Matter (Phase II) - Lower Cold Creek | ecosystem: Environmental > Aquatic > Deep subsurface > Groundwater ... | reverse complement strand
CTCACGCCCAATTGCAAAATGTGGTAGCCGAATGAGGTATCTAGCAGGTCCTGAACGGTGCGGCGGGTCGCGGCCAGCAGATACTGTCCCGACTCGCGGGCATACCAGGATTCCAGTTTAGCGAGAACATCGATAGATTCAGCCTGCATTGCACGTGTTTCCCTGCACATTCTACCGTGGGCCGATGCTGCCCCGACCGTCGTGCCAATACTACTGCATTTCTTCTAGTTTGGAATGCAGTGCTGGCCGTGTGTACCTCGAGAGGCGTCTGGATTCGTGGCCGACGTGGCGTGTGCCAATGATCGCCCTGGGGAACCGCGCTGCCATGCTGCGGTCATTAATGCTGCCGGTTATGGACGGCGGCTACTGTATGGCAGGACCGGGGTACCCTGGAGAATCGGTTATTACCCGTATTGGCGTATTGGAGCTTGCCACTGTAGCGTTCCTGAGCTGTAATGAGTCGATGCGCGCTATCCCCAAGACGGTAGTACAATGGTCGAATGGCGAAATATGAAGATAAATAAAAATATATATTTCAATAAGATACTTCATATAGCGACAGTTATTTATAGTTTAAGTCTGTCGTATTCCGGACCGGTAGTCGCAGACTCCTCTCCACCGCAACCCTTCTCAGTTCGGCCTGTTCAGGAAGTCCAACAACAAGCACCGCCGGATGACCTGTGGGAACGCATTCGACTCGATCTCAGCTGGCAGACGATGCACAGCGAGGAGGTAGATAACGCGCGGGAAGAATACCTGCGCCAACCCAACTACATGCCCGAACTGTCCAACCGGGCGGATTACTACCTGCACTACATCGTGGAGGAAGTAGCGAAGCGGGATATGCCAATGGAGATCGCCTTGCTTCCGGTTATTGAAAGCAGCCTAAATCCTTTTGCCTCTTCTCCTTCCGGGGCGGCGGGACTGTGGCAGATCATGCCGGATACCGGCATCCTCCTGGGACTGGAGCAGGACTCCCAGTACGATGGCCGGCAGGCGCTGCGCGAATCCACTACAGTGGCGCTGGATTACCTCGAAAAATTGTACGAGGAGTTCGATGACGATTGGTTGTTGGCACTGGCGGCCTATAATTCCGGAGCCGGTAATGTCGCTCGCGCCCAGGAAGCCAATGCCGCAAAGGGCTTGGACACCGATTACTGGTCGCTCGATCTTTCCAGGCAGGCGCGCGAATTCGTACCCAAGCTCATCGCCATTACCCAGATCGTGGCCGACCCCCAGCGATTTGATGTGAATATACCGCCGGTTGAGAACGCTCCCTCGTTTGAAGTCGCTGACACCGAGGCGCCACTGGATATGGCCCAGGCTGCACAGATGGCCGGTGTCGATGTCGACACGCTGCGCGCACTGAACCCCGAACAACTCGGTGATTCCATCGCGCCCAACCAGTCCGGGGAGATATTGTTGCCCGTGGGCACCCGCAGTCGCTTTGAGCACAACATCACTCAACTCAGTCCTGAGGAGCTTGTGCAATGGCAGACCTATCGCGTCAAGTCAGGAGAGAGCCTCGACAATATCGCCAGGAAATTCGATACCCAGGTGGCGGCATTGCAGGAGGCCAACGGCATTCGCGGCGGTATTGTCCAGGCCGGCACTCTGTTGAATGTTCCCACCGATGACGCTGGCACCCAGGCGCAACCAGTCTCTGCTGTCTCGGACGCCGCCGCGCCGGGCGCCGCTGTACGCAATGTCCCTGCATACCGTGTGCGCAAGGGTGACTCGCTATATGGTATCGCGAACAGGTTCAATGTGTCTGTCAATGATCTCATTGCCTGGAATTCGTTGAAACCGGGCGCGCTCCTCCAGCCTGGGCAACTGCTCAACCTGCGCGAAGCCGGTGGGTGATACGCTGGCACAACCCGACGACCCTTGATAGTGGTATCCAACGCGGCCGCGTTTCGTTCACCCTATGGTACGTTTGCCCTGGCGCGCTATCCCGGCAAGTCTGGAGACGCGTTGCTGGCGTGGTGCGCCGCCGATGCCCTGTTACTGGAGGAAGCGCATCGTCGCGATAACACAGGTGAGGCAATACTTGTAGTCAACGACACGCATGGTGCGCTGTGCGTCGCGCTGCAGCCGCAGTCACTGTGGACGGATTCAGCGCTGTCTGCTCTGGCCCTGCGCCGCAATGAACGCAGCAATGGGCGCAAGGAGACACCCATCATCTGGAGCACCCAGATAGTGCCATCAATCCCGGAGCTGGTCGTACTGCGTATTCCGAAGCAGCTGCGGTACCTCGAGTATCAATTGGCGCGCCTGGCAACCCTGCTCCCCGCGGGAGCAACCCTGCTGGCCGCCGGCATGGATAAGCACCTGTCCCCACGTGTCGCTGACATGCTGGAACGTTGTATTGGACCGACGCAGCGCCATCCGGGGCAGCGCAAAGCGCGCCTGTTCACGGCGGTGCGGGACGATCGTCCAGTCTCTCCAAGTACGAGGATCGCGGCGTATTATTGTGAACCCCTCGGAGTCGAGTTGCGCAGCCTGGCCAATGTTTTCAGCGCGGATAAGCTGGACCTCGGGACGCGCTTCCTGCTCGAGCAGTTACACCGCCTGGCAGCGGTAGATACGGCCATAGACCTGGCCTGTGGCAACGGTGTTCTGGGTTTGGCCGCACTGCAGCGCGGTCTTGCTCAGCGAGTGGTATTCTGCGATGAATCGGCAATGGCTGTCGCTTCGGCGCAAGACAACGCTTTACGGCTGTTTCCGCGCACCGCGCACAACTGCAGTTTTCATCGCGGCGATGCTTTGCAGGATTATCGGGGAGAGCCGGCACAGCTCATTCTCTGCAACCCGCCCTTTCACGTGGAGCATGTTGTGGATGAATTCGCGGGTCGGTACTTGCTCGCGCAATGTCGAGACCACCTTCGCCCTGGCGCGCAATGGCTGACGCCTCCCAGTTATTCAAAATATTGCGCATCCGGAACGCATGGGTGTATGTTAGCGCGCCCGCTGAAATTATTGAGCGCCTGCGAACACCCCACTAACTGAGGAATCAAGCCGTGAATAACATGATGACTTCGCCTTTTCGTTCGAACCACGCCGGTCTTGTAGCACTGTTGCTGCTTATTGTTTCTCCGATCGTCGTCCAGGCGGCAACGGAGGAGCAGGCGGAGCCCGTTGCAGGTGGGCGCGCCATGGCCATTGAAATGGAGGCACAAGTGACAGCGATTGACCTCAAAACACGCGAGGTGACACTGCGCGGCCCCCGTGGGGACGAGACTACCCTGGTCGCTCCCGAACGTGTGATCAAGCTGGAGGACGTCAGTGTTGGCGACCTCCTGGCGGGTACCTTTATCGCTGCTCTGGAGGGTGAGGTCCGTGTGCCGACGGCAGAGGAGCTGGCGAACCCCTGGCTGGTAATGGAAGGCAGTGCCGTATCGGACGACATGGCAAACCCTAGCGTCGAGACAGCGCGCCGAATACGCGCGGTTGTGACAATCGAGCAGCTGAATCCTGAAACGGGGGTTGTGGTGGTCAAAGATTCACGCGGCAAACAGCACACGATAGGTGATGTGGAGCCGGCGAAGATGAACGGGGTAAAAGTCGGGCAACAAGCCGTGATGGTCTTTACCCAGGCCATGGCACTGACTTTGCAGAAGCAGGCTAAACCGGCACAGTGACATGATCTGGCCGGCTGCGGCTGTTCAGGTCAGCCGGCCAGTAACTCGTCCACCAGGGCAACCACTTCGACAGTGGCTGGCCCGAGTCGCAGCTGGTGGAAGTAACCGGCCACCGCACTGGATTCCCGGTTGATTTCAAGCGTCTGAGCACCTCCCAACCGAGCCTCCTGTACAAATCCGGCCGCCGGGTATACCACCCCGGAAGTCCCTACAGCCACGAAGAGGTCGCAGGCACGCAGTTGCATCTCGATGGTGTCCATATGGTATGGAATTTCCCCGAACCAGACGATATCCGGACGCAACTTGCCCAACGTCGCACACCGCGGGCAAATGCTCTGGCCGTCGTAATCATCGAACACAGGCTGCTGTGTGTTGCAGGCGCGGCATAACATGCTGGTCAACTCTCCGTGCATGTGGCAGACCTGACGGCTGCCGCCGCGCTCATGCAAATCATCGACGTTCTGGGTAACCAGGAATACATCGCCCGGAAACTCTGTCTGCAAGCGCGCCAGCGCCCGGTGCGCTGCGTTGGGAGCCACGCCCTGCAATTGGTTGCGGCGCGCGTTGTAAAAGCGGTAAACCAGGTCGGGATGGCGCGCAAAAGCTTCCGGTGTGGCAATCTCCATGGGGTCATGTTTTTCCCACAGGCCGCCGGAGTCCCTGAAGGTCGCAAGTCCCGATTCGGCCGACACGCCGGCGCCCGTCAGGATAACAATGCGCGTAATACTGGATGCATTTAAAGGTCGCATGTTTTTATCCGGCTCTCAGCTGCGGGCAAATCAAGCTCTGTCACCGTATGCAAGTGTCCCAGCGCGGTGAAGTACAGTGCGCAGCGCACGGGCTCCGCACCCAGCATGCGCACCGCGTCGCGGTAGCAGCGCAGCTGCTCCATGTGGGCGGCGCTCTCTCGAACAACGAAGTCCTCCAGCGACTCAGCGGGCCCCGGACGGCTGCTTTTGTAGTCAATCACCCAGCGCAGGCCGGTGTCTTGATCGATGAAGCTACGATCGATGACTATGTCCCTGATTTGGCCCTGCGCAGTAGCAGTGGTCAAAGCCCACTCACTGCGTACGCCTACATGCGCTGATGACAATATCCAGCGCCCGACATGATTGGTTCCCAAGGATAGGCTAATGGCAATGTGTATCTCCTGCAAAGCCGACTCCACTACATCACCCCACAGACCCTGTTGTTGCAGCGCCATACGCCAGCGTCGAAGATCCCCGGCGCAGCAACTTGCCGGTAGTATCGGACGCAGCGACAGTTGTTCCAGAGCCTGGTGCAGGACAATGCCGATGCTGCGTTCCACGAAATTGTCCTGGCGGGCGATCCTGGCGCTGCTTTTGTGTGGCAACTCCGTTACATCAACCACTGCCACTGAGTCCGCGACCGTTCGCCGCAGGCGTGACAGTTGCCGCGTCGGCGCGGTGCGCACGAATTGTTCGACCCCCTGCTCCCGCCCGGAGTTCGATCGGTGTAGGGTCATGTGCTCTCTGAATTCTTGCCAGATCGGACTGAGCAGACTGTGCCTGGAAGATTCGCGCGGCGTGTCGTGTTTGTCGTCCAGCTCCACGCAGGCCGTTAGCAGCAATTCGCTGACTGCACGGGTTGCACCCACGTACAACAGTCGGGTCGTTTCCAACAAGGCCTTCTGCAACCGTTGTGCCTTGAGATAGTTATACAGCGTAGGGGCATCCGCGGGACTGAGATCGTCCGCCGCCAATAAAAACGAACGTCTACCCAGGGTATTGCTGTGTTCATCCCACAGGAGTAGTTCGCGTGTGTCGCTGCGCGGCCGCCGGTCAAGCTGGGGGATGATGACACGGTCAAATTCCAAACCTTTAGCTTTGTGCAGCGTCAGCAGTTGCACTGAACTCCCGGGATCGCCTCCGGTCATGTAGCTATCGCGCACGCGCTGCGACAGCCACTCGACATCAAGCCCCAGGCCCTCCATGTCCGCACGTTCGAGTAGCTGCAGGAAGTTCTCCGCATCAAGCAAACTGTCCGTGTCCGGCGCGCACTGTGGACCACCGAACTCCAGCCAGGCTTGCTCAATCCACGCACGCAGTCCCAGCCGGTCGCGTTTCCCCCGGGCGCGCTGCATTACCGGCAGGAAGTGCTGCAAGCGCGATCGACCATCGGCGCTGAGTGTTTCCTGCAGCGACTTGCCCTGCAGGCAGGACCACACAGGTGCGTGGTCACCGCCGTGCGCAATGCACAGTAGATCAGCGAGTTGCAGGCCACACCACGGTGCGCGCAGCACTGCCATCCATGCCAGTCTGTCCGCATCATTGGCCAATGCCCTGCACAGCGTTATAAGGTCCGCGACCACAGGGGATCGTGCCATGCTGGCAAGGTCAGGCGCATTACAGGGTATGTTCAACTGTCGTAACCGCTGGTAAATGGGTTGCAGATGGCTGCGGCTGCGCCCCAGCACAGCCAGTTTGTGCGCTCCCGCATCAACACTCTTGGCTATGCGGGTGCAGATAAACGCCACCTCCTCCTCCCTAGCTCGCGCTCCTGTAAAGGCGTGCATGGTAACGGGCGACTCTTGCACCTGCGGGCGAACCGCAGTGGCAGGGCTGTAGCAAATCTGCGCTCGGTATACGTCATCCTGTGCGGGAAACGCTTGCGTAAACACCCGGTTAACCCAGTCCACTACACGTGCATCGGAGCGGAAGTTACAGCGCAACTCGATGTGCTGGAGCGCAACACCGTTAAAGCCCTCTAACTGCGCCTTGAGAAACAGCCCCACGTTGGCACCCCGAAAACCGTAGATGGATTGCATGCCATCGCCGACGATCATCACCGTGCGCGGAGAAAGCGGGTACTGGTGATTGTAATCGCCCCAACCACGGGTCAGTTTGTGCAGCAGTTCGTACTGGGTGATAGCAGTATCCTGGAATTCGTCCACCAGAATGTGTTCGATCTGGTAGTCAAGGCGCAGGGCCAGGTCCGTGGGTGCATCGTCATTGCCCAGCGCTAGCAATGCCGACTGCGCTACCTGGCTGTGGTCCACTACTCCGTACTTCTGGAACACCAGCAGCAGTTGCGCGGCCAGCGTTGGTAGAATGCGCGACAGGTGCAACACCAGATCCCACGACGTGCTGCCCGGATCGATTTGTGGCAGCGTCCGGCTGGCCACCAACCTGGCATGAAGTCCGTTGATTTGCTGCAGCTGTGTCACCAGCTGCAGCCACTGAGTTTTGCGCCTCTGTGGCTCACCACTGCCAGTGGGGAATCCTTCTCTCACCGTGACTAACTTGCGCCACGTTCCCGTTCCGGTCAGGAGTAACTGACGTGTACGACGCCAGTCACCCAGATCGCCAGACCGGATGCCGGGAAACCGCGTAGGAACAGGCAGTAACAGGTTGGCGGCCGAGTACTGCAGCAACTCGAGCAGGTCCTCGGCGTATGGCGCCAGCTGATGAACCAGCGCGCCAAGTTCATCGTTGATCAGTGCCGCTACTGTTGTGATCAGGTAGGCCTCTGATTCTTCTGGCGTGTGGTGGACCCCCAAATAGTCGCGCCACTGCTCCCTGCGGGCAAGCATGTACACCAGCAGTGCCTGCAGTCGCTCCCAGTTGTTGTCGAGGTGCAGCAGTAGCGCCGCAACGTCAGGCGCCACACTGTGGTTTTCATCCAGCAGTTTGTACAACTCAAGTACGGCTTCGGCGTAGAGCGCCGTCACATCATCAGACATTTTTGCCTGGCCGCCAAACTGGCTCAGCACCGGCATTTGTCGGGTTAGTCCGGCACAAAAACTGTCTATGGTCTTGATATTCAAACGAGCCGGATAGTGTCGAACAGACCAATTCCCGCGCGTATCGGCTGCCAGCGCCGCTTGCGCCAGTTCGCGCGTGACTTGCTGGTGAAGCGTTTCACAACGATCGCCACTGGACGCCGATTGCAGGGCATTGATCACCCGCGCGCGCATTTCCGCCGCTGCCTTGCGTGTGAAGGTAATTGCCAGTACCTGTTCAGGACGCTTGACGCGGGCGAGTAGACATAAATAGCGCTGAATGAGCAGCTCCGTCTTGCCTGAACCCGCGGGCGCAGTGACACAGAAACTCTCCGTGGGATCTATTGCCGCGGCCCGGGCCGGTGCGTCGACAGTGCCGTTCATTCCGCAACCTGCTCCAACTGCTCCGCTGACGTATCGATACGACAGAGCGGCTGTAGTCCGCACTGCATGCAGGTGGTTGGCGTTAGTGGATCGACTGATGCGTCACCCTGCACAAAGGCGTCTGCAAGCCGCTCCAGGACCTGTTGCCATTGTTCGTTAAGCGCCAGCCACTCCTGTGCGTTCACACGCGATGGCGCGGCACGCGACGTATCGCCGCTGAGTGCCTCGACCGCGGCACTCCGGCCCAGGCCGACGAAACGACAACCGCGCGGCGTGACCTGGGCAAAGGCCAGGGCGGCGACAGTTTCCGGCTCGATTACGCCATACAGGAGAAGCTGCGGCCTTGCCGGCCTGTCGCCAAGCCAGTCTTGCACCGAGCAGTGGCCCGACTTGTAGTCGATAATCACGCGCGTGCCATCCGGCAGTTGGTCGACCCGGTCCACGCGCAGAACGATAGGCAATTGGCCCAACTGCAACGTTGTTTCCTGCTCGCGTTGCACCACCGTAAACGTACTGCGTTTTCGCTCTACTACCAGCCATTCATGCAACAGGGCAGTCAGTCTTTGTGACTCCAGGTGCCAAAAGTTTGTGCTCATGGCGCGACGCTGCCTGGATGGCAGTGCAGACAATGCAGCCTGCACGGCGCTGGCCACCATCTCATGCTGCCGCGTGTCGCCAAGGGCGAGCAGCGCAGTGGAGTCGCCAATCTCACCCCATAGCGCAAATAGTGCAGCATGCAGCAGTGAGCCGCGATTTGCCGCTGACAACGCAATGCTGAAAGCGCCCAGTGGCTCCGTGTGCAGGCGGTGCCGGGCGAAGGCCCGAAAAGGACACAGCGACTGGTCTTCCAGCACACTGCTGCCACCCTTTTGCGCCGGTGGCTGCATGCGAGGCAGTGGTGGCGCACGATGGTCGGGTACCTCCTCCAGTGCCCTCGCCTGCCAGGAACTGATCCATTGGGCAGCAACTTGCGGGAGTTCAGGTATCGCCTCTGGCAGAAAGTCCTGCAGCAGCGCACTGGGTTGATCGGGTACGCCATCAACCTGGTGACAATAGCTTGCATGCAGTGTTTGGCACGAGTTGGTGTATCGCCGCAGCAGTGCCGCGGCAAAGTCCCACTCGCGCTCGGGGCTGGCGTGCGGCATGCGTAACTGTGCCTGCAGCCGCAGCGGGATAAAGGGATTAGGGCGCGGCGCGGCGGGCCAGCTTGCGCCCTGCATGCCGCATATCCAGAGGTGGTCAAACGACAGTCCCGCCGCTTCCAGCGAACCCAGCACCTGGATCGGGCTGTCTTCAGTCTGGGGTTGCGAAATTTGACGTGTGCAGCACTCGCGCAACAACTGCAACGCAGCGCCAAAGTCGATCGGTGTACAGACAGCATCATAGGACCTGAATACATCGAGCGTACGGGTCCACAGTTCCAACTGCTGGAACTCGAGGGAATCGAGTGCACCGGTACCGGGCCAACCCCACACGGCCAACACCTTGCAAAAGCGCTTTGCCCATTCCGAGGGGCGCGCGCGGCGGCGCAATTTCCGTATGCTGTGCAGGGCGAGCAAGTGTCGGCCCAGTGCCAGCCCCTTTACGTTTCCCTGCCGCAAATTCACCGCGGCGTCCCGTAAATCGGCCACTGCCAACACTTCCCGGCCTGCAGTGTAGAGCTCTGCCACAAACCGCTGTGCAGCAGTGCTTTGTGCATCCGGCAGGTCGAGAAAGCGCGAGCGTAACAAACCGATCACCGCGGGTACGGTCGTTTGCTGTAGCCCCATGCCCAGGGCCGCCAGGGCATCGCGTACCATGGGAACCCGGGTCAGAGCGATCCCGGTCGAGAAGTTGACCGGCAGGCTGTTGTAGTTTTTGCCGAGACAGTCAAACTCGCGTCGGAGCAGGTATTCCAATGCCGTCCTGTCGGCCGCCATGTCGCTCAAAACGATACCCACCGCGGTGGTAGGATTGTGGTGGTGCAGCGCTGCGGCCCAATGAGCAGCTGCCTGCAGCTCCACGCGTTTTTCGCTGAAGGAATGGAGCAGGCGTTCGCCCCGTGCTTGCGGCCGCACAACTTCCAGCACCCCGGTGCTGAGCGAGTGCAGGGCGGCGTACTCCAGGGGTTGCAGCTCGCCAAATTCCAGCAGCGCCACCTTGACGACCGGAAGTTGACCAGCGAGATCCGGCAAGCGCGTCAGGCAGTCTGCCACAGTGCACTGCCCTGACCGCGCAAGTCGCTGCTCAAACAGCGTTAACCAACGCAGGAAGGTCGCGCAATCCCGGTCCAGTTCAAATAGCGGGCGAATAGTCCTGTCGTGCCTGTTGACCTGCCAGCGCTGCAACGTGTCGCGCGCCTCAGAGGCCAGTTCCGCTGCCGCGCTTGGCCGCAGCAAGTGGTAGTCCGGTGAGTGAATCTCATGCTGGTTGATGACCTGTCGCCACAACTCCAGTTCCTGGGCTGTTGTGAGGGGCGTAACAGGTTCCACGAGCGCCAGGTTAACGGCCAATTCCCACTGCCCCAGCAGCCAGCTTTCCAGCGGCTGCACAGACAGTGGCTCCCAGACCGCCTGCCCCGCAGCTAGATGCTGCGCATCCCACTCGGACTTGATGCGCCTGGCCAGCCGGAAGTTTGGGGTCAGCAGGGTGCAGCCCGCTGCAATCAGCGGTTCAAGTGGCGTGATGTCATACAGGCCCTTGGCCAAAGTTTTCTCCCGCTACAGGCCTGGAGATCCTGCGACGTCTACACAAAGCCGTGGGACTACTATACAATTTCGCGCCCGGTTTACGCCCCAGGCTTGCTGGCAATGCACTAGCGCGCTCCGGAAAAGACACAAAATACTCTATCAGGTAACCCACGATGAGCAACCTCGAAGTTCACAATGTCAATGTTGACTCGCAGGCCATTCTGATCACGCCGGAGCAGTTGAAGGCGGCACTGCCCATGTCGGCGTCCGTCCATGACACGCTAGCGGATAGTCGGCAAGCGATCCAGAATATCCTGGATCGCCGGGACCACAGATTATTTGTGGTAGTGGGCCCCTGCTCCATCCATGACCCCATCGCGGCGATGGATTACGCGCGCCGACTGAAAGTTCTCGCCGATGAGCTCGCCGATACGCTGTATATTGTCATGCGGGTCTACTTTGAAAAACCGCGGACGACGGTTGGCTGGAAAGGGCTGGTCAACGACCCCTACCTGGACGACTCCTTTAAGATCGAGGAAGGATTACACATTGCCCGTAAGCTGTTACTGGATATCCTGGATCTCGGCCTACCAACGTCTACCGAAGCGTTAGATCCCATTTCACCACAATACCTGCAGGATTTGATCAGCTGGACTGCCATCGGCGCCCGCACCACCGAGTCGCAGACCCACAGAGAAATGGCGAGCGGCCTGTCAAGCGCCGTGGGGTTCAAAAATGGCACCGACGGTGGCCTGACCGTGGCCACCAATGCGCTCAACTCCGTGGCCAAGCCGCACCGCTTCCTCGGTATCAACAGCCAGGGCCAGGTGTCGGTGTTCACCACACGAGGCAATCCCTACGGCCACATCGTGTTGCGAGGCGGCACATCTGGTCCAAACTACGACTCAGTTCATATCCGCTTGTGTGAAGATGCGCTCGACAACGCTGGGGTCGCTCGCAACATAATGGTCGACTGCAGTCATGCCAATTCCAACAAGCAGCCGGAGTTGCAACCCTTGGTGGTAGAAAATGTGGCGAACCAGATTCTCGAGGGTAACACGTCCATTATTGGACTGATGATTGAGAGCAACCTGCGGGCCGGAAACCAGGCGATCCCGGGGAATCTGGACGAACTGGAGTACGGAGTATCAGTCACCGATGGCTGCATCGCCTGGGAGTCCACTGAGCAATGTTTGCGCAGTATGCGGGACAAATTGCAACACCTACTGCCGGTGCGCAGCCGTGGCTCGCATTAAGCATTACTCGTCGTTATTTGACCGGCTAATAGTAGGCCTGTGATGTGTCCGTGTGATCGGTGGTGTCGCGCACACCGGTTAGTTGTGGAATCTGCTCTAACAGGGTTTTCTCAACGCCACCTTTGAGGGTCTGGTCCACGGCGCTACAACCCTGGCAACCGCCGCCAAACTTGAGTATGGCGACCATTTTGTCCGTGATTTCCACCAGGCTGACTTCTCCGCCATGGGCGGAAAGGGCGGGGTTAACCTCGTTATACAACACGTAATTGACGCGATCTTCCAGTGAGCTATTGTCATCAACCCGGGGCAGTTTGGCGTTGGGTGCCTTGATTGTCAGTTGTCCGCCCATGCGATCCTTGGAGTAATCGACCAGCGCATCCTCCAGGAAGGGGAGACTTTTCGCTTCGTACCAGACCGTAAACTTATCCAGTTTTATCATCTCATCCGCTTCCTGCACGTCACCCTCCCGGCAGTAGGCGATACAGGTTTCGGCTCGGGCTGTGCCAGGTTGATTGATAAAAACACGAACACCCAAGGCGTCGTCCTGTTTGGCGAGAAGTTCTGCCAGGTAGTCCTGGGCTGATTCAGTTATGGTAACCATGGAATGCTCCATTCCGACTAAATTACTCGGTTATTGTACCAAACTTGTGCAGAAAGTGTGAGCTCTAACAGTTACCGGCCTTCAATGGCGACGACAATCTGTTAATATTATTAGCTTTTTTGGCGGTGGAGAATCTACTCCACGCAACAGCATAAGGCGTACTCATGGCAAGTGACACACCAACTCCAGGGCGCCTGGAGCAAGCCCTGCAAAATCGTATCCTGATCATCGATGGCGCCATGGGCACGATGATCCAGGCGGAAAAGCTGGTAGAGGCCGACTATCGTGGGGAACGATTCGCCGATCACGGCTCGGATCTGAAAGGTAACAATGAACTGCTCAGCCTGACCCGTCCTGACATCATTGCGAAAATACACCGGCAGTACCTTGAGGCAGGTGCTGACATCATAGAAACCAATACGTTTGGCAGCACGACCATTGCGCAGGGTGATTATGACCTCAGCGAGCTGGCGTCTGAGCAAAACCTCACTGCCGCCAGAATTGCCAGGCAAGTCGCGGATGAAATTACGG
>Ga0114942_1000370_pt1 | contig 12838 bp, 10 predicted proteins | sample LowerColdCreek_FD_88674 | JGI IMG/M metagenome (GOLD analysis project Ga0114942, IMG submission 88674) | Groundwater microbial communities from Cold Creek, Nevada to study Microbial Dark Matter (Phase II) - Lower Cold Creek | ecosystem: Environmental > Aquatic > Deep subsurface > Groundwater ... | reverse complement strand
CTGGTTATGGGTACGGGTCCATCGGAGGCAGCTATTCGCGCCATATTTGCGCATATGAGCGTTACCGCACGCCTACACCTCGACGGTATACAAACCAGGCAGGCATTGTCTGACGCTTACCATGCCATGGATGTCTTCGCCTTCGCCTCGACCAGCGAAACACAGGGTATGGTGCTCACCGAAGCGATGGCGGCGGGTAAACCAGTGGTCGCCCTCGATGCATCCGGCGTGCGGGAGGTCGTGGTGGATAGGGTCAACGGGCGATTGCTGGCAGAAGAACGTTGCGAGAGTTTTGCCACTGCATTGCGTTGGGTCGCCGAGCAGCCGACGGAAAGCGCACAGGCACTGCAACGAGCCGCCCTGGAGACAGCCGCACGGTTTTCAATCACGGAAACGGCAGACCGCGCGCTGGATTGCTACGAACAGGTCCTGCAGCAGCAAGCCTCTTCCTACAAGCCGGACGATGACGCCTGGCTGCGGCTGCTGGAGTTGATCAAGGCCGAGTGGGCGATCATAGAGGGCATCACCGAAGCTGCCGGCAGCTCATTGTTGGACACCCGATAAACTCCCGCTGGGATAAAGGATACTGAGATGCTGGGCCGCATCGAAACGGGTTTGCGTCGCTGGCGACGCCGATTCAGCCGCAGCGAGTGGCTTTGCCCGGTTGTTGCGGCTGCCGGTTTCGACGGGCACCGCCACGCAGGCGGGGCTGGTGATTATCCAGATCGACGGACTATCCCGGGCCGAGCTGGAACTGGCCCTGCGTCGGGGAAAGATGCCGTTCCTGCAGCGACTGTTGCGGCGGGAGCATTATCATCTGCAGTCCTTGTATGCAGGCGTGCCCTCTACCACGCCCGCCATGCAGGGAGAACTCTTCTACGGGGTCAGCACAATTGTTCCCGGGTTTAACTTTATGCAGCAGGGCACACAGCGGCTGGTGCGTATGTTTGAGCCGGGTGCCGCATTTGAGGTCGAACAGAAGTTGCAAATGTCGGACGGGGCGCCTCTGCTTGAGGGCGGCAGCTGCTATAGCGACAATTTCACCGGCGGCGCCGCTGAGCCACATTTTTGTCCGTCATCGGCGGGGTGGGGACCTGCCCTGCGCAATACCCATCCCCTGGTCAGGCTGGCGCTGATCCTCAGCAATGCCTATAGCTTTGTGCGCGCCACTGTTTTGCTGCTGTTGGAGCTGTTGCTCGCGCTGGTGGATTTTGGCCGCGGTCTGATCGAGGGCCGCGACCTGAAAGCGGAACTGAAGTTTATCCCCACGCGGGTGCTCATTGTCATCCTGCTGCGCGAACTGATCACAATCGGTGTCAAAATCGATATTGCCCGCGGTCTGCCGGTCATTCACCTCAATTTTCTCGGCTATGACGAACACGCGCATCGCCGCGGTCCCGGCTCGTTGTTTGCGCACTGGACGCTAAAAGGCATAGACGATGCCATTGCGCGAATCTGGCGCGCCTCTCACCGCTCCGAACGGCGCAGCTACGACGTATGGATTTACTCCGATCACGGCCAGCAGCAGGTGCAAGCGTATGAAGCTGTATGCAGCAGGAGTTTTACCGCAGCTGCCGCGGAGGTATTCACGCGCACACTGGGCTACGCGATCACTGTCCACTCCAGCGGTCGCGCGGGGATACAGCTGCAACGCATCCGGATGTTCGGCGGCGCGCGCACGCAGGCACTGTTTGCCAGGGGGCTTGCCCGTATAGCCGGCGAAAAAAATTCTGCACCGACGGACGATTCCGCCGCGCGGCTGACTATCGCCGAGCTCGGCCCCGTAGCGCATCTATATTACAGCGACATACTGTCGGAACAGCAATTGAGCGAACTTGCCGCCGCATTTGTGGCGCAGGCGAAGATTCCGCTGGTACTGCATAGAAATGCCGCAGGCGAAGTACGCGCCACTGCACCGGCCGGAGAGTTCGCACTGCAGGACAATCCCGCCGCGGTGTTGGGTGCCTCGCATCCGTACCTGGATGCCGCGTGCAAGGACCTGATTGCTGTGTGTCAGCATCCGGATGTCGTCGCGCTGCAGGAACTGGATGTCGGTCGCGGCAAAACCAACAATGTCGACCAGGCACATATGATTGCGAGTTACCTGCAAATGAATTTTCACTTCCACGCAGTGCTGCAAGTGGAGGAAGAGAACTACGGCAACGCGATACTTTCGCACCTGCCCATGCAACTGCGTCGGGCGGCCACGCTGCCAGGCCTGGCCGCCAAGCCCCGGCTCGAGCCTCGCGGCGCATTGTGGGTAGCGATCGACATCCACGGTACACAATTGCAGCTGATCAATACTCACCTGGGTTTGAACAGAAAAGAGCGCCAAGCACAGGTTGAATGCCTGCTAGGCAGTGACTGGCTGGGCGATCCCACCTTACAGTCGCAGGCGATTCTGTGCGGCGATTTTAATGCGACCCCGCGTTCCAGCGCATGGGCCAACCTGCACCAGCGTTTACCGGATGCGCAGATCAGGCTGGCAAATCATCGCCCGAAGAATACCTTCTTTAGCAGGATTCCAGGCGCACGAATCGACCATGTATTTGTCGACGACAGTATCGAACTGCTCGGTATCGAAACACCGAACACGGAGCTGATTCGGCTTGCGTCGGATCATCTACCCCTGATCGTCGATTTGAATCCCCGGCTCGTGTAACGTGTCATTCGACTGGTCAACAGACTCTGCCTGGAGACTGAACCGATCCTGACGTCCGGGGCATTGCACGGACAGCCGCCTCGAATCCCTATATAATCGGCAGTCGTCCCCAAACGGGGGCCCTCTCTAACGTTCAAGGTTGCACTATGTCCTCTCCCGATGCGGTAACCAGTTTCGCGCAACTGGCACTGCCCGCGCCCCTGCAGCAAGCCCTCGCCGATGTCGGTTACGAAACGCCGTCGCCGATACAGGCGCGCATCATTCCCCATGTGCTGGACGGCGCCGATGTATTGGGGCAGGCGCAGACTGGCACCGGCAAGACGGCGGCGTTTGCGCTGCCCATCCTCGCCATGCTGGACCTGAAACAGAAGCTGCCCCAGGTACTGGTGTTGGCACCGACGCGGGAGCTGGCCATACAGGTCGCGGAGGCGTTCCAGAAGTACGCGCGGCATATGCCGGGCTTCCATGTGCTGCCCATTTACGGCGGTTCTGATTACAGCGGCCAGTTTCGCCAGTTGCAGCGCGGTGTGCATGTCGTCGTGGGGACACCGGGACGCGTCATGGACCATATGCGCCGCGGCTCTCTGGACTTGTCCGCGCTCAGGACATTGGTGCTGGATGAAGCGGACGAGATGCTGCGCATGGGGTTCATCGATGATGTGCAGTGGATTCTGGAGCAGACACCGCCACAGCGGCAGATTGCCCTGTTCTCCGCCACCATGCCCGATGCCATTCGCCGTATCGCCAAACGCCACCTGCGCAACCCGCGCGAAGTGGCAATTGAAGTCAAGGCGGTGACCACGGCATTGATCCGCCAGCGCGTGTGGATGATGGCGGGAATGCAAAAGCTCGACGCCCTCACTCGGATTCTGGAAGTAGAAGAGTTCGATGGCATGTTGATTTTCGTGCGCACGCGGATACTGACGGTTGAGCTGGCGGACAAACTGGCCGCGCGCGGCTATTCAGTGGCGGCGTTGAATGGCGATATCCCGCAGAAGCAACGCGAGCAGACTGTCGATAAGCTGAAAAATGGCAAGCTGGATATCGTCGTTGCCACCGATGTGGCGGCGCGCGGCCTGGACGTGCAGCGTATCAGCCACGTGATCAACTACGATATTCCGCCGGACGTGGAGAGCTACATTCATCGTATAGGGCGCACCGGCCGCGCCGGGCGCAAGGGCGATGCCATACTGTTTGCCGCCAGCCGTGAACGCCGCCTGCTGGGAGCCATCGAAAAAGCCACCGGCAACGCGATCGAAAAAATGGAGCTCCCCACCGCGCAACAGGTGACGGACAAACGTGTGGGCAAGTTCAAACAGCGCATTACCGAGGCGCTGGACACCGCGGACCTGGCAATCTTCAGGAAACTGGTGCAGGACTACCAGCACGAGTACGGCGTGCCGGTAGTGGATATCGCCGCGGCCCTCGGCAGTCTGGCGCAGGGCAAGAAACCGCTGCAGGCAAACGTTGCCGCGCGCGAAGAAGAAAGGAGTGAGCGCAGTAAGCCCAGTTTCACTGCAGACAAACCCGCACGTGAGTTGCGCGAGAGGGATGTGCAACGTAAATCTCCTGATGCCAGGCCGCCGCGAGAATCGGCCTCCAAACTCGAACGGAAACCTCGCCGTAGCGAAGCGAAACCGGATTCGGGCATGGAGCGCTTCCGTCTTGAGGTGGGTAATGTGCATGGCGTCAAGCCCGGTAATATCGTCGGTGCGATTGCCAACGAGGCGGATATCGACAGTGAGCACATCGGGCGCGTCGAAATTTTCGACGATTACAGCACCGTGGATCTGCCCGAAGGAATGCCGAAGGAAATTTTCCAGCACCTGAAGAAGGTCTGGGTCAGCGGCCAGCACCTGCAGATTTCCCGGCTCGGATCGCCTGAGAAACCCGTGCCGGGCGGAACGGCAAAGAAGAAGCCCGGGGCACGAAAGCCCGGGGCACTAAAGTCAGGCGCAAGGCAGCCCGGGGCGCGCCAGCCCAAAGTGCACCGCAAACCGGCCAAATGATTTTTTGCGCGGGGACTGATAGAGTCGAAACGGCTTAAAACATCCGGGGTTGGCCCATGCCCAAAAAGACCTTGCCCAAAAAAACCATGTCGCGACAGACTCAGTCGCAACATACCCTGCCCAAACGCATAATTGTAGGCATCAGCGGCGCATCCGGTATTGCTTACGGTGTACGCGCCCTGCAGTTGTTGCGCGATTGTCCCGTACAGACGCACCTGGTAATCAGCAAGTCCGCGAAACTGACACTGCACTATGAACTGGATATGTCAATCGCGGACCTCGAAGCGCTGGCTGACGAGGTACACCCCGTCAATGCTATCGGCGCATCCATATCCAGCGGCTCGTTCCAGAATGCCGGCATGCTGATCGCGCCCTGCTCGGTGCGCACCATGTCCGAGATTGCCACCGGCGTTACCTCCACGTTACTCACCCGTGCCGCGGATGTGGTGCTCAAGGAGCGCCGCCGCCTGGTCCTGCTGGTGCGCGAAACACCGCTGCACACTGGCCATCTGCGCACCATGACCCAATTGTCCGAGATGGGGGCGGTGATTGCGCCGCCCGTACCTGCGTTTTATACCCGGCCCCGAACGCTGGACGACGTGGTGACCCAGACTGTCGGCCGCGCACTGGATCTGTTTGACCTGGACCTGGCACAGGTCAAGCGCTGGCAGGGCGACGATGTGCAAGGGGACGCATAGCAGCGTAGTATTTTTATCCCGTGCCGCGGCGCAATCCGCGCCCGATCCGCAGCAATAGTAATAAAAGAAGGACGTTCTGGTATGGCCACAAAACTTTTTGACCTGACCGGCAAAATCGCGCTGGTCAGCGGCGCCAGCCGCGGTATCGGTGAGGAAATCGCCAAACTGTTGGCTGAGCAGGGTGCCCACGTGATCGTGTCCAGCCGCAAGATCGATGACTGCACCGCAGTGGCCGCAGCGATTTGCAAGGCCGGCGGCAATGCAGAGGCCTTCGCCTGCCATGTAGGCAGTATGGAACAGATCGCAGCGCTGTTCGCGCACATCCGCAAGGTCCACGGCAAACTGCATATCTGCGTGAACAACGCAGCCACCAATCCCTATTTCGGCCATGTGCTCGATACGGACCTCGGCGCGTACAACAAAACGGTCGAGGTCAATATTCGCGGCTATTTCTTCATGTCCATCGAAGCGGGCAAGCTGATGCGCGAGCACGGCGGCGGCGCTATTGTCAACACGGCGTCGATCAACGCGCTGCAGCCGGGCTACTTCCAGGGCATTTATTCCATCACCAAGGCGGCGGTGGTCAATATGACCAAAGTCTTCGCCAAGGAGTGCGCGCCATTTGGTATTCGTTGCAACGCGTTGCTGCCGGGCCTGACCAAAACCAAATTTGCCGATGCCCTTTTCAGTAACGACGAAATGTACAAAGTGTCGGTGGCGCGTGTACCCATGGGCCGGCACGCCGTGCCCAGCGAAATGGCCGGCACGGTCCTGTACCTGGTCTCCGATGCCAGCAGTTACACCACGGGCGAGTGCATAGTGGTGGACGGGGGGATGACTATTTAAAGGAGTCTCGTTATGGAGCGGGGAGTGATACCCAAATCATTGCTGGCGGATTGCCACCACTTGGGCAGTCTGCCGGCGACGGAAGTACTGCTGAATCGCAATGCCGCGCTGCCCTGGTTCATCCTGGTTCCGGAGACACGCCTGAGCGATGTGCTGGACCTGCCCGATGAGCACCGCCAGGCAGTGATTTCGGATTGTGCCGCGGTATCGGAGTTTATCAAGCACGTACTGGGTTTTGATAAGGTCAACTTCGCGGGGCTCGGCAACGTGGTGCCCGCGATGCACCTGCACATCATCGGGCGGCACCCGCAGGATCCATGCTGGCCGCAGCCGGTCTGGGGCAATTTGCCGAGCGGTGCCACCTACACAGTGGAACAATTGCGTGAATGGCAGGACGGCCTGGCCAGGATGACTGGCCTGGTCGCGGCGCCGCTCTAGCCTTACGCGCTCCCGGGATACACTCGGCAATGCTGAAAAAAATCCTGATCACACAGCCGCTGCCCGCTGAGCGACTCAGCGAGCTCGCCGCGCTGTGCGAGATGGAAGTACTGGAGAAGCCGCTGGATCTGGCAGATGCAGGAGGTCACAGCGATCTTGCGACCTGCCACGGACTGATTTGCCTGCTGACGGACCGGATCGATCGCCCACTGCTGGATGTCATGCCGAACCTGGAATTCGTCTCCAGCGTGTCGGTGGGTGTCGATCACATCGATGTGCAGGCGTTTACCGAGCGGCAGATTCCCGTGGGCCATACACCGGGAGTCCTGGTCGATACCACGGCCGATGCGGCCTTTGCCCTTCTGCTGGCGGCGGCCCGCCGTGTGGCGGAGGGCGATCGCTTCATCCGCGCGGGCAACTGGCGCCCGGACAGCCGCTGGTCGCCGAGTTTTTTTCTCGGCAAGGATGTCAGCGGTGCGACGCTAGGCATCGTTGGCCTGGGCGCTATCGGGCAGGCGGTGGCCCGACGCGCGGCCGGTTTTGACATGCGCGTGATCGGCTGGACGCCATCCGGACGCGAGGTGGCGGGCGTGGACAGTGTGTCGCTTGAAGAACTGTTGCTGCGCAGTGATTTCGTCAGCGTTCACGTCGCTCTCGCTGACGCCACGCGCAACCTGCTCGACGCCGCGAAGATCGCCACGATGAAACCCGGCGCGGTACTGATCAACACGGCGCGCGGCGGTATTGTGGACGAGAAGGCTTTGTTCCAGGCACTGGACAGCGGGCATATATATGCCGCGGGCCTGGACGTGTTTGAGCGCGAGCCGGTGCCGATGGACAATCCGTTACTGCAACACCCCAGGGTCGTCGTAGTGCCCCATATCGGCAGTGCGACTACGTTGACCCGGGCGAAGATGGTGGATACCGCGGTACGCAATGCGATTGCCGCATTACAGGGGAAGCCAATGCCGCACTGTGTGAATCCGGCGGTCTATTCCGGATAGCGGTTGAGCTGGACTATTACTGGCTGGCCGGTGGCAATGGCTGCAGGGCGCGCTCCAGGTAGGCCGTCAGATCGTCGTCGATACGCGTCATGTTATTGCTGTTGGTATTTTCCACGATGCTGGTCATGGTGACGGACCACACCGCCCGGTTGCTCTCCTGGTCATTGAACTGCAGCACGAGATTGTCGGTCTCTCTGGCACCGCTGAGCGCGATCGCGTTGTCGACACTGGCCTGGTTGACCTGGCGGTTGGGGGTAATCCGAGGAATGTGGGAGATATTGTCGGCCAGGTCGCTGCGTGCGCCCTGCAAAATCTCCGACACGAACATATAGTCCACGGTGAATTGCGCCCGTTGCTCATCCAGCACGTAACCTTTGCCCTGCAGGAGCGCATCGACCTCGCGCCGCATGATCGGGTCCAGGGCATACACGGCATCGTACGATCGCGTGGCTTTGGGCAGGGGCTGCGTGCGCCATTTGTAATAGCGGTAGTTGCCGGCGGCAAACTGGTCCACGGGACTGTGGTCGATTTGGACACTGCTGCACGCGACCAGAGCCATTAACAGTATGGTGCACGCCAGCACAGCGGTGTTACGCATTGTTCTCCCCAGGGCTAAGCCGAACATTGTTATGGACGGGCTCCGGCGCAGCCGGAGCTCAGGAGCCATGGTAGCAGGGGGCGTTGGCAATATGTAACTTTGTCCGGTGTTTTGCCCGCGCCAGTTTGCTAGCATTTACACTATAACTATAAGTTATTTCAGGGGTTGACATGATTTCGCGCAAATTGATTCGTACAGACCTGAATCTGCTGGTCGCCCTGCAGATCCTGCTGGAAGAGCGCAACGTGACGCGCGCCGCCGAACGGCTGTCCGTATCGCAACCCGCGCTCAGCAAGACGCTGCAGAAATTGCGCGACTCCTTTGAAGACGAGCTGTTCACTCGCACCTCGCACGGCCTGGTGCCGACACCGCGCGCGGAAGAACTGGCCCGGGAACTGCCAACCCTGATGGAGGCGATCGAGCAGGTGTTGGGCGACGCGGCCTTCAGTCCCGATACCTATGGCGGCAGTTTCAAGCTGCTGATGCCGCCCATTCTCTGTGAATCGCTGCTGCCCAACCTGATGGCGGAGCTGGCACAGGTCGCACCCAACGTGCAGATCATCATGGCGGAGGTGCCGCCGAACTATCAGGAGCTGCTGAAAAAGGGCGAGGCGGATTTCGCGGCCTTCGTGGCGCTGGAAACCGAACGCGACATCCATGCCGAACCCATCGCGGTCGTGGCGCCGCGCTGCTACATGCGCGTCGACCACCCGCTGGCGAAGAAAGAGCTGAGCCTGCAGGATTTCCTGGCCTATCCGCACCTGCGCCTGTACCTGCCCGGCCTGACGCGGGAGAACGCCAGCATGGTGGATGACGTACTCGGCCAGTACGGCGTGCACCGCACTATCGTATTGGAAACCACACAGTTTTCCTCCGCCGTTGGCGTGCTTACGCGCACGGATGCCCTACTGGTGGCCAACGCCGGGTTCCAGGAGGGCGGCCTGTACCGCGAGCGAATCATCGGGCATGAAATACCGGCCGAGCTGCAGCGCATGATCCGCAACAGCAACAGCACCAACAAGGGCAAGATGTCGCTGATGCGTCACGTACGCACCTCGCGCAGCGCGCCGCACCAGTGGATGCGCGCGATGCTGATGAAACACCTCACCAGTGCCGAGCAGGTACCGCCGGAACCGAAGCAGAAGTCGTCGCTAGCTGCGGACGGAGCGGCGATAAGCGCGGGGTGACAGGCCGACGGTTTTACTGAACTGGCGCGAGAAATAGAGCTGGTCGTCGTAGCCGAGCGCGGCCGCGACTCCCTTCACGCTGAGCTGGCTGGAATCCAGCAGGTGGCAGGCGTGTTCCATCTTCATATTGAGGAAGTGCTTGATCGGTGAATAGCCGGTCAACGCCTTGTACTTGGTGGAGAAATGGTACTTGGAGAGATTGGCAGCGGCGGCCAGCGTCTCCAGGTCCAGCGGCTGCCCGATGTGTTCCAGCATCAGGCTCTGCACCGCTTCCAGGTTGAAACTGTCCTGGCTGCTGGCCTGGGCCTGGCGAATTTCCAGCGCGATGTGTGTCAGCAGGTGACGCAGCTGGTTCGCTGCATTGATAAAGGCGCGGGTGTTATAGCCGGTGCGGTGCACCGCCAGCAGCCCCCTGAAAAGGGCGATGAGCTGTGGCGAGATGCCCGCCTGTATCACCTGGGGCGCGCCTTCGCGATCACCGAGGTACTGGTTGAACACAGCCGTGCTGGTGCCCTGGTAGTGCACCCAGTAGATCGTCCACGGTTCCAGCACGTCCGCTTCGTACTCATGCGCCGTGCCCTGCGGCAGCAGCAGCACCTGTCCCGGCCCCACTTCGCCGCGCCAGTCGGCGGTAGCGGCGTGCCCCCGGCCTTCCACGCAATACATCAACAGGTTGTCGTCGTGGCGGGTGCGCTGCATGCGGTGTGAATCGGCGCTGGGATAGAACCCCATCGCGGTGGGATAGCACTCCCGCGTCAGGGGGTGGCGGGCCAGCTTGTTCAGCATAAACAGCGGCGTCAGGAAGCGGATACCATTTTGGGGGAGTGGCCACTGCGAGGGTGCGCTCATTGCCGGTGCCTGTAATACGGTCGGTTGCTGCAATCGATTTAATCGCAATATAGTCCATAATATACGCAACTTCCTCCCTTTGAGGAGATTCCGGGCGCCTGTAGGCTGATGCGCTTCATTGCGGAGAGCAAACCAATGGAAGACAACCAGGAATTGAAGGCAGCGCAAGCCGAAGTGGCCGCCATGATCGAGCGTGCGCGCGCCGCCCAGCAGCTGATCGACCACTACACCCAGCAGCAGGTCGATGAGCTGATAACAGCGATGGTCTGGGCCGTGGCCCGGGAGGATCGCTCGGAAGAAATCGCCCGCTTTACCGTCGAGGAAACCCAGCTCGGCAACTACGAGGGCAAGTACCTGAAGATCCACCGCAAGACCCGCGCCACATTGATGGACATCATCGGCGACAAGTCCGTCGGCGTGATCGAGGAAGATAAGCAGCGCAACATCGTGAAGATCGCCAAGCCGGTCGGCGTCATCGGTGCGCTGTCGCCCTCCACCAACCCCGAAGCCACACCGGTCATCAAGGCCATCTCCGCCGTGAAGGGCCGCAACGCGATCATCATCGCGCCGCACCCGCGCGCCAAACTGACCAACAAGAAAATCTGCGATTACATGCGCGAGGCCATCGTCGCGATGGGCGCGCCGGCCGACCTGGTGCAAAGCATCGATACGCCCTCGCTGGACAAGACCAATGAACTGATGCGCCAGTGCGACCGCATCCTGGCGACCGGCGGCGCGGCCATGGTGAGCGCTGCCTATTCGTCCGGCACGCCCGCGCTCGGCGTGGGTGTCGGCAACGCCGTCATCACCGTCGATGACACCGCCGACCTCGACGACGCGGCGGACAAGATCCGCATCTCCAAGACGCTGGACCTGGCGGCATCCTGCTCCTCGGACAATGCCGTGCTGGTCTTCGCATCCATCTACGACAAGTTTCTCGAGAAGCTGAAGCACGAGGGCGGCTACGTTGTTGAAGGACAGGATAAAGAGAAACTACAGCACGTGCTATGGCACGACGGCCACCTGAATGCCGGTATTGTCGCGCAGCATGCGGTGACGATTGCGGGTCAGGCCGGTATCGAGCTGCCCGAAGGCAAGCAATTCCTGATCGTGCCGGAGACCGGCGCGGGGCCCGACTACCCGTTCTCGGGCGAGAAACTGACCGTCACGATGGCGCTGTACAAGGTGAAGGACATCGATGAAGCCATCGAGATGACCAACCGCATCCAGGCCTACCAGGGCCGGGGCCATAGCTGCGGCATCTACTCCAACAGCGACGAGAACATCATGAAGCTGGCGCTAGCCACACACACGTCGCGCGTGATGGTGAACCAGCCTCAGGCCGCTTCCAACAGCGGCAACCTGTGGAACGGCATGCGCCAGACCTTCTCGCTGGGCTGCGGCTCGTGGGGCGGCAACAGCATCAACCACAACGTGACGTGGCGCGACCTGATCAACGAGACGTGGGTGTCCAAGCCGCTGGCGAAAACCAAGGTCATTCCGCCAGACGACGTGTTGTTCGGCGCCGTGATGGGCAAGTTCTGACGCGGTAACCGCGCCGAAGGAGCCCCGCATGGATTATTCACTCTCGGAAGACCAGCACGCGTTTGTCGCCAGCGCGCGCGCATTTTCCGAGGGCGTACTAGCGCCGAACGCCGCGCACTGGGACGCGGAATCGATCTTCGCCCGCGACGCGCTGCGCCAAGCCGGCGAGCTGGGATTCATGGGCATGTACACGCCCGAGGCGGTCGGCGGGCTTGGCATGAGCCGGCTGGATGCCAGCCTGATCGTCGAGGAGCTGGCCAAGGGCTGCACAGCGACCGCCGCCTTCCTGACCATACACAACATGGCCACCAACATGGTGGGCAAGTACTGCACCGAAGCCGTGCTGGAGCAGTGGTGCTCGCGCCTCGTAACCGGCGAGCTGCTCGCCTCCTACTGCCTGACTGAACCCGGCGCCGGCTCCGACGCCGCCTCGCTGCGCACCAGCGCCACGCGCGACGGCGACGACTACGTCGTCAGCGGCAGCAAGGTATTCATCTCCGGCGCCGGCGACACCGACGTGCTGGTCGTGATGCTGCGCACCGGCGCGGCCGGCCCGAAGGGAATCTCGGCGCTGCTGATTCCCGCCGACGCACCCGGCATCACCTACGGCAAGAAAGAACAGAAGATGGGCTGGAACGCGCAGCCGACACGCACCGTTACGTTCGACAACGTGCGCGTGCCGGTGGCCAATCGCCTGGGCGTGGAAGGCCAGGGCTTCGCGATCGCGATGGAGGGCCTCGACGGCGGGCGCATCAATATCGCGACCTGCAGCGTGGGCACCGCGCAGCAGGCGCTGGAGGAAGCCACATCTTATGTGCGCGAGCGCAAGCAATTCGACACCGCGATTGCCGACTTCCAGGCCACACAGTTCAAGCTGGCCGACATGCTAACCGAACTCGTTGCCGCGCGGCAGATGGTGCGCCTGGCCGCGTACAAGCTGGACACGAAAGACGCGCAGGCCTCGACGTACTGCGCGATGGCCAACGCGGGATACGACTACAT